>Ga0208196_1001713_pt1 | contig 22413 bp, 20 predicted proteins | sample AD_JPNNA7_MetaG_FD_184443 | JGI IMG/M metagenome (GOLD analysis project Ga0208196, IMG submission 184443) | Active sludge microbial communities of municipal wastewater-treating anaerobic digesters from Japan - AD_JPNNA7_MetaG (SPAdes) (version 2) | ecosystem: Engineered > Bioreactor > Anaerobic...
TGCCTTGTGATGACAAGAGGGTGCGCGGCTAATCCGTCACTGCGAGCCCCCGCCACTGGAATGACCCCTGCCTTGATATGACGAGCGGGGGCGCGGCAGTCTGCCTGTTTTCTGAGGATAAGATCCTTCACTAAGCTCAGGATGACGAACCAACAGGCGGACATAGTGCCCTTTGGACATCGCTGCGTCACCGCGCACCTGGCGATGACAAACTGACAGGCGGATTGCCGCGCTTCGCTCGCAATGACGAACTGACAGGCAGATTGCCGCGCTTCGCTCGCAATGACGAACTGACAGGAAGATTGCCGCGCTTCGCTCGCAATGACGAAATGACAGACAGTCTCGCTGCGCTCGCCAGCTTTGCCCACGGCACGCAAGCAGCAGCCAGACCGTCACTGCGAGCCCCCGCCGCTGGAATGACCCCTGCCTTGATATGACGAGCGGGGGCGCGGCAGTCTGCCTGTTTTCTGAGGATAAGATCCTTCGCTGCGCTCAGGATGACGAACCAACAGGCGGACATAGTGCCCTTTGGGTATCTCTGCGTCGCCGCGTACCTCGCGAAGAAAAAAAGAAAAACCAAAGGCAGATTGCCACGCTTCGCTCGCAATGACAAACTGACAAGCAGATTGCCGCGCTTCGCTCGCAATGACGAACTGACAGCCAGGTTGCCGCGCTGCGCTCGCAATGACAGTTTTCCAGGCAGTCTTGCCGCGCTTCGCTCGCAATGACGAACTGACAGGCAGATTGCCGCGCTTCGCTCGCAATGACGAACTGACAGGCAGATTGCCGCGCTTCGCTCGCAATGACGAACTGACAGACGGATTGCCGCGCTTCGCTCGCAATGACGAATTTCCAGTTGTTTCTCTAGGCTTGCCAGCTGTGGCATTGGCTCGCAAGCAGCTCCAAGAGAAGCTAAAGGGAAGACCCTCCCCAGGTAATTAGTCGTCACAGGTAGGTCTAGTGACCCTCCCCACAGGGGGAAGGTGGCCGCAAGCCGGATGAGGGTCTTGCGAGCTCCGTCCTAAAGCCTATATTATCTATGGTTATTTCATTGCAAGGGAAGTATACTGACAGAGTTTCCAACATTCACGAAACTCCAAAGGAGTTCATATGCCATTCCTTACAAAACTACTTATCGTAGTGGGTGTGCTTGTGGTGCTGACCTTGATTTCCGGCATTCGCTTCATACCCAACAACCGCCTCGGAATTGTGGAAAAGCGCTTCGGGCGCCGCTCCCTCAAGTCCGGCTTTATCGCCCTGCACGGCGAAGCGGGCTATCAGCCCAACGTGCTGCGCGGCGGCTTGCACTTCCTGATGCCCATCCAATACCGCGTGCACATCGCACCGCTGGTGACCATAGCCCAGGGCAAGATTGGCTACGTCTTCGCGCGTGATGGCGAGCCGCTGAGCGCGATGCAAGTGCTGGCTTCCAACACGACTGCCAACAACTTCCAGGACGTGACGGACTTTCTGACCCACGGCGGTCAGCGCGGTCCGCAGCGCCAAATCCTGCGTGAAGGCACCTACGCCATCAACCTGGCGCAGTTCGTGGTCATCACCGAAGAGCGCGTCTATTACCTGGCCCTCAGCCGCGATGACCAGATGGTTATTGAAAGCATGACCTCGGTCATCAAAGAGCGCAAAGGTTTCACCCCGGTTGTCATCAAGGACTCGGACGACCTGATTGGCATCGTCACGGTGCACGATGGACCCTCCCTGCCCTCCGGCGAAATTATCGCTCCGGTTGTGGGTTCGGATTACAACGACAGCGCCACGTATCACAATAATTACCAGATGCCTGATCGTTTCATTGCCGCCTCCGGTCTGCGCGGCCGGCAGCTGCAGGTGCTGGTGGAAGGCACTTACTACCTGAACCGCCTGTTTGCCACCGTAGAGATGATTCACAAGACCATCGTGGAAGTCGGCTTTGTAGGCGTGGTGGTTTCGTACACCGGCAAGGTCAGCGAAGACCTCTCCGGACTGGATTACCGCCACGGCGAGCTGGTCAGCAAAGGCAGCCGCGGTGTTTGGAGCGAGCCGCTCCTGCCCGGTAAATACGCCTTCAACACCTATGCTGGCAAGGTTGTGATGGTGCCGACCACCAACATCATCCTCAAGTGGATTAAGTCCGAAGTCGGCTCGCATAACCTGGACGAGAACCTCTCCGAGGTCTCTCTGATTACCAAGGACGCTTTCGAGCCCTCCCTGCCGCTTTCGGTCGTCATCCATATTGACTACCAGAAAGCCCCATTGGTGGTTCAGCGCTTTGGCGATGTAAAGAAACTGGTAGAGCAGACCCTCGACCCGATGGTCTCCGCCTACTTCAAGAACATCGGCCAGACCCGCACGCTGATTGAGCTCATTCACGAGCGCAACGAAATCCAGCGCCAGTCCAGCCAGGAGATGAAAGATAAGTTCCTGCACTACAACCTGGAACTGGAAGAAGTGCTGATCGGCACGCCTACCACGTCGGGTGAGGATAAGAATATGGAAATCATCCTCAACCAACTGCGTTCCAGGCAAATCGCGGTGGAGCAAATTGAAACCTTCCAGCGCCAGCAAATTGCCGCCCAAAAAGAACGGGAACTGCGCGAAGCGCAGGCGCGCGCTGAGCAACAGCGCAACATCACCGAGTCCGAAGTGAGCATTACAGTGCTTTCCAACCAGGGCAAGGCCGATTACGCCCGCGCCGTCCAGCAGGCCGCCCAAATCCGCACGCTGGCAGAGGCGGAAGCCGAGAAAATCGCCCGCACGGGTATCGCGCAGGCTATCGCCACCGAAGAACAGGTCGCCGCTTACGGCGGGCCGCAGTTCCAGGTGACCCAGCAGGTGATGAACCGCTTTGCCGAAGCGGTGCAACAGTCCCGCGTGGATGTTGTCCCCAGAGTGGTGGTGGGCGCGGGCGGCGAAGGCGGCGCAACCGGCAGCAGCATCATGGAAGGGCTGCTGACCCTGCTTCTCTCCGACAAGCTGAATCTGGAAGTGAGCGCTGCCGCGAAAAAAGAGCGCAGCGAAGAAACCGAAAAGCTGAAGGCGGAAATTTTGCGCAGTCTGACTGAAAAGCAGACTTCCTCAGACGCTTCGACCGCGGAAGCTAAAAGCTAAACACTCGCTTCCTGCAAGATAAAGGGATTGGTTGATTACCAATCCCTTTTATTTTTCACGCAGCCTGATGAGAACCCTTATTCCGAAGCAGGAACCACAGTCGGATGCCCGCCGCGCCCAGCAGCGCGAGCGCCGCCCAATAAAACACCAGCAGCGCGGCCACCACATTCATCTGCCAGCCGCCCTCAGCCACTCTGCCGGAAGCCAATCCAAGCCAGACGGACATCAGCTGGCTGAAGGCCAGGAAAAACACTACGGCCGCGAATGACCAGATGACGAACTTTCGGCCGGTCTTTGCCAGAACGCAAGCCCAAACTAACAGCAGGCCTCCGACCAAAGCGACAAGGGACAGGAACACAGGCAGCATGTAATCCAGACTGAAGCCTCTGGCAGTAAAAAGGGACTCGAAGCCAAAGTAGAAGGGCAGCAGAACCGGCACCAAAACCAAAACTGACCCAAGAATTGTCAGTATCTTCGCGAGTAATAAATTGCCTTTCATGGGGTACCTCCAATCATCCAGCGCGCGATTGATTAATTACACTATAGCACGCGTTCGGAAAGAAATCATCAGGGCGGGCGGTTCCAGCCAGCATAGCCCGCCTGCCGGCGGCATTGCTTGACTCTCCTGGTGATTCCGCGTAAAATACCCAGTCGCCAGAAATCCGTCTGGCAATCTACAAGGCGAGGGCAGCCCCGGATGGGGTCAGAGGCGCCTGAAAAGGAAAAAATACAATGGCACAAGAAGAAGTAATCATCACAGCACAAAAAAGAACCGTAAAGGGCAAACAGGTCAAAGCCCTGCGCCGCGCTGGCATTCTCCCGGGCGTGATTTACGGCCGTCATCTGGAAGCATTCCCCATCCAGATGGCCGCGCATGAAGCTTCCCTAAAACTGGGCAAGCTGACCTCCTCCAGTCTGGTGACAATCGATGTCGAAGGCGAAAAACACACGGTCATCGTGCGCGACCGCCAGCGCGACCCCATTTACGGCCGCCTGATCCATGTGGACTTTTTGGCCGTCTCTTTGACCGAGACCTTGCGCACTACCGTTGAGGTTGTCCTGGTCGGCGAAGCTCCGGTTTCAAAACTGGCTGACGTGGTCATTCTGCACAACCTGTATGAACTGGAGATTGAATGTCTCCCGAAAGACCTTCCCGCGAAAATCGAAGTGGACCTGAGCTCTCTAAAAACCGTGGAAGACAACATCACCGTTGCTGACCTCAAACTCGGCGACAAAATCAATGTCCTGACGGACCCCGAAGAAGTGATTGTTTCTGTCAGCTACGCCGAGGAAGAAGCTGCCGCGGAAACCGAAGCAGTGGAAGAACCGGAAGTGCTTGAAAAAGGCAAGAAAGAAGCAGCTGAGTAATATACGGCTGCGAAGGATATCAAAGCAAAAGGCTGCCCTGAAGGCAGCTTTTTTTATATCAGCTTGAGCAGTTCCTGGGTGATTCGCGCCGTCGCGCCCCAGTTTTTTTCGCCGTCGAAAAGCTGATAATAAATAATCTCGTAGGTTTTGCCCTCATAGATGCGGGTGCTCGTGTAAAAATTGGCGTGGTCCGCCAGCCAGCTAAGCGGCACGATAAAAGCCCGCGCGACCTCGGTCTCTTGCAGGCGCAGAGGGTACGGCCAGGGGATGATGCCCACAACCGGCGTAACCAGAAAGTGCGTGGTGATGCCAATCGCCGGCATTTCCCCCAAGACACGCACTTCTTCCGGTCGAATGCCTGTTTCCTCCCAGGCCTCCCGCAAGGCGGTGGCAGTCAGGTCTTCATCTTCCACGTCCCAGCTGCCGCCCGGAAATGAAACCTGTCCGCTGTGGTTCATCAGGCTGCTGCTGCGGCGGGTAAAGAGCAGGTGCCATTCTCCTTCAAACCACAACAAAGGGACCAGGACAGCCGCAGGTTTGTAATCCTTCGGGTCAAAACTTACTTCGGTCTCGTATTCAGCCCGCGGATTCTTCCGCAGCCCTGCCAGTTTCCGCGCCAGCGTTTCAGCTTCGATCACAAACTCTTTCACGCCAGCTCGTCATCCTCCCCGTCAAAGAGCTCATCGCTTGCTTTAAAAACAGAGCGCCCAAAAATAAGGAAGCCGGTGTGCGCGACCATGCGGTCAGTCGGCCGCAATCTTTCCCAGTCGGTCTTGAAGTAGCGCAGAAGAATCTCGCAGACTTCCACGAAAGCGAATTGGTGGTACTTGAGCGCCTGCAGGCAGCGGGAAACCTGATTTACGGTAGGCACAAGGATTCCCAGGTAGCCGCCGCCCTTAAGACTTGCTTTGGCCTGGGGGATGTAATCGTAAGGATTTGGCAAATCCAGGAACAGCGCGTCCACATCCCGTTCACTGAAGCCTTCCGCCGCGTCACCCAGCTTAAACTCAACGCGGTCCTCAAAACCCAACCGGCTGAGATTGGAACGCGCCAGCGCCTGCACTTCGGGCTTGCGCTCATATGAGAACACCCGGCCAGTCTCGCCGACCATATAAGCGAAAGCGGTGGTCAGCCCCCCGGAACCGGTTCCGGCTTCCAAAACGCGCTTGCCAGGCCCGATGCCCAGTACCAGCAGGATATAACCAATATCCTTGGGATAGAGAATTTGTGTTGTGCGCTTGGTCTCGCGGATCAGGTCCGCCAGGCCGGGTTGAAACAGATAAAAAGGACTGCCGGTATGCGATTGCAGCCGCGCCCCCCAGGGCTGACCGATGACGGCGTCGTGTTTGATAACACCGCGATGGGTTTGGAGGACTTCGCCGGCTTTCAGGCGCAGGATGTGGCTTTTATAGCCGCTCCCCTGGAGTTGTACCAAATCACCGTCCTGGGCGAAAGCGCTCACGCTGGCTTTCCAATCTGGCTGAACCAATGCCCAAGGAACAGAAAAATGATGGAACCCAACAGCGCTGGTCCAAGATGAAGCTCGCCAAGGTCCATCATGTGCAAATTCAATTTATTGGCAGCCAGCTGCCCCAACCAGAAACCCGTCCAGCTGGCAAGCAAGTAAATAATCAGTTTTCCTAAACCGCCGTCCCTCCACAGATGAAACAGCGCCGCCAGCAGCGTGGCAAATAAGAAACCATATAAAACGACAGAAAGAATCATTGACAACCTCACAGGTGAGCTTAGCGCTTAGGCGCGGAAGCGTTCGTTAAGCGAAAGCGATAAAATGCTCACCAGCCTGAATTATTAACTTTTAAATAATAACACAGTTATCTCGCGCGGTAATCCAGACGAGGTGCGAGCCGCTTTTTGGTACGCGATTACGCTTGGAAACATCCTTCAGGAGCCAGGTGAGTGCGTTGTTTTCATCAGGCCTTTCCGCCTGCGCCTGTTAATATTCGGCCCGGATGCTTTTGGTTGGCTGGCTTTAGGTTGGCGCCCAAGGATTTCCTTCGGGTTGTCTGAAAGCGCGCCGTCTGCCCTCCCTACATGCGAATGTCGCCCGCAGGGCGTGCTTCCAGCCTCCCCTCGGTGAAAGGTGCCCGCAGGGCGCAAGAGGGGCACTACTCTTTCCTGTTTCAGTCTCGTTTGTGTTCACCAGCTTAGCCTACGGCATGCAAGCAGCCCCCAGGGAAAGCCAAATGCAGCTTTCCCTCAGGGAATGGTCCCGCAGAGCGTGCTTCCAGCCTTCCCTTGGGGGAAGGTGCCCGCAGGGCGGAAGAGGGTCTTTTCGCTTTTCCTTGTGAGAAGTTCCCGCGTTCCTCGCGGTGAAAAAATTCCGCGTGCAGCCCCTTAAGCATCGGACGACATTGCACCCCGATTTAGACCCCCCTGACCCAGGCAAAGACGCACAACGCTTATTGGCTCCAGCCCGCTCTGCAGAAACGGATTAAGGCCAGCTGTGCCCGGGCAGGCCTGCCAACACATTACAGGCAGCCCTGTCACATGCCAGCCGGCAGCCATCCTGCCGCGCGGGAAGGTATAATTCCCGCCAGGAGAAAAATGTTTGCGGATACGCACTGCCATCTCGATTTTGATGCCTACGACGCCGACAGACCGGAAGTGATAGCCCGTGCCAGACAGGCCGGCCTTAAATTCATCATCAATCCGGGCGTGGATTTACCTTCCGCGTCCGCGGTGCTAAAACTAACCGAGGACTACAAAGATTACATTTTTGCGGCTGTGGGCATCCACCCGAATTATACAGCCGAATGCGCCTCCGATATCCTTCCGCTGCTAAGAAATATGGCAGCTGCGCCCGGCGTGGTCGCCATCGGGGAAATCGGGCTGGATTACTACCGCGACTACAGCCCCCCAGCCCAACAGCGCCGCTATTTTCTGTGGCAGCTGGAACTGGCAGCCAGTCTGGAATTGCCTGTGATCATTCACGACCGCGACGCTTCGCACGACCTGGTGCCCATCCTGCGGGATTGGCGAGAATCCCTGCCGCCAGACAGCCCAATCAAGACGCGGCCGGGCGTCATGCATGCCTTCAGCGGCAGCCCGGAGGACGCCCAGACCTTGTCGGAACTCGGATTTTGTTTTGGGATTGGCGGTCCGGTCACCTACCAGAACGCTTGGGAACGGCGCGAGCTTGTCGCGCAGCTTCCTTGTAAAAGCATAATACTGGAAACCGACGCTCCTTTCCTCACTCCGCATCCTTTCAGAGGTAAACGCAACGAACCCGCCTATATCCCCCTGATCGCGGAGAAAATCGCGGCACTACACAGTCTGAGCCCCATCGAACTGGGCAGGATTAGCACCGGGAATGCTGTCGCGCTGTTCAATTTGAACAGCAAGCCTGGTTTCCGATTAGAACAGCAGGCTTAGCGCTTTTTATTTTTCCGGAATTTGATACTCCGGGACGAAGGTTTGTGTGCTCATTGGCGGGCGCACGTAGTTATCGTCTGCCTGCCTGGGCGGCAGCACAATCGGCTCCGGCGTCAGGTCTTCGTACGGAATCTTTGAAAGCAGGTGGCTGATGCAGCTCAGGCGCGCCATTTCTTTGTTATCCGAGTTGACCACATACCAGGGTGAAAGCTTCGTATCCGTGTAGCGGAACATCTCATCCTTTGCCTTGGAGTACTCCACCCACTTGGTGCGGGAGGCCAAATCCATCGGGCTCAGCTTCCAACGGCGGGTAATATCGTTGATGCGCGCCTGGAACCGGCGTTCCTGCTCTTCGTTGCTGACGGAAAACCAGTACTTAATCAGGATAATCCCGGACCGGATGAGCATGTTCTCAAATTCAGGAACCGAGCGGAAAAATTCCCGGACCTCTTCTTCCGTACAGAACCCCATCACGCGTTCCACTCCCGCGCGGTTGTACCAGCTGCGGTCAAAAAGCACCATCTCCCCGGCAGCCGGCAGATGCTGCACATAGCGTTGAAAGTACCACTGCGTTTTTTCGCGTTCGGTGGGCGTGGCCAGCGCGACGATGCGTACAATGCGGGGATTCAACTTCTCGGTGATGCGTTTGATGGTGCCGCCCTTTCCGGCCGCGTCCCGCCCTTCGAACAGCACGACTACCTTCAGGCCTTTTTCCTTAATCCACCCCTGCAGCTTTACCAATTCCACCTGCAGCTTTTCCAGTTCTCTTTCGTACACTTTTTTCGAAAGCTTTACCTGGGGTTTTGCAGATGTCGGAGCCTGCTCGGGGGGGACTTCCTGCTTGACTTTCTCGGGTTTCTTATCTTTCCCCTTTTCCTCTGATTTCCCATTGTGTTTTGACATGGCAGCCTCTCCTGATAATGAAACGGACAAAAAGATGAGGAAAAATCATGTGGAATTAATGCGTTTTGTACTGGTATTATACACAGGAATCCCAGCGGAAAATTATCGGAATTTAAAAAGAGAACGCGGCTGCAGCTTGCCGCGCCTCTCGATTTGCCAGAGCTAAAACCGATAAGCAAAAGATTCGCGTGCTTTTATTCCACTTTCCTGGCCAGATTTTCGCGCCGAAAATCCACAAAGCGGTACCCCACACCCCTTTCGGTCAGAATATAGCGCGGATTGGCAGGGTCTTTCTCAATTTTCTTGCGCAGGTAATTAATGTACAGGCGAACGTAATGAGGTTCGTCCTCGTACTCATACCCCCAGACTTTGCTTAGTATCTGGTCGTGGGTAAGCACCCAGCCGGCATTTTTCACCAGGTGGTAGAGCAGCCGGTATTCCGTCGGCCGCAGCTGAACCAGTTCGCCGTCTACCCAAACCTCGTGGCGGTCAAAGTCAATTTGCAGCCGTCCGTCCACATCAATTTTGCCGGTGTCGGTCTGGTCGCTAAAGCTCCCGCGGCGCAGAACCGCGCGGATCCTGCTGGTCAGTTCCCGCGGACTGAAAGGTTTGGTGACGTAGTCATCAGCGCCCAATTCCAAGCCTCTAACCTTATCATTTTCCTCGCCTTTGGCAGTAAGCATGATGACCGGTGTGTTCCCAACCTCCCGAATCATACGCAGCACCTGGAAGCCGTCCAAATCGGGCATCATCACGTCCAGCAGCACCAAATCCGGCAGGACTGCCCGTAGCCTGTCCATGGCCTGCGCGCCGTTGTTTGCCTCAAAAACCTCGAAGCCGTCGTGTTCCAGATTGAGCCGGATGAGTTTGACCAGCCCTTTTTCATCGTCTACTACCAGAATCCGATTCTTCTTGGATGTCGCGTCCATTATTTCACCTTTCCATCAGGAAATATTGACAATTATTACACTGATATTATCTGTTCCGCCGGCTTTGTTTGCCGCATCGACCAGCGCTCGCGCGCTTGCCTGCGCGGACTGCCCTTTTTCCAGCGTCTTCAGCAAGAACTCTTCCGAGACAAGCCCCCACAAGCCGTCCGAGCACAGCAGCAAAGTGCAGGCCGCGTCAAGCTCCCTGATTCCCAGGTCAGCTCTAAAAGCCTCGCTCTGCCCGACGGCCCGATACAATTGGTTGCGCAGGGGGTTGCTCTGCGCGTCTTTCGCGCTGATCTGCCCCAAATCGACCAGCCGGCGCACAATGGTGTGGTCTTTGGTCAGGGCTTGCAAGCCTGTTTTCTGTGAATAGAGGTAGATGCGGCTGTCGCCGACATGCGCGAAGCATAGCAGGTTGTTAATCACAACTGCCGCGCTGAGGGTGGTGCCCCCGCCCGGAGCGCCGTGCAGCACAGCCTCTTGCGCGGCCTGTGCCGCGGCGCGCACAGCCTGTTCCACTTCCTCCGCGCCTGGCACTTTGTGCCCTTGCTGCATGGGGGTAAACAGCTGCTGCTGCAGGCTGCTGCTCACCGCCTGCACTGCCAGACTGCTGGCAAGTTCGCCGTTGTCATGGCCGCCCATTCCATCCGCGACGATAAACAGGCCGAAGGCTGCTTTCAGGTCAGGCGCCAGGCTGAGGGTGTTCAAACAGAAGACCGAATCTTCGTTTTGTTTGCGCACCTTGCCTGCCGAGACTTCGGCGTGGCTTTGGATGAGCGGCAGCCGTTCCGAGAACCCGCCTTCACCATGCCGCGCCTTGGAACTCATTTTTCCTTTTGCGTGTTTCTTCCGCTCAAAGTCAGCCACTTGTTTGCTCCTTTTGATTTCCAGCGCCGCTGTCAGGGGGTTTGCGTCGCCGTTTCCAGCAGCGTCAGAAATGATTCCGCGGACCAACCGGTGCGATTGGCATCATAAGACGCTCTCAGCTGCCACCAGACATAACCGTCCTTTTCAACCGGCCCGCCAATGACCAGGAAGATTTCTTCATCCATCGAGACAAAGTGAATTTCCGCGTCGGTTCCAGGCTCTGCGCGCATCCGCAAACCCGCACCGCCAGTGCCTGTCACCTTAACATATGTGCCAACGCCAATGGTGCCAGGGGGCAGCAACGGCGCGGCGGTTTGTGTCGCCGCGGCCGGCTCCATTGTGGGCGGAGGCGTGGGGGTGTGCGTTGGCGCAGGGATGATGGTCAGAGCGGAAGTCGGTATCGGCTGCTCTGCCGTCGGCGCGGGGCGCGAAAGGCGAAAGAGCAGATAGACAATCCCGAGAATCGCTGCGGCTAAAAAGACCGCCGCAAGAATTGTCAGCGGATGAATTCCGGAGCGTGAAGGCTTCGTTTCCATACAGACCTCACTTCCTGAGTCAGAGCAGCCCTTTCTTTACTTCTGGCGTTTTTCCTGCGCCTTCAGGAAGCCATCCAGAATATGAAAAGTTTCCCCAGGGCGGTCAAAATGCGGCATCCCGCGCGATTGGCGGACGCGCCTGACTGACCAATTGGGGTGAGCCCGGGCGCTTGAAAGAAGCATGTCGTAGCTTTTCCCTGGTTCGCTGTCGTAAAGCACCAACACCGGCTGGGTCAGCGCGTCGTAAACCTTTTCTCGCACGTCCCGCACGAAGAGCCTGCCGCTCGCGAAAACAATCGGAGCGAAGTGCGCTCCCGGTTGATGCGCGCTGGCATAAGCGATGCTGACAAGCTCTTCCGGCACATCCGCTTCAAAGCGCTTGCGGTAGTACAGGCTGAGGCGCGGCCGGCTGGCCAGGATATCGAACAGCGGCAAACTCCACAGCGGAACAGCCATCAGGCTGTAGAGCAGGTCAGCGAGATTCATTTTTCCAATCTTATCGGCCAGATTGCCAACCCGAGGCATCTCAAAGCCAGCCGGGCAAATCATAATCAGCGACCGTACCCATTCCGGGTCGGCTTGCGCCGCCAAAGCCGCGAACTCTGCAGAGAGGCCCAGCGCTGCCACGTCGGCCGGCGCCCCAATCTGACCGCGAATAAACTCAAGCACGGCAGCCTGGTACATGCTGGGTCGGTAAGGTCTGTCGCTGCGTTCGGAAGCGCCAAAACCGGGCAGGTCCAGGGCGTACACCGGCCGTTGTGACTTAAAGGCATTGAAGATGGGAGCGATATCATGCACGCCGGCAGCCGCATGGATTCCGTGCAAGATTAATAGCGGACGCCCGCTTCCGCGTGTATCCGCGTAAAAGCGCAGTTTTCCGGCGGTAGGCGCGTCAAATGTGCCCTGTTCCGCTTCCAGCACGCCTTTGACTTTGGCATTATGGTCGATATACCGGCGGCTGTAGAAAATCCACCCGGCAGAAAGCAGCAGTCCGGTCGTCAGCAAGCCGGAAATGCTTCCGGGCAGCAGGCCAAATTTCTTTTTGGTGTTTTCAGTCATCGCTGTCTCCAGGTAAAGGCATAAGCTTACAGCCTCATTATAAATGACTTTAGAGGACAACCAAAATCGCGAGCTATTACACGCGGAACAGGAGACTGCCCTGGTTCTGGTAAAATCAGGGTGATGAAAACGAAATTCCGCCGGAAAAAAATTGATCCACTGCGTTGGTTAATGGGCGGTTTTGGCGCCTTCTTTTTATTTTTCAGCCTGTTTATTTTGCTTAAGGATTACGCGGCATACAGAGCTGCTTCCCGGCTGTACCCGCAGGGCGTCAGCGTGGGGCAGGTGCCGATTGGCGGGCTGACGCGCCAGCAAGCCGAGCAGCGCCTGAACGAAGTTTTTTCCGCGCCCATTGAACTGCGCTACAACGGCGCGCGCATGCAGTTTATGCCATCCGAGTTGGGCTTTTCGCTGGACGCGTCCGCGGCTTTGGAGCAGGTAGAGCAGCAAATTCCTCGCGGCGGCTGGTGGCGGCACCTTTGGGGTCAAAGCGCAGGCTCCTACGAACAAGATTTTCCCGTTCAGGCATATCTGGATGCGAGCGCGGCGCGCGCATTCCTGACCAGCACAGTTGTCCCGCGTTACGACCAGCCAGCCACCGAAGCGCTGCCCATTCTTTACAGCACCAATTACGCCCCGGGCCAGCCCGGTTTCACCCTCGACCTGGATGGCGCGGTCGCCGCGCTTGAACAGGCGCTTTTTTCCAGCACCCAACGAGCGGTCGATTTGCCCATCCGTCAAACGCCTGCCGCGGGACTGAATCCGCGCAATCTGGAAGTTTTCCTCCGACAGACCATTCTGCTGGACGGCTTTGACGGATTGGTGGAAATCTATTTGCAGCCGTTGAACCAGGGAGAGCGGCTGCACCTGGCCGAGCTGGCCAATCGGCCGGTCACTCCGGATGTCGCCTATTCCGCGGCCAGCACCATAAAAATACCGATTATGACCTCGGTCTTCAAGCGCCTGGAAGAGCCCACGCCGGATGACGCGCTGTATTGGATGCAGCGCATGATAATCCATTCAGAAAACCCACCCAGCGACGCGCTGATGCGCACCTACCTGGATGAAAACCTGGGACCCTTGCTTGTGACCGAGGATATGCGGGCTTTGGGCTATCAGAACACCTTTTTGGCGGGTTACTTCTATGCCGGCGCGCCGCTCTTGCAGCGCTTCAGCACACCCGCCAACTCCCGCACGGATATATACCTGGACCCGGATTTTTACAATCAGACCGTCCCCTCAGAAATTGGCGACTTGCTCACGCGGATTTACCGCTGCGCGCAGGCCGCGCCAGGAAGTGAAAGCCTGCTGTTTGAAGGCCAGGTCAGCCCGTCGGAATGCCGGACAATGCTGGATTTGCTCGGCCAGAACAAGATAGGCGCCCTGATTGAGGCCGGTCTTCCGCCGGAAGCTTCAGCCGCGCACAAACACGGCTGGACCTCCGACCTGGACGGCCTGCTGCACACCATGAGCGACGCGGGCATCGTCTCCACGCCTGGTGGAGATTATGTGCTGATTATCTTCATTAATTCCAGCAGGCAATTAATCTTTGATGAAGGCAATTGGCTTTTTGCGCGCCTTTCACAAGTCATTTATAATGCTTTTAATCTGGAACAGCAGGCAGCCTGGCTGCCAGGCGGGTAAACTTTTGCATTTTCCCTGCTGAACAGGAAAGCTGGCGATGAGAGTCATCCTAACCCACGAGCAAGCCGATTTGGACGCTTTGGCATCCTTGTTGGGCGCCCATCTCCTGGACAAGGACGCCTGGGCTGTGCTGCCACGCCAGATTAACCGCAACTGCCAGGCCTTCCTGCAAAAATATCAGCAGGAGCTGGATTTTAGCGCAGTCAAAGACCTTCCAAACGAAACCATCACTCATGTGACGCTCGTGGACACCCAATCGCTTATCACGCTGAAGGGCTTCTCCTCGCGGTTGGAGGTCTCCGTGATAGACCACCATCCCCGCAAGGCGCACACGGATGATAAATGGCAGGTGGAGCTGCACAGCACAGGGGCGTGCACTACCGTCCTGGTGGAAAAAATCAAGGAGGCACAGCTTCCGCTGACAACAATCCAGGCGACGCTGCTTATTCTTGGTATCTATGAAGATACCGGCTCGCTGGGCTATGCCATGACCAGTTCCCGCGACATGCTCGCCGCGGCCTACCTGCTTGAACACGGCGCGGACCTGACCATCGCCTCGCGCTACCTGAACCCCCCGCTTTCCAACGCGCAGATGCTCCTTTACGACCGGCTGATGAAGGACATCACCACGCACAAAATTCACGATTTTACGATTCTCGTGGCAAAAGCCAACGCGCTGGATATTCAGGACGAAATCTCAACCGTCGCGCACCACATGCGGGAATTTCTGAACCCAGACGGCCTGGTGCTGCTGGTCTCTACCCGTCAGGGCATCCGCCTGGTTGCGCGGTCCACTACGGATGAGATTGACATGGCGCAGTTAGCGCATCGTTTTGGCGGCGGCGGCCACAAACGCGCCGCGTCCGCCTTGATACGGTCAGAAAGCCGGCCGGCGCCAAATGAAGTGCCGGTGTTCTGGAAGAAAACTTACCAGCATGTCGTGGATTTACTGCCCGAAATTGTGCATCCCGCGCTGCGCGTCCAGCAGATTATGTCCCGCAAACCCTTGTTGGTTTCGCCGGATATGCCGGTGGAAACAGTCGCTGACCTGATGAAACGCTACGGTTTTGAGGGATATCCAGTCATTGAAGATGGCAAAGTCGTCGGACTGATTACCCGCCGCAATGTTGACCGCGCGCTGAGCCACCAAATGATCGCGAATGCCGGCATCCTGATGGACGCGGGCACTGTTTTTGTCACCCCTGATGACACGCTTGATTATCTTCAGGAGGTGATGGCGTCCAGCGGTTGGGGGCAGGTGCCGGTTCTGGACCCGGAAAGCGGCGAGATTATCGGAATCGTGACCCGCACGGATTTGATTAACACGCACGTCCTGCAAAACAACATCCCCTCGCAGGAAGAAATGGTGCGGCGCCTGCACAACGCCATTCCTTACCCGCGCCAGATTCTGCTGCAGGCCATCGCGAAGCTGGCCAGCCAGCTAAACATGCAGGCTTACATCGTCGGCGGTTTTGTGCGGGATTTGCTCTTAAAGCAGCCCAGCCAGGATTTTGATATTGTTGTCGAAGGCGACGCGGGCATCTTTGTAGCCAAACTGGTGGAAACCTACGGCGGCAGAGCAGTCACCCATCCCCGTTTTGGAACAGCCAAATGGTTAATCGGCGATTCACGCGAGGAATTGGCTCAGAAGCTTCTTCCTGACCAACCCATGGATTTTCAGGCGCTCCCGCAGCATCTGGATGTCATCACCGCCCGCACCGAATTCTACGAGCGGCCGGCTGCCCTGCCGACAGTCGAACGCAGCGGCATAAAAATGGACCTGCACCGCCGCGACTTCACCATCAACACCATGGCGCTGCGCCTGGACTCCCCTTACTACGGCAAGCTCTACGACTTCTGGGGCGGCTATCACGACCTGCAAAATCGCATTATCAGGGTGCTGCACGCGCTTTCCTTTGTGGACGATGCCACGCGGATTTTGCGTGCGGTACGTTTTTCCACGCGGTTTGATTTCCGTTTGGACCCAAGAACCCTCAGCCTTTTAAGTTCCAGCCTTTCCCTCCTGAATGAGATTTCAGGTCCGCGGCTGAGGCATGAATTGGATTTGATGTTTCTTGAATATAACATTGCCAGCGCGCTGCGGGCCATGGACCGCCTGAGCGTCCTTGAAGTCATCAATCCGCACCTCACCTGGAACGCGAACATTGACGCGCGGATTGCGTACCTGAACCAACCCGCCGAGCGCGCTGAATGGAGCACCGAAACGCACGAGAGCCAATTAAATCTTCGCCAGGTGCTGGGGTATTGTTACTGGTTGGAAGACCTCTCCGAGGACCATCTGGCAGAAGTCAGCGCGCGTCTGCGCCTGCCTGCCAGAGTCGTCTCGGCGGTGCTTGACACCGGAAAACTGCGCCGTTTGCTGCCGGGGCTGAAAAATATGAAGCCAAGCCAGGTGGTGCGCGAGCTTAAGGGATTCTCCCGCCTAGCGCTCACCGCTGTTTATCAAAGCACCGAAGACCCCGCTTTGCGCGAACCTTTGCGCCTGTACATGACCCGCTACTTGCACGTGAAACCCCTCACCACGGGCGACGACCTGCGCGCCAGGGGCCTCGCGCCTTCCCCGGAATTCCAGAAAATTCTGAACGCGCTCAGAGACGCCTGGCTTGACGGCAGCGTAACCTCCGCGGAGGAAGAAGCCGCCCTGCTCGAACAGCTCCTTTCCGCCCGATGAGCCTCCCCCCTGAATTACCAGGAATATTTCAATTTCCGGACGGCGAAGAAATCCTCATCCGCCCCATCCGCGAGACCGACCTGCCAGCGCTGGAATGGGAAGGCCAGTACCAGCACTTCCGAAGGCTTTACGCGGAGCATTTCGAGGCGTTTAAAGCCGGAACGACGCTGATATACATCGCAGAAACCAGCAGCGGTCAGATGGTTGGGCAGGTTTTTTTGCTGCTTTATTCCCGCAGCAAGGAAATCGCCGACGGACGGCACCGGGCGTACTTATTTTCTTTCCGCATAAAACCGGCTTACCGTAATCAAGGCCTGGGGAGCTATATGCTCAGTTATGTGGAAAACCAGCTGCTGCTGCGCGGATTTTTAATCGTCCGCTTGAATGTGGCGCAGGATAATCCCAGGGCGCGCGAGCTCTACGAGCGCCACGGCTATCAGGTGATCGGATACAGTTCAGGAGTCTGGCAGTACCAGGATGATCAGGGCGTCTGGAAGACTGTGCGCGAGCCAGCCTGGAAAATGATTAAACGCCTGCGCTGAGAGATTGCGTTCAGGGGGCCGGCTGCTCCGGGCTGAAAAAAAGACCGGCTCGTCGTTGAACCGGTCAGATTTTCGCTTTTAACGTCCTTCTTATTCTTCTTTTTCCGCCGTACCGTCATCCTGCTGAGATTCCATCAGCCCGGCAGAGCTTTCCAGTTCCTGCGCAGGCACGTCGGCGCTCTCCGCCGCTGAGATTTCCTGCGCTGGCGCGGAGCGCTTGTTTTCTTCTATCCAGCGCTGCATCAGCGCGCGCAGCTCCTCATAATCAGCATCGGGGAATAATTTGGTAATCGCGAACAAACGCCTTCCGCGCGTCGTCGAGACATACGCGCCGGCTTTGACGTCCTCAATCCCCGTAATGTCGGTTTTTGAGAGCTTCAAATCCGGGTACTTCGGCTGGTGCAGCACCAACCCATCTTCTGAAACCTGAAAGGAATATTCTTCCCAAAGTTCCTTGCGCTGCTTGTAAGCGCGCAAGCCGGAATAGACAAACAGCGCGGCAATCAATGGAATCATCCAGATTAAAGACTTCATGCTCTCGCGGTTCCAGTTGATGCCCACAGAAAGAGCGGCCATTACCAAAAAAGTGATGCCGTATACCAGGATGAGCGTCTTTTTCTGTCCGGGCAGTTTGGCTGGGTCAAGACGGTAAGTTTTCATATTTTCTCCTCAGAAGTTATCCGATACAATTATATCCTCAAACGCCAAACGGCACGACAGACCCGCCCGGACTCTTGAGAGGAATCCCAACAATGATGCCAACCCCGCCATTACACAAACACAAACTCCCTACTCTTCCTGGTTTGCCAGAGCGCAGAGTCGAGGTCTGGCTGCCCCAAAAATACGATGAACAGCCGGAGGCACGCTTTCCGGTCCTGTACATGCACGATGGCCAGAATCTGTTCAAACCCAAACCGCGCGTTTTTCCGGGCTGGCAGGCTGCCGAAAATATTAGCGCGCTCGCTGACGCCAATCTGATTACCCCGCCAATTGTGGTGGGTTTGTGGAACACCCCCAACCGCCTGGGCGATTATCTCCCCGCCAGACCGGTCGGGACCGATGCCGGAGCAGCTGAGCTGACAGCTTATTTGCGCGAAACGAACCGGCGCGTCAAACGGATTGTTTCAGACCTTTACCTGCGCTGGATTGTGGAGGTCGTCAAACCCTTCATCGACGCGAACTACCGCACGCAAAGCGGCGCTCGGCAGACCTGCCTGATGGGTTCCTCGATGGGAGGACTGATATCTCTGTACGCTGTGTGTGAGTATCCGCGGGTTTTTGGCGGCGCCGGCTGCCTGAGCACACATTGGCCAATTGGCGGCGGCGCGTTTTTGGCATACCTGGAAGAAAAACTTCCGTCTGCCGGAGAACACAGGCTCTACTTTGATTACGGCAGCGAAGGGTTGGACGCGGAGTACGCGCCGTGGCAGGAAAAAATGGACGCTTTGGCACTGCGGCATGGATACGTTTCCGGAGAGCATTACATGAGCCTGTTTTTCCCGGGCGAGAGCCATCACGAACGCTTTTGGGCGGGCCGCCTGCGCTTTCCACTCATCTTTTTGTTTGGCGCCAACGCGGAGAGCGCGAATCCCTCCTGAAAAGCTCCCTTTCATTTCGCCTGAAGCCCGCGCCTGCTTTTCGGGGAATAGCTCCAAACTAATCAGCACCCGAGGCTGATTTTCTCCTTGTATTTGTCGGTTACTACAGACCCCCTGCCAATGCCCTTGCTGGGCGCAGGCTGCGCTTCGTTAAATGGGTTGTTGTATGTATTCGGTGGAGTCACGACGGGAGAAGTTTTTATTAACGTGGCGCATGTGTATAACCCCTCCGCAGCGGCCGGCTCGCGCTGGTCGGGTATCCCCTCCATGAATACGGCGCGCGGATACCTGGCCGGGGTGCCTGTCAACGGGAAAATTTACGCGGTTGGTGGCCGGGATGGTGTGATAAGTAATACCAATATCGTCGAAGCCTACGACCCTGCGGACAATACCTGGCATATGGTTAACCACATGCAGACAGCCCGGGCAGCTCCGGGAGCGTACAGCATAGGCAAGTACCTGTTTGTCTGCGGAGGCGGGTGGTCTAACTACTTCAAGACCTGCGAGGTCTATGACACCAATGCCGGATACAGCGGCGTGTGGAAAACCGTGCCAGCGGTTATGCTGCAGGGCAGGCGCACCTTTGCCTACGCCAATATTGGCCCGGTTCTCTACGCGATTGCTGGTTACAATGGCTCTTTCCTGAATACCGCGGAACGTTGGTCGTACGAAATGTACCTGCCCATGCTGCGCAAATAACAACCAGACGGCACGCTTTACAAAAAGAGGGCGGCAAATATGCCGCCCTCTTTTTGTCTCTGAGACCAGACGAATTTATATAGTTGTAAAGTGGGTCAGAAAGCCTGCCCGATTTGGGAAAATGAGCCCCACAGCTGGTCTGACCCTGAAGATGCCCGGTCGGTTTTCTGGGGATTGCCTGCCGTATAAAGGAATTCCTGCCTGCCAGGATTCCTGAATGAGCCTGAGGCGCTTGCGGCCTTTTATAACCAGGATTTCCACCAATTAAGACAGGAAAAACATTTTCCCTCACAAAAATAACTTGAAAATGTCATAAAACCCCGGATTGATTTGGAGTCCGATAAGTTTTTTGATATAATGAAAACTTGGCATATTTATCGATACCAATTATTCTATAACGCGCGGCGCTGACCCGCCGCGCAACAAATAAGGAAGGTCACATCCATGAAAGAATTCTCGACAGCTTCTGTACGCAACATCGCTCTTGCGTCCCACAGCAACTCCGGCAAGACCATGCTCACCGAAGCATTTTTGTACTTTACCGGCGCTACTACCCGCCTTGGCAAAATTGAAGATGGAACCACCGTTTCGGACTTTGACGATGAAGAACACCGCCGCGGTATTTCTCTTTTTACTTCAGTTATCCCGGTGCTCTACAAAGACCTGAAACTGAACCTGCTGGATACCCCCGGTTATTCAGACTTTGTCGGAGAAGTCATCTCGGCCATGCGCGTGGCGGACAGCGTTCTAATCCTGGTTGATTCGGTTGGCGGCATGGAAGTTGGAACGGAAACCGCGATGAACTACGCGGCAAAGTTTAACCTGCCGATGTTCATGGTGATTAACAAGATGGACCGCGAAAATGCCAGCTTCCAAAAGGCGCTCGCGTCTGTGCAGGAACAAACCGATTACCGCCTGATTCCGATGCAGCTCCCCTGGGGCGAAAAAGCGGATTTCAAAGGCGTGATTGACCTGATTAGCATGAAAGCTTACCAGGGCGACGGCAAAACTGTCGTGGAAATCCCGGCAGAATATAAGGCCGAAGCGGAAGAAGCCCGCCTCAAGCTTATCGAAGCCGCTGCCGAAGGCGAGGATTCGCTTTTAGAGAAGTATTTTGAAAACGGCGACCTGACGACCGAAGAAGCGCTGCAGGGTCTCCATAAGGCCATTCAGGTCAGCAACGTCATCCCTGTCATGGTAGCCGCCGGCGGCCATATGATTGGCATCGCGCCGATGCTGGAAGCCCTCAGCAAACTGGCCCCTTCCCCGTTGGAGCGCCCGACCGTCACTGCCCAGTCTCCCAAGGGAGAGGTGGAATTAACCGCTGACGATTCCGGTCCGCTCGCGGCCTACGTCTGGAAAACTACCGCGGACCCCTTTGTTGGAAAGCAGACATTCTTCCGCGTGTTCTCCGGCGTGATGAGCTCTGATTCCCGCGCCTGGAACGCGAACAAAGGCGAAGAAGAGCGCCTGGCCGGCATGCAGATTCCTTTCGGAAAAGAAAACCTGCCCGTTTCTGTCATCCACAGCGGTGATATCGGCACGGTTGCCAAACTGAGCCTGACCACCACCGGCGATACCCTGACCACAAAAGAGCAGAGCCTGATCCTGCCGATGCCCGAATATCCTGCTCCGCTTTACCGCGTCGCGGTCAGCCCCAAGACGCAGTCCGACGCGGCAAAACTGAGCACGACCCTGACCCGCCTGTGCGAAGAGGACCTGACCCTGTCCTGGCATATGGAAGCGGCTACCCGCCAGACGCTTTTGTTTGGCATGGGCGACCAACACATTGATGTGGCAGTGCGCCGTGCCGAGCAAAAATTCCAGATGAGCATGAACCTGCTGGAGCCCAAAGTTCCGTATGAGGAACACATCACCAAAGAAGCCAGCGCGATGTACCGGCACAAGAAGCAGACCGGCGGTTCCGGTCAGTTTGGCGAAGTTCACCTGAAAGTCTTCCCCATCAAGGATGAAGAATTCAGCTTCAGCAACGACGTTTTCGGCGGCGCCATCTCCAGCAGCTACATGGCTCCCATCGAAAAAGGCATCCGTTCCGTCATGAAGGAAGGCGTGGTGGCAGGTTATCCAGTGCACAATGTGGGCGTTTCAGTCTTCGACGGCAAGGAACACCCCGTGGATTCCAAGCCAATCGCCTTTGAAATTGCGGGACGCGAAGCCTTCAAACTGGCATTCAAGGATGCCAACCCCGTGCTCTACGAACCCATCATGAAGGTAACGATAGTTGTTCCGGAAGCCAACATGGGCGATATCCTCGGCGACCTGAACACCCGCCGCGCGCGCGTGCAGGGTATGGACACCGAAAAAGGCCGTTCCGTTGTGACCGCCACCGTTCCCCTGGCCGAAATGCTGCGCTACACCACCACGCTGCGCTCCATGACCGGAGGCCGCGGCCACTTCAGCATGGAATTTGATCACTATGACCTGGTTCCGACCCACCTGGCGCAGGAAATTATCGAAGCCCGCCAGAAGGAACTGAAAGAAGAAGAGTAAAATATCCGCCCGGCATTTAAAGCGGCTGCCCAAAGTGGCAGCCGTTTTTTTATTTGTGGCCCGCAAATGCGCTCTCATTCGCCGGCAGCGGGTGCGTCGTTCCGGGCCATACGGCTGTCATCTTGAGCCAAAGGCAAAAATTCTCCTGGTTATAAAAACCGGACCCTTCATCACCCTCAGGATGACAAAAGACACATCCTTTCAATCACAGAATAGCGGGCAGCCATTCCAAATATATGTGGATTTATTCCCGCGCGCTCTCCCCGCTGATTTGCTTCAACAGCGCGGCCGCCACCTCGTTGCAGTCCGCCCGCACGCGTTCATCCGCTGCGGCAAAAATCGGGGCGTTTTCGTCTTTATTCACCGCGATTAGATGCGTGCTTTCCGCCAGGCCGGCCATATGCTGGACAGAACCGGAAATTCCAAAGGCAAGGTAGACCTTTGGCGCGATGGTGACGCCTGTCTGCCCGACTTGATGGGGATACTCCAGCCAGCCCAAATCCACCACTGCGCGGGTCGCTGCCAGCCCGGCGCCCAGCGCCGCTGCCAGCCTGCGATAGAGCG
>Ga0208196_1001724_pt1 | contig 22278 bp, 12 predicted proteins | sample AD_JPNNA7_MetaG_FD_184443 | JGI IMG/M metagenome (GOLD analysis project Ga0208196, IMG submission 184443) | Active sludge microbial communities of municipal wastewater-treating anaerobic digesters from Japan - AD_JPNNA7_MetaG (SPAdes) (version 2) | ecosystem: Engineered > Bioreactor > Anaerobic...
AGAGCGTCAACAATTATTAACCTGGTTTTCCCTTTGACCGACGGCAGGTGCCAGATCTCGCCCAGCTTGGTGCTATCTTCATAATGATAATTTCGGGGGGCGCCAGAATACAGGATGTAATTTTTTATCACTGTGCCGATTCCGGTCAGCCAGTGGGCCTTTAGACCAGGCAGGGAAATCAAAGCGGTGATAGAGCCAAGATCAACTGAGCGTCCCTGGGCCAGCCTGATATTCGCCTCGGGCAGACCGATCGCCAGCAAAGATTCCTGGACGATTTCCAGGAGTTCATTATGGGTGGGGTTCATGACCGAGGTTGGTACCAGCCCGACGACATCTTTTGGACTGAAAAGTTTTAACCAGGCCTTTTTCATTTCCTTTTCGCCCGTCAGAGCAGTCATGACCTCTCCAACCATGGCTTCCATAACTTTTTTATCTACTTTCTGGCTGCTGTCGAGAACATGTTCATTGCGGACAACAAGAACCAGGCTTTTCTGGTCGGCAGCTGATTTGATCCCCATTTTTCCAGTCCCGGCTTTGAGCCAATCAGGCAGCACAGTCAGGCCCAGGGCCGTAGCTGCCGTCCCGCGCAGAAAGTCTCTCCTGGTTATAACTTCTTTTTTAATCTTCACTTTTCTTTCCTCCATTACTCAGGTGCTTTTAATTGTTTTAAAGTTCAGCTGACTGAAAATATCAGTAACCGCTTTCTGGTCTGGACATTCAAAGGCAAAAGCCAGATAGTTACCGAACAATGTCCAGCCCAGCCAGCCATCTTCAACCCTGGTACTGCCTGTTTTGAGCAAACCCGGACTGAGGTCAACCTGATCTGCCTTTTCGGGCAAATACGATTGAAAGAAAGAGGTAAGAGCAGCCAGTGCAGCTGGAGCTTCGGGATAATGGATGACAATAAGTTTAGCCAGCTGGCTCCCGGGCTGTCTTTCCTTTTTTTCAAAGCAAATGAACAAGCCTTCGGTGGAGTGATTCAAATTTAGAATATTTTCATGACTCAGGTAATAAAGCGAGTTTAGAACCAGATGTGAATGAAAATAGGCGGTTCTATCCGGTCGTATTTTCCAGGCAGAGTCGGTGGAAGGAACAACGACGTCGAGTATAGCCGGTGGAGGCTGAGCGGGGCTTTTGCCGGCCAGGATTTTCCCCAGCTTTAAAATTGTCTCCCTGACGTCAGGTGTTTCTCTCGAAGCTAATATTCGGAGATAAAGACTATCAGCTCTGGCCCGCAACAATCCCTCACCATATAAAGCGGTGTAATCCGGGCAAACGGGGTTTTCGGACCGGACAGCAGGAGCGGAGCTCAGGTTGACGGGTTCACCCGTCCAGTCGAGAGACAGCAGGCCAAACGTCTCATCAGGGGTTTCCATCTGGTAGATTTCGACCAGCATCTCTTCCTCGGGTTCCCTGTTATAACGGTAAACCAGGAGACTTTTGAATTTATAGGCCAGGTAAAGCTCGCCGCCGCCATCCATATAATCAAAGATGGTAGTGTGGTCAATTCTCTGAGGCGGTCCCTCCACCTTCCAGCCATCAATGGTTTCCGGCAGATTAATCTCCTGGTTACTGTGCATCTCTGGAACTCCTCTTGCCCAGGTCGAAAATAGACAGAACAAAATTAAAAGAGTCAACAGGCGGGAACCAATGGGCAAATTATATATATGTTTGCTCCTCATATCTGATTCCATTCTAACTTGACTCAATTTTATAATCCAGAGAAATTTAAGAAACTTCCTGGACGGAATAAAGATAAAAGGTCCGGTAGCCATCAGACTGCTTACTTATCTTGTTTATGGTCAAAGAATCATGTCTGTCCGGGTCTCTGATCTCCAGTGATGACGAGAACTCACCGGCCAAGCAAAAGCGAATTTGAGCTGCTCAGCGGGCCTTTCTTCTAAATAAGCTGATAATGAAAAGGATGATAAGAGCTCCGATTATAGCCCCGATAAAACCGGCCGTCTCTCCTGGCTCATAAATTTTCAGAAACTGACCCGGATAAGTGGATAAAAATGAGCCAGCAATGCCCAGCAAGGTGGTCATGATCCAGCCCATATTTTCTTTACCGGGAAAGATCAATTTAGCGATAACTCCGGCAGCCAGTCCAAGAAGGATTGTCCAGACAATGTGCATAACACCATCCTTTCTGGTCCAATTTTTCTTGTTATTATTTACTTTGCCAGCAATATTTTGACCGGCCGGGCATTGGTTTTATAATCTGGACTTTATCTGTTACAATAATCAAAAATCGGAACAGGTGGCGGTGCATATTGACATCGCCCTCAGATAAACAAGAATTGGCTGGTGAGGATGGCCATCTTCAAATCAACCAAACCGGAGAGCCTGGCTAGTGGAGCCAATCTGATTACACTTCTTCGCTTGTTTTCTTCGCTTCTGTTTTTCTTCCTGGCTGCTGTCTATCACCGTGAACTGTATAATTATCTCGGTCTCGGTCTTCACTGGCTGGGCGACTGGCTGGACGGCTTCTGGGCTAAAACTTTTAAACAGAGAACAATTCTGGGAGCAGAGATAGACATTATCGCCGATCGGGTGGAAAGCCTCTTTTTCTTTATCAACTTCATTTCTTTCCATCCAGCCCTGGTTTTGCCTGTTGCTCTTTACATGCTAAACTTTGCCTTTATTGACTTTTATTTGAGCTATCAATTTATTAAGTTTGATCTAATTTCAGTTGATTTTTTTTATCTGGTTGACCAAAAAGTTTTCAAGTTTAATTTCAGTCAACCAGGTAAATTTGTTAATTCAACTGTTATTCCCCTTCTCCTCATCTTTTTGCCGCAGCTCTGGCCCCTGACTCTAATTCTGACGGCCGGGCTGATCTGGATTAAAATTGATTCAATTCTTATTTTGAGAAAAAAGAAAATTCAGGCTATTCAGATCTGAATTAAGATTTAATTTCTGGTTGTAGCCACTGCTGGACTGATATCAAAGTATTAAATCCTCTTCTGTTTTTAGCCAGTTGTTGTTAGCAGCCCGACTGATTGAGGGGTAAGTCAGTTGACTGGCCTGGCTGACTTTTCTGCTAATCAATATAGCCGAGGGAGCGGAGTTTCTCTTTTTCAGCCGGGCTTATCCAGCGACGTTGACTTTTGAATACCTTTTGTCCCGCTAGATTTATTATTTTATGGAGAGAGGTCAGCAGCTTCATCGTTTCTTCGGGATAAGTGGCTGACAGATCGTTTTTTTCCTGAGGGTCATCGGCCAGATTATAGAGCTCCGTCACTTCCTCTGAACTAAAAACCGAATGGATGATTTTCCAGGGGTAACTGACGAGCGACCAGGCCCGTTGAGAACCCTGAGTTAGTTCTGAACAGATTGGTTGTTTTTTCTCCGGCTCTCTTCCCTCACCAAGCGCCTGGCTTAAATCTTCTCCTTCCAGAGGATAAGCTAAGCTGATGACCTCATTCAGGCCAAGTAGATAGAATAAGGTTGGAAATAAATCCAGCAGGGAAACTGTTGTGCTGATTTTCAGGCCGGCAGGTAACCAGCCTTCTCCGCACATGATGAGTGGAACGCGAATGAGCTCCTGATAGAGGGAATGCCCATGACCCCAACCACGGTGATCAAAGAATTCTTCACCATGATCAGCGGTGACAAGGAGCAGCGTGTCTTTTAATTTATTTTCAGTCTGGAGAAATTCAAGCAGCTGGCCGAGCCAGTAATCATGGTAAGCAATCTTGGCGTCATAAAAAGCTATCATCTTTTGCCGGTCGGCTTCAGCTATCTCCGGACCTGATCTAAATGGTAAAAACAATCCCAGTCCTTGAGGAAAAGTCGTTGGCCAGCTCTGGCTTTCTGGTAGGTTTTCTTCTGGCCAGAATTTTTTGATGAAGGCAGTTGGAGCCAGATAAGGGGCATGTCCTCCTTCCAGATGAGCCAGCAGGAAAAATGGCTTATGGGCATGATTTTTAATCCAGTTGGTCACTCTCGAAGTCATGGCTTCCGGGTCAGTTGAGGCCAGCTCGGTTTCTCCAAAGCTAAGAGTAGCCAGTTTCTGGCTCAGAAGATAAACTGGTTTTAGTCCCTGGCTGACCACCGGCAGGCGCCTAGAGCGGTCGAGAATATGACCAAAAATCGTCTTATAGGCTTTTACGGAGAATTCGTCCGGGGCAAAAAAACGGTCCAGACCTTTATTGTATCCATAGGCCGGTGAGAAATATGGATTAAAGGAAAAAGCCGCCGTATTATACCCGAGGGTCTTAAAAACCTGAGGCATAATGATGAGGCTCGATGGAAGATAGGAGGTGATGTCATTCATCTGGTGGGAGGTGGGCAGTGTCGAGGAAAGAAGTGAAGGTATGGATTCGACTGTATGAGAAGAAGCAGCTATGGCCTGTTCAAACAATATTCCCCGGCTGGCCAGTTGATCCAGAAAAGGGGAAGTTTGGCGAGGATAACCATAGCAGCTTAAATGATCGGCTCGAACGGCATCCCAGACGACGAGGACAACGTTTTTAGCTGATTGTCCGGAAACAGGGGTTAAAGCCTGTTCTTCATTCCCCAGCCTGTGCTGGCGGATATTAGTCTGGGTCAAAAGTGCCACCAGACCAGCCAGTAAAACAGCCAGGTGAATAGCCAGATAACTTTTCCAGAAGAGATTAAATGATGGTGCCTTTTTTTTGAACTTTCGCCCGAGAAGAACAAGGCCAGCCACAGCCAGAATGAAAATAATGGCATTTAAGGCAATAGCCGACCGGTTCAGAATGCCTGCGAAAATATAAATATTGATAAAACCCTGGCCTAAAAGCCAGGCAGCAAAATAACAGAAGATAATAAACCAGGCTAAACAATTTGTTTCCTGTGGTCTTCTCCTGACAGCCAGCCAGATAGTCCAGGCCAGGCCGGCAGCCAGGCCGATGACCAGCCAGAGCAAACCGTGCCAGATGGCAATACCAGCCAGGTCGGAGAAATCAAAAATTGAGTTTCCCTTCAGTCTTTCGAGAAGAACATTCCATTCACCCAGACATATTCCGCCCAGCAAGCCACTTAAGGGACCTACCAGGAGCGGGGTGAAACCCAGATGCTGTCGTTTTTCATTCATTATGTTTTATAAATAACAAAACTTATTAAAAGAGACAAATTAAAAAATGCTGGAAAAAATATTCTTGACTTTTGTCAGGATATAAATATAACTGAGGCAGAGATCAAATTAAATGCAGAATTCACACTGCATAAGGGGTAGGGCATAACTTCCCAAATAAAAGAGAATTAGTCTGCTTATCTGATGAGGAGGGCAAGATGTCTGATTCTCACCTTAAGAAAGCTGACCGGGGAGACGAGAAACCAAAGACGCCAGCTATAACCAGAAGAAAGTTTTTATCTTATGCGGGTGTATTGGGTGCTTCTCCTTTCATCGGGCAGCTGCAAAAAGTTCAGAAAAAAATAGTCAGCCAGGCGAAAATTGATATCCAGCCGGCGGGGCTGATTTTTAATGTCCTGAGACCGGACGACTTACTCTGCCTGGATTTCGAGTTTATTAATTTTAAGGTACTCAATCTACCCAGGCCTCATCTGGTTAAAGAGAATCGTCAGCAGCCTGCTTATATGATTGTACATTTCCCGCCGCAAAGTGTGGCTGAAAAAGTCTTCTATGAGACGACTCCGGAACTAAAAGATACCGGTCAGCCCGAACTCCCCCAGCCCCCTCCCATCTTTTCAAGGATATCAGGACGGGCTCGCCTGAGCTTCATCATTCCGGATGAAATCAATGAAATCCCGCTGACGCTTGAATCTCTTTTAGCCTGGCAGCTTTATCAGCCCAGCCTGGTCCCGGTGGCACTGCCGCCCGATGCTTCCTCCCAGATAACAAGGAGAGTTGCCACTTCTGGAAAAGGGAGTTCTAATTCTGCGGCCAGATCTGTTCTGGTTGCCAGCGGTCCAGCCCGTCAGAATCTTCATAGCCAGAGAGACCAGCTGGCCCGGGTCCAGTACAGCCAGCTAAACAGGTTGTTACTTAAACCTGCTGCCCCGCAGAAAAATCAGACAGCTATTGAGATGCCTTACCGGCTCATCCTGTCACCAAATGTCTACAATATCTGGGTTCATGCGGTTAAGCCTGTTTCGATTAATGGCTGGACGGAGCTCTGGCAGACGAGACTGGCAGCTCTAAATCCTGATGGCTCGATAAGTGAATCAGATAATCCTTATTTAGCCCTGAGAGCGGTCTGGTCGCCAGATGTAGATCTGAATAACCTGACCGGCCCTCTTTCATCAGAGGAAGTCCGTCTGCCCCTGACCGCAAATGATCGTCACCAGATCGTTCACCTCAGCAGTAATTTTACACTAAAAAAACCTGACCAGAGTCCTTACGAACCGCAGCCTATCCAGGTTAACAGAATGATGCTCAGCTCTCTTGGAGCCTGGCTTGATTCGATAGGTAACTGGTCTCCGGTTTCACCTCTATCGGTAGTTACCTGGCAACACCTGGCGACAATGGGCCGGGATCATTATGTCCGGGTTGTCTATAAGGGCTATCTGCTGCCTTTCGGTCATCGAGCCTCCCTTGTTAAGGTAACTGAGAGAAAATTTTATAAGGCCTCAGATGGCCAGAATTTTGCCTACCTCCTGCAGAAAATGTATATTGCGGTCAGCCAGCCCGAGAAGACTTTTCCTGCTCCTTTTCAGCCCAACGAAGGTCGGGAAATACCATTTCGGCTGGTTAAAATTACCAGTCTCCAGACACCACCTCTCGACCGCCCTGAAGATAGCCAGGTTCTTTCCAATTCGGGCCAGAAGGCTTTCTGGCCAAAAGTCGGCAAAAAAGACTTTCAATTTCAGGTCACGGCAACTGATGTTGAAGGTCATGAAATTGAGTTTCAGCTGCCGATGATGTTTATTGACAATCAATATGCTTTTGATGTGACCAGCCTGAAGTCCTTAGTTGGAATTTATAATTCTGAGGATGAAGGGGCAGTTAAAAGAAGAAAACCTGACCTTCGCGGGCAGAGTCTATCTCTGGCTGCAGAGCGGATGGAAAAAGATACAACCTTTGAGGCCGAGTCTATGACTTTCGAGTTGAGAGAAGCTGTCCAGGCTGGATCCAAACAGGCTTTTGAGCTGGCCGATCAGCCCATGTGTTTCCCGGCTATGGACAGGGCGGTTATAGCCATTCCGGCTCTGAAAAACCTGCTGGGTTTAGGCCGGACCACTGTCAGGTTTGCTGAGACGTATATCCAAAATGGTTTCAACCCTTCAGCCAATAAAGGGGAGATTTTTATCCAGATTCTCGAAAACCCACCATTGCTGGATTTTACAGCTGGCGGCCGGGCAGAAAAATCAGGTGGCCTGGCTACGCCGAATTTTTATCTGGTCGGGCTATCCAGAATCCTGGGCCCGGTGGGTGGACAGATTGGTTCGGCTTCGGCTGAACCGCAGCCAGATTGGTCTTCTGGTCCACGAGCAGACGCTGACCAGAAAGTTCTGGATGAAAAGGATATAAAGGAAGCTCTTAAGGAGGCGGTTGAAGGTAAATTCTATCCGGAAAAATTCTTTGACAGCAAGGCCAAAATACTGGGCGGCATTTTGCTCAAAGATGTGGTTGATAAGGTCGAAGATTTTGCCAGTCCAGTAAAAGACGCTCTTGACAAAGGGCAGCAGCTGGCCGGAGATTTGTCTCCGGCTCTCAAAATTAAAACCGAGCCGGTCTTTGAAGGTAGTGGTCAGCTGCCGGTTGGAGTCAAAACTTTTCTTAAGTGGACACCAGGTCTGCATGACTTTTCTATTTTCATAGCCAGCCGCGACAGGTCTAAATCCAGGCTCACCCTGAATGTCGAAGCAGTATCCTATTTCAATGGGAAAGAAGCAACTTATCAGGTCAAGGGTGAATTAACTGATTTTACGCTGGACTTGATTAAAGATATCAAGACTTTTGTCCGGGTCAAATTCTCTCGCTTTACCTTTACCGCCCAGAATGGACAGAAACCAGACGTTAACCCGGAAATTGCCTCTCTGGAATTCAGTGGTCCTTTTAAATTCATCGAAGGTCTTCTCAAGGCAATTCCACTCCCTGGTAACTTCGGCAGCCGGTCGGGATTTGGTGGGAAGCCCGTGGTTAAGGTTGAACCGGAAGGAATTAGACTGGGTTATTCTCTTTCAGTACCTGATGTTGGTTTTGGCGTCTTTAGCCTGCAAAATCTCAAATTCGGCGGTGAAATCAGCTTACCTTTTACGGGGGAACCGGTTTCTCTGAAGTTCGCCTTTAATGAAAAAAGCAATCGCTTCCTGGTGACAGTGGCGATGTTTGGTGGTGGTGGATTTTTCTCCCTGGTCCTGGAGCCGAACGGTATTAAGCTGGTGGAAGGCTCACTTGAGTTTGGTGGTAGTTTTGCCATGAATTTAGGGGTGGCCAGCGGCGGGATGGCTTTAATGGCTGGAATCTATTTCAGATATGAAGAAAATGCCGTTAATATTTCAGGTTATGTGCGCTGTACAGGAGAACTTGATGTCCTGGGTCTGATCAGCATTTCAGCTGAATTCTATCTTGAGCTTAACTATGAGGAACTAAAAAATAAAGTCTGGGGTCAGGCTTCGCTCACCGTCAAAATCAAACTCTTATTTTTCAGTACAAAGGTAACTCTGCATGTCGAAAGAGAATTTGGCGCCTCACCTCCACCGCTTTTCAGCGACCTGATGGAAGAGAATGACTGGCTGGCCTATTGTCAGGCCTTTGCCTGAAAGGGAAGACGAAAATGCCAAAATCAACTGTTATATGGACGCTATGTCCTAATGGTATAAAAGATGGGAAATTGCAGTTGTCGGCGGTAGTCTCTATCCGCCTGGAAGAGGAGGGCAGAGGGAGAACGCCCAGCCTGAATTTATTTCCAGATATCCTGAACTGGCCGGAAACTGTTCGAGCTTTAAATTTCGGGGTGATCTATGATAAGAAAAAAAGCCGGGAGCCACTGGCGATAAAAAGAATTTCTCCCGAGCCTGAGCTGGAACTCTGGCAGGCCATATTCAAGCCAGAGGCTCCGGTTTTCTCCTACCAGCTGGCTGACCTCAGTAAAAACCTGGTCATTTCCTATCCGGTGAGAAATGTTATGACCTTCGTGGCTGCTCAGTACCTGAATGTAGCAGCTGAATCTCCGGAAGAACCGCCGCCCATAGCCAGAGTTTTTCATACTGATGGACTGGCTCAGATTCGCCTGAAGCCAATTACCGACCACCGCTATGCCAAGACCGTTCAGCTTAAAACAACCCAGCCGATTATGGCTCAGTCAGTCAGGCGCGAAGCCGAAGGCCAGAAATTCAAAGCTGTTCAGGTTTCTCCTTTGCCTCAGCCTCCCCGGGACTTTTATCTGCTCAGAGAATTTTACAAACCAAAAAACAGGGTGACCATTGATCCCAAAACCAGACAACCGATAGCCCAACGAGTCCCTGTTACTCGACCTCAGCCCGATTTTCACCAGGTTCTGGCCTTCCTGACCAGCTATCCAGCTCTCGAAAGGTTACTCGGTTTGGTGCTCGACTTTGAACTGGAAGTCCCGCCTGACTTTCCAGCAGCTGGCTGGATTAAATTAATTCCAGAAGGAAGAAGTGATGAAACTCTAAGGACTGCTTATAACTATGATGCCTCAGGTGGAATTTTTGAAGCTGCCAGCCACCAGCAGCCACCTGAAGTTGTCCATGGTTTTCTAAACCTGGCTGATGAGGAAAGATATGAGCTGATCCAGCTCGATGTTGACGCTGTTGCCCTCCAGACGGCTGAGCTGGCCGACACAGCTGAGACCAGGGAAAAGGCTGACCTTCCCGGCCTGCGTTCAAGTGGGCTGGGGGTGATCAGAAATGAACAGGCAAAAAATGTAGCTGAAATCCTGGTTAAAGCTGTCGAACTCAATAACGATTTAATCAGGAAGCAAGAAATCACACTTTTTGCTGAAGACCTGATCCAGGGCTATCGGATTGATGTCTGGGACGATAAGTCGCAAAAATGGCACTCTCTCTGCCAGAGAGAAGGAACTTATCGATTGGTCAGGCTAGATAAGGAAATCACTCTGGAGGATGAAGGCTTCCTGTCACCGGCTGTCACCCAGGCAGCTGATGAATCATCCAATGAAATCTATGTTCACGAAGCTCTGTTTCACTGGGATGGCTGGAGTCTGGTAGCTACCAGGCCCGGCAAGACTATTGACCGGGATGATGCCCCCCAAACTATAGAAAACAAAGCCCTGAGTGATTTTTTGCTCGAAACCAAATTCAAGCCTGTCTCCAGATCACTGCCGAAGCTGCGCTACGGCACCGGCTACCGGTTGAGAGCCAGAACGGTAGATCTGGCTGGAAACAGTCAGCCGCTTGAAAACAATGATGATCGGCAGGCAATCCCGGGGCCAGCCAATCCGCCTTTTATTTTCAGTCGCTTTGATCCTGTTGCTTCTCCAGTTATTATCCCCAGAGAAGAACCAAAAACAGGCGAGACGGTGAGCCATCTGGTTATCAAAAGCTTTAATGATTCTATTGACGGGGACAATGAACCTACCTCTCAGACATCTGACCGGCATCTGGCTCCGCCCAAAATCTCTCAATTTGACTCTGAACTTCATGGGCTGTTTGATAGTCCTTCCGGTCTTAAGCCTGAGGTTTATTCTCTAATCTGTCAGAAAGATGCTGGTAGATTTAATGAACTCGAGCCGGGAGATGAGGTTGAGCTACCCTATTTTCCAGACCCCTGGGCGAGAGGAGTTTGTCTGCGTGGCTTACCTTATGGAGCGCCGGATCCCTGGCTGATTCCTTTTGTCGGCGACTGGCCTGATTTCCGGCCTTTCCGCCTGAGACTGGAGGAAGGTAGCCAGCCTGCCCGCTGGTCTGATTCTTCGCGAGTGCTAACAGTCTATCTTAAAAAGGGAGAGTCGGTGAGGCTTCGTCTCAGCTGCTATTTCCCGGAGAGATATCTCGAAATTCAGGGGTTTTATCGCTGGCTGGAAAAGCCAGAAAGAATACTGCCACCCAAAGTGATGAAGCCACCACGTGGCTTGCCTGCAGGACAGGTACAGACATTAAAGACTCTTCAGGTACCAAGAATAGACCTGAACCGGCTCAGGACTATTTCTCTGCAGGGAAAAAACTGGCTGATAACACCTTTTGAAGAGATTACCCTGAGTCATGCCACTCTTCAGCCAGTGGGTCGCCCTCAAGCCAGATTTCTGGAGGCTCAGAAAAGTTATGGGCAGACCGCCGCTATTCTCTTCGGGGAATTTGGAATTCATGGCCAGAGTACTTCCAGAGTTGAGTTGATAGCCAGCTGGTCAGAGCCAGTTGACGATCTGAATGAACCGGAACCAAAAGTTCTTGAAAGCCGGGCTCATGTTCTCGAGTTGACCGTCACTCCCGAGATGAGCTCAATCTCACTTACTCCAAAGACAGGGGAGAGACGGATCGAGGATTCAGATAATCAGCAACAGGTACCCAGGCCGATAACCAGTGCGGCGGTCATTGGTCTGCCTACCCCCGTTTATCGGCAGGAGTTTGGAGATACCAGGTTCCGACGGGTTAATTACAGCCTGATAGCGACGACCAGATATCAGGAACAATTTCCAGCCAGCGAACTGCCCAGGGAAGCTATTTATACCAGAAGTAGCCAGCCAGTTGAAGTCAAAGTATTAAACTCAGCCCCACCGGCCATGCCCAAAGTTGCTTACGTTATTCCCTCATTTAAATGGGAGAGGAAACGTGACCGAAATCAGATCCAGAGCACCAGAAAAAGCGCTTTGCGGGTTTATATCGAAAGGCCCTGGTATTCTTCGGGCGAAGGCGAACTTCTGGCCGTTATTCTGCCTCCCGGGCTGGGGGTTACGCCCAAAAAGCGTAGCGGGACCGTGGTGACAGGTGGAGTAAAAGATCAAACCGTCACTGCCGGGGGAACACAGCCGCCAGTCCAGGTCCGGCCCCAGGTCCAGAAAAAAATTACCCAGTCACCTGTTTCACTCCACTTTCCGGCTGTGGCTACGGAATACAGACCATATGTTAGCATGTGGGGAGCTGATCCGCTCTGGAAATCAGGCAGCACCTGGCCTCCGGAATATCCATCACCCGAGGCTTTTCCGGCGGCAGTAGAAATAATGGGGGAGCTGCCTCTGCTGGAAATGCCCGAAGAAAAAAAGTTCATCGCAGTTGGCCATGAAGTAGAATATGATAAGGAGCGGGGACTCTGGTATTGTGATTTAGAGCTTGACCCGGGTCAAGCTTATTTCCCATTTATCAGACTGGCTCTGGCCAGATTTCAGCCTGACTCAGTTCCTGGAGCTCATTTGTCGAAAGTGGTGGTAACTAATTTTGGGCAAATTCTGCCTGAGCGGGTGCTGGGCGTCACTTTTAATCCATCTAATCTGGCGGAGATAGGTTTTACTTTGTCCGGGATTTCGTATAACAGGGGATACGGGGCTGACGGGCCGGGAGTGGTCGAAGTCTCTCTCGAAACGAGGAAACTCAATCTACCCGAAGAAATCGGCTGGGAAGAAGTTCCAGAAACTTCAATTACCCTTAAGCCGCAGAGCTCCGGGGCAAGGGAAAGCAGTTCGTATGTCTGGAAAGGATCTCTGAAACTGCCGAGGGAAATAAAAGTGCGGGACTATCGGCTGACCATAAGAGAATATGAAATTTTTGACACTGATGAACTGGACAGGACCAAAGCTACCGTCACCGCTGTACCCAAAAAATTTAAGCGACTGGTTTATGCCGAAACCATCAAATTGGCTGATCTATAGACAAAAATTCAAATCCATCCATCCCGGGCTTTTGTGCAGTCCGAGCTGATCTTGCCACTCCAGTCCATCAGCGATGCTGAACTATATTTTTTACAGTAATATAGGGATTAAAAATGTAACCGCTGCCAGTCCAGCTGTGAGAGCGTTCAGCATCAAAATCGAGGGTCAGCTTGGTGGTCGTATCTTTGGCAATCGTAAAGTGACAGGGTAAGGCCACGGTTATCGCCGGTGCCATATCAATGGTAAAAGTTCTTTCAGTGGTGATAATCTCCACCCTGGAGATGACCAGCTTGAGACCGGAATAAGTTCCCTCGGGCAAATTCAGGACAGCCAGCCTCTCTTCTCGGCCGCGAAGAGGCAGGAGATCAATTCGCTTTGGTTCGGTTAAAATATTATCTGTCCAGCTCTGGCGATCTTCACTCCGAAGATATATAGCCTCCAGGGTGATATAAAAGTTCTGCAGGTTGGGAGCTGGAGCATCTGTCAGATATAATTCGAAATTAGAAGAGGATTGTGGAGAACAGCCGAACTGACTGATAATAAAAACAAAAGCCAGGAACAGTCCAGCCTTTTTCATCGCCCACCTCCTTTTCTTTTATATTTTAGCTAAACTGTCCTTCGTCTGTCAATTATTCGAATTGCCTCACTTAAAATCTACTTAAAAGTGATTAGTTGCTTCACGAGAAAATCTACACGAGAATCTTTTGCCTTCTGGCTAAGATTGAAGCCGGATTCGATGGAGAGGTTAGCCGGCAGTTGAAGCAATGGGTTTGGAAGTGAAGGTTAAGAAAGCGGTCGGGAAGAAACTTTTTACCTGGAATCTGGAATAATTAATCAACCAGCTACGGTTACTGATATTCGGCCCAGTGCTTGATTTTTAGGTCGTCTATCTTTTTTGAGACAAAAGCCTGGACAAAGGCTTCAGCCAGCTGCAGGTTGGTGATAACCGGTATTCCCAGGTCAACAGCCAGGCGTCTCATTTTATAGTCTGAATCGAATTCAATCCTTTTACCGGTATGAGGAATAGAAATCAAAAAATCAATTTTCTTTTCCATCAGGAACTCTTTGAGATTTGGCTCTTGCTTCTGATGAATTTTAAAGAGCCTGGTAGTTTCGATTCCATTCCTTCGCAAAAATCTGGCAGTTCCCTCGGTGGCATAGATTTTAAGTCCGGTGCCGGCCAGCTCCCGGGCTGCGGCCAAAAACCTCTGTTTATTTTCTTCGCCGCCCAGACTCAACAAAATTGACTTTTGAGGTAACCTGAAGCCGGCCGCCAGCATCGCCTTGAGCAGAGCCTCCTGGAGATCATCGCCCAGGCAGGCAACTTCACCGGTCGAGGCCATTTCGACTCCCAGGCAGGGATCAGCTCCTTTAAGCCTCGAAAAAGAAAATTGTGGAGCTTTGACGCCAACATAATTTAGTTCAAAAATCGAGCGACTCGGGCTAACCGGCAGCCCCAGCATGGATTTAACCGCCAGCTCAATAAAAGGGATCCGTGAAACCTTGGAAACAAAAGGCAAAGAACGAGAAGCCCGCAGATTGCATTCAATGACTTTAAGGGCATTGTCTCTGGCCAGCAACTGCAGGTTGAATGGCCCGGTTATTTTTAAAGCCCGGGCAATTTTTTCTCCGATTATTCTTATCCGGCGGACGGTTTCCAGATAAAGCTTTTGAGGCGGAACAACCATGGTGGCATCGCCGGAATGAACCCCGGCATTTTCTATATGTTCAATAATGGCCGAAGCTATAATCCGCCCTTGACTGGCCACCGCTTCCAGTTCAATTTCCTTGGCCCCGAGAATAAACTTGGAAATAACTACCGGGTGCTCGGGCGAGACCAGTGAAGCCCGCTTTAAATACCTGTCCAGAAATTTTTCTTCAAAAACCAGGCTCATGGCTGCCCCGCTCAATACATAAGAAGGACGGATTATGACCGGATAACCAATTTCCTGGCAGAATCTTCGGGCTTCTTCCAGGCTGGTCACTTCTTTCCAGGGTGGCTGGTCAATCTGGAGTTCATCTAAAAGTCTCGAAAACTGGCGGCGGTCTTCTGCCCGGTCAATATCTTCCGGCGAGGTACCGAGAAGATGAAGACTTGCCCGGTGTAGTTTTAAAGCCAGATTGTTTGGTACCTGCCCGCCCATCGAGACAATGATCCCGGCCGGTTTTTCTTTCTGGTAAATATCGAAAACTCTTTCCAGACTGAGTTCATCAAAATAAAGTCGATCGCACATATCATAGTCAGTCGAAACCGTCTCTGGATTGTAATTGACCATGATCGTTTGATAGCCCAGCTGTCGCAAAGCCAGAGAAGTATTAACGCAGCACCAATCAAACTCCACCGACGAACCGATACTATATGGGCCAGAGCCCAGAACCATAATTTTTTTCTTTAAATGGTTGAAATTTAAATCATCTTCCTGGCCATTGTAGGTAAGATAAAGATAGTTAGTTCTGGCAGGATATTCCGCAGCTAAGGTATCAATCTGTTTGACAGCCGGTCGTAGTTTAAGGCTCTCCCGTTTTTGACGGACTTCATCTTCAGTTGTCCGGCTAAAGATAGCCAGCTGTTTATCAGAAAAACCTTTCTTCTTGGCTTCCAGCCAGAGAGCAGCCGGCAATTCTTTGAGAGCATATTTTCTGATCCTTTCTTCCAGTTCGACCAGACCTTTCATTTTGTATAAAAACCAGGGATCAATTTTAGTCAGAGCAGCTACTTTTTCGACTGACCAGCCTTTTTTAAAGGCCTCGGCCAGACCGAAAAGTCTTTCATCTGTTGGTTGATAAAGCTCTTTCTCCAGGTTTTGGAAAGAATAGTTTTCATTGCCAACAAAGCCATACATGCCGACCTGAAGCATGCGAATTGCCTTTTGCAGGGCTTCTTCAAAGCTCCGACCAATGGCCATGACTTCACCCACCGATTTCATTTCAGAGCCTATTTTCTTGGAAACCCTGGCAAATTTTTTCAGGTCCCAGCGAGGAATCTTCACCGTGACATAATCGAGGGCCGGCTCAAAGCAGGCGGTGGTTGTTCCCGTCACCGAATTTTTCAGCTCAGGGAGGGTATAGCCCAGCATCAACTTGGCAGCGATGAAAGCCAGCGGATAGCCGGTAGCTTTGGAGGCCAGGGCTGAGGAGCGGGATAGCCTGGCATTGACCTCAATAATCCGGTAATCGCTATTGACCGGATTTAAGGCAAATTGAATATTGCATTCTCCGATAATACCCAGCGTCCTGACAGTTTTAAAGGCAATCTCCCGCAGGCCGTGATATTCGCGATTGGTCAGGGTTTGAGAAGGGGCTACAACCACGCTTTCACCGGTATGAATCCCCATTGGATCAAGATTTTCCATGTTGCAGATAGCCAGGCAATTATCAGCCTGGTCACGGATTATTTCATATTCGATTTCCTTCCAGCCCTCAAGATACTCTTCGATTAAAACCTGATTGGACCGGGACAAAGCCAGGAAAAGTTTTTCGGTGAGTTCTGCCTGATTAGAGCAAAGAGAGCTGCCCTGACCGCCGAGAGCGAACGCTGACCGCAGCATTACCGGAAAACCAATCTTTTGAGCGGCAGTCAATCCTTCCGCCAGCGAAGAAACGGCCTGACCGCGGGGAGTCTTGAGAGAAGCTGAGGCCAGAACTGCATTAAATAGACCGCGATCTTCGGTGATTTCTACCGCTTTGAGTGGCGGGCCAAGGACCCGGATTTTATACTTATCAAGGAGACCATCCCGGGCCAGCTCCAGTCCGCAGTTAAGAGCAGTTTGACCGCCGAAAGATATCAACAAAGCCTGCGGTTGTTCTCTGGCGATGATTTTCTCCACCAGCGATGACTCCACCGGCATAAAATAAACTTTATCAGCCAGGAAATCTGAAGTCTGAAAAGTAGCTATGTTGGGATTGACCAGCACTACTTCGATGTTTTCTTCTTTAAGAGCTTTGATGGCCTGGCTGCCAGAGTAATCAAACTCACCGGCTTCACCGATTTTGATCGCCCCACTGCCCAGCAGGAGGACTTTCTCCGGCTTTTTCATCGCAGCTGCTCCACCAGGAGATCAAAAATGAATTCAGTATCAGTCGGGCCTGGACAGGCCTCGGGATGAAATTGAACACCAAAAAAGGGCTGGCGTTTGTGCTTTATGCCTTCATTGGTTCCATCATTAGCATTGACCAGCCAGGGCTGCCAGTCAGCTGGTAGTGACTTTTGATCGACGGCATAACCATGATTCTGGCTGGTTAAATAGCAACGCTGGCTGCCCATCTCCAGACAGGGTTGGTTCTGTGAACGATGACCGAATTTAAGTTTATAAGTTCTGGCCCCGGCCGCTAAAGCCAGTATTTGATGCCCGAGACAGATGCCCAGCATGGGCAGATTTTCTGTTAATAAAGCAGCAACAGTTTTCACTGCCAAACAGAGTTCAGGATTACCGGGACCATTGGAGATGACCAGGCCGCTGGGTTTAAAGGACAGGATAGTTTCGGGACTGGTATTGTGAGGAACCCTGATGACACTCAGCCCTCGCCTGGTTAGCTGGCTGATAATGCCCAGTTTTGTTCCGCAGTCAATAAGAACTATTCTCTTTGTCCGGCCAGGCTGATAAACATGGAGATCTGGACTGGAGACTTCTGCCACCAGATTGGCCGCATTTGGATCGGGCAGCTGTCTGGCTTCACGAACCAGGGGTGACAGCTTGAGTGGTTTATCTGACACAACCAGGAGACCCGGAATTACCCCGTCTTCGCGCAGGCGTTTAACCAGGGCTCTGGTGTCAAGACCGGAAATAGCTGGAATCCGACTGGCTTCTAACCAGTGATCAATAGACAGGCGTGAGCTATGATGTGATGGTTTATCAGTATATTCGGCGACGACATAGCCTTTTATCCGGGGGTGGGAAGATTCAAAGAAGTCTGGATTAACTCCATAGTTTCCAATGAGAGGATAAGTCTGAACGAGAATCTGACCATGATAGGAGGGGTCAGTAATAGATTCTACATAACCGACCAGGCCGGTATTAAAAACAACTTCCCCCCATGTTCTGCCACTGGCGCCAAACCCTTTACCCTCAAAAACCGTACCGTCTTTGAGGACTAAAACTCCGTATTTCGTCTGTGTGTCCTTTAAAATTTTTTTGACTTTAGCACATTTTATTGGCTGAGGCAAGCTATGTTGCCAGGTTCCACGCCTTTTTTTATAATTGAGGGGAAAATTTTCGGAAAGAAGGTCAGAATGAAAGTTGGTAATTTGCAAAAATATCTTTTATCCGGGGTCTCTTATGCTATTCCCTTTGTCGCTTCAGGCGGAATATTAATTGCTCTGTCGATAGCTCTGGCTCCGATGGGCCCCGGCGGACCGGATTTCAGCCAGGCTCCTTTTCTAAAGTTAATAAATGATATTGGCACAGCCGCTTTTTCTTTGTTGATTCCTGTTCTTTCTGGCTATATTGCTTTTGGGATCAGCGATCGACCCGGTCTGGTACCGGGCTTTGTCGGCGGCTATATCGCCAATCAGGTTGGTGCCGGTTTTCTGGGCGGTCTGGTTTCAGGTTTGCTGGCCGGCTTTCTGGTCTTCTTTCTCAAGAAAATCAAAGTCCCGAGCTATATCCGACCGGTTATGCCTATTTTGATTTATCCGGTTATTTCCTCATTAATTGTCGGGATAGTCATGTATCAGGTGGTTGGTGCTCCTATTCATGATTTAATGGCCAGTATTACCAGCTGGTTACAGGTCATGCATACCGGCAATAAAATTATTCTGGGAATTATCCTTGGATCGATGATCGCCTTTGATATGGGTGGACCGGTCAACAAGGTAGCTTTCTTTTTCGGGGCGGCGATGATTCAGCAGGGAAATTATCTGATCATGGGGGCCTGCGCTTCAGCTATCTGCATCCCACCTCTTGGCCTTGGCCTGGCCACCCTGATCAATCGAAAGCTGTGGACCGAGCAGGAACGAGACGCTGGCCTGGCGGCTCTGGCCATGGGAGCTATTGGTATAACCGAGGGGGCCATTCCTTTTGCCGCCGCCGACCCCTTCCGGGTAATTCCAGTCATTATGGCGGGTTCGAGTCTTGGTTCTGTGCTGGCCATGCTGGGACAGGTTGGAGATCATGCTCCTCACGGCGGGCCAATAGTTTTGCCGGTCGTTGATAATAAACTTATGTATATCGTGTCTATAATTGCCGGCACTCTACTGGTAGCTGGTTTGATGACTTTAATTAAGGCCAGGGGCAGGAAGTCAGGGGGAAGTTCTCCAAAATAAAAGCAAAGCCGAAAGGCAGATGAGAGGCGGCCGACAGAAAAGGCGGCCAGACTTTTAAATTAGCGGATAAATGTTAAAATAAAAGTTAATCATTTAGAATGTAACAAATGGAGGCGGACATGAAACTGGTGGCGGTTACTGCCTGTCCAACAGGCATTGCTCACACTTATATGGCAGCTGAGCAACTGGAGCGGGTGGCCAGGAAGATGGGTTTGTCAATTAAAGTTGAAACCCAGGGGGCCATGGGTATTGAAAATGAGCTTGATCCTGACGAGATCAGGGAAGCAGCGGCGGTGATCCTGGCTACCGGCATTCCCATTCAGAAAAGCGAGAGATTCGAAGGGAAAAAAATCTTTGAGTTTTCTGTTCAGGAAGCCATTAAAAATACTGAGGGGATTTTGCAGAAGGTAAAGGAACAAATTGGCGGTTGAATTTACTTTTGACTTCCCTCTGCCCCTGGGGCTCCATGCTCGCCCAGCTGCTTTTATTCAGGACTATTGCCAGAGTTTTTCTGGCCAGATTGTCCTGGAAAACAAGCGTAATGGAAGGGCCGCCGACCCGAAAAGCATTCTGTCCCTTATAACCTCAGACACTCAGTTTGGCGATCCCTGCCGGCTTGTTATTTCCGGCGAAGGCGAGAAAGAGTTCGCCGCCAGTTTTAAGCGTTTTCTACTTGAGGACTTAAAGTTAAAAGAGGAAAAAGCACTGGAGATCGTGCCGTCAGCTGCTGCTCTTATTCCCAGACTGGTGCTGGCTGAGAAAGAAATCTATCTGACCGGCCAACCGGCCTCGCCCGGTCTTGCTTCAGGGAAAACTTTTCTCTTCGCCACTGCTTTTGACTGGGATAATCTTTTAAGTGAAGAGGCCGGGCTTGAGCCTTTTTCTCCCCAGGCCGAGAAGGAAGCTTTTCGACGGGCAAGCCGACAGGTCCAGCAGGAAGTAGAACGTCTTCTTCTCGACAAAAACGGGGTCGAAAGGAATATTCTTCAGGCTCATCTGTCGATCATCACTGACCGGACTTTTATCGAACGGGTGATAAACCTCATCGACCAGGATAAATGTCGAGCCAGTCGGGCGGTCTATCGGGCTGCTAAAGAATTCAGTCAGCAACTGCTGGAGGCCAAAAGCCAGTATTTGCGAGAAAGGGCAGCTGACATTCAGGATGTCACCGAGCGGCTTTTAGAACATCTGGGTGGCCCAGCCCCGATCAGGTTAAAAGCCAGACTGAGTCAACCGGCTATCATTGTAGCGGAAGACCTTTTTCCTTCGGACTTCTTAAGTCTTAAACCAGAACTGGTGCTGGGATTAATCCTGGAAAAAGCCGGACAGACCTCCCATACCCTGATTATGGCCAGAAGTCAAGCCATACCGGCCGTAACTGGTGTGGATCAGGCCTGCCGCCGGTTACGAGCGGCTGAAGAAGTAATTCTTGACGGAAATCGGGGAGTCGTCGTTGTTTCCCCGGGTGAAGCGGTGAGGAGATATTATCAGAAGGAGATGGAAACTGAAGACCTCCTTCGTCAGCGACACCGACAGCTGGCTGCTCTGCCCGGTCTGACCGCGGATGGCCAGAAAATAGAAATAGTGGCTAATATCGGACGGCCGGAAGAGCTGTCAAAGGCCTGGCGAGATGGAGCAGAAGGGATAGGAATATTCCGCACCGAACTCCTCCTCTACGGTAAATCGACGCTTCCGACCGAAGAAGAGCAATATTTGCTTTATAAAAAAGTAGCAGAAGAAGCTTCTGGCCGGCCGGTAATTATCAGGACTTTTGATATCGGTGGAGATAAACCCATACCTTCTCTCCACCTGCCGCCGGAACCGAATCCTTTTCTTGGCTACCGGGGAATAAGAATTTATCAGGAGAATTATGATCTTTTTCGCCATCAGGTCAGAGCTATCCTGAGAGCGGCTGCCTCTGGCCAGCTTAAAATCATGTTTCCGATGGTCAGTCTGATTGAAGAAGTCCGCTGGCTTAAAGAAAAAATAGCAGAACTGGCTGAGGAACTTAAAATGGAGGGCCTACCTTTTCAAGGCCGGATTGAAACGGGCGTTATGCTGGAAGTACCTTCAGTTGCCCTTCTGGCTGATAAGTTTGCTCAGGAAGTTGATTTTTTCAGTGTTGGCTCGAATGATCTTATGCAATACTTTTTTGCCGCTGACCGGAGTAATCCGAAGGTCAGATATCTAAGTCAGCCATTAAATCCGGCATTGTTGAGGCTTTTAAAAGGGGCAATCGAGCAGGCTCATAAAAAAGGCAAGTGGGTTGGACTGTGCGGAGAAATAGCCGGTGATTCCAGACTGGCTCCGGTTTTTGTTGGTCTGGGTTTTGATGAGTTGAGCATGAGTTCGGGTTTTATTCCGCAGGTCAAGGCGGTTGTTTCCAGATTGAAGACCGATGACTGTCAACAACTGGTGAGAAAAGCCATCGAAGCAGCTACAACCAGCGAAAATGAGAGACTCCTTCAGCAATTTTATCAGGAACATTTCTCTCAAGAAGTTATAAGTCGCGAGCTGGTTGAGCTTCGGGCAGACTGTCGGTCGAAGGCTGAGGTCCTGCAAGACATAGCCATCAAACTTCAACTGGCCGGGCGGGTGGACAACCGAGCCAGATTGGAACAGGCTCTGTGGAAAAGGGAAGATGATGTTGCTACCGATATTGGCTTCGGGCTGGCCATCCCTCACTGCCAGTCAGAAGCAGTCAGGACGCCGAGCATCGTAGTCCTCCACTTAGCTCAACCGGTGGACTGGCAATCGAAAGAGGGGCTGCCGGTTGATCTTATTGTCTCTCTGGCCATTCCAGCTGGCGACAGAGTCAGTCAACAGCTGTCGCTTTTGCCCCAACTGTCAAGGAAGCTAATCCATGAAGACTTTCGAGAAGCCCTGCGGCAGGCTCAGGATCCGGGCGAAGTTGTTTCTCTCATAAAAGAGGCCATGAGCTGATTAAAATTCTGTCTCCACTTCTTGGCTTTAAGCCTGTTACTCAGCAAAAGAAGCTGGAACTTATTTTTGATCAGGTTCTTTTTTATCCATCTTTTTGAAGTCAAAAACTCCATTGGGCTGGATGGTTTCAAGCCCGGTCACTTCGCCCTTTGGCCCGAAAATAAAGCGAACTCTGATCACCGGAACCTGTTTTAAATAAAACTCATCTCCAAGATCAGGAACGAGCTCATACAGCGGTTGTCCGGGAACATAGAAAGTCAGCGTATTACCCTGTAAGCTAACTGTTGAAGCCTGATTCAACAGAACATAATTACCGGTGAGCTTTTTAAGAAATTCCGGATCATAATAGCGCGC
>Ga0208196_1001730_pt1 | contig 22182 bp, 18 predicted proteins | sample AD_JPNNA7_MetaG_FD_184443 | JGI IMG/M metagenome (GOLD analysis project Ga0208196, IMG submission 184443) | Active sludge microbial communities of municipal wastewater-treating anaerobic digesters from Japan - AD_JPNNA7_MetaG (SPAdes) (version 2) | ecosystem: Engineered > Bioreactor > Anaerobic...
GAGACCATCGAGGAAGCCCCGACGGTAAGTATTGGCGACGAGCGGTTCCAGTTTAGCGCCACCCCTGAGCGCATGGACTTCAATGTGCGCGGTGTCAGCCGCCTCCAGCGAAAAAACACTTTTTAAGCGCACGGGCCCGTCATGCTCATGCTCGACCGGCATAAAATATTTTTCCAGATTTTTGATCCAGACAACTCTCTTTAAACCGCCCTTGTCCTTTCCCAGTTTTGCGAGCGCATCTTCCCACAACTTCAGCTGTGGAAAACCGGGAATTACCGCCGGGGCGCCATCGTCGAAACTTATGGCGCACACATCGTCGGCCAGAAAGGCCAGGCCGCGCTGATGAAAGGCGGCCGCCAGTGTGGATTTACCCGCACCGGAAGGTCCCAGAAAAATAACCGAATAATTCTTTTTTGTCACAGCCCCCGCATGCAGGACAAGCACGTTGCGCTGGTGTAAAAGCGCTCCCATAGCCGAGCCCATCAAATATATCAGTATTTTTTCCTTTGCCACTCCCGGCTCGGCCGTGATGACAATCCGGCTGCCTCCTTGCACATAATAACGCGCGATGGACTCTGCGCTAAGCAGGAATTCTCCGGCGGCCGCCTCGTACCATGCTGTTTTTCGCTGGGGGCGGGAAAGTTGCCGGGGGGCCTCGCCGTATTCAATGACCACATCCGGCGGTGAAGACCGGCGCCGGCCGCCGGCCTCCGGTGCAGGCAAAGATATTTCGGAGAGGATGCTCAAACCAAAGATGTGGTATGTTTTGCTCATGAAAAACCCGGCTGTTTTTTTAACCTGTGCATCTCCATAGCGAAAAATTTATTCCCTGTCAAAGCATCGCGCGGGCGGCGCTATAAGTTGGAAACTTAAAGGGGCTGACACACAAAGACCGGCCTCAGCCATCGCGCCGTATCGGCGCCGGTCTTTGCCTCTCCGGCACGAAGCAACCGTCAAGACACTCTTTTGTGCAATGGCCATCGCATGGTTCGATGTGAACGGTCGTCGCCGACAGTGGAAATTTTTTTCTCATCAGGCGTTTGAGTTCATGCGCGATGCGGTGAGATGTTTCCACGGTCATTTGGGGATCAACTTTAATATGAAATTCTATAAAGCGAAAATTCCCCGCCTTACGTGTTTTCAGCTGGTGATAACCGCATAGCTTGTTGCCGAGTGAGGAAATCGCGGTGCGAATCCACTGCTCTTCATCATAGGGAAGCTTCATGTCCATCAGGTCGCCCACGGCGCGAGCGGTCAGATTCCAGGCGGCTTTCATAATGATCACAGCCACAATCACGGCCGCTGCCGGGTCCAGCCACTGCAGAGACACGCCCGGGAAAAAAAAGCCGCCGCCCCAGATAATAGCCAGACTGGCCATGACGCCGGCAGAAGTGTAGACATCCGTTCTTAAATGCCAGGCATCCGCCTGCAGGGCGAGGGAATCGGTTTTAGCTCCGACAACGAACAACTTTCTGGAAACAAATATATTCACAATGGCACTGACGAGCATGACCGCTACGCCCCAGCCCGGCTGCTCCACTTCCCCGGCGGTGCTGAATTTCTTAAACGCCTCGAAGATAATCCAGACGGCGGCAATAAAAATCAGGCCGGCCTCCACCAGGCCGGAGATGCTCTCGAGTTTGCCGTGGCCGAAGGGATGCTGCTTATCCGCCGGAGCGTGAGATTTCCGGACAGCGAAAAATGCAATGACCGCGGCAAGCAGATCCATCCCCGAGTGAATCGCTTCGGATATAATGGACACAGAACCTATCAGCGCACCGGCAGTGGCCTTGAAAACAACCAGAACGGAATTCGACGCGACCGACAACATCGCCACCCGCTCTTTTTTCTTCTGCACAGTGTCCAACGAGCTATCTCCCGGTTTCGGCATTGAGTTTCTATGTATCACGACCGGCAGGTAATTTCCCGTTTTTTAATCCCCGCCCGTATGGATTTGCTTTCAACGGACAGGAAACTGTGATACTTGCCCGAGCGCATGGAAAAAGCGATGAAACACAAATCACTATCCGAGATACGGCGCGCCGCCGGCTCTTTATGGCGTGACTGGCGCTGGCAGTTAAAAAACCGCATCACCTCCCCTGCCGTATTGGCCGGGCTCCGGGGTCTGGCCGCCAAAAACCAAAATGGGATCGGCGAGGTGCTTGCCGCCTATCCGATGCTGGTGACCCCTTACTACCTTTCCCTTATCAGCGATAGTGCGGAAAACAACCCGATAGCGCGTCAATGCCTTCCCGATCTGCGCGAGATCACCTGCCGGCCGGATTACCCCCAGGACCCGCTGGAGGAGGACGCTCTGATGCCTGTACCGAAGCTTGTCCACCGCTATCCCGACCGCGCTCTGGCTATGGTCACCGGAAACTGCGCCACTTACTGCCGCCACTGTAACCGCAAACGCTTCTGGAGAGAGCAGGACAGCGGCACTTTAAAACAGCGTGTCGGGAAAATGGCCGGCTACATCGCAAACAACCCACAGATCCGTGAAGTGATTGTTTCCGGCGGTGACCCGCTGACCTTGAGCGATGAGGCACTCGAATTCATTCTGGATAAATTTTCTTCCATTTCCCATGTTGAGGTGCTGCGCATCGGCAGCCGCGCCCCTGCGGTCCTGCCGATGAGAATCACACGTGAGCTGTGCCGCCTTCTGAAGCGATACCGGCCGCTTTGGTTCAACACGCAGTTCAATCATCCGGCGGAAATAACCAAAGAGGCGGCCCGCGCCTGCAACATGCTGGCGGAGGCGGGCATCCCCATATCCAATCAGTCTGTCCTGCTCAGGGGCATAAACGACTCATCTGCTACCATGCGGCAGCTCGTCACCGGGTTGCAAAAAATCTCTGTGCGCCCTTATTATCTGTTTCATTGCGAGCCGGTGCGCGGTACGGCGCATTTCCGCACGGACGCAGCCTCCGGGGTCAGGCTGATGGAAGAACTCGCCAAAAATTGCTCGGGCCTCGCCCTGCCCCGTTATGTGGCGGACCTGCCCGGAGAGGCGGGGAAGATCCCTCTTTGGGCCCTGTCGGACACGTTCAAAAAGAATTTGGAGAAACATCAAGATTTTTTTGACTTTTCCAAATAATTGAATTAGGGAAAACTTCAAAGAAAGCCCAACTACCCGACGAGGAGAAATACTTTTTATGTACACTGCAAGCGACCTGAGAAAAGGACTGCGCCTGAAAATCGACGGCGACCCTTATGTTATCGTTGAATTCAACTTTGTCAAACCCGGTAAGGGACAGGCCCTGTATCGCACGAAACTCAAAAACATGATCAACGGCAACCAGTTTGAACGTACTTTTCGTTCCGTAGATGTTTTTGAGCCTGCCGACCTGCGGGAAAAAAAGATGCAGTATCTCTATAAGGAAGGCGACAAATTCTGCTTCATGGACAATGAAACCTATGAACAGGTCTTTCTGACCGAGGAACAGGTCGATGAAGCAGTAAACTTCATGACCGACAATATTGAAGTGGAAATCCTGCTGTTTGAAGATAAACCCATCGGGCTTAGCCTGCCCAACTTCGTGGAACTGGTGGTGACCGAAGCGGAGCCCTGGGCCAAGGGCGATACTGTTTCCGGGGCGACCAAGCCGGTCAAGGTACAGACAGGCTATACAATTTTAGTCCCCACGTTCATCTCTGAGGGTGAAAAAATCCGCATCGATACACGCACCGGAGAGTATTTGACACGAGTCAAAGGCTGACAGGCCTCGCCACAAATCAACGTATCATATTTTCCTTCGCAGCCGTCTCATAAGAGGAGCAGCGGGGGATCGAAAAATTAATTCCAAGCCCTCTTACTTCTCGCCAGCAACGTGCGGAGTGCAAAAAACACCCTGTTGAGGAAAATGGCGGCGGTGGTGCCAAAGGGCGATTCGTTTTAATATGCCGGGGACAGTATCCGGTATACACACGGAGCAGTAAACATGGAAACATTATTTCAGGATGATCGTTTCTATCTGGCGCGCAAGGAAAAAGCCCTGCGTCTGCGTGCCGGTTTACAGGCATCGGTGCGCCGCTTTTTTGGCGAGCGCGGCTTTCTGGAAGTGGACACACCCGTGCGCGTACCTTCACCGGCACCGGAAGAACATATCGAAGCAGTTGCGTCCGGCGCATGGTTTTTACAGACCTCGCCCGAACTGTGCATGAAAAGGCTTCTGGCGGCCGGCTATCCCAAAGTATTTCAAATCTGTAAATGCTTCCGTGCCGATGAACGGGGGTGCCGCCATCTGCCGGAATTCACCATGCTGGAGTGGTACGAAGCGGACATCGATTACCTGTGGATGATGGAGCAATGCCAGTGCCTGCTTAGCTCCGTTTTTACCGATGCGGGGCATGTAACTGTTCTTCCCCGGCAACAGCGGTTCATCGGAATTCAGGGGCCCTGGCCGCGCGTGACCGTGGCGGAAGCTTTCCGCAGATACGCGCCGGTGAGCGCCGAAAAGGCGCTCGCAGGTAACAGATTCGAGGAAGTTCTCACCGAATATGTGGAGCCTCATCTGGGAGTGGACAAACCTGTGTTTCTGTATGACTACCCAGCCCCGCTGGCGGCTTTGGCCCGCATCAAAAAAAACGACCCATCTGTAGCGGAGCGCTTCGAGCTGTATATCGACGGCATGGAGCTGGCCAACGGTTTTTCAGAACTTATCTGCCTCAACGAGCAGCGGCGGCGTTTCGAAGAGGCGCAAAAGGCGCGTGCTGAAAAAAAATTTGCACGCTACATTATGCCCGAGCGCTTTCTGGCCGCCATGGAAAATATGCCGCCCGCCGCCGGTATCGCGCTGGGTCTGGACCGAGTCGTCATGCTTCTGGCGGATGCAACATCAATAGATGATGTGGTGGCCTTCACTCCCGAGTCGCTTTGAGTCTGCGGTGAGAAGATAAAGATATTGACAAGCTTTTTTTTTTACTCTACGTTACACATCAAATTTCAAACATGGAGATTATAAAGTGAAAAATATCGGGTCTTTGGACATTGGGAGCAATTTTCACGGCTCGGTTTTGGGCATGGTACTCGACGCGGGCCTGGTGGTTAAGTTCGCCTTGCTGATTTTGCTTATTCTCTCGATTGTCTCCTGGACAATCATCTTCATCAAGTTTAGGTATTACGGAAAAATAAGAAAAGAAAACGAGCTTTTCGACTCCGAGTACCACCGCAGCAGCAAACTGGCCGATGTTTTACCCGCATCAAAAAAATACCCTTTTTCCACGACGGCCGAAGTTTTCCGCGCCGGCTATACGGAGCTCACCAGGATGAACCGGGCACAGAGGGAAACAGCACGCGGTGAGGAAATAGGCCTTTCTTCGCTGGACAATGTCCAACGGGCGCTCAATCGTTCTTCGAGCGCGGAGGCGACCAAGCTGGAATCAGCTCTGGGCTTTCTGGCGACAACCGCATCGGTCAGTCCCTTCATCGGCCTGTTCGGCACGGTCTGGGGGATCATGGAAACCTTTCAGTCCATCGGAGCGCGCGGCTCCGCAACGCTGGCGGTGGTCGCCCCCGGCATTTCGGAAGCTCTGATTGCAACGGCGGCGGGATTGGCCGCGGCCATCCCTGCGGTTATTTTTTACAACTTTTTTTTAAATAAAGCTAAAACTATGGTTCAGGAAATGGACAACTTCGCTGATGAATTTCTGAATATTGTTGAACGCTACCTGATCGGCAAGTGAGTAGGCGTCATAATGCACAGAAGAAAAAGACGACACGAAAAAATCACCATGTCGGAAATCAACGTCGTGCCGCTGGTCGATGTGATGCTGGTGCTGCTCATCATATTTATGGTGACCGCACCGATGCTGTCGATGGGTATCGATGTCAACCTGCCGCGTGTGAAGTCCAAAAGTATCGATATCGCCGAAGAAAAGCTGGTGCTGACCATCAGTGAAAACAAGGAAATATTTCTCAATAAAACAGCAGTCGCCCTTACCGATTTGAAACCGAAACTCACAGCAATTTATGCCCAGCGCGTGGACCGGGAGATCTTTCTGCGCGCCGACAAAAATGTTTCATACGGTTTCGTCGTCGAAGTTATGTCCGAAATCCGCAAGGCGGGAATCGATAAACTCGGCATGATCACGGAGCCGCCCGAGGCGATAAAATGATATTGCGGGAACCACACAAGAGTTCCTCAGGCAGCACCGGCACCAACTGCAACATGTTTTTTGTGTCACTGGTTCTTCACCTGGCCGTTTTTGCCGCTGTGTCCATCACCATCCCGGGCGCGTCATCGAGGCAGGCGCATTTCATTCCTCCCTATTTTGTTTCTCTGGTCGGTCCTGAGTCGCAAAGCCTGCCGGATGAAACAAGCAAGGCGCCAAAAGATCAAACCTCAAACCTGGCCGGTCCGGTCATTTTGAAACGCAGCAGTGTGATTCCGGACAAAAAGATGCAGCCGGTTCAGAAGCAGGAAACGGACAGGTCACAAATTGAAAAAGCCATTGAGGCTATCCGTGAAAAGCAAAAATCCCGTGCGGAGACAGGCAGCGAAAGCGGCTCGCCTGCCGGTGACATGTCGAAGATAGATGAATACAGCCGATTTGTCTGGCTGAAAATTAAACAGAACTGGACGCTGCCCGCCTCTTTGATGCCGGCAGAAAGTGTCACCACCATCGTCGAGGTACGCATCGGCGAAAGCGGCTCCTTGGAATATGCAGGTTTTGAAAAAAGGTCGGGCAACCGCAATTTTGACGACTCCGCGCTGCGGGCCGTGCAAAAATCAGCCCCCTTCCCGCCGCTCAAGGGATGGACGGACAAGCGCATCATTGAAATCGGCATCCGCTTTCATTCCGACGAACTGCGCCAAACAATGAGAAAGGATTAAATTTACCGGTGACTTCCAGATTTTTTTTCCCAACTGTGTTTCTCATCTTGTTTGTCTGCGCCGTCTGCTGCCAGGCGACGGCAAAAATCTACATTGACATTGACGAGCCAGGCTTCAGGCAATTTCCGATTGCGGTTTGCGATTTTCAAAACACGCACGGGCTGACCACGTCCGGTGACACAGTAAACACAAAAATAGCCGAAGATGTCAGGTTCTACCTGAGCCTGACCGGCCTGTTTGAACTCCTGGATAAAAGCAGCTTCCTCGAAGGGGTGGAACCGGGCTTGCCGGAGGTAATCCGCTTTACCGACTGGTCGCTCATCGGGGCGGACTTCCTGTTACGCGGAGACGTGGCCAGAGAAAGCGGCCGCCTCACAGCAGAGATCCGCCTTTATGATATCGCCCGTGGTCGAGTCATTTTACAAAAAAAATACAAAGAAGCAACGAGTGACACAAGGGAAACCGCCCGCGCCATCGCCTCAGACATACTGCTCACCATTACCGGTGACGAGGGCGACTTCAGCACAAAAATAGCACTGGTCGTCAAAAACAAAGGAGCAGGCGATATCTTCAGCATCAATTACGACGCAACAGAGCTGGCACCGATAACCACCCATAAAAGCATCATCATCACCCCGCGCTGGTCTCCCGACGGCCGTTTCCTGGCCTTCACTTCATATAAAAACGGCCGTCCTGTCGTTTATCTGCGTAACCTTCATACTGGAAAAGAAAAGGAGGTGGCGGCCTTCCCCGGTTTGAATATGTGCGGATCTTTTTCACCGGACAGCAAAAAACTTCTGTTGACGCTGAGCAAGGACGGCAATGAGGAAATTTATTCTCTAAATGTGGAAACCATGAAACTTACGCGCCTGACCAATAACTACGCCATTGACGTATCGCCCGCCTGGTCTCCCGACGGGGAAAAAATTGTTTTTGTTTCCAACCGTTCCGGCACACCTCAGATATTTATCATGGACGCCGGCGGCCAAAACGTAAACAGAGTCACCTTCAAAGGCAACTACAACACTTCACCTTCCTGGTCCCCCCGGGGAGACAGAATCGCCTATGAAGGCCTGATTGACCGGAAATATCAGATTTTTACGGTAGATACGGAAGGTAACAATCCAACCCAGCTGACTTTTGACGAAGCGGACAATGAATACCCGTCCTGGTCACCGTCGGGCCGCCAGATAGTTTACAGCTCACGGCGCGGCTCAAAAACCCGTATTTGCATCATGAACGCCAACGGACAGAACATGCGCATCCTGCTGGGCTACCAAAACGGTCTGGCCATGCCGTCCTGGTCTCCCCGGATGAGCAGGTAAAACAAAAAACCACTGGCGCCATACATCGTGTAACAAGCTGTATTTATTTGTCATATACACATTTATATTGACCTTAACAGGTAAATTGTGTTTAGCTTCGTCAAACGTTTAACCAAACCGAACAATAACGAAAGGAGAGGGTCATGAAAAAGTATTTCACAGCGGCAGGAATCGTCGTGGTGATGGCGTTGAGTCTGATAATTTTTAGTGGTTGTGCAGAAAAACAGGCGGTGGTCAAAGACGAATCAGTTCAGTCAGCGCCCGCCGCAACTACTTCTCCGGCAGAGCCTGCGGCAACCGATGATGAGGCGGCCCGAAAGGCTCGGGAGGCTAAAGAGGCGGCGGCGAAACGAAGTGCTGCGGCACAGGCGGCGCTCAATATTCAGAACATCTACTTTGATTTCGACAAATCAACCATCCGTCCGGACGCACGCGAAATATTAAAGTCCAACAGCGAAATCTTCCAACAGAACAGTAAATCCCAAATCGTGATCGAAGGGCATTGCGACGAGCGCGGCACGGCTGAATACAATATGGCTTTAGGCGAAAGGCGCGCCCAGGAAGCCAAACAGTATCTGATCAACCTCGGTATCGATGCCTCACGCATGCAGACAATCAGCTACGGCAAGGAAAAACCGCTCGATACGCGCAGCACGGAAGAGGCCTGGTCGATAAACAGGCGCGCACAATTTGTTCTTCAATAAGCCGGCAAGGACAGTGTTTTGAAAACATCATTGAAACTAATTATTTTGGCGGCTGTTTTCGCAATATGCGGATGCGCGACCTCGTCTGATATCAAGAGTCTGCGTGCGGAGCTTAATCAGCGTATGGATGAAAAGGTGTCCGCCGTGGACGCGCGTATGGAGGCACGGGCGGCCAGGCTACAGCAGGAACAGGAAGAAAATGCCGCGCTGCTCGCCGCCATCCGCAAGAGTCACGCCAACACCGGCGCGGACTTCACCGAAATCCGCGACCAGCTTCAGCAACTGCGCGGGCAAATTGAAACACTCAAAAAGGAAACAGCTACCGGCCCGCCGAAAGACGACGAGCTGAAGGCGAAAATCGAAACGCTGGCAATGAAGATCAACTTCATCGAGAATTTTCTGGAAATCGGGAAAAAAGATGCTCTGAGTGACGCCAATGATGCTTCAACCACCAAGGATCAGGGGAAATCGGACAAGGCCGGCGCCTACGCAGCCGCCTATCAGACTTTTAAAAACGGCAATTACGCCAAGGCCAGAGAAGCGTTCCAGGAGTTTCTGGCTGCCTACCCTTCCGGTGAATACGCGGACAATGCACAATATTGGATCGGTGAGTGCTACTTTTTCGAAAGGCAGTTCGAAAAAGCAATTTTGGAGTACGAAAAAGTCACCAGAAAATTCCCCAGCAGCAATAAAGTGCCCTACGCCCTTGTAAAGCAGGCCCTTTCTTTCCAAAACCTCGGCGACAAGGCCAGCGCCAAGCTGCTGCTGCAGCAGGTCATCAAGGACTATCCAGACACAAGCCAGGCGCGGGTCGCCCGCTCCAAACTTCAGGAACTGCGCTGAATCACTGTATTGATGCAAAGGGCTTCATCTGAAGCCCTTTTTTTTGCCTTGCCCGCTGTCACTTCAGGGGCCCGGAAAAATTGTTTCGGGCCGCAGGTCATAAAAATAAACAATTTATTTACACAACGAGAACCGGGCCGACAAGACAAAGGGGTTTTTTGTGCCTCCCGTCAGATCTTCAGATGCAAAACCGGCAATCCCAAATGGCGCCTGGCGGTTTCACCTTTGAAGCGCGTTTGCTCCCGGGCAGTGGGAGTGCCCCTTCTGCCCCTGCCCAGCTTGTCCATCAGATGCGTTGAGCCCAGATGCAACGTGTGCTTGCCGAATTTTTCCGCCAGTTCATCTGCCGCCGCATAAACATCTCTGATTTTTTCCACCTGCACGGGATCGTCAAAAAGACCGTACTGGATACCGGCATCAGCCTTCAGATCCTGCAAAATCACACCCGTGGCACGGTACAGCTCGCCCGGCCGGTAACAGTCGTCAAACAGGGCACGTACCACAGGGCTAAATTCCAACGGCCAGGCACAGGGGCGCGAAAGGGCCGCCTCGCGACCGGCCGCGTCGAAGTTCTGTTTTTTCAGATACACCAGGATTTTTCCCGGTGCCAGACTGTAGCGCCTCGCTTTAATACAGGCGGACTCCACGTTACGCATAAGCTGGGCGAAAAGATAAGCCCCATCCTTGGTCGGGGGCGCAAATGTCTTTGTTTTGCTGATTGAGGCGTAAACGCTTTTTTCTTCGGACACCACCGGGTAAACCGACTCGCCGCGCAGCTCCCGCCAGATTTCCACGTCGGGTTTGGTCAATCTCCGTCGCAGAGCATCTTCGGACATTCGTGCAAAGCCCAGCGCGGTGCGCACGCCGAATTTGGCCAGATAGTTGGTGGTGGCAGGCCCGATTCCCCAGACTTTTTCCACCGGCAAATCGTTCAAATAGTGCGCGATCTGCCTGCCCGGTATCACCGTCAGTCCCGACGGCTTTTGATGCTTGGACGCAACCTTGGCCAATACCTTAGTGATGCTAAGCCCCACCGAGACACCAATGGCCAGCTCCCTTTCGATCTCTGTTTTCATTTTGAGGGCGATTTCTTCATAGGAAGCCTTCAGGGCGCGGCGCATCCCGGTGATATCGGCAAATGCCTCGTCAATGGAGTACTCCTCCACGTCGGGCGTAAAGCGCCGCATCACGGCAAACAGCCGGCGCGAAAACAGGCTGTAGGTTTCATAGTCCGACGGCAGGACAATGAGCCCCGGACAAATCCTGCGCGCCTCATGCAGGGGAACGCCACGCTGGACGCCCAGCCTCTTGGCCGCGTAACTGGCACAGGAGACAATTCCGCGCTCACCGCCGGTGACCAGCGGCTTCCCCTTGAGTTCCGGATGAATCGCCTCCTCGCAGGAGGTAAAAAACGCGTCGCCGTCGATATGCACAATGGCCCGCGGCCAGGAATGAAGTGAAAAAATTACATCAGACATAAAACAGCCTCCCGGCTATGAGCACCTATAATTAAGCCTATTAACCATGAGCCATGAGCTACCAGCCACGGGCTTCTGACCAACTTCAACCTTGGACTATGAGCTACGAACCATAAACTATGGACTATTATTTTCCACCTCCGCCCCGATGAATCGGGACACCTCCGCCGGCCCAGGACAAGAAGGATGCGCTTCACGCGTTATTGACCGTTGGTGCTGAGGTTTTACTGCCGTTCATGGTGAGCCTGTCGAACCATCCTTTATCCTTTAGCCTTTATCCATGAACTATGAGCCACCAGCCATCAACTATCAACTATCCTCCAACCCTCTAACCCTCTAATCTTCTAATCATCTACCCCTCCACCCCTCGGAGCGTATCGCTATAATCAAGATAGACAAAGACCGCCTCACGCAGGCCGGCCGGAGACTCATCGGTTATCCTGGACCTCTTGCCCATCGCCTTGGGCTTGGGCCTTATTTATGATACTTTCTCACCAGCGCCGTGACAACCCCTGCAATACGCAGCTCCTCTTGCGGAACAATCGGCGGGTATTTGGGATTGGCCGCCTCCAGCGTGACCGTTTTCCCTTTGCGTCGAAAGTACTTCATCGTCCAATTACCGTCCACCTCCGCCAGAATGATATCTCCGTTTTTCGGCTGGCGCCCCCGCTGCACGATTACCAGATCATTTTCCATGATCCCTGCGCCGCTCATGGAATCACCGGCCACCGAAAGCAGAAAAGACGTTTCGGGGTTCCCCACCAGATACTCGTCAAAAGAAATAATGCCGCGCAGCTCTTCTTCTGCCGGCGACGGAAACCCGGCACAGATCTCCCCGCTTACCCGCCTCTCCGCCACACGGCAAAAGGGATTCAGGGCCCCTGGAATCAGGTGTTTCCCCTCCTGTACGCCACGGGTGCCGATCTTCTGGGGGCAAACGGCCGGCTCTGCCGTATCCGGCCGGAAATACGCCAAAGGCAGGCGCAGCCCCTGTATGCTGTTTGTTTTTTCCATGCCTTCACCTTATAGAACATACGTTCTAATGTCAAGACCGTTTCTTACTCCAAAACAGCACCCGGCACCCCTGCCTGCATATTTAAAAAACATTCCGGCAATTGTAAGATGTTTATATCATTGTCTGAAAAATGATTAACGAAGCACACAGAGCAAACATCGGGATACATTTGTTCGAACCGCAAAATCACCTTTTTCATTCCCCTGTGCGGCTGGACATGGACGACGTTTAAATATTTTGAATATTTTTCCAAAAAAATAATATAATTTCCTCTAATCATAGATTTGGGAATATTTAAAAATCCCTTTTATCGGACATCTCGAAAAACGGGAAGTATGCAAATGAATCATGGACAACAAAAAGCCGGGAAAGCCTGGCCGTAATGGACAGTGCAGCCAGACGCCAACTTTATCAGTGCCCGTCTCTTCTCGTATTGTCCGGATCTTCCTGAATCATATCCACGAATCAATCCCACAAATTTACAACCGTTCTGCCCCTGTGCTTTCCGGCTTTTATTTCATCCATGACACCGCCCACCCCTTCCAAAGGAATTTCCGAAACCAGCTTTTCCATCCAGGGGAACTTCCACTGGCCGGCAATCATGTCCCATGCCCTCTGCCGCCGCGGCATCGGACAATTTTGCGAGTCAATACCGTAAAGGGTCACGCCGCGCAGAATGAACGGGAAGACCGTTAGCTTCAGGTCGGGTGAAATGACATTACCACAGCAGGTGACGGCTCCATAACTCCTGACCGAGCGAATTGCTGATGTCAGAACATCGCCGCCCAGCGTGTCGACACATTTGGCCCATCTCTCTTTGAGCATCGGCCTCCCGGTTGTATCGATCAGTTCTGATGGATCGAGGACTTGCTTTGCTCCGATTTTTTTTAGAAACCCGCTTTCATCGTGCAGACTGTTGAGCGCTGTGACGTTGTATGGGGGGAGGATATGAGGTCACCCATTATCCCTCTTGACCCCTTATCCCTCTTATCTCTGATGTTGCAATCTGAAAACAGACGAAACTTTTTTAAAACATACTTGGTTCTGTTATATAGATACGTTCGTATAAACTAAGTAAATTATTTGTCAATCAGAAATTATTGTTTTATTTAATCCTCCCCGAAATACATTTAACATATTGATATTATTGCTTGATAACGTAATTTTGTGTGTTATAATTACCGAAAATTCATTAAAAGGAGCTAATAACCGGCCAATAGATGCAGGCACAAGACGCCCGCTTTGAAGAATCTTATGGAGACTGTTTTGCTCTGGCTTGGAGCAGATTCTGAACAGAAGACACCCTTTGCATGTTTTGACTGACAAGATCGAAGAGTTTTTGATCATGACCATTCGTACAGCGAAAGAAGAATTACTGGAGCCTCTGTTGCGAAAAATGCGCATCAATCGCGTCGTGCCAATCGTCAAGCAGTATCCATTTTGCAGTCTTTTGGATATTGGTTGCGGCTGGGAAGCTCGATTTCTGCTGAGCATTGAAAATCTTATCGCCGAAGGCTTTGGTATAGATTTTAAGGCGCCCGAAATTTGCCGCCCCAAAATATCAACTATCTCTGCTGAAATCTCAAAAAAATTACCTTTTGAAGATAGCAGATTTGACGTGGTTACTCTTCTTGCTGTTCTTGAACACTTTTTCTATCCTGAAGATATTTTGCAAGAGATTAACAGAGTATTGAAGCCGGGGGGCGTCCTTGTGGGAACAGTTCCCAGTAAAATTGCGCGACCAGTTCTTGAATTTCTCTCTTATCGTCTGCACATCATTAATCCTGATGAAATCAGCGATCATAAATTCTATTATGACAAGAACAGCTTGACATCGCTGTTGCATCGCACAGGTTTTATAAAAATAACTCACAAATACTTTCAGCTGGGAATGAATAATTTTTTTTTGGCTTACACCTGTCGTGAAGGTAAATGATTTATGATTTATATCTCACGTGCGGTGGCCTCTCCTGTGCAATCATCGCCGACCGGCTGATTACGGCATGAAGCCCTTCTTGACCGGACACGCCAACAGCTTTCTCCCTTAGCAAATGCTTCCCGGCTTTTTCTCAAAGCGGATTATTTCATTTTGCGGCTCTTCTGAATATTTAGCACAGCGAAACACATGTAAGTATCTGTAAATATAATGTAATTGAGTGAGAATGAGAACAATAAAGCCACTTAGCGAGGTGTATAAATTTCCTGGATTCCGTTATCTTGATCGATATATTGCTGAGGATGCTTTCCGGATCACCAAATCCGATAAATGGTGCAAGATGAACCCGGTTTTTCACTGGCCGGGTTCCAAAATACTGCATGCGCTGACCTGTATGATTGCGCTTCTCCTGATGCGCATTGCGCACAAGCGAGCACGTGCCAAGGGAATCACCCACGGTGCGCAGCGGCTGCTGGAGTTGCTCTCATCCACAAATATGGCCATTCTTCTTTATCCCAAATCAACAAAAGCTGCTGTTCGTGTCCGGTGTTCCATATCAAAAGAGCAGGAGGACTTACTGACGGCCCCTGACTGCCAAGTCCCCCATAGTATGTAATCGCTTCTTCGTCGGTGCAACTCTGATCATCACAACATGTTATACCTGTTACTGACACGTATTGGCGAAAGTACTGTTTAACACCAGGATCCGTTGAGCCGGCACAAATGCTGCGGCATCAATAATCAGGAATATGGGATGCTCAAGGGTTATCTAAGAACCGAAATCGGACTGATTTTTATGCACAACTAACCCAGAAGATCCAAAATCAAAATAATATAATTTCCTCTAATCATAGATTTGGGAATATTTAAAAATCCCTTTTATCGGACATCTCGAAAAACGGGAAGTATGCAAATGAATCATGGACAACAAAAAGCCGGGAAAGCCTGGCCGTAATGGACAGTGCAGCCAGACGCCAACTTTATCAGTGCCCGTCTCTTCTCGTATTGTCCGGATCTTCCTGAATCATATCCACGAATCAATCCCACAAATTTACAACCGTTCTGCCCCTGTGCTTTCCGGCTTTTATTTCATCCATGACACCGCCCACCCCTTCCAAAGGAATTTCCGAAACCAGCTTTTCCATCCAGGGGAACTTCCACTGGCCGGCAATCATGTCCCATGCCCTCTGCCGCCGCGGCATCGGACAATTTTGCGAGTCAATACCGTAAAGGGTCACGCCGCGCAGAATGAACGGGAAGACCGTTAGCTTCAGGTCGGGTGAAATGACATTACCACAGCAGGTGACGGCTCCATAACTCCTGACCGAGCGAATTGCTGATGTCAGAACATCGCCGCCCAGCGTGTCGACACATTTGGCCCATCTCTCTTTGAGCATCGGCCTCCCGGTTGTATCGATCAGTTCTGATGGATCGAGGACTTGCTTTGCTCCGATTTTTTTTAGAAACCCGCTTTCATCGTGCAGACTGTTGAGCGCTGTGACGTTGTATCCTGTATGAGAAAGGATGGAAACGGCAATGCTGCCGACTCCGCCGCTTGCCCCTGTCACCAGAATTTCATCGTCCGGATCCATGCCGAATTCTACCAGACGTAAAACAGATAATGCTGCGGTAAACCCGGCAGTCCCGAAAATCATACTCTCCCTGAGAGACATGCCGGCCGGCTTGTGCACCACCCACGACGAAGGAACTCGGATGTACTGTCCCAGTCCGCCGGAAGTATTCATCCCCAGATCATAGCTGGTAACGATAACCTCGTCGCCAGGCTTGAAATCCTTCACGCTGCTTTCTTCAACAACCCCCGCAGCATCAATGCCGGGCGTATGGGGATATTTCTTCGTTACACCACGGTTGCCGTTGGCGGAAAGCATATCTTTATAATTAAGCGACGAAAACAACACCTTTACCAGAACATCGCCGGCAGGAAGCCGGTCAGTGACCAGCTCTTCAACAGCCGTTGTAAACTGGTTTTCATTCACTTGTCTGACCAACAGACCTTTGTATCTCCTGCTTCCCATGTCCGCCTCCTTGAGATTTTTCAAATACTTGACCGTTAATAAACCACCGACTGACCAAGACTGTCGGCTTTCGGAAAATAATTCGATTGACGCCTCGAATAGACCATATCGATCCCAGACGCTAAATTATCCCACTCTTTTCAATTTTGTTCAACCAAAAAACAGAGCCGATAAAAGTGGCCGATTGTTTTCAAGACAAACACATGTCAAAGTTTTCCTCTGTATGAAGGTTCTCCAGAGCACCGAGCTCAAATTGCACATCAGGAAACTGCTTTTGACCGATTAAACCATTTCTGGACCTATATCGATCCCCAGTCTCTTTTGGGGTTGAGGCCTGCTGGCGGCTCACCCGTCCCACAGCTGGTTTCAATACATGCAGGCAAACCGTTAGTTATTCGGGAATCAGGGGCAATCCCCTTTCTCCAGAGAAACTTCCCATGTATGGCAGCTGCCCAGCGCACACGCCTTTTGCGCGTCTTTGCACCCCCGCTCCTTGTTGCCCCCGCCTATTAACGCGATTGCACGGTTACTGTACGCAACTGCATAATTGCTATTCAGGGAGATAGCTTTATTGTAATCCTCTGTAGCCTCCGGTAACCGGTTAAGTTTATAATAAACGACCCCCCTGTTGTTGTAAGCAGCAGCATCGTTCGGATTCAGTTCAACGGCTTTATTCAAATCTTCCATCGCTTCCTGTAACCGGCCGAGGCGGGAATATACCCCCCCTCTCTTGGTGTATGCCGCACCTGAATCCGGCCTCAGCCTGATGGAGGTGGTTAAGTCTCTGATGGACAGCTCATATTGTCCTATCCCGGCGTAAAGAGAGCCTCTGTTGTTGTAGGTAAAATGATAATCCGGTTTGATGCGCAGAGATTCATTGTAATGTTCGATGGCAGCGGCATATTTCTTTTCCTTATACAAGTATCCAGCCAAAATATTGTGAGCCACAAAGTTATCTGTGGTCACATGCAGGGCGTGTATAGATAATGTCATGTCATTTTTCCAATAGCCGCATTGATTCCACGTCAGCGCAGATAGCAAGCATAAAATAACAGTCGCCGCGGGAAACAGGATTTTTTTACTTAAGGCATTATTTTTGATCAGTAGAGGCACCCCCCAGGCCAACATGATCGATATGCCGACAGAGGGAAGGTAAGTAAACCGGTCCGCAATGGATTGATATCCTGCCTGGAGGAATCCAATTACGGGAAACAAAGCTCCCAGATACCACAGCCAACCAACTGCCAGAAAGGGAGCTTTCCTGAAATTGAAAAAAGCCATAGCGCTGACGATCAGCAACGTGGGCAGGGCACACAGAATATACCAAAGGGGAAATGAGTGCTGGTAAGGGTAAAAAACAGCCAGGTGCAGGGGAGACAATGTTTTTTCCAGATATGCGAAATATGAAATAAATGCATTCAACAGGCGGCTGGTGAAAGCAAGTTCATCCAAAGTGGCCATACGCGCGCTTGAATGCAGATTCCATACAGTCACAATTCCTAAAAGCGCTGACAAAAGAAAAAAAGGCGCTTTTTCCAGCAAAAGACAGCGAATTGTGGCCCAACCACCCTCCGGCCCTAGTTTTTCGTTTATGAGCCCTCCGTCATTCTGATTATGAACCTGCATATATTGCACTGCGGCTAGTGGTTCATATTTCTCCGGAGAATGCCTTTTCAGGCGTTCAAGCGGCCAGTAATCCAGGAGCAGGAGAATGAAAGGTACGGTAACCAGCATCGGTTTGGCCATGATACTCAAAACAAACAGCATCAGAGATGCCAGATACCTGAGTGTGGACGGTCTTTCCGTATAATGAACATAGATGTAGAAAGTTGCCATACCAAAAAACATGCTCAGCACATCCTTTTGTTCCGCCGCCCACGCAACAGATTCGACACGCAAAGGGTGGAGGGCGAAAAAGGCAGCGGCAAATACTGAAGGCCAGAAGTTTTTTGTGGCCCTAAACAAAAAAAGAAAGAAAAACACCGAGGTTCCTGCATGTAAAAGTAGACTTACCAGGTGATAGCCCAGAGCGTTGTCGCCGAAGAAACGCCATTCCAGCATCAGGCACAAAGATGTCAGAGGATGCCAGTACTCATGATCAAGGTCTGTAAACGCCCATTTAATACTTTCGGAAGTGAATCCTTTCTGAATGAAAATGTTTTGAGTTATCAGCTTGCCGTCGTCATAGTTTATGAAATCATTTCCGACAATCCTGCCAAAGGCAATAAGGATGGAAACAGTAAGTAAAACGGCAACGATGTATTTTTTTTTGTCATTCATTTTGTCAAATTAAGATATTTTTTATGGCTTGATAATAAAATTGTTGTTTTAGGTTGTTTTTTCGGTTTCCTTCCATCTTGAGTATTTAGCTGTAAAAACTTCCAGGTCCTGATCTTCCCTGATACTGTCCAAAGCCTGCTTGTCATACCAAGTTATTGATAAAAATACTTTATTTATCAGCAGTTTTGTAAATACCAGCTTGTTTGTCAAGAATATTCTACCGCCATTGTCAAGCCGATTTTGAAATAATTCAGCGTAGGTCCGTCGTGACCAAAACCGAAAGAAAGGGGCTTCGGGCTTCACCCTTCACCCCTTTCTTTCAACATCGTTAAAAACGAACAAATCATGTGCTACAAAATAGGACTTTTCTATTTGCTACTAACAACCATCAAGTATGGACTTGCTTTGAAACCACACTTCTTGTTATCATTGCACGCCGCCGGCTCTTCCATGGCCGCTGTTACTGTGCAGCCGCAGGCGGCATCTGTTGCCAGTCGGTTTTTCAACGCAACCCTTCACAGAAGGATGACTTCAACTTATTTAGACATTCACACCAACAAAGGAGGGATTCATGGACAGCTACAAATTGTTTATCGATGGACAGTTTGTTGACGCGGCAGACGGTAAAACATTTGAAACGGTCGATCCGGGTACGGGGCTGCCGATTGCCACCGTGGCCAAAGCAGGTCCGGCGGATGCCGAAGCGGCAATTCACGCGGCGCGCAGGGCCTTTGACAGCGGTGCATGGAGCGGACTTTCACCTGCCGCCCGCATGGCAAAACTTCAGGACTTCGCCGATCAGATCGCCCATCAGGGCCTGAGACTGGCAATGACTGAAAGCATGGATTCCGGCCAAATTATCAGCCTGACCAAGTACTGGCCGCTGCTGAGTATTTCCTTTTTGCGCAACCTCAGTCTGGCGGCCGCAAAACAATTCCCCTGGCAGGAGGAGATTCCCGCCTCCGGCAATGTTTTCGCGCCGGGCCGTGATTACATCCGACGCGAGCCGATCGGCGTATGCGCAGGAATTGTGCCGTGGAATTTCCCTCTGTATATCGCCATTTGGAAACTTGCTCCCGCACTTATCATGGGCAACACTGTGATCCTCAAACCTGCTACGATGACGCCTCTTACCGCCGTTATTCTGGGTGAGGCAGCCAAAGCCGCAGGCCTTCCCGATGGTGTTCTCAATATCATCACCGGACCGGGCGGGGAACTGGGACGGGTTTTATGTACACACAAAGACGTAGACAAGATTTCACTTACCGGCTCCACGGAGGTCGGACGTGAAATCATGAAACTGGCCGCAGACACGGTAAAGAAAGTCACCCTGGAACTGGGAGGCAAATCCGCCAACATCATTCTTGACGATGCGGATGTCGATCTGGCCGTGGAAGGGGCATGTTTCGGTACTTTCTTCCATCAGGGACAGGTCTGTTCGTCCGGCACGCGGCTTTTGGTGCATGCCAGGATTTACGATCAGTTCATCGAAAAGATGAAAAAACGCGCCGAGGCGTTTCGCATCGGCTATCAGCTTGATCCTACATCTCATCTTGGTCCGCTGGTCAGTGCAGAGCAGCTGGCAACCGTCGAAAATTATGTAAAAATCGGCCGGGAAGAAGGAGCGGAGCTGATTACCGGCGGCCAGCGCGCGGCCGTACCCGGTCTGGACGGAGGCTTTTACTACAAGCCCTCCATTTTCATCAATGTCAAAAACAACATGCGCATCGCGCAGGAGGAAATATTCGGACCGGTCGTTTCGGTTATGAAAATATCTGATGACGACGAGGCGGTGGCCATCGCCAACGATTCTCTTTTCGGTCTGGCGGGCGGTGTCTTTTCCGGAAACACGGCGCGGGCCGAGCGCATTGCAGCAAACGTCCGCACCGGCACCATGTGGATCAATAACTACCATATCTTTGCCGACTTCTGTCCCTTCGGCGGTTACAAGCAGTCAGGAGTCGGGCGTGATTTCGGTTTGGAATGTCTCCACGGCTTTGTTCAGGTCAAGCGCGTACACATCAACTCGATGGCCGATGCCCGCACCAACATGACCTGGTCTATTTTATCGGACAACAAAAAGATGGCCGGCTTTTCCTATTTCTGCCCGACGATGGTCACAGCCGGGCACGGCTCATTATCGTCGGTCAATAAAACGGCCGTTGATCTTGGTTGCCGCCGAGTGCTTATTCTGACCGATCCTGGCGTGCGTGCTGCTGGTTTGACGGACCTGGCCGCTTCAGCTCTTGGCGATTTGTGTGTCGGTATCTATGATAAGATACCGCCGGATCCTGATCTGGAAGCAGTGGACGCAGCTACACAATTCGCCCGCGAGGCGGGTGCGGACGGTATTTTGAGCGTCGGCGGCGGCAGCGTCATCGACACAGGCAAGGGAGTTGCAGTAACGCTGAAAAACGGCGGCAAAGCCAACGACCATCTGAATCTGCTGGTACTGACGGAAATGCAGACACCACACATAGTCATTCCCACCACCTCAGGCACAGGTTCAGAAGTGACCAACATTGCCGTCCTCACCAGCCATAGTGCGGGACGCAAACTCTTCATCGCTGATAAATTTATCACCCCCAACGCAGCAATACTTGATCCGCGATTCACCACGTCGTTGCCTCGTCGCATGACTGTGGCCACCGCCATGGATGCGATGACACACGCCGTGGAAGCGATGAGCGGAATCATGTCCAACCGTATCTGCGACGCACAGGCATTGCAGGCCATTCGCCTGATCGCCGGCAATTTACCGGTGGTGGCAAACAACCCCCACGATGAAGAGGCTCGCCTCAACCTCCAGATCGCCGCGTCGCTTGCCGGCTGGGCGTTCACCGTCGCACAGGTAGGTCTGGCACATGCGATGGCCCACACTCTGGGCACTCTCTACCATCTGCCACACGGGGAAGCCTGCGGAATCGTCCTGCCCAAAGTCATGCGCTACAACGTCGATCACGCAGCGACAGCACTGACCGAGATCAGCCAGGCATTGGGAGTGAACACGGCAGGTATGTCTAAACGCGAAGCGGCGCTGGCTGCCGCTGACGCGATTGAAACGCTGATGCAGAAGGTCGGTCACCCAACCCGCCTGCGCGACGTGGGTGTGAAGGAGGAAGGCCTCGACATCGCCGCATTTCATGCCATTGCCGATACGGCGGCAATTTTCAATGCGCGTCCGGTCAATGACCCCGGCGACATAGCGGCTCTTTTTAAAGAAGCATATTAGAAAACCGGATAACTGAAAATATTTTGTGCAGATTTGGGCAGCAGCCCTCGACCAGATATTTTTTGATGTTTCAAAACATGAAATTATATCTGTAAGAGGGCTGCTCTCCTTCCCCTTATCTGCCAGCTCTTAAGTAACTTCACCATCATCTCAGAATCGGCAAGTTATTCGCCAACAAACCTCCACCCCGTGGAGTAAATCACTACCAGCTACGAGCTACGAGTTATTTGCTCATTATTTTCTGGATACCGGCCTTCGCCGGTATGACGATGTTGACGGCTTTTGACGATTGCGACATAGTCACCAGCGGAGGACATTTGTGGTTGCGCTTCGCGCTTTATTGCCCGTTCTCGCTAAGCTTTACTGACCGTTCGTGGTGAGCTTTACTGACCGTTCGTGGTGAGCCTGTCGAACCATGAACGGAAAATCATATTCCCGCTCACCCCCCTTCGACAAGCTCAGGGCAGGCTTCGACAAGCTCAGGGCGAGCGGGGTTT
>Ga0208196_1001733_pt1 | contig 22133 bp, 25 predicted proteins | sample AD_JPNNA7_MetaG_FD_184443 | JGI IMG/M metagenome (GOLD analysis project Ga0208196, IMG submission 184443) | Active sludge microbial communities of municipal wastewater-treating anaerobic digesters from Japan - AD_JPNNA7_MetaG (SPAdes) (version 2) | ecosystem: Engineered > Bioreactor > Anaerobic...
TCCATAACCCACCTCCTTTTTGGGTTGTAAATGTGCAATTTTCAGAAATCCACCAGGATTTCTTCTGCCATACTCATACCACAATTTTTGGTTTTATACAAGCCCGCCCGCATTCCTCCCCAGACCCCTCCTGCGGGCGGGAAAATTCAGCCGAGGTTTTGCCAAATCCTTTTCCCCAGAAAAATAGTTTTGGCAAAACCGAGTCCGTATTGAAGCCCCACCACCTGCCCGAAGAATTGAGGGCGGAATCCCGCAAAAATGTTCTCTTCCTTTTAGAAGAAAAAATTGGGCGCGCGCGAAATCAGAAAAGCAGAGAACATTTTTGCGGGACACGCGAGCGAAGCGAGCGGTGGTGGGGCAATTCCATTACCGATTTTGAAAATAGGTGCGAGCTTGGTAAAATAAAGACACCAGAATAGAACTTAATGGTTTTTCAGAGACCGAATCGTGGGCGGCTCGCAGAGCCGCCCACTGATTTCCCCCTATTTTTCCAAACGAATTTGGAGCGTCGCCTTCGGCGACGCGCACTTTTCTTTCGCCGAGGAGGAGGTGCGAAATCAGAAGCAATTTTGACTCATAGTATTTACTTTGGATACAAAAAGAATTTTTGCTATACTGAATTTGCGCAAACTTAGTGGAAGGCCTATTTTAATGGCCGTCTTGGACTTATCTAGGTCTTCCTAGGTTTGCGCACCGGGGCGGCCATTTAAGTTTCCAAAATTTTATGAACAATATATCTCCGCAAAAATTCTTTTTGTATGCTCGCAAGTCCACTGATGTCGAGGACAAGCAAGTTTTGAGTATTGACGCGCAACTCACCGAATTGCGGGAATACGCCGTTCGGGAAAATATTGAAATTTCCGCCGAATATGTGGAGAAACAATCAGCGAAAATTCCAGGTCGTCCCATATTCAACAAAATGATGAAGGAGATTGAAACTTTCGGCGGAAACATCCTTGCATGGAATCCCGATCGTTTAGCCCGCAATTCGGTGGACGGAGGCAAAGTGATTTATCTACTCGACACAGGGAAACTTGCGAGCCTCAAATTTCCAACTTTTTGGTGCGACAACACTTCGCAGGGAAAATTTATGTTAAACATGGCTTTTGGTCAAAGCAAATACTATGTAGATTCTCTTTCCGAAAATACAAAACGCGGACTTCGCCAAAAAGTACGCATGGGTATATTCCCAAGCCAAGCGCCAGTGGGATATTTGAATGATAGTCGTACTAAAACAATAGTAGTAGAAAAACGAAAATCTAAAATTGTGCGCTTGGCTTTTGAGCGATATGTCAAAGGCAACCAAAGATTAGAAGATATCGCAGAATTTTTGGCGAAGTCCGGCGTTACAACCAGAACCGGAAAGAGAATCTCAAAAACCAAAGCGTCTTTTATCCTCTCCAATCCGTTTTACATCGGGCTATTTAAATATGGCGGTGAAATCCACGAAGGAAAGCACGAGCCAATCATTTCAAAGAAACTTTTTGATGAAGCGCAGGAAATGTTGAAGAAAAGAGGACAACCAGAGCGTAAACCACAAAATAAACCACAACCTTTTTGCGGCCTCATTTCCTGCGCTTCTTGCGGAATGATGATAACTGCCGAGAACAAAACGAAGCGACAGAAAAATGGGAATATCCACCATTACGTCTATTACAGATGTACCAAGAAATCTAAAACGCAAAAGTGTAGTGAGTTGTCGCTTCGTTCCGAAGAAGTGGACAAGCAGTTATCATCTCTCATTCAAAAAGTTTCTTTGCCCAAAGACTGGGCTGAGGAATTAAATCGTCTTGCCTTGCAAGACCACGGCAAATCAGCCCAGTCTTTGACTGTTTGTGTAAAAGAAAAAGAAGAAACGATTTCTTCTTTGTCGAAAAAGCTAGAGCGACTTCTCACTGGATATTTAGACCAAATTATTGACGAGCAAGATTATCGAAATCAAAAGGCAAAATTGTTATCCGAAAAGAAGTCGCTCCAAGAAGAAATAATCTCTCTCTCGCACAAGCAGAATGATTGGCTCGCACCCTTTCAATCTTGGATAAAAGACGCTCAATCCTTGGACAAAATTGCTTCTGATACAGACCTTTTTAGCAAAAATGTCTGGGCCAAAGAAATCTTTGGCTCGCACCTCCTCCTCTCCGAAAGAAAAGTGCGCGTCGCCGAAAGCGACGCTCCAAATTCGTTTGGAAAAATAGGGGGAAATCAGTGGGCGGCTCTGCGAGCCGCCCACGATTCGGTCTCTGAAAAACCATTAAGTTCTATTCTGGTGCCCGGGAGAGGACTTGAACCTCCACCTCCTTGCGAAGACAGCGCTCTGAACGCTGCGTGTCTACCAATTCCACCACCCGGGCATTTTTAATTTGTTTTCCTTGCAAAAGCAAATAAATTTGCTTTCTTAAGGTGCCCCTGGCAGGAATCGAACCCACATCAACGGTTCCGAAGACCGTCGTTTTATCCATTAAACTACAGGGGCATTTTACATCTTTTGATTAAAATGAACTATCTCTAAACTTACCTCAACTCCACTTCTCGCCCCGTTGCCCCAACCACGGGGTCCATTAAACTACAGGGGGCAATTTACATATTTTGATTACAAAAGAACCGTTGCTAAATTCGTCTTTCTGTTATTCGGGAGACAACGTCATCACATTCTAATATTTTTCAGGCAAAAACACAATTAATCAAAAAAGACGTCAATTTTTTCTTAAATCTTGTGTTGTTTTTCAACAAAAACTGTGGATAAACCTGTGTGTTGAGGGGATAAAAGACGTCTTTCTAAAGGCAAGAGTCCGTTTAAGATTGGGTTAAAGGTCTAAAAAATGGCTTATAATAAGGGGCGAGGGTGTTTAGAGCGAAAAAAGGTTGAGTTTAACGTTTAATATGTTTCACGTGAAACACTTTTTTCATAAAAGTTGAGCTTTTGTCTATTTGAGGTTGGCGTTTAGGAACCAAAAACTCAACAATTGACAGTTCAAGAAAACTCTAAAAGCCACCAACTAAAGATTGTTGAAGTTGGCTTTTGGAACTATAATTGAGAAGTAAAATGTTTGACTTTCTAAAGTTTGTAAAAAGGAGAGGGGAGACAGAAAAACAAAGAATTGGTCGTCTTGGCGAAGACGAAGCGACACGGTGGTTGAAGAAAGAAGGCTTTAAAATAATTGAGCGCAATTACTGGAAACCGTGGGGCGAGATTGATATTATCGCCCAAAAAGGACAAGCTCTGCATTTTGTGGAGGTCAAAACAGTTTGTCTGGAAAGGGGAGAGCTGGCGCGCTTTGACCGATATGAGCCAGAAGACAACATTCATCCGTGGAAATTAAAACGCCTGTCTAAGGCGGTGGAATCTTATCTTTTAGAAAAATATGGTGATAAGGACGAAGAAGATCCGGATTGGCAGATGGACGCTCTCTGTCTTTATCTGGAAAAGGGGAGTGAAAAAGTGTTGAAAATAGAGTATTTGGAAGAGATAGGTTAGGAAATGTTTGCCTAAGCAACGGAGACGCAGTGGGTCGGTTTTGGGCGAAATAAAAAACCACCCGGCGCTAGAGCGCGCCGGGTGGGAATGGGCTAGTGGCATTGAATGAAGATAATGTTCATTAACTCCACCTGCAATGCCAGATGGCCAAAAGGTTCAACGGCCCGGTCTTTTTTGTGAGCCAAGATGAAACTTGGAGAAACATCTCGGCAAAGACTAACGCATTTTTGGCTGGAGATTCCTTTGGCCACGACTTTTTGGGTTGTTTGGGCCTGTTGATTCTCAAACTCTTCCCTTGAAGAATAAGACCGCCACGTTCTTATGCCATCATCACATTCAAAGACCACATTGTATTCAAGCATGGCTCCTCCTTTTGGACAGAGAAAAAGCTGAATATCCATCTTTAATAATAAGGCAAAAAGAACAAGGGGTCAAAATAAACGCTCGGTGTCTTTTGATGTTGAGCGGGAATGGAATTAAGCGACAAAATAATTTTGTGAAAAAAATTACCAGCTTACTTTTTTAAACAAATTGGTGTATATTGGCATGGTATTTAGCGGGCCGTGGTGTAACGGCTAACATGCCTGTTTTGGGTACAGGTGACTCCGGGTTCGAATCCCGGCGGCCCGAACGAAGCGAAAGGACCTACTCTAACGCAACAAAGGGGAGATCCCCATCTCCCCTTTGTTGCGTTTTGTGGTGTAATTTGTTCCCAATTTTTCCGTCGCCGTTTTTATTTTGGATGGGAATGTCTCTGATTTTGAAAAAAGTTTAATCTGGTCGGGCCAGGCAGAATCGAACTGCCGCTCTACCCACCCCATGGGCAAGGACTACCACTATCCTATGGCCCGATGTTTTATCGGTTTTTTAATCTTAACTCAATTGTTTAAAAATACCAACCGTTGAAACCCCTCATTTTTATGGGTTTTTGTTTGAATGACAAAGAGGAAGAAGGTTCGGCGCGGTGTTTGTCAAAGCTGTTTGGCGGTGCTTGTTGTCGGAAAGAGAGAGTTAATCCTGCCTTGCCGCGGACGAGGTGAGCGAGCAACAAAACGCCTCTGAATTTTCAAAATATTGGTCGGGATGCCGGGATTCGAACCCGGAGTCACACGAACCCGAATCGTGTATGTTAGCCGTTACACCACATCCCGTTATTATTTAATTTTGGCTAGCTGTCTTTGCCGGCGATTGGAGGAGTCAAACCGTTTTGCGCGGGTTTTAAGCGGGCGAGGTTGCTCACTCGCTTTCTTTGGCCGCGTTCATTTTAGCATAGAAGTGTTCAAAATTAAAGATTTGTCACTTTTTGTCCGCCCATTCGTTTCCTTGAAAAAGGGGTTCGTCTTTGCTAAAATTCGGGTGTAATTTTTATTAGCCTTAGTAATAATAATTTTAGTGCTTATATGAAAAAAATAGTGTTAATGTTAACCTTAGCTTTGGTCTTAACTCTTGGGCTGACCGCTTCCGTCAAAGCTGTTGTCAGTGAGGAGTTTGGGGGCAATAAGAGCAACCAAAATGAGTCCAAACTGGAACAAGAAATAAATCAAAATGAGAACAAACAAAAGTCAGAAACGACCGCGACAACTATGCCAGAATTGGAGAGAGAAAGGGAGAACAATAATAACGGCAAAGACAAACCATTGGCGGCCGAACTTTGGACCGACACAATGGAGATTGCGGTTGATGGCGGTTCTTTGCCTCCGGTAAAAGTGTCAGCCGAAAATGTCAGTATCCAAGGCAATAAACTTTTGTTTTTTAGCAGCAGCACCGGTTCGGTTAACGAATATCAAATGAAAACCGCCTTGCCAGCTTTTGTCAACCAATTGGTCAAGGCTTGGCGCAAGGAGGGCGCGACCACGACGATTGAAAATTTTGAAATCAGAATTGAAGAAGACAAACCAATTTACGAGGTTTCAGTGATGGAGACCGGGAAATTGCTTGGTTTCATCCCGCTTAAGTTAGAAAGAAAGGCGGTCATCTCGGCGACCACCGAGGAGGTAGAAGAAGTAAAACAACCCTGGTATTCTTTCTTGGTACGTAAGCTGAATTTATTTAAGATTCAGAATGAAGGAAAAGGGGAGAACGCGACTACGACTGACCAAAACCCGGTTGAGTAATAACCAAGTTTAAGTTTCAGACCCGCTCTCGTTAAGAGGGCGGGTTTTGACTTGGGCTAAAGAAAATGCTAAAACAGCTCTGGAAATGTTCAGCTATGGCGGCTGATTGAAAGTTAAGAAAGAGAGGGGAAATGAATAAAGAGATGACGGGCGATGAGGTTATTAGTCGGGGCGCGCATCGGCAAGCGATTAAGACAGGTTTGCCGGACGAGTTGATTATAACGTCGCACGATGTTGGATGTTGCGCTTTCCAGGATGCGCTTTTTTGCAGCATGTTGTTGGAGGCCTTGGATCGGGGAGGTGTCCCTACTCCCTACATTGAGTTCAGTGATAGAGGGGGAGTCAGAGTTTTTGTCGCCAAGAAACTTGGTCAGGTTGAAATCTCGGTAGAGATGGGCGGCTTGGCCGGAGATGGGTCCCTCGTCATTTCTAAGGATTGTCTTGAATCTGAGTTTGACTCCGAGATAGACAATTTAGCAAAATCTGTCTTCGCCTCCCTTCGCGGTTTTTTCAAGATAAAGGGGTTGACACTGGTGACGGCGAAATTTAGTCTTGGTGTTGGCCAGACGGTTTTGTCTGTTGGGGAAGGACTCCTGGTCTTTGGTCTCATTGGGCCCGAGGACATCGTTATCCTTGACGATAGTTCTCGGGAGGTGAAGAACCCCCAGTTTCTTTTTTAACCCAAAGCCCCGCCCTCGTCAGAGGAGCGGGGCTGTTTTTTGTAATCTTACTGTTCCAACTTTTCTTTTGGGCGGGCAACCAGGAAATAGAAAATAATTTCCAGGATGCCGGCAGTATTCACCACGAGCAAGATGATGAACCAAACTTTTTGGTTTAGTCTGGCCGCTTTCCAAAGGGCTAAACCTTTCCAAGTAATCGACCAAACGATTAAGGCCACCATCAAGATGGTAAGGCTAAAAAAGGCGGTGATTGAGGCGATGCCCCAAACTTGGGCTGGCAAAGTGCCAAGCCATGAGCCAAAAGACTCAGTGATAAATGTGGTTTCCATAATGTTTTTATTATAAAAGTTAACTTGTTTTATGGCAAATAGGATTTTTTATGGTGGATTGATTGTTTAATTAAATCAAGTTTTAGAAACTAAAGTTATCAAAATAAAAAATTTGATAATAAATTTTATTGCGCTTAACTTTGTTTTGATTATACTGAGAAAGTTATAAGTTAATTTATTTTTTATGCCAACTTTTTTGATCTATCTAGTTATTTTTGTGGCGGTCATTATTATCTCTAGCATTAGACAGGTTAACCAATACGAGCGGGGAGTGAAGTTTACTCTTGGCAAATTCTCTTCGGTCATGGAACCTGGTTGGCGTCTGGTTATCCCGGTTTTCCAATTTTATCGTAAAGTGGATATGCGGGTAAAAGCGGTAGATGTGCCTGACCAGAACGCAATCACTCGGGATAATGTTTCGGTCGCGGTCAACGCGGTGATTTATTACAAAGTCGCTTCAGCCGAGAAAGCGGTCATTGAAGTTGAAGATTTTTACTATGCAATCTCGCAATATGCGCAGACAACGATGCGAAACATTGTTGGTGAAGTGACATTGGACGAACTGCTCGCGGGGAGAGAAACGATTGCCAATCGGATTAAAGAGATTGTTGATAAAGAAACTGATGAATGGGGGTTGAAGGTTAATAATGTTGAGCTCAAAGATATCCGCTTGCCGGAAAACATGGAACGCACAATTGCGAAGCAAGCTGAAGCAGAACGAGAGAAGCGAGCAGTTATTATCACTTCAGAGGGTGAATTGGCGGCGGCGGAGAACATGGCGCAAGCGGCTAAAATTTTGTCGAGTGCTGATGGGGCGCTTCACTTGCGCACCCTGCAATCGATCAATGACCTTTCTTCCGACCAGTCTAACACCGTGGTCTTTACCATTCCTTTGGATATCCTGAAGGCCATTTCTGGCTTCAAAAAAGAAAACTAAATATCTGAGTAAATACCCAAAACAAAAAAGTTTCGGTTTGGAAACCGAAACTTTTTTGTTTGTTTATTTTTTTGTTCATTTCTGTTTTAATGGTTGATAATGGATTTGATTTTAAGTTGGTTTAATTTTTTGCCGGCCGAAGTTTTAACGTTTGTCGTGGCGGCGACACCAATCTCGGAATTGCGTGGCGCCATTCCTTTGGCGCTCGGCGTATTTGGTTTTTCGCCGGTAAAAAGTTTTATCATTGCTTGGGTTGGCAACTTGCTTCCGGCGGTGTTTTTGCTCTGGTGGCTCGGGCCGGTTTCTGATTTTTTGAGCCGTCATTTTGTTTTGGCGAAAAAATTTTTTGATTGGTTGTTCGCGCGGACAAGGCGAAAATTTTCTGGTCGTTATGAAACGTTGGGCGAAGTTGCGCTTGTCATTTTTGTTGCAGTCCCGCTTCCCTTGACCGGTGTTTGGACCGGCGCAGTGGCGGCATTTTTGTTTGGCTTGCCCAAGAAACGTTCGCTTGGGCTTGTCGGTTTGGGTGCGGCGTTTGCCGGTTTGATAGTGACCGCTCTTTCGCTGGGGGTTATTGAGTTATTTTAAAATACAGATACAACGTCCTAAAACTTAAAATATTTTAGCCGGGGCGCGTCCGTTTGCCCTTGGGAAAAATCTAGAAAAATATTTTCGTTAAAAATTTTCGTGTTCGCAATGAAACATAGGCGGTCGCAATGGGCAATTTAATTTGTGAGGCCGCCAAAAAAGCTTGTAGAATCAGGTTATTTTGGGGACCATTTTGTTACACAGTTACTTACTTAAAAATTTTTAAAGTAATCAGCTTCAGTTTCATAAGTCGTTTCAACAATTTTGGGATTTGCGTTGACGGCAGACCCTCTGCTTTTTGGGTTTTTGTCTCGGCGGAAATTAAAACAAGGAATTTTAAAAAACTGAAAAAATTCAGAAAAAGAGTTATAATAAATTTATTAGCGGTTAATTAAATAAAAATATGAGAGGATTTTTTAATTATGATATTGAAAGAGAAACAGTCGGTAATAGTGATTTTCGTCGGGTGCTTTACACTGGCAAACATTCGCAATTGGTTTTGATGAGTTTAAAACCAGAAGAAGATATTGGATTAGAAGTGCACGGAAATATTGACCAGTTCTTTCGTTTTGAAGAGGGCAACGGCGTCGTTACCATTGACGGAAAAAATTATGACGTCAAGGATGGCTCAGTGGTGATCATTCCGGCTGGCGCTGAACACAATGTTAAGAATACCGGTCGCGGCGATTTGAAGCTCTATACTATTTACTCGCCGGCCGAACATCGGGACAAAGTGGTCCGGAAGACAAAAGAAGAAGCGTTGGCAAACGAAGAACATTTTGATGGTCAGACGACTGAATAAACATGGAGAAAATTGTCATCGTTAATGACAAAATGCAACGTCGCTACCGGTATCGCTTAGTGGAACCAGCTGGAAAAAATTTCGCGGCTCATTTTAAGCCGGAGCTCTCGCCCAAGGAGATGCTCCGGCTCGGCGTTTTTGGAGGCAAGTATATGACCGATTGTCAGAAAGAATTTCCAGCTGATTGGTTTACTAAAGCCAAACTGAGTCCTGAAAAGTATGATGCTCAATTGAATTATTTTAAAGTGCGCGCTAGCCAGCCGCTTGCGGTTTGGCGCGCCAGAGGTTGGATTAACAACGAACATGACCCGCGCGGTTGGTTTCAGTGGTATTGTCGGTATTGGCAAGGTCGGCGTTTGCCAGAGGAAGATGCTCGGCAAATTAGTCGTTGGAAAAAGATGCGTCGACATGTGACGCAAGTCAAAAAAAATTGCCGAGCGGGTGATATTTTTTGTCGGCCGCGACAACGCCAAGCGCTTTTGCATTGGGCCTATGACAGTCGGTCGATTTAATTCAAAAAAGTATCATTAATAAAATTAGCCCAATTGGACAAAAAGGTTTCAATTCAAATTTTAATTTTTTATATTAACAAAAGCCGGAGTAAACTCCGGCTTAATTGGTGGTCGGCCTGGCGTTGTTATTGGTCATGGTGACAAAGGTGTCCACCATGGTCTCGATACTGCGACCAAGCATCGGCTTCGCTCGGCGGTCTTTGGACTCTGATGCCGGCATGCCATCTGTTCACTTCATCCGACACGCCTTTTTCAAAGTCTTCGCGGAAAGCCGCGGCCATCCCGCTTCCGACCCAAGCGGCCATCAGCTCTCCCTTGGTGACCAGTTTGCGCCCGGCCCACTCTTCAAGCTTAGCGCGGTGCGCTTCCAGTTCTTCTACCTGAGCCTCAATCGCAGTTCGCAATCGGACTTCTTTATTGCCAGTCGTCGCCATGGGGCAACCTCCTTTTAAGTGCGATAGACATAAAATCTCTGTTTATTATTATATCATTTAAATAATATAATCTTAACTGGGAGATGTTTCTTAATAGAATCATTCAAGCTTGCTCTTTAGTAAAATTATAGTTTTGTTACAATAAAAGAATAAAAGTAAATTAACAACTAACCTCCTTTGGGAGAATACAAACTTATGGATAATATGGAAACAGCGGCCCAAGCCGCGCCGGTGCCGGAAGGCCCCAAATTGCTAATGGGGGTCTGGGCTTTGTTGGAAAAGACCTGGTCGGTTTATAAAAACAAATTCTGGTTGGCGATAGGTATTTTGGTGGCGCCGGTCGTTTTAATGACCCTGGCTTCTTATGTTGGCCAGACAGATTTGTCGCCGGTTGCCTCAATTATCAGTTTGGTCGCCGCGCTGATTATGTTTTGGGCCCAAGGCGCTTTGGTCCTCCTCTTTCTTAATCGCGAGTCAGATTTGAGCGTAAAAAGCGCTTATAAAAATGCCTGGCCCAAGTATTGGTCTTTGCTTTGGGTTTCCGTTCTAACGACTTTTATCACACTTGGCGGTTTTTGGCTCTTTGTTATCCCTGGCCTCATCTTTACTGTTTGGTTTATGTTTTCGATGGTTGTCTTGATGGCGGAAGGGGAAAGAGGAATAAAAGCTTTGGTTAAGAGCCGTGAATATGTCCGGAACAATTTTTGGCCGGTGGTTGGCCGTTATTTTACTATCATGATCTTGGTGTTGTTGGCCTACGCCATTCTGGGCATCGTTACGGCGGGGTTGACAGACAGCGACATTTGGTCCGTGATCCTAGCCAATTTGCTGATGTTGTTTGTTATTCCGGCTCTCGTTATTTATCAGGTCTTGCTTTATGAGGATCTTAAAGCGGCGAAGGGAGTAGTGGAAGTAAAAGAACAGGCCAAAACCACTTATCTTTTGATTGGCGCCGCCGGTTGGGTTTTTATCATTATTATAGCTTTGCTAGCGACTTCCTTGATGATGTCGGTCCTGGGCTTTATCCTCGGAGGCGGTCTCTCAAACGATGAAGATTTGCCTGAAGGATTTGAAGTGCCGGGAATTCAAATAAACCTTCCGGCCGAAGTTCAAGAACAGCTAGAGCAATTGGCCCCCGAAGGAGCTGTTTCATAAAAGCGGCTCCTCGATGGCCCGGAGTTTCCGGGCCATTTTGGCGAGGCGGCGAAGGCTTGCTCGGCTTGACTTATAGGAGTCTTTTTGTTTTAATGAAGGCGAAGTAAGTTTCTTAATTAGATCTTGGGTCTAGCTTAGGAAGGTCACCTTACTCCAAATTAGTAAGTAGTTAATTTAAGTTAGATGGCTAGCAAGTTATACGTTGGCAACTTGTCGTACAAAACAAATGACGGCGAGCTCCAACAGCTCTTCTCACAAGCGGGAACGGTCGCTTCCGCTCGTGTTATTATGGACAAAATGACTGGACGATCCCGTGGTTTTGGTTTCGTAGAAATGGAAACCAAGGGGGAAGCCGATAAAGCGATTGATATGTTCAACGGTCAAGAGATCGAAGGACGTAAGCTGGTGGTCAACGAAGCTCGACCGATGGAAGAGCGCCCGAGACAATAAACAAAAAGCGGCTTGAAGCCGTGATAAAATCGCCCCACCCTCGTCAGAGGAGTGGGGCGATTTTATCCGGCTTTTTTGCTGGTTTTATTTTGGGTAAGATTTGGAAGCCCCATGAAATATTTTCTAAAATTTCGTTTTTGAGCAAAAATAATTTATAATAAAGGCTGAGCATCAGGGAATATTTGCTTTTAAAGTATGTTTTATGGTTTGAGTATTATCGCCGGCGCCTGGCTTCTTCAGTGGTGGTTTGCGCGCCGAGGACAGAGGAGTCTTCAATCTTGGACGTTGCGTTTTTTGGCGCTTGGTTTTTTGGTTTTAGTTTTTGAAACTTTTGACAAGGCGAAGATTTGGCGTTCGGCGCCGGCCTTGGCCTCGTTTGTTTTGGTGGTTTGGTTACTTTGGAGATATCGGCGCTAGCCAAAATTATTGCTTTGTCCGCCGGAGCGAAGCGGAGGAGGAAAATCTGGGCTCCTTGAATTTTTGCCTTTTGCCCTTGGTTTGAAAATTAATTAGTATAAAATATTGTTATGTCTCAAGAATCTTTTGACCCCAGCAAATTGTTTACCGTTCCGCCTAGTGAATTTGCTTCTAAATATCGAGTTTTGACTAACGAAGAATTGGCTGAACTTGGTGAATCGCGAATAGTTCCGACTGTGCCAGAGGAGCTAAAAACTAGTCACGAAGCTTTTTTGCAGGAAACTTTTGAACTTTGGGATAGCGATCCTGCTTCCCGAGCCAAAACTGCTTCCCGAGCCAAAATTACGACTGAAGTCCGTCCACCAGTGGACCAAAACTGGTCCGGCTTGGAGACTGACATTGACACAGACAAGTTTGGTGAACTAATTATTAACCCTGAAACACAAAATCTAAATTTCGAAACCGCTAAAGTCTTTATCCCTAACCTTTCTGATTTTGAAGGGAAAAAACTATCTGAAGTGGCTGAACATTTAGTTGCTGAATATGGTGACAAATACTACTTACCGGGTCTTGAATATATGGAATGGGTTGTCGGTAAGAATGATTTAGATTCTTTGCCTGCCGGTCCAGAATTCGAGGCTCTCAAGAGTGAATTAAACGACCATGTGTGTTTTCTCTTCGGCTCCACGCTTCGCCGCTCGAGTGGCCACTGGTGCGTGCCGTCTGTGGGCTGGGGTGGTAGTGCCTGGCATCGGCGCGCGTATTGGCTCGGCAGTGACTGGTGTTCGTACGGCCGGGTCGTGCTCCTCGAGAGATAGTTTATCGTTAGCTTTTTGACTTTGATTAGCGGAACCGCGCGGCAAGCCGCGGGGAAATCGCTTCGCATATTATACAAAAAGTCTTTTTGCTAACCTCCTTGGGGCCAGTCCCTTTTGGTTGTATCTTGCTTTATTGAAAGCTCGCTTGCCACATTGAACGAAGACTGATTTTTTGCTAGTATTTGAAAGTTATAAACGCGGGCATGGTTTAGTGGTAGAATGACTGCCTTCCAAGCAGTAGACGGGAGTTCGATTCTCCCTGCCCGCACCCACACCTATTTTCTCGTTGTCAGATAACCAGTAAGACTGGTTATCTGACGGACAGTACTACCTTTAAATTTTGGAAAGCTTTATAAAGTATCAATTACCTCATTATAAAATAGTTTGCTTCCGTCACGATAAAATAGGTGTGGGTGCCCGCACCCACACAAAATTCTCAGAATTAAAATCCCTCCCTTGAAAAAGGGAGGGATTTTAATTCTGGGTTTAGTTTGTGCTTCCTTTATTTGACCGCGTCTTTCAAAGCTTTGGCGGCTTTGAATTTCGGTACGCTCATAGCCGGGACCTGAACGGTTTCGCCGGTGCGAGGATTGCGGGCGGTTCTAGCCGCGCGTTCCTTGACGGTGAAAATACCCAAACCGGCGATAGAGACATCTTCCCCCTTCTTTAGGGTGGAGATGATGGAATCAATCAACACATCTACGACTTTTTCGGCACCGGCTTTGGTTCCGCCGATTACCTCATGTACTACATCCACGAGAGCTTGCTTATTCATAATAGTTATTTCTTATTGCTAATTAGACGACCTTAGCTTAATAAATGCTATTAAACATTATAATACAAGGAGATTTTAAAGCAATAGTTGAAACCCCTTTTGACACCAGTCAAATTATCTGGCGTAGTCGATGACTCTTGTCTCGCGGATGACGGTGATTTTAATTTCGCCCGGGTATTTCAGTTCTTGTTCTATACGGAGAGCAATGTCTCGCGCCAGGCGCTTTGATTCTAGGTCGTTAACATCCTCTGGTTGAACAAAAACCCTTATTTCTCGGCCTGCTTGGATGGCATAGGTTTTTTCAATGCCTTGGAAAGAGTTGGCAATATCTTCCAAATCTTTCAAGCGTTTTAGGTAATTTTCCAAACTGTCACGCCTGGCGCCCGGTCTGGAGCTGGAAATAGCGTCGGCAACTTTGACAATGATGGACTCCAGGGTCTCAAACGGATATTCCTCATGGTGGGATTGCATCGCTTGGATAACTTTATGGTCGGCGCCGAATTTTTCCAGAATGCGGCGACCGATTTCCACGTGCGTCCCGGGGATTTCGTGGTCAACGGCCTTGCCAATATCATGCAAGAGACCGCCCGCCTTAGCCACTTGTGGGTCACTCTTCAATTCTTCAGCGAGCATACCGGCTAGATGAGCTACTTCAATCGCGTGCTGGAGCACATTTTGGCCATAGCTGGTGCGAAAATGCAGACGACCAAGGATGAGAAGAATACGCGGGTCCAGGTTTAGAACCCCGACTTCATAAGCGGCTTGCTCGCCTTTTTCTTTGATAACCTTGGAAACCTCCTCCTTCGCTTTTTCCACTATTTCTTCTATTTTAGCTGGCTGAATCCGGCCGTCGGCAATTAAATTTTCCAAGGCAGTTTTGGCGATTTGCCGACGAACTGGGTCAAATGAAGACAAAACGATAGAGCCGGGTGTGTCGTCTATAATAACTTCAACCCCAGTCGCTTTTTCAAAGGCGCGAATGTTGCGACCTTCCTTGCCGATAATCTTGCCCTTTATATCGTCTGAGGGGATATCTACTGTGGTGGACATAACTTCTGGCACGGTGGAAGTCGATAAACGTTGAATCACTGTGGAAAGAATCTCTTTGGACTTTTGTTCGTATTTTTCACCAGCTTCGTTTTCTAGTTTTTTGATACGAACCAACAAATCTTCCTCGTATTGTTTTTCAATGTTAGTCATTAGTTCTTCCTTTGCTTCTTCCAGGGAAAGGCCGGCAATTTTTTGTAGTTCTTTGATTTTTTCTTTTTCGGCCTCATCTAGTTTTTCTTTGGTTCGTTTAATTTCTTCCGCTTGTTTTTTTAAGTCATCGCCTTCTTTGTCTATATCCATCTGGCGTTTATCCAAAAGCTCGTCTTTTTTAACGAGACGGTCTTCGGTTTTTTTCAACTGACTTTCTTTTTCTTCTAGCTTGCTTTTGGCCTCGGTGATTATTTTGTCGGCCGTTGTTTCCGCGTCGCTGACTATTTTCTGGGCCTGGTCCTTGGCATCCAGGAAGGACTGCTTAATCTTGTTTTCCATGGAGCCTTTTTGGGCCAGGGTCAACAAGACCTTCAAAAAATAGCCAACAACAATTCCGCCGACTCCGATGGCCGAAGCGATGAGAATGTATGTTACTGGGTTCATAATCAATACGAACCGCCTGGTCTTTAGCCGTTATGCGTGATTTTTGGAGTTATTTTTCTTGGCAAAATCAACATAATGAAGATATTTTTACGTTACGGACAAAAAGATTTTAGCGGTAAATGTTATTTTTGATAAATTTACAACCATTAAATAATTGGTACTTTGATGATATCACCTAGAATGAAGTTTGTCCAACTGATGCGGATTAGACGCAGATTCTTGCAGACAAAATGCGGATTTATGCAGATAAAGTTCAGTTTTCAGGGAAATAATAAAAAGGGCCCGACCTTGTTAGCAACTAACAAGGTCGGGCCCTTTGGTGTTTGAACTTTCTTATTTCAGATTAACTATCAATCGTTAATTGCTTTTTTCTCGACATTTCATTTGCGAGAATCTGCGTGCGTTCTGTATCAGAACTACTTCCGTTTTTTGATGATGTCGTCAATAATGCCGTAATTTTTGGCTTGGTCAGCCGACATATAGAAGTCGCGGTCAAGATCTTTTTCAATTTGGGTTTCAGATTTGCCGGTATTTTTAGCCATAATGGTAACCAAATTCTTTTTGGTTTTTAGGATGTGTTCAGCCGTGATGGCGATGTCGGTGGCTTGGCCTTCAATTCCGCCCAGTGGTTGGTGGATCATCACTTCGGCATTAGGAAGAGCAAAACGTTTGCCTTTTTTGCCGGAGGAAAGGACCCAAGCCCCGCCGGAGGCCGCCATGCCGACACAAACGGTGGCGACGTCCGGTTTGACATAATCCATAGTGTCAATAATGGCCATCGTTGCCGTTACCGAGCCCCCAGGTGAATTGACATAAAGAGTAATATCTTTTTTGGAATCCTCTGATTCGAGGAAGAGCAGTTGGGCAATAATAATGTTTGCCATATTCTCTTCTATCGGCCCACTCAGAAAAATGATGCGTTCTTTTAAGAGGCGCGAGTAAATGTCATAGGCGCGTTCGCCGAAAGGAGATTTTTCAATGACGGTTGGGATAAGCATGGTAGTTAAATTAAAATGTAAAATTTAAAATTGAATAAGTAAATTAAAGCACAAAAAGAGGACTAAAGCAAATCTAATCTAATACGCCTGCCCCCCCGGGGGGACAAACGCGGAACTACAAAGAAGGGAATAAGATATAGCCCAAAAAAATTGCCCGCACCTGACGGCACGGGCAATTTTTCTTAATTGTCTTTGTTCCCAGTTTTGCGCTTTGAGTTTTGAGCTTTAAACCACTATTTCTGTTCTTCCAGCATTTGTAACACTTTCTCGTTGGTGATGACATTGGCGGCATAAGCTTCTAATCGGCGTCGGTCAACATCTTTGTAGCGTTCAGCCAAAAAATCAGTTTCATTTTTCAGGTCATCGGCTGGCGGCGTGACTTTTTCCAGACGAGCAATTTCGTTAACAATCAAACTGAAGCTGACTCGTTTTTGGGCGTCGTCATTCCAGCCCGCAGACAATTCTTCACGTGTCTTTTTTAGATGTTTTAGATAATCGTCAAAATTAAGCCCCATTTGACTGATTTGGTGTTCCATTTCAGCCATCATTTTTTCTTTTTCCGTGTCAATCAAGAGTTTAGGAATTTCCAATTTAGCTTGGTTGCGGATGGCCTCCACAATTTCTAGGCGGCGCTTGTCTTTAGCGCGCGCTTTTTTCTCCAGTTCCATATTTTCTTTAATTTTGGCGCGTAAATCATCTAGGTTTTTGAATTGCCCCAAGCTTTTGGCAAAGTCATCATTTAACTCGGGCAACTTCGGCTCGTCATGGTCGCACTTCTCGCCCTCTTTGTGTTCATGCTTGGTTTGGTTGGCAGCCGCGCGTTGTTGGCGTAAGTCTTCAATCACTTTGTTGACCTCTTCATCGGAGATGACAGTTTCTTCCAAAGGTTTTCCATTAACTTTTTGGGCTATTTTTTTGTAATCGCCTAAATCAATTTTGGGCAAGACGGCAGTTTTGATTTTGAAACCAAGCGGATTGTCTTTGGCGATTTTGGTGATAGTAATTTGCGGTTCGCCAATAGCGTCAATTTTGTTTTCTGTCAGGATTTGAGCATAAGCTTGTCCCAAGGCTTGGTTGGCCATTTCGTATAAAACACCGTTTTCTCCCAGCTGCTCCACTAGAACTTTTTCGGGGATATGGCCTGGGCGGAAGCCGTCTATTTTTGCTTTTTCACCCAAGGTTTTAATAGCTTTCGGCCAAAACGAGCCAAAATCGGTTGCGGCGATTTCACCCTCAAGCTCTACTTCGGCATCTGCTGTTTTGTTTATTTTTACTTTTATTTCCATATTTTCTATTTTTGTTGTTAGTTTCCTCTCGCCTGGAACATCCTTGTTGTTTTTTGTCTCACTCTAAATATTTGGGCGGCAAAATCCGTCTGACCGTCAAGGGCTGAAGTATTTTTCACCTTCAGCCCTTGACGCGAAACAAAAGCATTCCGGGTGAGAGGGGGGTTTCTATCCCGCGATTCCCTCTTCAGCCGGTTCGGTTTCAAAAATAATTTCACTAGCCGTAGCTGTCTCTTCCGGAACCCCTTTGTTAATTGGCATTTCTATGACTGGTTCGTTTTCTTGTTGGCCATAGCCCAAAAAGGCAAACAAACCGCCAAAGAAGATAATGGCCAATATCAGCACGATGCCAATAACTGGTCCAATTGTTTCTTCGTCTTGCATATTTTAGAGAGAGTTAGATTGATAAGCTAAATTTATTATAACAATTTTGGGCGAAAGGGGAATCGGCCATTAGGCGGGTTGTTTGACGAACTTGTTTTCGTAAAGTTCAAGCCCTTCTTTAAAAATGGCTCGCGCTTTGGCCGCTCCTCCAAACCCATTAACTTTTACCTCTTTGTTTTGAAGCGCTTTGTAGGTGGAGTAAAAGTGTTCCATTTCTTTTAGGGTGTGTTTATTGACATCGCCAAGGTCTTTGACCTCGCTCCAGCGCGGGTCTTCTTTGGGAACAGCGATAATTTTGTCGTCGGCTTCGCCATCGTCTATCATGTGCATTACCCCAACCGGCCTGGCTTCCACCAAGATGCCGGGTTGGAGCGGGAAGGTGGTCAAGACAATTACGTCCAAAGGATCATTGTCGTGCCAAAGCGACTTTGGCACAAAACCGTAGTCAAACGGAAAATCTTGCGCGGTGTGAGCGGCGCGATCAAGTTTGATTAAACCGGTTTTTTTATCTACCTCATATTTATTTTTTGAGCCTTTGCCGATTTCGATTATGACGTTCATCTCCTCGGCTTCTCCCGGCTCAATCTCATGCCATAGATTCATATATTTTGTTTGAGTTTAATTATTTGTAAATTCGTTTGTTAATATCGCATTTATTCGCTACCATCGTCTACATTGCCGCCGTCCGCGAATTCTTCATCTTCAGGAGAATTAGCAATTTCGCTTTGAATCTTTAGACCCTCTGGTTCGGTTCCTTCAGGCGTGCTGATGTCAATTTTCCAACCGGTCAACTTGGCAGCCAAGCGGGCGTTTTGGCCACCTTTGCCCACGGCTAAAGAAAATTGGTCGGGCGCCACTTCTATTTGGGCCTCGTGGTTTTCTTCGTCCAGTTCAATTTTTAGGACTTTGGCCGGTGAGAGGGCGTTGCTAATAAACAACTCTTCGTCTTCGGACCATTCAATTATATCAATTTTTTCTCCTCCTAGCTCGTTGATAACCGTAGAAACGCGGGAACCTTTTTGACCGACGCAGGAACCAACAGGGTCAATACTCGCGTTGTGTGACATTACGGCAACTTTGGAGCGAGCGCCGGCTTCGCGGGCAATGGCCTTGATTTCTACTACGCCGCTGGAGATTTCTGGCGCTTCGGTTTCAAATAATCTGGCAATGAATTGTGGATGAGAACGGGATAAACGCAAGTTGATGCCGCGCGGCGTTTCTTCCACTTGATACAAATACGCGCGAATTCGTTCGCCGGGACGATAAAATTCGCCGGCAATTTGGTCTTCACGCATAATAATGGCCACTGTGCGGCCCAAGTCCACGAAAACATTACCCCGGTCTACTTTTTGGACGATGCCGCTTAAGATTTCTCCCTCTTTTTCTCGATATTCGTCAAGGGTGGTTTCTTTTTCAGCTTCGCGAATGCGTTGGATAATGACTTGTTTGGCCGTTTGGGCGGCAATGCGACCATAGTCATCTTTTGTTTCTAAGGGGAAAATTAATTCTTCGCCAACTTGAGCATCTTTTTTCATTTTTTGAGCATCTTCAAGCCAAATGTGATGTTCTTCGTTAAAACGAGGCAAAATTTCTGCTCCTTCGTCCCCAGCGTCTTCTTTTGTCGCCTCTTTTTTCTCTATGATTAGAGTTTCCGCTGTCTCTTCCCCACCATCCTCTTCTGGCGGCCGAACGCTTGTTTCATCCACGACTATTTTGATTTGGGAAAAATCGGTCGCGCCGCTATCCAAATCAAATTTGGCCCTGATAATCTGGCCCTTTTTGCCATAATCTTTTTTGTAAGCGGCGACCAAGGCGTCTTCAATCGCGCTTAAAATCTTTTCTCGGGGGACGCGCTTTTCTTCTTCCAGTTGGTCAAGACCGACCTTGAGAGCTTTTAAATCCATCATAATTATAATGATTTAGGGTTAATAATATTAATCAAGGGTTTTGGGCCCTCATTTCTTTTTTTAACAAAAAAGTCCGCAACTCTGTCAAGCTCGGACTCTTTTTATTGTATCACTACGTAAACAAAAGGTCAAAGGGCAGATGTTAAAAAATTCATATAGGATGCTGATAAAACCTAAGTTTATTTCTGTGAACGTCTGCGTTTTATCTGTGCAAGACTAGTTATCAACAGTTTTGGTTGACATCGGCTACCAGGGCGGGTTGGTTTGTAATATAATGATAGCTAGAAGGGAGGGTCCCTAAGTTTTGATGATTACGTCAAAATTGTCTTATTAATAATTTAACAAATAATATTTCTATGGAAAATTTTAACCCAATGGAGCAAACGAACCCCCAAGAGCCGGTCCAAGAATCAACGCCAGCTCGGGAAGGCAGCTCAATCAAAAAGATTATCTGGATTGTTGTCGCCATTATTATTGTGTTGCTGGTGGTTTTGGCCGTTATCGGCAGTCGCTCAGCGAGTCAACCTGGCGAATTAACTGAACAAGAAAAACAAGATTTGATTGATGCCTTAAATCAAAATCCCGGTCCGGAATTAACTAACGAGGAAATCTCAACTTTAGAAGCGGCCTTGAATGAAGGGGCCGATAAAGTGCCGGAGTTGTCTGAACAAGAAAAACAAGAATTGCTCGACGCTTTAAACCAATAGGTTAACAACAATAATTAATCATAAACTATGACAAAGCATCCAAAAGTTATTTTTATGGCTATGGCTATCGTGGGGTTTCTCGGCCTGGCCGTGTTTTCTGCCTTCGCCGAAGCGCCCTCCGGTAATCCGCCACACTGTCCGGAGAGCAACCCGGCTTGTAATCCACCGGTCAATGTCGGCCCGGCTTCTCAGATAAAGAATGGCGCGCTGGGTATTTTGGGGAATTTTTCGGTTGGCTTTGGTTCAAGCCCCAAAACAGCGACCGTCATTGATACTTTGGAAGTAAAAAGGGGAATTGATTCTACAGATGTTATTTCCGTTAAGCCCCCCAAGGCTTCTACCGTTACCAATGCCAGCATTTCAACTTCCGGCAATTTGGATTTGGTCAGCAACAACAGCACGGCTTTCTCTAATGTTTATATCAAAAATTCCATCGGTGGTGATAAGGGCGCCAACCTGGTCGTAACCAAGGGCGTGGTTCAGTCTATTCAAGCCGGCGACACCGGCAGTCTCATCTTAGGCAACAACAACGCCAAAGTTTGGTCGCCTTGGGTGAGCTCTCTGCATTTCAGTGTTTTTCCGGATGTTAAGGGGGGAACCGGTCAGATGGCCTTTTCTTTTGAGGGAAACGGTTCGACTGAAGGCCGAAAGTTTATGATGCAGAAAGACTTTTTCCGGCCAATGGAAGATAATTATGCCACATTGGGTATCCCGTTCGCCCGCTGGAAAAATGTCTATTCAGTCGGGGCCGATGTTGGCAATATCACTATTCGCGGTGGCAATCCCGCACTTAACAAAATTTTAGCTTCTGACGCGGTAGGCTTGGCTTCCTGGAAAACAGCGGCTGAACTTGGGTTGGACAGTGGCAGCGGAGTTTCCAACTGGACATTAACTGGCACTAACCTTACCAACAATAATACCACCGGCAATGTGGGAATTGGGATAACTCCGACAGCCAGACTCCATGTTAATGGCAGTGTTAAGGTGGGACAAAAGAATCCGCTTGAAATGGGAGCCGGTTTGTCCAAAGAAAGCAGCGCTGGCAAAATTGCCTATCAACTTTTTTCTTCTGGATTGGATATTGTTGGCGCTGGCACCGTTAACGGGTCGCGATTAGTTAAACTGTGGGATAACATTAATGTTCCCGGCAGTGTTAGTACCACTAACCTTTGTACTACGGCTGGATCATGTACGACAGTGGAAAGTATTATTAATAATACCGGAGGAGGAGGTGGCAGTTTAACGCCTGGTGGCCTGGGTTTTGATGTTAATGGTGACGGTTTTGTAAATAGTTCTGACGCACAGGTGGTCAATGCTTGTGTTCTTAACGCTGCTTCGTGTACAAATATTTACCGTTTGCGCTCTGATCTCAATCGCGATGAAGTGATTAATGCGATTGATGTCCAAATGATAAATAATGCCGTAACACAGCTTAGTGGAAGCGGTCTTTGGGGAACGATAACTGGGACAAATAACATTGAAAACAAAAATTCCGGCAATGTGGGGATTGGGATTTCTACTCCAGTATCTAAATTGACGGTCAATGGTAATATCAGAGGTGCGACTTTTCAGTCAATTACTGGTTTTGATACCGGTGTGCTTACTTTTGGTTCAAACGTCAATGCCAAGGTCTTGGCTCCTTGGATTGACGCTCTGCATTTTAGTGTTTCCCCGGGCAAAGAAATAGGGACTGGCTCAATGGCCTTCACTTTTGGAGGTAA
>Ga0208196_1001741_pt1 | contig 22072 bp, 32 predicted proteins | sample AD_JPNNA7_MetaG_FD_184443 | JGI IMG/M metagenome (GOLD analysis project Ga0208196, IMG submission 184443) | Active sludge microbial communities of municipal wastewater-treating anaerobic digesters from Japan - AD_JPNNA7_MetaG (SPAdes) (version 2) | ecosystem: Engineered > Bioreactor > Anaerobic...
GCCAAAACCGGGGAACAGTTTGCCCACCGAAGTCGTTCCGATTAACAAACTAACCGCGTACGCGTTCGTACTCGGGTTGTACACAAACACCATCCCTTCCTTGTTTTGGGCGGCCTGAACCAGTGTGGTTGGCGCGGAGTGCGATACCACCACGTATTCATCTTTGGCCGGGGTTCCAGCGTCGTATCCGATGGACGCTGACATTTGTTGGGTTCCGATGGGCGGAAACTCCAAGGCCGAACAGGTCAGCCCCGCCGTCACCGTCACCGCATTATCATAATCTGCCATAGTATCCTTTCTATTCTTCTTCTTGTTCGGGTGTTATTGTTTCAGCCAAGTCCAACACTCGCGGGATGTCATTGGCTGACCTAAACTCTAAAACTGCTCCGGCAATAAAGATGTTCATGCGCCCGCTGGTATAACTGGCCATCCCGGCCCGATGCGTCGCCGGAATCGCGCTCCAACCCTGATAGTTCACCGGATGTTCCGCGCTAAACCCGTTCACCGCCCGCACCGTATCCCGCAGAAACTCAATGCTCTGGTTCAGCGTCTCGAATGTCGCCGGGCCGCCGTCCGCGCCGGGTTCAAGGTTCCGCAGTCCATGACCGCGCAACAGCACAATCGTCCAGTGCCGGTCAACCCGGCAGGTCAAATCCTGCTCCTCAAACGGCCCGCGCAACTGTTCGCCGGTGCAACAAATCAGCACTCGCGGCGTGTCATCTGTGGAAATCACCTCTTCCCACAAGTGATACATGCTCTCCATGACCTTGACCACGCCGCCCCGAGGGCCGGCAAAGTCCCGTTCCAAGATGAACGCCAGTCCGCGCGCCTGCGTGTCTATGGTCAGGCACTCGGTTGAAGTGATGCGCGGCCAACTCATGCCAATGCCTCCCGCAACGTCCGCGTCGCCTCGTCTGTGATGTGCTCCCGCGAGAACCACGTGAGTTCGCCGTTCTCCTGAATCGGGAACACTCGCCGCGCCGCCAGCAGGCCCGCGCCGAAGTGGTGGGCGAGCGCGTAGGAAACCTTGTCCGTGTTGCCCATGCTCACGGTCGAAAACTCCGGGTTGGAATTGTCCTGCTCAACCGTGTCGCGCAACTTGCCCGTCACAAACAAGGTGGCAAAGCTACGGCCCATCTTCCGGGCATATTCTTTGTTGCGGAGTTCTTTCCACGGCCAAGGCCGGTCAACGCCAGTCGCGCCGAAGTTATTGATGACAATATCATACAACGCCTGCGCCATCGCGGCTTGCACCGGCGGTTTCAGGGCTTCCAGCTTCTGCAAAAGCGGATCCAAGTCAACCTGCACGTTCACGTTGACTCTCATCGCTCGGCCTCCTCTGGCTCGCCTACCAGCCAGCACCGGCAGTTGCAAGTCTCGTCGGCGCTCCCGTCCGGGTCGCCCGGGTACAGCAACCCATTCGAGAACCGGGCGTCTATCGGTATCGCGCCCTCCGCCTCGCACGCCACGTGACTGTCCCGAACCCGGTCATCCCCGACCGTGACCCACGATTTGCGGTCATAGCCGTCCGCCCGCAGCACTTGCAGGTTCAGCCAGCCCGCAATCGCCGTGGCTTCCGTTTCAATCACACGCTCAAGCTCGAACTCAGTCGGCCCGCCACCGGCGATTTTGACCGGCAACTCACGCACAAAATCTTCCAGCAACTTCATCCGCTGGCCTATCAACCGTTCCAACCCAGCCGGTTCACGTGGGAACAGGCCGGTCAGTCCAATCGCGTCCCGTGCCGCTTTGGTCAGGCTCCGGCGCATCGCCTCCCGGTTGGCCGTGGTCAGCTTGACGCCTTTGACGCCGCGCCCCACGGCTTTCCGCGTGTCCCGAACCATGCGATTCAGGCCCCGCTCGATGATGCCTACCGCTTTGCCGCGTCCGCGTTCCAATGCGGCCAGCTTGGCGGCCCAAGTCTTGAGCAGTTCGGTCGAAAGAGCGGGGTGAGGACGGGAAACGACACCCTCACCCCGAGGCTGGCTTAGGAGGGATTCCAGCCCAAGCCGCTTTGCGCGGCGAAAATTGATGCCAGCAGCGAATAACAGCAGGGCCAAGGCACTCAACACCGCCCGCCGTCGCTTGCGTTTCTGGGCGGCGGTTTCCTTGTCCTTGGCCGGCGCGGCCCGCTCGAGTACGGCCACCGCCTCACGCAACGCTCGCCGTCGTTGCTGGGCCGTGCCGGCATGTTCCTGCGCCGCCGCGTGAACGGCCATTTGTTCGAGCGACCGCGCCATGAGTTCGATGCGCACCGCCCGGTCAACCACGGCTCCGTGAACTGGGTCGGCTAAGACGGGGATGGGCGGCGCGAGGGTCATGTCAGGGGGTGCCGAGTTGCGTTCGCATGGTGCCGCGCCATGTCAACGCCGGCGTCAGGCTCATGTCTTGCTCGGGATTCACGCCGCCGCTCTTGATGGTGTAGCGTATCGGCGGGTTGGTCAGCTTAGACCATTCCTCGTAGGAATAGCCGAGGGCACTGAACTCGGCCCATGTCCACGTGAGCGCGTCCAGTTCGGCTTGCGTGTACTCCTCAACGTCATCCATCCACGTCACCGGGTTGACGTAATCCCGGCCCGTCGGGTCGGTCGGCGGCGTCACGGCCCGAATCGGGATTTCGGCCAGATACTTCTCCGCCGCCTTGAACGCATCGCCCAAAGGCGAGTAGGCCCCGCGCTCGGTTATCACCACCATTTGCAAGTTCGGCGTTGAACTCACCAGTTGCCATGCGGCCAGGTTCAGGACATGGATGAACGCCTCGGGCGGGACGGTTCCGGGCGTGACGCTGAGCGGGGTATGGCCCGCGTTGCGAATCGCCGCCCGCACCCGGTCAATCGCGCTCTGCACCAGAAACGCGCTTCGGGTTTGCGTGAAATCTTCGATGGGGTCGCCCGAGTGCGCGGTGGGCGAGACGGTGCCGTCCGCGTTCTCGATTACCTTGGCGTCCAAGACCATGAGCAGGTCGTGGCGTTCGGGGATAATCCAGTTGGTGGTGCTCGGCTTCTGCATGGCGGTTGGTGAGGGGCGCGAGCGGGTAGCGTCATGCCGCCCGCGCCCCGTTGGTCAGCGGGGAGGATAAACCTACTTAACCCAGGCTTTGACCACGATGTTCGTCAACTTGCAATTCACGTCCACACCGCAATCGTTGGTGACCCACCACAACCGCAACACCGGGCAGGCTCCAACATTGATGTTGGTCATGGCGTAAAAGGTCTTGCCAACCGTGTTGCCGGGGATAGTCAACGTCAACGGGACATCAGTGAACGCTCGGTTCACGGAGGACTCGCCGCCAATGGAATCAAACGCCTTTTGAAACGCCACGATGAGGTTCGTTTTGGTTCCATAAGTGGACGTATCCGTGTAGTTGGTGGCGCACTGGTAGCTCACGGAAACATACACTTCCTTGCCGTAGCGGCAGTCAATGTCGCGGTTGAGCACCCTGCTCCCGCCGTTCGTCAGGGTCAGACCCGAGACAATCGGCGAGGAGGTCACGCGCACTACCTCGGCTGACACGGCTTGAAACGCCCATGCCAAGACCGCGCATCCAATCAGTATTTTTGCTGTCGTTCTCATTCTTTCTTCTTTCTTTTCAGTAAGGTTAAAGGTTGGTTCTACGGCCACCAATTCGCGTGACCGTAGAACGTCGTTGAATCGGCCTTATTCGCGTACCAGGATGATGCCCTGCTTCTCGTGGCCGATAGCCGTGCCGAACATGAGTTGTGCCCGCATGTTCGCCGTCTCGTATGCGTGGTCAAGATACTTCACCACCATGAACGTGATGCCCGTCTCCGGCTCGGTCGCCAGTTCCACCGCCGCCGTGCTCGGAATCTCCGGCAAGGCTTTGGTGTAGTCCACCGGCACCCGGCTCACAAACAACAACGCCGACCGCGTGCCCGCCAAGCCAACCTTGGTCGCTCTGTTGAAGTCGCCCGCCACCACCTTGTAGGCGTTGGTCGTGCCGTCCACGCCCGTGCCCGTCACAGAAACCTGGTCAGTGACCAGTTGTGATTTGCGGAACTTGATGTTGCCCAAGCGGCTGAACCGCCCGGTGCCCACCGTGTTCTCGCCCGACCGCGCCACCGCGCCCCAGATGCTTTGGTTGATGAGGAAGTTGGTGTCAGCGGCTACGCTGGCAGAGATCCGCCCATGCACCCATGCAAACCGTTGCAGGTTGTCGGCGCCCGGTTCCTCGTCCCCGCCCGGGAACTGGCTCTCATCCATCGCCTGCGGCAAGTCCGCAACAAACGTGGACAGGTCGGCTCCCGCAACGTTAAACGTGTGACCGCCCGCCGCGTTGGTGAAGGCCGGCGCGAACACCACCGTATCCGCCGTCGCGTTGTCGTTGCTGATGCGTTTGCTGCCGTTGAAGGCCGTGGTGATGAGCTTGTAAATGATGTATTCGCCAAGCGCATACATCTGCGGAGTTTTCATTTCGTTGAACAACTGCCGCGCCGTTGAACCCATCATGTTCTGGTTGAACGAGATGGGAACGCCCGCGTGCGTGTCCAAGTACACGTTCACGTCCGTAGTGCCGGAGCCGCTGCCGCCTTTCCATGCGTAGTTGCCCGACCCGACAATGCCCGCCGTGCGGTCGTTCTTGAGTTGCACCCCCGGCACATTGATGTAGCGGGTGATGACGTTCTGGCCGAAGAACACCGGCTGATTGCTGACATCCGTGGTGATGTCCGACAGGAGCGCCAACTGGTTCTTGAGGAAGCCAAGGTTCCACTGGAGCACCAGTCCGGTGTTGAGCGTTCCCACCGTGGCATCCGCCGTTTGCAGGTCAGCGTGGGTTGTGCCCGCCGCCTTGATGACATCCGCCGCCGTGAAGTTCGCTCCGGCCTGAATCAGGTCGGCAATCTTCTTGATGATGACTGACCGCTCGCACGAGGCTTTGACGGCATTGGCAATCTCCGTGGCGTTCTCGCGGCAGGCACGAATCAGACCGCCGTTCTTCAATTCCTTGGTGAACGGTTCCGAAGCGTGCAGGTAGCCTTTCACCAGTGCTTTGACGTTGTTGTCCTCGTCCACGTCAACCGGACTGGACGGGATGCTCCGGTCTTGCAGGTCGTCCTTGGACGCCTTGACCGGCAGGTTGTTGACGTAAGCCACGCCCAAGCCCGGCTTGTTCAACTCCAAGTCAAGGGCCGTGGCGCGAATGGTCGCGGCGTCCTCTTTCGGTGCCAGCGCGTGCCGTTCGCGGGCGGCGGCAATCGCGTTGTCCACCGCAACCTCGGCGCTCTGCTTGAGTTGTTCAGCGGCCTTGACCGCGTTCTGCCGCGCCGTCCATTCGGATTCGGTCACGGCGTACTCCTCGGCCTGAAGCAACAAGAATTGCTCCGGCGTCACGTCTATCCGTGTGCCCACTTCCCAACCTTTATCAGCGTGGGCCTTTACGATAACTGCTTTCATCGTTTGCTTTCTGTTTTCTGTTCTTATTGTCGCCCTCGTTGTTATCGGGGGGCACCCGCTCGACTCGACGGAGCCGAGAACTTTCCGTGCGCATCGGCACGCGCCGCCGCACGCAAATCGTCCAGCACATCCTCGGCGCACTTGGCCGGGCCGCGCTGGGGCCGCTCCGGCACGCTTGCCGATATGATGGCTTCTATCTGGTTTCGCCGCTCGGCCAGACCCGCCAAGACCGTTTCAGCGGTCGGTTCGGGCACGGCTTGGTCATCCGCCTTGACCGGCTCTGGCTCCGGTGCTGGGTCTTGGGCCTCTGGCTCCGTGGCTTCTGCCGGCGCGTCGGCTTTGCTCGCCTTGACAGGTGGCATCGCCAGAAACGCCGGTTTGTTGGTCAACGCGCCCACAACAAAATCCACGCCGGTCAATCGGGCCGGGTTGGTCTTGCTGCCGCGCACACCGTCCGGGAATGTCCAGTGGCCGTCCTCGGAACGCACCGCCTTGTCAAACTCGGCATCAGCCAGAAACGACGGCGACCATGAACGGTACACCCGGCCATTGACGGCCTCGGCCCCGTAGCTCGTGGGCAGTCCGCCTGAAACAATCACGCCTTGCTCGCCGTCCTGCTCGCCCCAGGTGAACTTGGTGGCGTCCGGTTGGAACCGGATGGTGGCCTTCTTGCTCTCGTGGTCTTCGTCGCCGTAGGGTTCTTGCTTCGGGCGTGAGGCGCACAGTTGCTCGAAGGACTTTTGCAGGATGTCGGCGGTGGCTTCATCCACCACAACCGAAATGGTGATGCTGTCGCTCTTGCGGAAGCCGGCGGTGATGGTATGCACCCCGGCGGGCGCGTAGATGAATGACACCGGCTCGGTATCACTCCACGGCTTGGACGCGCTGATGGTGATGCCGACGTTGGCCCGGCACTGAATCACGTTCTCATTCATGGCGTCTCTTTCTTGGTGCAACGGAGCTTGTCCGGCTGGCCGGGGTTGACTTTTATCAGGCCCCGTTTGTCAGTCGGGTTAATGCCTTTAATCACGTAGGGCTCAGGGGTCTTGGCCTTGTCGGCGGACTTGAGCTTTTTCTTGGGTTTCTCGTCACTCATAGAGGTTAATGCGGTTCTGGGCGGCGATTTGGTTCATCAGCGTTTGCAGGGTTTCCCATTCGCCATTGGGTTTGCCGGACGCCTGGGCCTCGGCAATCAGGGATTGCATGGTTTGCAGTTGGTCAGGGGTTGCCGCCGCCAAGGCATCCCGCAAAGCGTCTTTGTGGAACCGGCGATAGTGCGAACCAACGGATTCGTCGTCTTGGTCATCCTCGGGCGGTTCATCTTCAATGCCGGCTTCCTTGTCCATGCCGCGCTGGTTGTTGTCGCCCTGCGGGTTATCGCCGCCGGCCCCAATCTCGGCCATGCGCTGCATCTTGATGGTCTGCCGTTCAAGGGCCTGTTTCCAGCGCTCTTCCTCGGTCAACGCCTCGGATTGCTTGCCAATCACGCCGCCGGTGATGACCTCCTCGCCCGGTTGCGGCTGTGACAAGCCAATGATGCGATAAACGTCGTAGGAACGGATGGGCACACGGCATTGAGCGGTCAGGATAGCCATGCGGTTCGCGGCTTCGAGCGGCGATTCGATGTGCGTGAAGTCGGCTTCGATGGTCGGCACTTCACCCGCTTGCTCGCCCCAGTTCTCTTTGACCAACCGGGTGGCAACCTGTTCTTCGAGGATTTCGGCAATCCAATCGGCAATCGCTTCGAGTTTCTCCTGCTTGACGCTGGCATGGACGGCCCCCAAAGCGTAGCTGCCGCTCCCTTGCTTGCCGTAGTCGCTGGTCAAGGTCTGGCCCAAGAGCAGTTGCACGCACCACTTTTCGGCCAGGTCAATCATCACGCGCATGGGATTATCCCCGGTCAACGATTGCGCCGGGAACAAGTCCGGTTTCAAGTCCGGCGAGTTGCGCGGATAAATCATCCAGCCCTGGGCGGCGCATCGCTTGGCCGCTATCTCGAAGCGTTGGCGTTCAGACTCGGGGATGCCGGGTGTGTAGGGGATGGCGATAAACGGCGCACCCCACCGCTGGCCCATGTTCCGCATCCAATCCATCGCATAGACGATGTTGACCCAACTCAGGGCCAGGCACCGCATTTCTCCTGCCCCCAACGGACTGCCGCTCTTGCTCTTGTACTTGGCAACGACGAATTTGGACGGGTTCGTCAGGATTTGGCGGTTGACCTGGTTGTGGAAGATGAGCGGGTCGCCCCGGAACTCCTGCGCCACGCCAATGCTGCCGTCGCTCTGGACGCCATAATGACGCGGGTGAACCCATGCGGAGGCGCGAATCATGTCCTCGGGCAGGCCGTCCGGGCCTTTCCGGCCCAAATCCCACAGCAATTCAACGATGCTGACTCCGTTGGCGATAGCGTCCGTGAGGTCAAACACCATGCCCCGGAACCCGTCCTCGTCGCGGAACCTGTCCGGCTCGAAGCTCTTGAACGCCCGGGCTACCAGCGCGGCCTTGGCTTTGGCGGACTCGGTTGGAGCGTCACCCTCGCGCCCGACGTATGGCACCACCTTGAACCGCACCATTTTGACGGCGGAGCGCAGTTCGGTCAGGGCCTTGCGGAAGGTGGGCCACGTGTCCATCATCTTCTGCGTCAGTTGGGTTTGCTGCCACAGATTGCCCGCGAGCGCGGCACGGAGAATCATGGCGACCTGCTTGGGTTCGAGCAGTTCGGGCAGGGCCAAGTACCAATCGCTCAGGGCGTTGCCGGGGACGGCCCTTCCGGCGAGGTCGCTGTCCGGCGCGGCGGGAAACGGTCGTTCCCGGGCGGGCATGTCGTGTTGCGCGGCGCGAGTCAGGAACGGGAAGTTGGTGGATATTTTCAGGCCGAACATGGCGGCGAAGGATGAGACATGGGCGGGCCAAAGCGAGCGTGTGACGCTTTCCTCAGCCCGTCCACATCCCACAACCTGTCAGTACAGCTACTACTCAACGATGCAAGCTATGACACAAACGCAAGCGGATGTCCATAGGTTGCAACAATTTAAGTCAAAAAAGTTTGGCGGGGGTGTATTAGCGAATCTGACGGTTGACGGTGAGAAGCCAGCCGAGCGCGAGCGGCGGCGGTTTTGCGGCGGGCCGTTTCTTAGCATTGCGTCTCATTGCCGGTTGGTACTTCCTCCTTGAGCAGGCCCGGAACACCGTCGTCAACGCCCGGCTGGCAAAGTCAGACAATCTTCTGTTCATTGAGCAGTTTGTAAAGGATGCGGTCTTGGAGTTCTTCGACTTCCGTAGGTTTGAGGAAGGGCAGGATGTCGTTGTCATTGAGGAACACATTGATGAGTTCGACGGTGGGCGGCAGGCCGAGGTCGTCGGGTTTGTTGCGGGCGGGGTTTCGGCCCGGTTTGACTTGGTACTCGACGACGACGCCACAGGTCAACTCGAAGTCCTGATAGAGCGGCTTGCCCCGAGGGAAGCGCAGCTTGACAAGATTACAACCGATTCTCATGTCTTAGGCTCCGCGCCGAGGGTTCGGCAGTAGGTGGCAAACTCGCTCAGGCTCCGCACCACGGTCGGTTGCCAGCCCAACCGTGTCGCCCATGCCGCCAACGCGCCTTGTTCCCGTGTCAGCTTGCCGGTCTTGGTCTTGCACTCCACCAACAGCAGCACCGGATACTCGGCCAGTATCACAAAGTCCCACTCGCCCTTGGTGCGGTAGGCCCGATGTGCCATGCTGCCGTGCAACGCCAGCCAGCCGCTGGCATCGCACACACGCATGATTTCGTTGTGAAGCTCAGACTCACAGTCCACGGCATCCGGCGGCGCGTCCGGCTCATCCGGCGGCGGAGCTTTTGTCCATGCGCCGGTTGCGTCCCGCCGCCAGCCCTTGGCGGTGAGGGCCAGTTCAAGGTCGCGCTCGTTCATTCGGCGGTTCCCCATGAGCCGCGTTCGGCCAGCCAGCCCCGTTCGCGGGCGGCCTGCGGGTGTTCGTGAATCCAGCGGTGGCCGATGCGCGAGACGGCCAGCCAGTAGCGTTCGTCGTTGAGCAGGGTGCCGATGCGGCCCCGCGTGTGGTGGACTTCTGCGACCGGAACCTTGCGTTTCCAGACGGCCAGCGCGACGGGACAGAGCTTGTTGCGGAGTTTAGCGAGGAAACGGTCGCGGCGGGTGCGATAGGATTCGCGGGCTTGGGACTTGCCGTTGCGCGGGCGGTTCGGGTTCCGGCGCGGCAACGCCGACAACCACAGAGCCGGCTTGGTCTTGCGTTTCATGGATTCAATCTTGTGTCCGTTATGTTCTACTGCCTTTCCGCCGCAACGCGACGATGCGTTGTGTCACCTCAAACCGCAGATACCGAGCCGCCCGCCGGATGTGCTTGCACTCGTACCGGAGCGCGGGCATCTGGCCTTTGCTTAACTCGACCTCGCGCCGCATCTGGAAATCCATGCAATCGCACTTCCCGTTGCCGTGGTAGCACGTCAGGTCAACCCGGTACGGTTGCTGGCCCGAGTCGCTCGCCACCCAGAACACCAGCGTCTCATCCGCGTCCGGCTCCACGCCCGGCACCAATCGCCGCAACGGTATCACAGCGTCTTGTTTATCACTTCCTGCGCGTTCACGTTGACCTGCAATATCCGCCCATGCAGGAATCCAATGGCACTGAACACCCGCGCCATCGCCTTCGTGTATTGCGATTCCGAATAAGAATCTATCCCGACGACGTAAATGTTCAGGGCCGTGCGCACGTCCGAGGTGTCCAGCGTTTCAACCGTGGAATTGTGGTTCGGGAAGATGGCCTTGGTCAACTCATCCGCCAGCGCCACAATGTCATCCCTCGGCCAGAACTTCTTGGGCTTGAACGGGACGCGGCTCTCCGCCGGTGAACCGTTCGATTCCACCCGCCCGTAGCTGACGTATTGCTCCTCGTTCCTGAACAGCATCTTGGTCAACTGCACCATCGAAGCTATCACGGTGCCGTTGGCTCCTACCAATCGCCGGGCGTCGTTCGGGTGCGCAACAATCTCGATGTCGGCCCGGTTGCGCGTCACCGCCACCTTGAACTGCACTTGGTCAGGATAGCGCGCCATGCTCCGCGCCACCTTCGCCATGAGCTTGAGCTTGTCATCCAGCGTCGTCGGGTTCGGTATCATGCTCATTCGCCGTCTCCTTTCCCACGCGCCACAACCTTGCCGTAGTCGTCATCCTCATCCAGCAACGGCATCTGGTTCGGGTCGGCCAGTTGTTGCGAGAGTGAATCCGATACACTGTTGGCGAATCGGATGGTCACCTTCACTATCGGCGCGGCTCCGGCACAGTCTATGTCCGCCGAGAACCCCACCACCAACCGCTGGCTTTCGTTGAAGCTGATGAAGTCCTTGATTTCGCGCGCGTGCGAGTCATACAAGTCGCCCACACACCGCAACACCGTGTCGCGTATTTGTTGGTCTAGTTCTTTCATACGATTTTGATTACATCCGCCAACGGGCCAAGCAGTTCGTTCTTTTCCAGCAGGTGCAACAGCGTGTCAAACCCAATCAGCACCTTCTTCTTCGACGAGTAGCGTTTCTTCACCAAAATGCCTTCCAAGGACATCTCGATGACATACTGCCCGTCCAACGCCCAATACTTCACCCGGCCCGTCACTTTATAGCGGCGCGGCTTCGTCTCACCGCTGTAATAGGTCGCGTAGCCTTTGCTCTCAACCATGCCCGTTTTAGTTTCGGCTTTCTCGATTGTCATAGTCAACTTTCTGTGTCAAACCTTTTCGCGGTAGGATGCCCAATCCGCCTGAATGATTCCGCCCGTCTCGCGCAAACGACTGACGATAGCCGGGCCGAGAGACAACTCGGCCTGCCGGACATCCTGGTTGGAAATTAACAGCGTATCGGTAAGGTCATTGTAGCGGTGGTTCAGCAGTTCGTAGAGCAACAGCCGTTCCCACTCGCTCTCCCGCCTCTGGGCCAGTTCGTCTATGACCAGCAAGCGCGGACGCCGATACTGCGCCAGCACCTTGGCCTCGGGCTTGCCTTGGCCGTCGTAGCCCGCCTTGATTGCCATGAAAAACTGGGTCGCCGTGCTGAACAAGGCCGACCCGCGCCGTTCGGTCAGGATGAACTGCCTGATGAGTTCCACGCCGAGTTGCGTCTTGCCGTTGCCGCGCAGGCCGGCCAGAACAATCGTGAACCCGGTGCCGAGCTTGCCAAGAATCCGCTCGTAGGCCACATTCCACGGCCCGGAACGGTCAAGCGGTTCCCGGTTGGCATGGCGCAACGGCACATTCGATGCCGCCAACGCCCCGGAAATCACCACCTGCCGAGCCTGCTGGCGAGCTTCGATGTCGGCCTCGGACGGCTCGCAAACGCCAGGGCCATCCCGTAGCGGCCCGCCAAAGCACGACACGCGGACATCGCCGGCCTTGACGACGTTGCCGGAAGCGCCTGAAACGGTAATCTTTACCTCGCGCCGCCGCTGTTCAAGCCGGCGCTGACACTCTGCCAGGGTAGGTTCGCTCATAGCTTGATGATGGGGATGGTCAGGTGTTCTTCGATTTGGTTGCCGTCTGAGCGTCGCGCACCAGATGCCTCGTTTCGGGCCTTAATTGCCGCCAGGTTGCGTTGCAACAGCGAAAGGGTAGCAGACTGCCCCCGGAACGCCGGGAAGCTGCTAATGGCATTTGCGGCGCAAAGAGACACTAACCCGTCAATCGTCTCGCCGGACGCCAGCATTTCCTCCCCGGCAACGAGTTCCTGCTGGATCTGCTTCGGGGCGGATACGCAGTAGGTTCTCGGAAACTCATCCTTGAACCGCTTTACCAACTGCCGAGCTTCATCCGAAATCTTCTTGGCGGAGCCGTTATATTTTCTATGACGGTTATTGGTAGGTTCATTGTAGGTTAATATGGGGGTGCCATTTTGACACCCCTGGGGCGTCAATTTGACACCCCTGGGGTGACACAGCTTTGACACCCCTGGGGCGTCAATTTGACACCCCTCAACTGGCTCTTTCTCCAACGGGATGTCTTGCTGCGTTTTTGTGTCGTAAGTCTCATCGTTTTCGTAGTTTAGGCGATAAACTGTGCTCTGTCGTCCGTTTCCGACTCGTTTCAAGCTGATTTTGCCAATCTTTACCAGTCGTTGGAGAGTGCGCTGGACTGTTCTGGCACTCATACGTGTCTTTTCTCCAAGGCGGCTCTGCCCCGGCCACGCAATACCGTCATCATTGGCGTGGTCTGCCAAGGCCAGCATCATGGACAAGTCAGAATGCTTCTTGATGTCTTTATCCTTCCAAACGTAGTAGCTGTATTTAACACTCATAATGTAGTTTTATCAGTTTATGTTTATTGCCTTGAACCACTGATTGCCGGACAGCGGCAGATAGTCCTCGGCGGTGATGTCTATGATGAAAGCCTGGTGTATGGTGCCGTCTCGGATGAATTCGTTGAGCCGGAGAATGAGCGGCGGCTTGGAGTCCGGCTCGGCCAAGGACATGTCGGCCATGACGATTTTAGCTGGCAAGGCTTGACAGAGCGCAATGGCCAAGGCAGTCTTGAAGAGTGCTTGTTCTGTCAATGTTGACTGCTGCAACCATGAGCCGACCGTGACTTCGCTTGTCCGGTCGCGCTCGGTTGCTACCCGTCCGAGGACGCCGCGCTTGAAGTCCAGCGGCGAGTTAATCAGACCGTCAAGAAACCGATTGGCGGTGGCAAGGAACTTGCCGAGGGTGGCTTCAACGAGCGCGTCCCGTTCCTCCGCAAAGATTTTGCACGCGGCGAGCTTGACGTTCTGGCGGCACCTGTGCTCGTTCAGGCGCAGTTCGAGATTGATGATTTCGGCTTGAAGCCGCTGCCGTTCAAGGAACAGCGCGTTCACCCGTTCGAGTTCGGCAACTTCCTTGTTGGCCTTGAAGATGTCCGGCGAGGCTTGGTCAATGAGTGTGGCGAGCCGTTCACGGGCGGTGGCGAGTTCGTATGATACGTCCCGGCAGATGGGCAGTTCCATGCTCCTGGCAATAATCTGGTCATTGAGCCAGTCGCCGTGCTTGTCCTGTGTCTGCATGTCATCAAAGATATTCATGCAGAGACTCATCAATGCTTTGTGTGCGTTGCCATGCTCGTTGAATGTCTGCGTGATGTCCTGAGCGATGGCGTCAATCGCCGCCTCGCAAATGACGGCGGGTTCATGGTTTATCTCGCCCAACCGGCGTTTCAGTTCTTCCACCAGAAGGCAACAATCGCCTCTGGGGCTGAACAGTGGCATGAAGTGCTTGTGCAACCATGTGTCCGGGTTATCGCAGACCATGCGCGTGAGCAGCAGGTTCACCGTGGCGATTTTGTATTCGCCCAGTTCATCCGGGTTGTCGCCGTCATCTTCAAACAGGCAGTCCACGTTCCGATAGCCGCCCGACTTCCACACCGCTTGATGACAGGAGCCGTCGTCAAGGGTCAGGTTGATGGTGGCGGTTTGGGTGGGTGCGGCTCCGGCGATGAAGTTGCCGAACGCTTTTTGGATGGCTTCCCGCACGTTGATGCGGCTCTTGTGCTTCGGCGCAACCAGCAGGTTGACATCCGAACAGGATAACTCGAAGTTGTGCGGTTCGAGTCCGGTTGATTTCAGTTCAGTGATTTTCATTGTTTCGCTTTCGTTTCTGGTTTCGTTGGAATCCACACCACGGCCCGGCGCACGCCGAACTTCTTGGCCGCAGCATGGTCATTAAAGTAGATGTCTATCCGGTTGTCAAACCGTTTGGCGAGCCGGTCGGTCACGATGCGCGTGCCGATGCCCTCAATGTGAATCTTGGTTCCGAGCGGCACCCGGCGCGGCCCGGCGCAGGTCACACCTTCGACTGGGGGTTTGCCGTTCGCGGCCAGTCCGCAGGCGTTCGGCCCACAGCATAGTTTGCAGGCGCAGTAGGCGGTGATGACAAGGTTGGTGAACATGGCTTTAGCCTCCGGTTGGAAACGCCGCCGCCCCGGTGTGCGACAATCCCACGAGCCGTGGAGTGTAGCCTTTCGGCGTTCCGGGGCGGACGGCAAATTGATTCGTATTGTCGCACGCGCTGAACATAACACTTTAACCAATTGCGTCAATCAGTTCCTGCCCGAGTTGGCGGACGTATCGCCGGCAGATGCGCCGTCCGAGAGCCGCCTGCCGGTCGGTCAGGTCGTTCTGACTGGCGAGTGACCTGCTAATGTAGGCGTCCACCATGTTAAATCCGCAACCGTCCAGACGCCTTGCGCCGTCACACACCGCCGCCAGTTCGCGCAGGCCCCGATGGATGGACTGTCTCTGCGCCGTGGTAATCAGCAGGCCCTCGGCTTCGAGTTGTACCCGGGTGCCGTTCTGAGGCGCGTGCGGCACCAGCACCGGCTCGGCTACCTTCAACGGGCCGGGCTCGTCGTCAAGGGCTTGGTCAATGATGGTTTGCTTGTCAACGATAATTCCAATCATGCGGGCGTCCAGTGACCCGGGCACCAACCAATGCTTCACCAATACGTTTCCGCGCTGCCCCAGCCGATGTGCGCGGTCTTCGCATTGAGACATCTTGGCCGGGTTCCAGTCCAGTTCGGCAAACCCGACCATGTTGGCCGCTTGCAGATTCAGGCCCTCGCCGGCTGCCCGAATCGAGCCGATGAACAGGCGGCAGGCCGGGTCGGTTTGAAACCGTTGCACGGCGTCGTCACGGTCGGCTTGGGACGTTGCGCCGGTCAGCAGCACGGCTTGTTTCTCGAATGCGGCGTGGAGCGCGTTCAGAACGTCCAGGTGATGCGCGAATACGATTATCTTGTCGGCCTCGTCTAAGTCCTCGCGTATGGCTTCGATGAGGGCAGGCAGCTTGGCAACGGCGGTGTCGTGGCGAACCTTGGCGATCTCGCGGAACGCCACGGACGCATCCGACCGGAACCGGGCGACGGCCTTGGCAAAGTCACCGTTGTCCTCGCTGGCCTTGGCAAGTTCAAGCTCGGCCTGTATCCGCATGAGTTGCGCCTCATGCCTGGCCCACGTTTCCTTTTCGGCTCGCAACGCATCCTCGGTTCCTGCCGGTTCGAGTTCAACCAGCACCCGGGTCTTGGGCGGCAGTTCGGCCAGCACATCCCGTTTCATGCGGCGAATCATTAGCGTGCTGCGGAGTACTCGTTGCAGGTCGGCAAGGTTGGACGCTCCGCTGGTGACGTAGCCCCACCGCCCTTTATGGCCCCCGCAGTACCGGGCGGCGTAGCGGTAGAAATTCGGCCATTGTTTCGGGTCAAGGAAATGCAGCGTTGTCCACAGTTCATCGGGCCGGTTCTCTATAGGGGTGCCGGTCAGGGCCAGCTTGCGTTTTGCCACCAAGCCCGGTTCGACTTGCTCGCCGTGTTGCTGCGCGCGTTTGCTTGGGGTGTGGCCGATGATGGCTTTGGCCCGGGCGGTATTGCGGTTTTTGATTTGATGCGCCTCATCAAGCACAACCAAATCCCACGTTCTGGCCCGCAACCGTTCGCGGTGCCTGGTCACGATGTCGTAGTTAATCACAACCACGTCCGTTTCCGGGAATTCGGCTCCGCTGGCAATCCCGATGGACATGGGCCGGGCCAGCCACTTTTCGGCCTCGCGCGACCAGTTGGTCTTGAGGCTGGCCTTGGTGACAATCAGCACGTTCTGAACCGCCGGGTCGGCATTGATGACGCCAAGGGCCTGAATCGTCTTGCCAAGACCCATTTCATCCGCAATCAGGCAGGCCGGTTTGTCCTTGGCAAAGGCGATTCCGGCGAGCTGGAACGGCATGTATTGGCATCCGTTCCCGGCGGGGATTTCAAGGTCGGCGGTGGTGGCCTTGGACGCGGCAAGGGTTTGCTCGCGGTTGGCGGCGTCCGGCACCGGCTGCCACCATTGGACAACCCATTGTCCGCCGTCGGCTTTGGTGATGGCGATGCCGGCGGATTTCAGGTCGGACTTGTAATCCGTCCACGCCCGCCAGAAGTCGGCCTCGGGCCGGGCGGTTCGCAGCAGGCGCGGGCCGTGCTTGGTGAACACCTCACGCGGCGCAGACCAGTCGGCAAGGGCTTCAATGAACGTGGTCATGGTGTCCTCCTTGTGACGAGCGTTTCCACAACCGCCTTGGCGATGCGTTCAACGACGGGAACAACAACCGAGTTGCCGAATTGTCGGTAGGCTTGTGTGTCGGAAACAGGAATCTTGAAGCCATCCGGATAGCCCATCAGGCGAGCACACTCGCGCGGAGTTAGCCGTCGCGGATTACGGTGTGGTCCTTGCGAAAGCAGTATCTCCGAGCCATCCTTGTAGTACCTGGCACTCAGCGTGCGGGCCACATCATTTGGTGTAAAGAGGCCGTAACCGAAACCGTTTCCCGCAGCCTTGTGTTTCGCAGCGTAGCCCTGCAGATACTGCCAGAGGTGGTCGGTCAGAGTATACTTTGCGGGCACTTCATGATCCAAGATCGTTGTTAGCTTTGGGCCATTCTGGTTGCATTCCGGAAACTCAAAGTAACGGGGTTCCCTGAACCCGACGATGAATACTCTTTCGCGGTGCTGAGGTACGAAGTGCCGGGCATCAATCACCTTATGATAGATCGTATAACCGAGTGCTCGGGTCAAAGTTGTCGAAATCACCTCGAAGGTGTGCCCCTTGTCGTGGCTCTTCAGGTTCTTAACATTCTCCAGAACAAAGGCCGGCGGACGATGAAAATCCAGGATATCCGCAATGGCAAAGAAGAGGTTTCCTTGCTTCTCATCCGCAAACCCATGTTTCCGCCCCAAACTGATCTTCTTGGACACACCCGCGATGCTGAACGGCTGGCATGGGAAACCAGCGCATAGAATATCGTGGTCAGGAATGTCGGCGGCGTCTATTTGCGTGATGTCGCCGGCAGGCTCCTCGCCGAAGTTGGCCGCGTAGGTCTTGCGGGCGAACTTGTCTCTATCGCAGGAGAATACGCACCGGCAACCGGCTCGCTCGAAGGCCATTCTGAACCCGCCGATGCCGCAGAACAGGTCAATGAATCGCAGTTCGCTCATGGCGTCCTCCGCACGCGCCACACCGCCACGACCCGGCCATTGGCCTCGGGCCGTTGACTGGGCCGATACCCGACCCGCTCAATCCGTTTCTCGGCCTTGAGCTTGGCGAACAGCACGCCGTAGAGTTTCAGGTTGGCCGGTTGTTCCGTGACCAGTCCATGCACGTCGTCGGTGCTGAACTCGCATCCCCCGACCCGGGCGAGGACAACCGGAGCCTGTTCGTTAACCCAGGCGCGGTCTAGTAATGATAGTTGCGTTGGCATTGGTATTCGTAGTGTTCATCCGTGTTATTCTTTCAGCAGTGTTCCTTGCTCCGAGCGTTTGCCTCTTGGCGCATACTTTGGCGTTGGCGAGTAGTTGAGCTTGATGACTCCGGTCTCCGCAAGGCTCGCCGCCGCCTCCCGCATCTTGTCCAGTTCCTCTTTAATCGTTTCCGCCGGCGGTGGTTCCGGGCGTGGCAGCCTGAACTCGCCGCACGCTCGCTGGTTCACGTCCACTCGCGGGTAGCGCGTGAAGCCCGAGGCGAATACGGTGGGGGGGTATCGGTAGCACTCCCCCGGTGGCTGGAAATGCTGACATTGGCAGCATGTTTTCATGGGCGGATTTTGGTTCGGTTCGGTTTGCATGACAAGCATTAATTGCGGCTTCGAGACAAGCCGCGCTCGCGCGCTAACACCTCGGCCACGGTGTAGTTGGGCCGGAGCATTTGCGACGTGGACAGGTAGTTCAGGTTCAGCAACACCCCGTTGCGCATATCGCCTACCGGGATTGACAGGCGGTCGTGGAACATTCTGCCGCCGTAGCCGGTCACTCTCTGGCGCAGTTCCAGGGTCAGAACGGAGCGGTTCGGGCGTTGCCCGAGCCGGATGCCGCAGTCCGGCGCGGGCAGACGCACGAGGATGTCATCCAGCAGCACACCGCTTCGGCTGGCGACGGGCTGGCCGACGTATTCGACCAGCACGTTCCACAGCGGCAGGCGGATGCGGTTGTAGGCGTAGTTCAGGCAGTTGCGTTCCCAAACGCGCTGCTGGATTTGCGGCATGGCGGCAATCATGGCTCAGTACCCCTGCTGGATTGCGTACCGGCGCAGTTTCCGCATGTAGGTGTTGGCCTCGGCTTCGGCAACGCGCCTTGCGAGTTCCATTTCCTCGTAACCTGGCCTCGGCAGCAAAGCAATGAATCCAGACGCAAGATTTAATGACAAGAACAGAGTTTCTGCTTCGAAGGCGACTCGTTTAATCGTGTCAAAATCACTGCTATACTCAAGTACGACGCGGTACTCTGTCCAGTCGTGGCCACCGCAGATGAACACCTCAACCTTCCTCGGGTTCGACTTAGACGGTTTGTTGCACCAACCCAAATCGCAGCGTGCAATCGGCACATGCGAGCCGTGGGTTAGTCCGTTCATCTTCACCGCCATCTTGTAGATTTCAGCGTTGTCTAGTTCTCTTATTTTCATTGGTTCTCGTTTCCTTTCGTTCACTCGTTCGGTTTGTATTGGTTCACATACTGCCACAAGCGCAGGGCCGGGACAAACCCGTCATGGTACACCTCGCGCCAGTCCGTCTCATGCTCGCACCACCGCCACTTGCCAACCTCCTCAGGACTAGTCGAAATGTAGCAGTTGGCCGTGCGAATGGTCTTTCTGGCGTTGTCCCGCGCCAAAGCCGCCGCGTAGGCGGACAGTTGCATCACGTGGTCAGGCCAGGCTTTGGCCGGGAGACGCTTAGTCGTTTTCCAGTCCACGACTAATAGACCGTCCTGGGTTTCCAGTACCAGGTCTGTCATCCCAGCATAGCCGTCACCAACCAGCACCGTCTCGGTGGCGTGAACTCGGCCACGGCAGGACATGGACGCAATCGCCTCTCTGGCGTATTGGTAGGCCAGGTCGTCAACGACCGGCCCGCCGGACACACCCTCGGCGCAGGCCGCGTGTATCCGCGTGCCCAAGTCCGCCGCCGCGTCCCGCTCCTGCTCATGCACCTTCTCAACCGCTAAGACTCGGTGGACGAAGGCGTCATCCGCCTCGCCGTCGTTGCGCGGGGTGGTCATCACGGCCAGCACCGCTTGCTCGACCTGCCAGGCGAATAATTCCGGCTTGGCCAGCACGCGCAGGACAGTGGTCACACTCGGGAGCGCGTTGACCTTCCGTGCGTCCCGCAGCGTCACCGGGCGCATCTGTCCGGCCCGAGCTTTGTCGGCGTAGGGCACCTCGAAAAACGGTGTGCCGTCCGGCAGATACCAATGCGCCGATTGGTTCGTTGAAAGTCGTGCTACCGTGCTCATGCTACCTCCAGCGAGTTCAGGGTTATGCCCTTTGCCTTTCGCGTGACGTAGGCCACGACCTCGTTATGTTTGAGTGCCTCGGCGGACTTTCCGAGAGCGTCGTCAAATGTGTTCGCCCACACACCGCCAATCTTCACCCCGTAGAGTGTCCAAACGCCCTTCTTGCTCTGTCCGGTCTTGGTGGACACCGCCTCGAGTACTCCGCGCAGTTCCTCGCCAGCGTCAACTTCGGCCTCGGGCTCGCCCGATTCGCGCAATGAGAACCGTGCAATCCGCTCCGCCAGTTCCTCCATTTGCCGTACGGTTCCCGGGACGTGTTGCAGCGCAATAGACTCAATTTCATCATGCGCCCCGAGCATCCCGTTGACGCGGAAATAGGCCGTCACGGTGTCCCGATTCGCGCCTCCCACTCCGGCTTGCAGGGCGTCAATCATTTTGACGCGACTGGCGGCGGTTGCGGTCGGCTTCTCGACCGGCGCAACCGGCTTCTCTAGCGGACGTTCGGGCAGGTCGTGTGGCATCTCCTCAGCCGGGGTTGCTTCGTATCCGGCCAACGACATAATGAACCCGAGCGGCATCCGCAGGCACTTGGCGGTTGCCCGCGTCTGCGCCATGCTCCGCAGCGCGTAGTCGTCGCGCTTCGCCCATGCGCTCTCTGTGCGCAGGCATTGGGCTTCTGCCGCACCAATGATTGCACCGCTGATGGTTCGGGCTTCCACCCGCGCTTCCCAGCCATGCTCGACTGGCCGTGACCACACCAGCACCGGGAATACCCCGAGCATGGAGCCGAGGAGTGTCCACGCCTCGCAGCGCGGGTACTCTTTGCCCTTGATATTCGACAACAGCCCTTGCTTGGCAACGACTTCTTTTAGCGCGGTTGCCATGCCGGTTGCACGCTCGATTATTTCTGTGGGCTCAGCCGTTCGGAACAGGCCGACCGGCGATTGTGGGATGGTGGCGACTGTGGTTTCCGGCCCCGCCACCGTGAGGGCCATTGTTTCGTTTTGCGTTGTCATTGTTTCGTTTTGCGTTGTCATTGTTTCAGTTTCGGTTAGGTTGCTTTTCTCCTCGGCTTTTGACAAGGAGAATCTTTAGCCCGTTTCCGGCGGGCCTTCTGGGACATAATCGGTTCAAACCAACGCCGGAGTTCCCGGCGCAGCTTGGCCCGGCTGTACTCGTCCGGGGCTTTGCGCATTTCCTCGTTATAAATCTTGTTTAATTCAATCATTCAGTCATAATCCTCCTCCCTCTCTAACCCCTCCGCACATTCCGTGCATTGTATCCGCATATAGCTTTGCGGTGGTCTTGCTAATGGCTTTTTATTCCTCCTAATCAAAATCTTGTTTGTTTTTAATTATAAAATCCACTCATAGCATCTCCCCTAATTATAATGTTTTAAGTAAGGCAATTCTTTTAAGCAACAATCCTTTTCACAGCGTTTATCTATAAAATATAAATATCTAAACTGCCTTAATTTCATTCTTGTCGCCCTGTGTTTGTTCTCTTGCAAATATGCAACTTCTGGCGAGTATCTTTTTGTCCCTTTTGAAACTGTCATTTGTATATTATGATAAACAACCCCATCAAGTTCCCAAAAATCACTTGTATGCTCGCCATAATACTTAAAATTACTTGCTTGATATACAATCCCATAACAATTACATCTTTCATCGGCAAAACTTTGTATCCATTTGATTTTTCCATTAAACTTTCTTTTTATATATTTAATCGCATAACTTATCGCCCTGCTTTCACTATTGCGAAGTGCTTTGTCATCTAGCCACATTCTATTCAATTCCAAATATTCATCTATTTTAGTATTTTTTACAACCCCCTCTTGACTTGCTGGGTTCATAGCATATCCAAACTGCAAAACGCCCAACAGTTTCTCCCCAATAAACACGCCCAAGTGTATATATGTGGCATTGTATATTTTATGCGAATAATGGTTTTCAATTATTATTTTATTGGCGAGGTTTCTATCAATTTCCATTATATAAAATTCTTTTTGCCCAAAACCAATAATGTCTGCACCACCTGTCCCATATAGCGTTAATTGTGCGCTTTTGATATAATCTGCAAAATCTTTATTTATAAAAACGCCTTCCGTTAAGTATTCTAAACTATCACTCCTTGTTATCATATTATCTCCCCTCTGTCTTTGGTTTTTCCTGCACCCTGTTTGCCCACTCTATTGCGACTTTGCCCTTTTCCACCAGCACTAAACACTGACCACATCCTGTGTTGTATATGTACCTCATCTTACCTCCGCCACCCGGTCAAGCGCGGCGCGGATGTATTTGTCCATCAGAAGCTGAACACCCTCTGGATTGGTTTTGTGCTTTGGCATCGTGTCCTCCTAATGGTTCGCCT
>Ga0208196_1001742_pt1 | contig 22063 bp, 15 predicted proteins | sample AD_JPNNA7_MetaG_FD_184443 | JGI IMG/M metagenome (GOLD analysis project Ga0208196, IMG submission 184443) | Active sludge microbial communities of municipal wastewater-treating anaerobic digesters from Japan - AD_JPNNA7_MetaG (SPAdes) (version 2) | ecosystem: Engineered > Bioreactor > Anaerobic...
TCACCCCCGATCCGCGCGCGGTGGGAGTGATGGCAGCGATCGCGCAGGCGGGATGGTTCCTGCCGCAGCTCTTCACAGCGGGGATCGTCGAACGCCTGCCGCGCAAAAAAGCCATGGTAGTCAACCTGGGGTTGGTGCTGGAGCGGTTACCCGTCGCGCTGTTGGCCGTCGCGCCGCTCCTGGCAGTCCGCAGCCCGCGCGGGGCGCTGGCGCTCGCCCTGGGAGCGCTCACCTGGCACGTCGTCGGCGCGGGCGTCGTCGCCATCTCCTGGCAGGACATGCTCGCCAAAATCATCCCCCTCAACCGGCGCGGACGCTTTTTTGGCCTCACCAATGCGGTGGGAACGATCATGGGTTTCGCGGCAGCCGCTGTGAGCGCGCAGCTACTGGACAACGTGGCCTATCCCATGAATTTCTTCTATTGCTTCGCGCTGGCGGCATGCTTCATCACCCTCAGCTGGGTCTCTCTGAGCCTGGTGCGCGAGCCGCCGCAACCGGTCACAACGCCCCGTCCCAGTTTTGGCACGTTCTGGAAACGCCTGCCGGAGATCATCAGGCGCGATCACAACTTCACCCATTTCATGATCGCCCGGCTGTGCCTGGCGCTGGCGACCATGGGCAGCAGTTTTCTGGCGATCTCGGCAATCCAACGTTGGAACCTGGAGGACAGCGCGGCCGGCTATTACACGCTCGCGGCGCTGATAGGACAGGCGACGGGGAACCTGCTGTTTGGCTTTCTCGCCGACCGCTTCGGGCATGTGCGCAACCTGGTCTTTGGCGCGCTGGCCAGCGCCCTGGCCTTCCTCCTTGCGTGGCTCGCACCGACTCCCGCATGGAACTATGGGGTCTTCGTGCTCAACGGCATCGGCGCGAGCGCGCTGTTGGTCTCTGGGATCATGGTGGTGATGGAATTCTCTAGCGCAGAGCTGCGCCCGACCTACCTGGGGCTTTCCAACACCGGCACGGGCATCGCCGGGCTGGTCGCGCCGTTGATCGGCGGCGTCCTCGCCAAAAACAGCTACGCTCTCGTCTTCATCAGCAGTGCCGTGATAGGACTGCTCGGCTGCGCGCTGATGGCCCTGTGGGTGCGCGATCCCCGCTGGGCAAAACCGGATACAACCAACACCCAATCCCTGTATGCCATACCCCCCTCTGAAGGAGCTTCCCTATGAACATTCTGCTTACCGGCGCTTTCGGCCATATCGGCTCATACACCCTCGAGGCATTGCTGCAACGCGGACATCGCGTGCGCTGTTTCGATGTCCAGCAACCGCGCACCGAGGCTGTCGCCAGACGCTTCACCCAACGTCAGGATTCCCACCTGGAAGTGTTCTGGGGAGATGTGCGCGACGCTGAGGCGGTCGCCCGCGCCGTTGCCGGTCAGGACGTCATCCTGCACCTGGCGGCCATCATCCCCCCACAAAGCAATGCGGAGCCCGAACTGGCGCGGCAGGTCAATGTCGAAGGCACCCGCAACCTGCTGACGGCAGCCAAGGCGCAACCGCGGCCCCCGAAATTCGTGCTGGCGTCCACGTTCGACCTCTTCGGCCCCACGCGCCACCTGCCCCCGCCGCGCCGCGTCACCGACCCCCTCGTCCCCACCGACCCCTATACCGAGCATAAGCTCGCTGCCGAGACCATGGTCAAAGCCTCCGGGCTCACGTGGGCCATTTTCCGTTTCTCCGACGTGCCGTACATTGCGCTGCGCGAGGCGCATCCCATCATGTACGAGATTCGCCCCGACACGCGCTTCGAGGTGATCCACCCGCGTGATCTGAGCCTGGCGCTGGCAAACGCCCTGGAATGCGATGCGGTCTGGGGCAAAGTGCTGCTGCTCGGCGGCGGCCCCACGTGTCAGACCACCTACGGCGAGTATTTGGGGAAGATGCTGACGGCGATGGGCATCGGCCCGCTGCCGGTGGAGGCTTTCACCACGGCGGAGTATTGCACGGATTGGCTCGATACGGAGGAGAGCCAACGGCTGTTGCAGTATCAGCGCGCCAGCTGTGACGACATCGTGAACGAAGTCGCCGCGCTGTTAGGCTGGCGGCGTTTCATCATGCCGCTGGCACGGCCCTTTGCGCGGCGCTCTATCCTCAAGCTCTCGCCCTACTGGAAAAAGCAGCGTCAGGAGCCGGCCACAAAGTAAATCGAACCGCAAGCGACCATAGGACGTGGCGTCAGGCCCGTACTTAATCCTGGTGCACACCGTGCAAGCACGAAAATGTGAATCCTGAGGGGGAGGAGTCGTGAGCAAAGGCTGTGACGGCTCACGGGTCGACACGAGCCAACCGCGCTGAAGCGCGTTGTTGGGGGAGTTCGCTTCAGCGAACTTGACCTGTCAGACCCGGAATTCATTCCGGGGCGGCTTGAGAGCAGCCTGAAGTTTGCTTTTCTGATCCGTGAAATCCGTGTTCATCTGTGAGCTATTTTCTGAGGAGTTAACATGTTCCTGCGGCACATCACCGCAAATGAAAATAACGTGGGCACCTGAGCATCTGGGCACGGGTTCTATTTTCCAAGGAGGCTAGAGATGAAAACTGGAGTTGCAACCGTAAGGGCGCCCCAAGCGCTCGGCCCCTACTCACAGGGGATCATAACCGAACCGTTTGTCTTCGTCTCGGGGCAGTTGGGGCTGATTCCGGAGACCGGCGCCTTCGCCGGCGAGGACATAGAAAGCCAGGCGCGGCAGGTGATGAAAAACCTGCAGGCCATCCTCGAGGCCGCCGGCACCGATTTCGCACACGTCGTGAAGACCACCATTTTCCTCGCCGACATGGCCGACTTCAAAGTGGTCAACGCGATCTATGGGGAATACTTCCCGGAGACGCCGCCGGCGCGTTCTACCGTCGCAGTGGCCGAGCTGCCGCGGGGCGGACGGATAGAAATCGAAGTCATCGCCCGACTGCCCTAGTACCTTGTCAAACATCAATTGAGGGGTAAATTCTGTCCGCCGTAATCCGACCCGGCCGCATCTCACCCCTATATGTATGGGCAGCAGTCGGGGTTTTCTTAGCGAACTGACGCCTCTACCCATCAAATCAGCCCTGACAAAGTACTGGCGCGGGAGCGGGCCACCATTCAAACGCCCCAACGCCGGAAGAAAACTTCCGGCGTTGGGTGTACCCCTGTCAGGACTTGAACCTGAAACCTTTTGGTCCGCAACCAAACGCTCTATCCAATTGAGCCACAGGGGCAAAGTCTACTCGCCACCCTCGCCCCAGGTCGGCGAGGCCCTTTCGACCCCGGCTCCCCTGGAGTGAAGAGTACCCCTGTCAGGACTTGAACCTGAAACCTTTTGGTCCGCAACCAAACGCTCTATCCAATTGAGCCACAGGGGCACATCAGGCGGGGAGGCAGGGATTCGAACCCTGGGTGGAGATTTATTGTCCCCACAACCGCTTAGCAGGCGGCCCCGATCGTCCACTCCGGCACCTCCCCAGGTGCGCGTCCACTTATTAAGGCGGAGGGAGTGGGATTCGAACCCACGGTAGTTTGCACTACGACGGTTTTCAAGACCGCTGCCTTCAACCGCTCGGCCATCCCTCCGGGTCCGAGGATGTCCCGCTTCCTCGCAGTCAAAGTATACCACGCCCACGGGTTTTGTCAAAACGACGCAGGCACAAATAGTCATGGACTGGCAAGGAAGCCTCGGGGCCGAAATGAAAACTTTGACGGGCATTCATTTCTATTTTGAAACCCCCTCGTCATTATTCGTAGCTTGCTTTTCTCCTAAGCCATGTTATACTGAATTCTAATTATTGTAATGACAGCAGCTCTCCCCCATTCCCGATACGACTGGCCTTCGATTATAATTCTTGGATTGTTATGACTTGAGCAGCTCCATCTACAGACATGGCATATCGAAGGTTTACTCAAGGAGGCAAAAAAATTAAATTACAAAGAAGCCGGGGGGGGGGGAAAAAAATCCTCACACGGCACCCATGATACTTACTTGAAAATCTCATTCTGCCCTCTTGAGAAACTTCTATGTTGATCGCGTTCTCACATATTATGCGTTCTCAGGGATTGGAAGGTAAGCCTCGCATAAAACCCGTTTTTTAGACTTCACCGGAAAGTCATTATCTATCCACTCAGGATTCAACAGCGTTACCTAAGTCACCAGGAGGAAAGCCTATGACGAAGAGACCAGTTCAGAGTTCCATGCCGGAAGCGGCGCCAGACCATGAAGAGGCGCAAGATGTAACGTTTTACACCGCCTTGTTGGGCAGCTTGCCCGGCATGGCCTATCGCATGTTAAACAAGCCGGACTGGCCAGCCGAGTTCATCAGTGAGGGCAGTCTGGCTTTGACCGGCTACGCTTCTGCCGACTTAACAATCGGCGGTAAACACACCTATAACGAGCTGATCCATCCTGATGACCGCGAGTATGTCTGGCAGGGTGTTCAAGCCGCAGTGGCGCTTCACCAACCCTACCGGCTTACCTATCGGATTCACACTGCCGATGGCACGATGAAATGGGTCAATGAGCAGGGCAGCGGCGTGTATGCCGGGGATGGCAGCCTGCTTTTCCTGACCGGTTTCATCACAGACATTACCGAGCGTCAGGAGGCGGAAGAGGCAAAACGCACCTCGCAGCAAATGCTGCAAAACGTGCTGGCTCACTTCCCAGGCGTGGTGTTCTGGAAAGATCAAAATTCGGTCTATCTGGGATGTAACCAGGCTTTTGCCACCGGCGCCGGCCTGGCCACCCCGGCCGACATCGTCGGCAAAACGGATTATGACCTTCCCTGGGCCCACACGGAAGCCGATGCCTATCGCGCCGATGACCAACAAGTAATGGCGGGCGGAGTCCCCAAGCTGCACATCATAGAAACCCAGTATCAGGCGGATGGGAACGTGGTCTGGTTTGATACGAGCAAAATCCCACTCCTGGACGAAGACGGGCATGTAATCGGGGTGTTGGGGACCTCTACTGATATCACGACCCTTAAACAGTCAGAAGCAGAGCAAGAACGGTATGCGGAGCGATTAAGCGTGGCCTCCGAGATTGCCGGGAAGGCACAAACGATCCTCGATCCCGATACCCTGCTACAAGCCGTGATCCCGCTGATCAAAGAGCGGTTTGGGCTCTACTACGTGCATGTCTACACGGTGGATGAGGCGGCGGGCGAGCTCAAGCTCCGCGCCGGCTATGGCGAGCCGGGGCGCATCATGGTGGAACAGGGACACAGCATCCCCCTCAACCATGAGCAGAGTCTTGTCGCCACTGCCGCCCGGACCAAAGAAGTCGTCCTGGTCAACGATGTGACGAAGAACCCAAACTTCCTGCCCAACCCGCTGCTCCCCGATACCAAGAGCGAGGTAGCGGTGCCGGCCATCGCCGGTGGCAAGGTGCTCGGCGTCTTTGACGTGCAGCACGACGTGCCGGGGTATTTCACCCAGGCCGATCTGGATGTGTTCCAGGCGCTGACCGGGCAGATCGCGACGGCGCTGCAGAATGCGCAATTGTACACCGCAGCAGAAACAAGTGCCGCCCGTAACCGGGCGTTGCTACAGACCATCCCGGATATGATGTTCGTCTTTGACCAGAATGGGGTCTTCCTGGACTTCAAGGCCGAGGCCGGGCAGGAACTGCTGGCGCCGCCCGAGATCTTCTTAGGCAAGCCGGTGACGGAAATCTTGCCGCCGCAGATTGCGGAACCGACGATGGAGTATCTGCAGCAGGTGCTCGCAACCGGCACAGAAGTCATTTATGAATACCAGGCTCCCGCCGGCGAGACCCTGCACGATTACGAAGCTCGCATGAGCCGCGTCAGCGCCAATCAGGCCCTGGCCATTGTCCGCGACATCACCGAACGCAAGGGGGCTGAGGCGGCCCTGCGTCTGACCCGCACCTCGATAGAGCAATCACGCGATGCTTACTTCTGGTTTGATGGCGAGGCGCGTTTCATTGATGTGAGCCAGACGACGTGCACGGTGCTGGGCTACTCCCGCGAAGAATTGCTGCAAATGCGGGTGTTCGACGTGGACCCGGTCTTCCCGGTCGCTGGTTGGGGAGACCTGAAAGCCCAGGTGAAAGCCGCCGGCTCGATGTTGTTCGAAAGCCAGCATCGCACCAGGGAAGGACGACTCTTCCCCGTAGAGGTGACAGTCAGTTACGTGCAGGTCGGCGATCAAGACGTCTACTTCTCCATCGCCCGCGACATCACCGAACGCAAACAGGCGGAAGCGGAACGGGAACGGTATACGGAGCGATTAAGTGTAGCCGCAGAGATCGCGGCGCGGGTGCAAACCATCCTGGATCCAGACGAGCTGCTACGTGCCGTGATCCCGCTGATCAAAGAGCGGTTTGGGCTCTACTACGTGCATGTCTACACCCTGGAAGGCGAGACGCTGAGACTGCGGGCCGGCTATGGCGAGCCAGGGCGCATCATGGTGGAACAGGGACACAGCATCCCCCTCACCGCCGGGCAGAGCCTCGTGGCGCGCGCGGCCCGCACTCAACAGGTAGTCACGGTCGCGGATGTGACACAAGCACCGGATTTCCTGCCCAACCCGCTGCTCCCTGATACCAAGAGCGAGGTAGCGGTGCCGGCCATCGCCGGTGGCAAGGTGCTCGGCGTCTTTGACGTGCAGCACGATATGCCGGGGTATTTCACCCAGGCCGATCTGGATGTGTTCCAGGCACTGGCCGGGCAGATCGCGACGGCGCTGCAGAATGCGCAATTGTACACCGCAGCAGAAACAAGTGCTGCCCGTAACCGGGCGTTGCTACAGACCATCCCGGATATGATGTTCGTCTTTGACCAGAATGGGGTCTTCCTGGACTTCAAGGCCGAGGCCGGGCAGGAACTGCTGGCGCCGCCGGAACTCTTCCTGGGCAAACCGGTGACGGAAATCTTGCCGCCGCAGATTGCGAAACCGACGATGGAGTATCTGCAGCAGGTGCTCGCAACCGGTACAGAAGTCATTTATGAATACCAGGCTCCCGCCGGCGAGACCCTGCACGATTACGAAGCTCGCATGAGCCGCGTCAGCGCCAATCAGGCCCTGGCCATTGTCCGCGACATCACCGAACGCAAGTGGGCTGAGGCGGAACGGGAACGATTCGTCACCCAGTTAAAAACCGCAGCGGAGATCTCGGCCCAGGTCAGTTCCATTCTGGACACCGACGAGCTGCTCAAGAAAATGGTGCCGTTGCTGAAAGAACGGTTCAACCTCTACCATGTTCAATTCTATCTCATGGATGAGGACCGACACGAGCTGACCCTGCGCGCCGGTTACGGCCAGGTTGGGCAGATCATGCAACAGCAAGGCTTCAAGATTGACCTGGATCAGGAACAGAGCCTCGTGGCGCGGGCGGCGCGCAGCCGGCAAATCATCCTGGCAAATGACGTGACGCAGGATCCAGACTTCATGCCCAATCTGCTTCTACCTGATACACGGGCTGAGGTAGCAGTGCCCGCCATAATCGGTGAGCAGCTCATAGGGATCCTTGACGTCCAGGCCAGCGGAACAAACTACTTCACCGAATCAGACCTGGATGTCTACCGCACCCTGGCCAGTCAAATCGCCAACGCTTTCCAGGGCGCGCAACTCTTCGGACAGCAGCGTCAGGCAGAGAAGGCACAACGGGAAGCGGCGGAGAAAATCCGCGCCATGTTTGACGCAATGACTGAAGGGATCACCGTCACCAACATGATCGGCACGATTGAGGATTTGAACGAGGCGATGCTGCGACTTTACGGCTACCATCGTCGTGAGGAGCTGTTGGGACGCAGCTCTATGCAGCTCTTTGCTCGCCCCTTCTGGTCCAAGGCCGCTGAGAATGTCCGGCAAGCGTTGGAAGCCGGTGCCAGTCAAGCCACCGAATGCCGCATGGTCCGTCACGACGGAAGCGAGTTTGAGGCCGAGACCAGCGCGGCGCTCCTGCGCGATATAAACGGCGCGCCTACCGGATTCGTCACCATCATCCGTGACATCACCGCCCGCAAATGGGCCGAAGAGGAGCGCGTGCGGATGACTACCCAGCTGCGCACGGCGGCGGATATTTCCGCTCAGGCCACCACCCTCCTTGATCCACAGCTGTTGCTGCGCCAGGTTGTGACGCTCATCAAAGAACGCTTTGATCTCTACCATGTCCACTTCTACACCCTGGACGAAACTACCCATGAGCTGCTGCTGGCCGCCGGCTATGGCGATGTGGGCAAGACCATGCTCGCCCAAGACCATCGCCTGCAGCTGGAAGCAGAGAAGAGCCTGGTAGCGCGCGCCGCACGCACGCAAACGCCGCTGTTGGTGGCCGACACAACTACCTCGCCCGATTTCATGCTCAACCCGCTGCTGCCAGACACACGCTCCGAGATAGCGGTGCCGCTGGTCCTGAGCGGAAAAACACTCGGCGTCCTCGACGTGCAACACAACCGCGCTCACCGCTTCACCGAAGCCGACCTCGACGTGTTCCGCACCCTGGCGGGACAACTCGCCGCCGCGCTCCAAAATGCACGTTACTTTGAGGAACTCCAACGCGCCGCAGAACGACTCCGTGAAGTAGATCGCATGAAGAGTGAGTTCCTGGCTAACATGAGCCATGAACTGCGCACCCCACTCAACTCCATCATCGGCTATGCCGAAGTCATGCTGATGGGCATTGACGGGGAAATGGCTCCAGAAACCCTTGAAGACATTCAGGCAATCTATGAAAACGGCCAACACCTGCTCACCATGATCAACGACATCCTGGACCTGGCCAAAATCGAATCTGGTCGCATGGCCCTCAAGATGGAGCCGGTGGAGGTGGAGCAACTCCTGGACGAGATGCGCTCTAGCGGCCTCGGATTACTCCGCAAGTACCACAAAGAGAATCAGGTCGAGCTCAGCATTGAGGCCGAGGCCAACTTGCCGCTCGTGTCCGGTGATCGCATCCGGTTGAATCAGATCCTCAACAACCTGCTGAGCAACGCAGTGAAATTCACCGAACATGGTAGCATCCAGGTGCGCGCGTATCGTCAGGACAACCATGTCTGCATCAGTGTCAGAGACACCGGCATCGGTATCGCCAGCGACCAGCTGGAAAAAATCTTCGAGAAATTCCAGCAGGTAGATGGCTCGGCCAGACGGCGGGCTGAGGGCACAGGGTTGGGACTGGCGATTACACGATACCTCGTGGAAATGCATGGCGGCACTATCAGCGTTCACAGCGTCGAAAAGAAAGGCAGTGTCTTTACCGTTTCCTTACCCATGTTCAGCAGCAGCGAAGCGCCCAAAAGCTAATTCCAGGCCGTCCTATGCCCAATGTAAATGGTAGCTCCTGGATTCTGGTTGTTGATGACAACGATCAAAACAGCCACTTGTTGGAATCCCTGTTGAAGCGGCAGGGATATGATGTCTTGCTGGCCGCTGATGGGCCAAGCGCTCTCTGTCAGGCGCAGGAAAAGACCCCGGATCTGATCATTCTCGACGTGATGATGCCAGGCATGGATGGGTATGAGGTGGCCCGCGAGATCCGCAAAGATGAACATCTGCGGGCTACCCCCATCCTCATGCTGACGGCGCTGCGAGAATTAGAGGACAAAGTTCGAGGCCTGGAAGCCGGCGCTGACGACTTCCTGGTCAAACCCTTCAACGTCGTGGAATTGCTGGCCCGAGTGCGCTCTTTGCTGCGGATCAAACACCTGCATGACGAGCTGGAGATAAAAAATGCACTGTTAGAACGGGTGCTCACCCGTTACATCTCTCAGGACGTCGCTCAGGAAATTCTGCGTAACCCCGACATCAGTCTCCAACTCGGGGGGCGGACCTGCACGGTCAGTGTACTATTCGCCGATATTCGGGGCTTTACACACTTTGCCGAACAGCGTGATGCCAGCCAGGTCATCGAAGTGCTCAACAAAGTCTTCGATCGCCTGACGCCGATGGTCTTTGAGCATCACGGCACCCTGGATAAGTATCTGGGGGACGCCATCATGGCGGTTTACGGCGCGCCCGTGTCGCTGAATAATGCACCCGAAGCTGCTGCGCGCACTGCCTGGGGCATGCAGAAACAGTTTGCCGCACTCAAAGAGCTCGATGCCCGGCTGGCCAACCTGGGGCTGGGCATCGGCATTGCGACGGGAGAAGCCGTGGTCGGCAATATCGGCACCCAGCAATTCATGGATTACACCGTCATCGGGCACATCCCCAACCTTGCCAAGCGCCTGCAAGAGACGGCAACGGGCGGACAGATCTTGGTTGATGTTCCCACCTGTGAGCGAATCGCCGATTTCGCATACTGCACCCCGGCTCTCCCTCTCTATGGAAAAGGGATGCTCAAACCCGTCAAGGTCTTTGAAGTCGTGGGAATCGCTGGCTCGGTAGAAGAAAAATCGGGGGCAATACCGCTAGAGGCGTCATATGGTCAGTCTGTTTAATGCCGTGCAATGCCTGGAATGTGGTGCAAAGTGGGAAGCGGATTTCTTTGCCCGGCACTGTCCCGTCTGCGGCAGTCCCTGGCTGGACGCCCGGTATGCCCTCGATACACTGGCTCAAACCTGGCGCACCGATCTCCCCAAACGCCCCACGACGCTCTGGCGGTACCGCGAATTGCTTCCCATTCCCTCAGACGTGCCACCTGTCAGCATGAACGAAGGCTGGACGCCGCTCACCCGCGCCGAGAATCTGGAGGAAAAACTCCATCACCCCCAGCTATGGATCAAGGATGAACGCCGCCAACCCACCGGCTCCTTCAAAGATCGCCAGGCAACCATCGCCGTCACCGCACTACGGGCCCAGGGCGTCAAGGAGCTGGTGCTCGCCTCCACCGGCAACGCCGCCGCAGCCTATGCCGCTTATTGCGCGCGGGCCGGCATCAAGCTCTGGGTGTTCTTGACCAGCAGCGTGCCCGTCGAAAAGATGCGCGAACTGGCCCTCTACGGCGCCGAAGTGGTCAAAATCACCGGCACCTACGACCAAGCCAAAGACATCGCTGCCGATTTCGCCGCCCGTCACCATGTGCTCCTCGACGGCGGAGCCAAAGCCATCCCCTCCAAAGACAGCATGAAAACATTGGCCTACGAAATCGCCGAACAGCTGGGAATGGCCCTTCACGAAGGACAGGCATGGCAGGCGCCAGACTGGTACATTCAGGCCGTCTCCGGCGGGATCGGGCCACTCGGCGTGCTCAAAGGTTTTGAGGAGCTCCTTGCCGCCGGTTTAATTGACCGCGTTCCCAAAATCGCGGTCGTCCAGACGAGCGGCTGTGCTCCCATGGTCCAGGCCTGGGAACATCATCTCGAAGAAGCCAGACCGGTCCAGCCTGACAGCTTGATCACCGTCCTGGCCACGGGACGTCCCGGCCTCGCCTATCGCTTTCTGCGTCAGGGATTGCTGCGCCATGGTGGCACCATGATCGCCGTGAGCGATGGTGAGGCCTTTCGCGCCATGCGCCACCTGGCCCGCAGCGAAGGCTTTTCGATGGAGCCGGCCGCCAGCGTCGCTTTCGCCGGATTGTTCCGGTTACTCGAACAAAATATCATCACCCCGCAAGAATGCGTCGTCGTCAACTGCTCTGGACACACCTTCAGCGCCGAAAAACACACCCTGGAAGACCGCTATCTGCTCAGCCTGGAAGCAACAGCGAATGCCGATCATCCACCAGTGGAAGGATTGTGGACGGCGCTGGCGCAATTGGACGAACAGATCACCACGGTCGTAGTGATTGAAGACAATCCTCACGACAATCGGCTGCTGCGACGGCTGCTGCAAAGCTACAAAAATTACCGTATCTACGACGCCTATACCGGTACAGATGGGCTGGACCTGGTGCGTCAGCGGCATCCCGATCTGGTGCTGCTCGATCTTACCCTGCCGGATATGAACGGCCTGACGGTATTGACGGAGCTCAAGTCCGACGAACGCACGCGCAACATTCCGGTGATGGTCATTTCCGCCAGAACGCTCGACGATTCCGAAGAGACATACTTGCGCAAGTTTAGCGACTCTGTCTGGCAAAAGGGCAGCTTCAGCGCCCGGGACCTGGTAGCGCACGTCGCCGAGCTCCTTGACGACAACGCCGCCGAGCTCCGCCATGTGGTCACAGAGCCACCGGTCAAAACCCCACAGCCAGAGTTTGGCGACCAGCGCCCGGAATTCGGTCGTCAACGCCGTACCCGCATTCTCGTCGTTGAGGACAACGTCTGGGAAGCCCGGCTCATGCGCCGACTGTTCGAATCACGCCCCTGGATCGAAGTGCTAGAAGCTTACTCTGCCGCCGATGCTCTGACGCGCGTGGCCGAGACTCCCCCCGATTTGATCTTGCTTGACCTCTATCTGCCCGAAGAAACCGGCGAGGAAGTCATCATCCAATTGCAAGGGACCGGCACACACAAAATACCCCTCATCATCATCTCCGGTAAAGAGCTAGAGCCGGCTTTGTATGCCCATCTGGCAACCCTGGTGGAATCCATCTGGAACAAGACTACTTTGGACCGCAGCCATCTCCTGGCCCACGTGGAAAATCTACTTGCAGCAGCATAATGATGAACCTATGAACGGAAATCCTCAGCCAGTGATACTTCATATCGAAGACAACTTCCACAACCGCCGATTGGTCCGCAAAATTCTCAACGCGAATGGCTATACTGTTCAAGAAGCAGAAGATGGACCAACCGGCCTGCAAATGGTGTACGAACTGCACCCGGCGTTAGTGCTCCTCGACATCAGCCTGCCGCTGATGGACGGCCTGGAAATCGTGGGGCGCCTCAAAGTTGACCCCAGTGTGCGTCACATCCCCGTGGTAGCCGTCACTGCTTCAGCCATGGTAGGCGATCGAGAACGGTTCCTCGCCGCGGGCTGCGATGACTATCTGGCCAAGCCCGTGCACGCCCATGAGCTGGTAGAGAAGGTACAGTATTACTTGCAAGAAGGCGCACAGACACAAGATAGTTAAGATCATGCAAACTGTATTACTGATCGAAGACAATCGCTATGATGCGCAACTGATTGGCACCCTCTTCAAACGCCTGCCAGAATGTCGGGTGCTGTACGCCGCCGACGCAGAGACGGGATTGACGCTGGCCATGTCCGAAAACCCCGACCTGATCCTGTTAGACCTGGGACTGCCGGACATGGACGGGCAGACTGTGGCCAGCATTCTCAAGGACATGCCCGCATCAGCCCACATCCCCTTAATTGCGGTCACGGCCTGGCCTCCGGCAACGGCGCGCGACATGGCTGAGGCCTACGGCTGTGATGGATACATCTCCAAACCTTTCAATGCGAATGCTTTTCTCGCCGAGATCAAGCGGTTTCTAAAGCCGAATAACACGGCCACAGCGGAGACCCTCTTGTGAATCTTAGTTCCTCCATCCCAACATACCCTTCAACGTCCTCCCCGCCCGAAGTGCTGCTGCCGCTCCATATGAAGCCTGCGAGCGCTTTCCCGTTGGAGGCCCTGACAGACGCCTACAATCAGACGCGCATTGACTATATCGTCCCCATGCCGATGAATGTCACCCGCCTGCGCGAGTACATCCACAATTATGATATTGCGCTGGAACATTCTGCGGTGGCCTTAGCAGACGACCAAATCCTGGGGCTGGCGCTTTTGGGAGTGCGCCCCCCGCGTACCTGGATCACCCGTCTGGGGGTGCTGCCGGTCAAACGTCGCCGCGGCACCGGGCAAGAGTTGATGGAATATCTGATCGCACGCTCCCAAGACCTGCAGGCGCAGCAGATCATCCTTGAAGTGATCAAGAACAACACTCCCGCCCACACGCTTTTTCGGAAACTGGGCTTTGAGGAAACCCGCGAGCTGCTGGTCGTCCGCCGTCCGCCCCGCGCAGCTTTGCCGTCGGCGCCGCCGTATTCGGCGCGCCTTCTGCCTTCCGAGGCGGCCCTCTCCCTGCTGCAGCAACGCCGCAGCTGCCCCTCCTGGCTGGACGAATTCCCCTCCCTCTGCCACGCCGGCAACATGAAGGGATTGGAAGTCCATCTGGAATCTGGGGAATGGGGTTGGGCCGTCTTCCAGCAGACGCCTTTTCAATTAGGCCGTCTGGTGCTGCAAGTCGAAACCCGAGACGAAGAAGCGGTGGTCAGAGCCTTGTTACACGCCCTGCACACCGCTCATCCCCACCACGACACCACTTGCGAGAACTTGCCAGCAGCGGATCCCTACTGGCCCCTCATGCAGGAGGCCGGTTACCTGCTGTCCTTCACGCGCATCGAGATGCAACTATCCTTGAAATAAGCCCCCCTTCAGCACAAGAGCTCCCCGGTGCTCCTCTGCGGCAGCCGTCGTGCGGCGCTCCGCTCCTGCAGCCTGGAACGGCGCTGCAACAGGGGCCATGACGGCGCGGGCTGTTTGCGCCAGAAATAGTACCAGAGGAGCACCCCTCCAATCAATGAGAGCACGCCGCCCCCCGCAGCGCCCAGCCAATACCAAAGCCGCTGTCGCCGCTGCGCCGCCTGGAGCAGCTCCCGCTCCAAATTGGCGACGAATGGAGAGGACGGCGTCACCCGCGCTGAGGACGATTGCAGGGCCGCCAGCAGCGCAGCTTCCAGACGGTGCTGCTGGAAGGGTAACAGCGCTGCAGCTCCAGACGTGTTTTCGAGCAGAATGTAGACATCCTTGGTACGCGACTTCGATTTCATCCCTTAATCCTCTTCTGCCAGGGCGTGACGCAAGCTAATCAACGTGCGGTTGTACAGGGCCTTGACGGCGCCCTCCGTTTTCCCCAAAACCACCGCAATCTCAGCATTCGACAGCTGCTCGACGAATTTCAACAGCAGCAACGTCTTGCGCTCTTCCGACAATTGCTCAAACGCAGCCAGCAAGCGTCGCTGCAATTCGGCGGCCTCGAGGCGCTCCCACAAACCGCTCTCCGCCGCCAGCACCGGCACGTCCGCCAGCTCCACCGCCGGGTGACGGCTCTGATCGCGATAATAATTGACCAGCAGATTGTGAGCGATGCGGAAAAGCCACGCCTGAAACGTGCCATCCCGGGGCCGATACCGGGGCATCGCCCGCAGCGCGTGCAAAAAGGTACGCGAGGTCAAATCTTCCGCTTCGGCATGGTTCCCCACATGGCGATAGTGATAGCGATAAATCCGCTCCACGTAGCGCCGGTAGAGCTCGCCAAAGGCTTCTGGCTCACGCCGCGCCCTTTCGATGAAGGCACTTTCAGCATCAGGCCCAACACTGCTTTCCATCGTCTCCTCCTCCTCGATTATACCATCAGGAGAGCATGGCTGAAGCAGCATGGCCTGATTTGTACATTACAACACCCGGCAAGCGCTGAAGTTACGCCCGGCCGTGGCCCTAAAAAGGCGCCTTTTAACCGTAACTTTTGACCAGGAAAAGTGTTATACTTACCGATGGGAGCACAATACAAAAATTAGCTCTGAAAGGAGACCGCATATGGGACACATCGCCATTGTCACCGACAGCACTGCAGATCTGACCCCCGAACTGATCGAGACGCACGAGATTTCGATCATCCCGCTCAAAATCCAGTGGGGTAAGGACGCCTATGTGGACGGCGTCACCCTGGACATTCCCACCTTCTACCGCATGTTGCAAGAGCGCCAGGACTTTCCCATGACCTCACAGCCCTCCGCGGGCGAGTTCATCACTTTCTTCCGGCAGGTCGCCGAACGCTACCATGCTGATACCATCGTGGGGATCTTCATCTCCACCCTGCTCAGCGGGACGCTGACCTCGGCAGCGCAGGCCAAAGAGGCCTTGCCCGAGCTCCGCATCGAGCTGCACGATTCCCGCTCCATCTCGATGGGAATCGGCTTCCAGGTGCTGGCCGCCGCGCGCGCCAGTAAGAAAGGCGCTTCGGTAGAAGATGTGCTGCTCGCGGCGAGCCGAGTCCGCACCCGCATGGAACTGCTTTTCACGGTGGACACGCTCGAATACCTGCATCGCGGAGGACGCATCGGGGGCGCGACCCGCCTGCTCGGCACGCTGCTCAACTTCAAACCGTTGCTCATGGTAGAGGGGGGAAAGATTGACGCCTGGGGCAAGGCGCGCAGTCGCCGCAAATCCCTGGAGGCCCTGGTTACCGAGGCTCAAAGGCGCCTTGCCGGCCGTCGTCCTGTGGAACTGGGGGTGATCCACACGCCAGAAGATCCCGACGCCGAGATGCTGACGTCGCTGGCCATGGACCAACTTCAACCTCAGCGCCTGTACACCGGCCTGATCTCACCGGTGCTGGGCACTCACGGCGGACCCGGCTCCATCGGGCTGGTCTTCTACACCGAATCCGACGATGTGGCATTTACGGTTGACGCCTGACCGTCGCCAGATCGGCCCAAACTCACGCCGCCGTCTCCAGTTCGAGACGGCGGCGTGAGTGAGCCTGAGGTGTTTTATTGCCCCGGCTGGGTGATAAAGTCCGCGCGCGCGCTGGTCACCAGTTTCTCAATGGTATAGGCGGTCGTCTCGACGAAGTACTCCGAGTTTGAGCCCTTAACCACATAATTACCGCTCGCGGTCTGCGCGCCGATGGTCAGAGTGATCACCTGATCCGCGGTCTTCAGCGTGACCACGGCATTCGGGCTGGCCATCCCGTAAGCCGGCAATTCCGTCTTGCCCAAGGGCTTGTTAACCGCCACCGAAGCCGCCTGGCTGATCACGCTGCGGATGGCGGCAGAATCCGCGGTTTCCCCGGCGTTGAGGTCTACCAGCGTCCATTCTCGGGCCGCCGTGCCCTCCTCGCCCGCAGCCGCCTCGACCGGCAGAAAGGTCAAACTGCCCTGAGCGTTTTCCAACGTCACCTGCAGCAGTGAATCCACGGGGACGCTGAGATATCCTACCTGAATCCACGAGGCCGGCAGCGCGCTCACCTCCCAGCTCGTCAAAGCGCTGGTCAGGTACGTCTCATCCTGACCTTCTACCCGGAAGTGCGTCGTGGTGTATTGCGGCGTGGTGCCCAGGTAAAGGATTTGCGCCGAGCCGTCCGCCAGTTCCAACGTCAGGCGGCGCACAAAGTTGTCTTTCCCCACCTGCAAGCGCTGATGACTGGCTTCCGTCCGGGTCACCAGGCGATCGCTGGTCAGCCCTACGACCTTGTCCAACAGCGACGTGATCGTGCTGGCGTTCGCCGGATAGTCTTCGGCGTCCGGCAAAATCCAGCCATCGCCAGAGCGGCGCAGGTACACCGAATTCCCGTCACTGTCGGCAATTCGCAGGGCAACGACATCCTCAGTCTTGAGATCGGGGAAGGCGCGTTCGCCGCTGCCGCTGGCCGCCGTATGTGGCCAGAACACGACGGCGATCAACACCAGTTGCACCAGCAGGACGCCCGCGAGGATTTGTTGATGGCGCTTCATGCCTTCACCTCCTTCACCTCAGTCGTGTGTGAATCTGCGACATGCCTGGGCTTCAGGGAAGCGTCGGGCACTAAGGCCATCGGCTTCTCATTGCGCCGGCGGACGCTTCCCACCACCCCCACCACGATCAACGCCAGGAACGACACCACGTAGTTAGCCGCCTCCACCATGGAACGCTGCTGATCGTCCAAAGCCGCCAACACGCGCACCGACGTACCTCGAGCGCGGATGCTCAACAGGTCGAGGTCCTCGGTCGCCCAGGCAACCGCATTCTGGATCAACTTGAGATTGTTCTGATAGCGTTCCCCCGACAGCTGCGCTGAGAGACTGAAGATGATGTCATCCAGGAATTCGGAGCTGCCGATAACCACCAAGCGCGCGGCGGCCGATGACGTCGTGATGGTGCCCATCGTTTGCGTCATGGCCGTCGTTGCCGTAGGACTCGCCGTCGTCGCCAGCGGCGAGGGCTTGCCGCTGAAAGCGCTCTCGAAGGACCCCTGGATCACCACCGCTAACGGATAGCTCTGCCGGGTCTCACCCAACGGGAATCCCAGCTCCGGGTACTGATCCAAATCCGGCACGATGGTCGGGGCGGCGCCCAGCTGCGTCGGATCGCCGGCCACTTTCCACGAGGCCGCTGTAGATTGTAGTAGCACCGTCACTTCCCGGTTAGCGTTCTTCGTCTCATCCACCACCAGCGGCGAGGCCCAGTTCAACGTCACCGCCGGGAGGTTGGAGATGATGGGGTGACCTTTCGCCATACCGTCGGCGCGCACATCCACGAAGAAGGGGTAAGGGATAGCCTGAATCTCCTGCACCTGGTACCCACTGACCTCGCGATTCACAGCCACGGGGAAAGGTTCGTTACGGGTATCGAGCACCAGGGCCGGCTCCACCTGTACGCCGTAGCTCTCCAACAACGAGGTCACACCGTTGTAGAGCGGCTGCGCGATCATCCCACCCATCAGGGGATCCAGAGCCAGCTTGTACATACCGCTTGCCACCACCACAGCGCCGCCGCGCATGAGGTATTGATCCACGGCGTAGCTTTCCTTGTCACTCCAGTTCTCAGGCGCCACCAACACCAACACATCCACGTCTGCCGGCACCTCGCCCGTGCTCAGGTCCAGCGTGCGGACCTCGTATTCCTGCTGCAAAGCTTCCGTCAAAGCATCCCAGCTCTGGAGCGGTTGCTGCGTCTGCCCGTAGATGTCCGTCGTCGCCGCCGTAGAGGGCACCCACAGCCCCACCACTTTGAGGAATCCACTGGAGGCGCGTTTCAACCCCGATTCAATGGTCGTGCGGATGTCCGCCTCCCCCAAATCGCCCGTAGGATAGATCGGCTTCGCCGTGTCGCCGGCCTCCAGCACCATCGTCAGGTAGTAAGTCTCCGAGGAGAACAACGAAGCCGTATACGGACGCACGCCATAAGTCTCGTACAATTCGTCGGGCGTCATGTCGCTATCGGGCCCCGTCGGGTCCACCTTGCGGAACACAAACTTCCCCTCGGAGCGGGCAGCCATGTCCTCAGCCACCCGCTGAATGGTCGCCGGCACGTCCGCCAACCCTTCGGGCAGCGTAGATTCGGTGACGTAGAGAGTCAACGTCGCCGGCTTGTCGAATGACGCCAGCACAGCATCCACGCTCTGAAAGCCGTAGACCGTCTTTTTGATCGCGCTGGTGAGGTCGTACTCCAGATTGCGCAAGAAAACCTGCACCCCGCCACCGGCATCCTGCTGTACGTCAATCAAATCCTGGAAATTGAGCACCTGGCTTTGATCGCCATAGCGGATGAGGATGTCGAAGTAAGCGTTGATGACCGACGTCTCGTAACGATCCGAGACCTGGAACGGTGAAGGCGTGATGCCATAGAGCTGATTGGCTTCGGCCTCCTTGTCGGGATCGTCGGCCGGATCGAGGATCTCCAACTGCACCTTGCCGCGCGAAGCGACTTCGTACTCATGCAGCATGTCCCGCACCGTCGGCACCAGGGGGGCCAGCAACGGATGGGTCTTCGCGCTGAAGTACCCCCGAATCAACAACGGCTCCTGCAAATTCTCCAGCAAATCGCGCGTCGCCTGCGAGAGGCTGAACTCGCGCTGCTCCGTCAAGTCCACGCGCAAGCCATTGAGGGGATACACCCAGATGTTGGCGAGGATCAGGTTGACGATCAACAACCCCGAGGTGAGCTTCACACTCGTGCGCTGCTGCCGGGTGCGTTCCCCGTGACTCCAGCTCTTCATTCTCAAGGAAAGCACGTTGAGCGCGAGGAAAATGCCGGTCAAAGTGAGGTAATAGAGCAGGTCTCGGAAGTCAACCACGCCCCGTTGGATGCTCTCAAAGCGGCTGCCCACGCCAATCGCGCGCAGGATTTCCCCCGCCTGCTGGCCGACGAAATCCGTCACGCCCGCGGAGCCCACCAGATAGAGCACGCCGCAGATCAACACCGTGGAGATCAACGCCACGATCTGATTATCGGTGCGCGAGGAGACTGCCAGGCCGATCGCGGCATACACCCCTGCCAGCAGCACCGACGCCAGATAGCCGCCGATCACCGGCCCCCAGTCCAGATTTCCAAACAGGGCCACGGTCAGCGGCAGAGAGAACGTCAGCGCCAGGGCCAGCACCACCAGCGCGACGACAGCGAGGAATTTCCCGATGACCAGCTGCACCGGGGAAACGGGCAGGGTCAGGAGGACTTCCAACGTCCCCACGCGCTGTTCCTCACTCCACTGCCGCATTGTCAACGCCGCGACCAGGAAGATCAACAACACTGGCGTCCATTGGAACAACGGTCGCACATCCGCGATGCCGCGGGCGAAGAAAGTGGCGACCCAGAAGAAGGTGAACAACGTCGCCGCCAGGAACGCGCCGATAAAGATCACCGCCAGCGGCGAGCCAAAATAACCGCGCAATTCTTTTCGGGTAATCGCCAGCACCTGCTTCATGCCGCCACCTCCGCATGGGCCGCCAGCTCATTGAAGACCATCTCCAACGTGCGCACATCGCGCCGCAACTCACGGAGCGGCCATTGGTGGGAGCGCACCAGGTCGTAAATCGCGGGGCACAGGTCCAGGCCGGTTTCCGACTGCCCCAACACACGGTAGCCGGGAAACCCGTCACCGCTGCGGAAAATCTCTACATTCCGCACCCCCGGCATAGCGCGCAGAGCCGCAAGCGCATCTGGCGCCGGCTTCGAGAAGATCACCACCGCATTTGAAGTCGCCGCCAGGTCTGCCAGGCGCGCGTCGGCCCGCACTGCGCCGTTCATCAAAATGATCGCCCGGTCGCACACCATCTCCACCTCCGACAGGATGTGCGTGGAGAAGAGGATCGTCGTGTGCTCCGCCAGGTTCCGAATCAGCTGCCGGATTTCCACAATCTGCGTAGGATCGAGGCCCACCGTCGGCTCATCCAGGATCAGGATTTGCGGGCGGTGCATAATCGCCTGCGCCAATCCCACCCGCTGCCGGTATCCCCGGCTCAACTGGCCGATAGGGCGCGTCAGGTGATCCTGCAACCCGGTCGCGTAGATGGCTGCAGAAAGCAGCTCCGGCTGCTCCGCTTCGGGGATCTGGCGCAAGTCCGCCATAAACTGCAGATAAGATTGCACCGTCAATTCGGGGTACAGCGGTGCGGTCTCCGGCAAATAGCCGATCTGCGCCTGCACCTCGCGGGTATGCTCCAGCACGTTCAAGCCGTTGATGAGCACGAGCCCTTCATCCGGCTGCAGATACCCCGTGAGGATCTTGAGGATGGTGGTTTTGCCGGCGCCATTCGGCCCCACCAGTCCCACAATCTCCTGGGGAGCGATGTTAAAAGACACCCCCCGCAAAGCTTCAATGGCTCCATACGATTTCGTCAACGCACTGACTTCAATCATAAACACCTCACTCTGTGGTATAGGACCTCTCGGCTTCCCGCCGGGAACCAGACAAAAACCATCTTACACTATAGCACACCCCCTTCCAGCGCGTCCTTAAAAGGGGCTACAGGCAAGTTTAAGAGCAGCTTAAGACATCGGGCTGAAATCTATGCCATGGCCTGCTACAGCGCACTCCACACGCCCACGGAAGGAGGTGACCCTATCTATCACCTACACGTCGTTCGGAAACGTGTTACAATTACCCATTCAAGAAGGAGTTGACATGTTCCCGCAGCACACCACCGAAAATAGAAAGGAATGAATATGCCGCTCAAACACGTCACCATCTACACGGACGGCGCCGCCTCAGGCAATCCGGGGCCCGGAGGCTACGGCGTCATCCTCGAATTCCAGGGAAAACGCAAGGAGCTTTCCGGCGGTTATCGCCGCACCACCAACAATCGCATGGAGCTGCTGGCAGCCGTCGTCGGCCTTGAAGCGCTCAAGGAACGCTGCGAGGTCACCCTCTATACCGACTCGGCCTACCTGGTGAACGCCCTCAACGAAGGGTGGGCCCAGCGCTGGCGCGCTCACGGCTGGATGCGCAATAAAAATGAACCCGCGCTCAACCCCGATCTATGGGAACGCCTGTTGCGGCTCTGCGAACAACATGAGGTACACTTCGTATGGGTGAAGGGGCACGCTGGCCATCCAGAAAACGAACGCTGTGACCAGCTCGCTCAGGAAGCAGCGCGAGGCATCAACCTGCCGGTAGACACAGCCTACGAGCATCGCAGCGCATAAACGAGCATGCCAGCCCGATTGCTATCGAGGCTGGCATGCTTCTGCAACTAACCAGAAGAGGTTTCCTGGCAATGACCTACTCTCCCAGGGGGCTGCCCCCCCAGTACCATCGGCGCT
>Ga0208196_1001747_pt1 | contig 22041 bp, 19 predicted proteins | sample AD_JPNNA7_MetaG_FD_184443 | JGI IMG/M metagenome (GOLD analysis project Ga0208196, IMG submission 184443) | Active sludge microbial communities of municipal wastewater-treating anaerobic digesters from Japan - AD_JPNNA7_MetaG (SPAdes) (version 2) | ecosystem: Engineered > Bioreactor > Anaerobic...
GCAGCACCACCCCTGGCAGTCCACCCGCTGGGCCCTGTCGTTCAACCGCCGGACTCTCGTCGAAGGGCTCATCGGCGCCAACCGCTATCAACGGCTGAGCGTCAACCGCGGCTTCTTCCGACAACCCGGGCTCGTCGCGACAGCCATGCTCATGGCCATCACACTCATCGGCCACAACCTCGTCAGCCTCCACGCCTGGCACACCACACGCGGCCGACCTGAACCGTGGCAGGTCCATCTCGGGGAGCCCGTCGACGACCGACCACTCGACAAGGCCACCCGGACCCGAGGCCGACGCAGGCGCCCGACCGACTGACCGGACCAGCCCTAGCCGAATCCCCCAGCACGGAGGCGGCGCCAGCCTGCCCGGAAACAGGCCGGAGACAGCGAAACCAGCTCCACGGCATACCAAATCGGCACCGGCGGAGTCGTCGACGACCAGCACGACCCCCCGGAACGAGGAAACTCCCGACCGGATGACCTCCGGTCGGGAGTTTCGGGAAACCGAAACAGGTAGTTCAGGGAACTACCCATACGTGCGCAAGGGGGGATTTGAACCCCCACGTCCTTGCGGACACTGGCACCTGAAGCCAGCGCGTCTGCCGTTCCGCCACTTGCGCGTGTGCGTGGTCGTGCGAGGACCTAGTGTGCCCCGCCCACCGCCCCCAGGGCAAACCCGATCCAAAGGCATACACAGGCTCGCACGCGAGCCGCACGCGCCGCGGGCCGCTTACAGGCGCCGCCGGATACCATGTCAAGACCGCCGAACCACGGCCGACGACACGGAAGGAGGCGGGCATGGGCTTGTTCGACAAGGTCGAGAAGGGCCTGGAGCGCACCGTCAACCGCGCCTTCGCCAAGGCCTTCCGCTCCGAGGTGCAGCCGGTGGAGATCGCCGGGGCCATCCGCAACGCCATGGACGACCGCGCGAGCGTCCTCGGGCCGGGCCGCACGATGGTCCCCAACCACTACACGATTGAGCTCTCGACGACCGATTTCGGGCGCCTCGACGAATACTCCGACTCCATCACCGAAGACCTCATCGCCGCCGCCGCCGAGCACGCCGAGACCCAGCGCTACCTCCCCGGCGGCCCGATCGAGATCGTCCTCGCCGAGGGCTCCGACCTCGACACAGGCGTGTTCCGCGTCCGTCCCGAGACGTCCAAGCGCGGCCAGGCATCCGGTATGCCGCCCGCCCCCGTCCCAGCCCCGCCGCACCGCCCAGCCGCCCCGGTCCACAAACCAGCCCCGGCCCGCCAGCCAGCTGCGGCAGCACCCCCGGCGGTGCCCCCGGCCGCACCCGCAGCCGAAGCCCCAGCCCTCGCACCTCAACCGGCGCCGGACGCCCTCGCCGCCCCCGACCTCGACGCCAGCCACGTCAACGCCGACCACGTCGAGCCCCCCGAGGTCATCGGTGACTGGGCCAACGAGCTGAGCCACCCGGCATACGACGCCTCCAGCCACGTGGCCGACCCGGATGTCGAGTTGCTCCCCGACCGGGCTCTCGCACCCGACCAGCCCGCGGTCGCGCCCCCGCCGCCACCCCCGCTCGCGGCGCCACCACCAGCCCCAGCGCCGGCGCCCCCCGCCAAGCTGCCCCGGATCAACCCGGCCCAGCGCCCCTGGCTCGACATCGACGGCGAGCGCTACCCCCTGCTGGGCTCCCTCACCGTCATCGGCCGCGACGCGACCGCCGATGTCATTCTCGATGACCCGGGAATCTCGCGGCGACACAGCGAAGTTCGCGTCACGCACGACGGCCCGCACCTCGTGTCGAGCATTCGCGACCTCGCGTCGACCAACGGCACCTTCGTCAACGGCGAGCGGATCGCCAGCACCCGGCTCATCGACGGCGACCAGATCACCGTCGGGCGGACCGCCATCACGTTCCGCGCCGGGAAGAGGTGAGCCGGTGAGCGAACTCACCCTCACCCTCATGCGGTTGGGGTTGCTCGTCATGTTGTGGCTGTTCGTCTTCGCGGTCGTCGGGGTGCTGCGTAGCGACCTGTTCGGCACCCGAGTCTCCCGCCGCACCCGACGCCGGGCCGCCCAGACCGGCGTCCCCGTCGGCGCAGCACCCGCCTCCGGGTATGCCGCCCCCGCACCCTCGCCGCACGGCGCACCCCCTGCTCGGCAGGCCGCCCGTCCGGCGCCGGCCCGCCAGAGCGGTCGCGGCGGCGCGGGAGCACGCGGCATACCGACAAGCGTGGCCGTCACCGAAGGTCGGCTCGCGGGGACGGTCATCCCGCTCACCCCGGCGGGGATCCTCGTCGGGCGCAACCCCGAATGCTCGCTGGTCCTCGACGACGACTTCACGTCGGGGCGACACCTGCGGCTGTTCCTGCGCGAAGGGTCCTGGTGGGTCGAGGACCTCGGCTCGACCAACGGCACCTTCCTCGACGCCGCCCGACTGACCACGGCCCAGCCGGTGGGCGTCGGCAGCGTGCTGCGGATCGGGCGCACCGCGCTGGAGCTGCACGGCTGATGACGACGGCCCTGCGCTATGCCGCGCGCACCCACCTCGGCCTCGGACCCAAGAGCCGCAACGAAGACTCCGGGTATGCCGGTCCCCACCTGCTCGTCCTCGCCGACGGCATGGGTGGGCACGCCGCCGGCGACGTCGCCAGCTCGATGATCGTCGGGGCCCTCGCCCCGTTGGACGAGGAGATCGTCTCGGGCGAGCAGGCGTTGCGGGTGCTCGAGAGCGAGTTGCGCGAGGCCAATGCCCAACTGCGCGCGGCGATGCGCGAGGACAGCGGCCTGGCCGGCATGGGCGCCACGACGATTGCCATGCTGCGCTCGGGCAACAAGCTGGCCATGGCCCACATCGGCGACTCCCGGGCCTACCTGCTGCGCGACGGCACCTTCAGCCAGATCACCAAGGACCACTCGTTCGTCCAGCAACTCGTCGACGAGAAGCGCATCACCGAGGCCGAGGCCCAGCACCACCCTCAGCGCTCCCTCGTCACTCGGGTGATGACCGGCAACCCCGACGACCAGCCCGACCTGTCGATCCGCGAGCTCATCCCCGGCGACCGTTACGTCCTGTGCTCCGACGGGCTCACCGACTTCGTCAGCCCCGACATCGTCGCCGAGATCATCACCGCGGCGCCCACCCCCGAGGCAGCCGCCGAGCGCTGCATCGAGGTCGCTCTCAAGGCCAGCACCCGCGACAACGTCACCGTGGTGGTGGCCGACGTCGTCGACAGCAACGAGCTGGCCGACCTGCCCAGCACGCCTGAGATCGTCGGTGCCGCCGCCGTGCGCGGCCGCGCCCGACGCAAGACCCGCGCCATCCCCGTGAGCCCCGCCGAGAAGGCCGCCGCACTCACCCGCGAGGTGTCCGGCACCCCCGACGACGAGCCGCTGCAGCTCGCCGAGGAGGTCGCCTCGCCCCGGGTGCTGTGGTTGCGCCGCACTGGGGTCGGGCTCGCTGCCGCTGTGCTCGTCGTCGGCGCGGGGTATGCCGGTTACGACTGGACCCAGCGGCAGTATTTCCTTGGCGCCCAAGACGGCTACGTCACCCTCTACCGCGGGGTCAACCAGACCCTTGGGCCGATCGGCCTCGCGACCTTCGTGCGGGGCACCGACATCCTCGTCACCGATCTGCCCGCGCGCTATCAAGAGCTGATCACCGCCTCGATCTCGCTCGGCGGGCTCGCCGAGGCTGACGGCCGGATCGCGTCGCTGCGTGAGGTCGCTGCGGAGTGCCGGGCCCAGAATGCCGCCGGAATCGCTTGCGGCACAACGCTTCCGGTGGCTACGCCGAGCGTGACCCTGCCGACGTCCACCTCCACCGCCACGTCCACCTCGACCGCCACGTCCACGTCGACCGGCACCGGCACCGTCGGCTTTCCGGTGACGCCCGGAGCGACATGACGACCACGGTCGAGACCATCCCGACGAAATCGCGGCGCAACACCGAGTTGTTGCTGCTGCTCTTCGCGGTCGCGATCGTCCTCTTCGCCTGGGTCGACACGGAGGTCGCCAACCGCGGGGCCGTCCCTGCCGGGCTGGTGGCCATCGGCGGCGGCCTGCTGGTCCTCGTCCTGCTCTTCCACCTGGTGCTGCGGTGGAAGGCGTCGTATGCCGACCCGCTGCTGCTGCCCATCGCGACCCTGCTCAACGGGCTCGGCCTGGTGATGATCCACCGCCTCGACCTCGCGGCAGGTGACTACGGCTTCGACGGCGACGCGTTCCGGCAACTCATCTGGACCGGCGTCTCGATCATCGTGGCGGGCGCGCTGCTCTGGACCCTGCGCGACCACCGGACCCTGCGCCGCTACACCTACACCGCGATGGCCCTCGGTGTCCTGCTGCTCGTCCTGCCCCTCGTGCCGGGGTTGGGCTCGGAACAACTCGGCTCACGGATCTGGATCCGGGTCGGTCCGATGTCCTTCCAGCCTGGGGAGATTGCGAAGATCGCTCTCGCGGTGTTCTTCGCTGGCTACCTCGTGCAGGCCCGCGATGTCCTCTCCCTGGCCGGGCGCAAGGTCCTTGGCTTCACCTTCCCGCGCGGGCGTGACCTGGGCCCGATCATGGTCGCCTGGCTGGTGAGCGTCGCCGTCCTCGTCTTCGAGAAGGACCTGGGCTCGTCGCTGCTCTTCTTCGGCCTCTTCGTCGCGATGCTCTACGTTGCCACCGAGCGGGTCTCCTGGATCGCCATCGGCCTCATGCTGTTCGCGGCCGGCGCCTACGCGGCATACCTGCTCTTCCCGCACCTGCAGCGGCGGGTGATGCTCTGGCTGGACCCGTTCTCGTCCGACTCCCTCGCCCAGTCCGACCAACTGGCCAAGGGCCTCATGGGCATGGCCGCAGGCGGGCTGTTCGGCACCGGTCTGGGCAAGGGACGGCCGTGGCTGGTCGCCTTCGCCGAGAGCGACTTCATTGTCCCCTCGCTGGCCGAGGAGCTCGGGCTGACCGGGCTGTTCGCGATCCTGCTGCTCTACGGCCTGTTCGTCCAGCGCGGTCTGCGCACGGCCCTGGGGGTGCGTGACGGCTTCGGCAAGTTGCTCGCCCTGGGGTTGGCGTTCTCGGTTGCACTGCAGGTCTTCGTCGTCCTCGGTGGCGTCACGCGGGTCATCCCGCTCACCGGACTGACGACGCCGTTCATGTCGCTCGGCGGGTCGGCCCTGCTGGCCAACTGGTCGATCACGGCGTTGCTGCTGCGGATCTCCGACCAGGCCCGACGTCCCGTCCTGGACAGCGACGGCCTGCACACCATCCCGCGGCGCAAGCCCACACCCGAAGCTGTAGCGGCGCCCGCAGCCACACCGGCAGCCTCGCCCGCGCTCGCGCCAGCAGTCGCAACCGGGCCCGCAGCGGCATCCGCACCCCCAGCCGTCGCTGCGCCGACCGAGGCGGTGCCACGACCGTGAACACCCCCATCCTGCGGATGTCCCGCCTCGTCGGCGCCCTCTTCGCCATCCTGCTCATCTCGGCGACGATCATCCAGTTCGTCCAAGCCCCCTCGTTGCGAGCGCGGCCGGACAACCGGCGCACCTTGCTGGACAACTACTCCCGCGACCGTGGGTCGATCCTCGTCGGGGACACCGCGATCGCGACCTCGACGCCGTCCGAGGGCGAGCTGGCCTACCTGCGCACCTACCCCCAGGGACCGCTCTACTCCCACGTCACCGGCTACTACTCCTACATCTACGGCGCAGGCGGTGGTTTGGAGGGCAGCTCCGACGGATTGCTATCCGGATCGTCGGACGCGCTGTTCTACAAGCGGATCGCCGACCTGCTCACCGGCAAGCAACCCACCGGCGCCAGCCTGGAGCTCACCCTCAACGCCAAGGCCCAGGAGGCCGCCAGCAAGGCCCTGGGCAACCAGCGCGGTGCGGTCGTCGCCCTCGACCCCCGCACCGGCGCCATCCTCGCCCTCGTCAGCCACCCCGAATACGACCCCAACACGCTGGCCAACCACGACTCCAACGCCCAGAAGACTGCCTGGGACGGCATGCTCGACGACCGGACCCGCCCCCTGGTCGACCGAACCATCAGCGGCAACCTCTACCCGCCCGGCTCGGTGTTCAAGATCGTCACCACCGCAGCCGCGCTGTCCACGGGTGCCGTCAACGAGACGACGCAGATCCCCGGCCCGGCGGTCATGGATCTGCCGCAGACCACGGTCGGCCTGCCCAACCACGACGGCAAGTCGTGCGGCCCCGGCGACCTCACCACCTTGCAGCACGCCCTCGAGATCTCCTGCAACACCGCCTTCGGATGGATCGGCCTCAAGGTCGGCGGCGACGCGCTGCGGGACCAGGCCGCCAAGTTCGGTTTCGGTGAGAGCCTGCGGATCCCCATGCGGGTCACGCCCAGCGTCTTCCCCAGCTCCCTCAACCCGCCCCAGACCGCTCAGTCGGCCATCGGGCAGTTCGACGTGCGAGTCACCCCCCTGGAGGTCGCCATGGTGAGCGCAGCCATCGCCAACCGCGGCGTCGTCATGCGCCCCTACCTCGTCCAGCAGGTGGTCGGCGCCAACCTCGAGATCCTCGACACTCACACCCCCGAACAGATGTCGGTGGCCGTCACGCCCGAGATCGCCGCCATCATCTCGCGGATGATGGTGGGCGTCGTCGACCAGGGCTCCGGCAAGCCGGCCCGCATCAACGGCGTCTCGGTCGCCGGCAAGACCGGCACTGCCGAGCAGGGCAACGGGCTCCCGGCGCACGCGTGGTTCACGTCGTTCGCGCCCGCCGACAACCCCCAGATCGCCGTCGCGGTCATCGTCGAGGATGGCGGCAACGCGGGCGACGAGGCCGGCGGCGGCCGCACGGCCGGCCCGATCGCCAAGGCCGTCATGGAAGCGGTGATCACCCGATGAGCCCGATGACTCCAGGCCTGGGCGACGTCCTCGGCGGCCGCTACACCTTGACCGACCGGATCGCCGCCGGCGGGATGGGCGACGTCTGGGCCGCCACCGACCGCGTCCTGGGCCGCACCGTCGCCATCAAGATCATGCGTCCCAACACCACCGACGAAGGCAACTTCGCCGCGCGCTTCCGGGACGAGGCACGGCATACCGCGGCGTTGTCCCACCCCAACATCGCGGCGGTCTACGACTACGGCGAAGACGACGGCACGGCATACCTCGTCATGGAGTTGGTCCCCGGGCTGCCGCTGTCGAGCATGATCGCCGAGGGGCCGATGCCCCCCGAGCAGGTGCGGCTCATCCTCGGCCAATGCGCGCTCGCGCTCGCTGCCGCCCATGAGGCCGGCGTCGTGCACCGCGACGTCAAGCCAGCCAACGTCATGGTCACGCCCGAGGGCAAGGTCAAGCTCACCGACTTCGGCATCGCGCGCGCCGTCGACGCCGTGGGGCACACCCGCACCGGCGAGGTCATGGGCACACCGCAATACCTCGCGCCCGAGCAGGCCATGGGACAACGGGTGACCGGCGCCACCGACCTCTACTCCCTCGGGGTCGTCGGCCACGAAATGCTCACTGGCAAGCGCCCCTTCGACGCCGGGTCGGCCGTCGCCACCGCCCTCGCGCAGATCAGTGAGCCGCCCCCGCCGCTGCCGCCGCACGTCACCGACCCGCTGCGGTCGGCCATCGAGGCCTGCCTCGCCAAGGACCCTGCCCAACGCCCCTCCAGCGCCGCCTCGCTCGCCGCCCTGCTCGGTATGCCGGTCAGCGGGGTCGCGCACGCGAGCCTGGCGACCAGCGTCATCCCGTTGTCGGACCTGGGCGCCACCCAGCCGTTGGCCACTCCCACTCCGCTGCCGACCCAGGTCTACGCGCAACCGGTGGCGCCTTACGGGCACTACCCAGCGACGGCAGCGGGGCCGGCATACCCGCCGCAGCCGCAGCCACCCGACCGCCGGCGCGGGATGGGCTGGTGGTGGCTGCCGGTGATCGCCGCCCTCCTCGTCGCCGGGCTGTTCATCTGGCAGAACCTCGTCGTCGGCCGGGCCAACACCCCGATCCCCTCCGTGACGGTGACGAGGACCGTCCCCCGGACGAGCACGGCCAGCACGCCCGCGACGACCAGCGCCGCCCCGACGACCAGCACCGCCCCGACGACCACTCCGGTCAAGACGGTGACCCTCGTCGAGTCCGACTACGTCGGTCAGACCACGGGCGTCGTGCGAGCCGACCTCACCACTCTGGGCTTCCTCGACATCACCACGAAGTCCGTTCCGTCCGATCGCCCCAAGGGCGAGGTCCTCGGGATCACCCCGACCGGCTCGGTGCCGGTCACCACCACCATCGTCATCACGGTGTCCGCGGGAGCGGCACCGACAGCCAGCAGCACCGCAGGAGGCACCAGTGGCTAGCGCACTGCACGGGGGATCCGCATGAACACTCGACGCCTACTCGGGGGGCGTTACGAAGTGGGCGAGGTCATCGGCCGTGGCGGCATGGCCGATGTCCACGCGGGCTTCGACACGCGCCTGTCCCGACAGGTGGCGATCAAACTGCTGCGCTCCGACCTGGCGCGCGATGCCGTCTTCCTCGCCCGCTTCCGCCGTGAGGCGCAGTCGGCGGCCGGGCTCAACCACCCCAACATCGTCGCCATCTTCGACTCGGGGGAGGACGACAGCACCGATCCCACGACCGGGGTCGCGGTGCACGTCCCCTACATCGTCATGGAGGTCGTCGACGGCCGCACCCTGCGTGAGCACCTGACGGCCACCGGACCGATGCCCGCCGCCGAGGCCGGGCGCATCGTGTCGGACGTCCTCGCCGCGTTGGACTACAGCCACTCCAAGGGCATCGTCCACCGGGACATCAAGCCCGCCAACGTCATGCTCGGTCGCGGCGGCGCGATCAAGGTCATGGACTTCGGGATCGCCCGAGCCCTCGCCGACAGCGCAGCGACGATGACCCAGACTCAGTCGGTCGTCGGCACCGCGCAGTACTTCTCGCCCGAGCAGGCCCAGGGCAAGCCGGTCGACGCCCGCTCCGACCTCTACTCGACCGGGTGCATGCTCTTCGAACTGCTCACCGGGCGCACGCCGTTCGTCGGTGAGACTGCGGTCGCGATCGCCTACCAGCACGTCGGCGAGCCAGCCACGCCGCCGTCGTCGATCCGCTCGGCGGTGCCCGCGGCATACGACGCGATCACCTTGCATGCCATGGTGAAGGACCGCGACGCGCGCTACCAGACCGCGTTGGAGTTCCGCGACGACCTGCTCGCCGCGGGGGAGGGCCGGGCAATCAGTGCCGCCGCCCGCGGCACCGCTGCGAACGGCACGGGTGGGTTCGGCGTGGGCGCGGGGGGCGCAGCGGTCGGCGCGGTCGGCGACGCGGCCGCCACGACGGTCCTCTCCGAGGTGGGTGGTCCAGGCGGCGGATCCGGTATGCCGCCGCAGGACCTCCGTTACGACGACGACTATGACGACGAGCCCCTCACTCGCGCGGGACGTCGGGCGTCGCAGGACCCGCCCAAGCGACGCGGGGCGGCATACGTGCTGCTCACCCTCGCGGCACTGGCCGCTCTGGCCCTGCTGTTCGTCCTCGGCCGCAGCATCCTGGCCCAGAACGCCAAGCCGGACCAGGTGGCAGTGCCCTACCTCATCAACCAGACCGAGGAGCAAGCCCGGGCATTGCTGTCGGCGCGCAAACTCCTCATCGACGCCCGCAACGTCACCAACGACACAGTCGCCAAGGGACTCGTCGTCGACCAGGACCCCGACTCCGAGACCATGGTCAGCATCGGGAGCACGGTGACCGTCCAAGTGTCGTCCGGGCCAGGTCAGGCGGCGATCCCCTCGCTCGCTGGGTTGACCAAAGACGCGGCAGTCACCGCCCTGAAGATCCTCAACTTCCCAACACCCGGCGTCGTCGTGCTCGACGACCCGTCGCAGGCCAAGGACGCCGTCATCGGCACCGATCCGCCGGCCAGCACGGTCGTCCCGTTGACCCAACAGATCACCCTCAAGGTGGCCTCGGGCAAGGTCGCGGTGCCCAGCCTCGTCGACCAGAACCAGGTGACGGCCCAGGCCACGCTCGCCGGGCTCAAACTCCTCTATGCGGTCGCCGAGCGGGTGCCGACAGCAGACACGACGATCCTTGAGGGCACGGTGCTCAGCCAGGACATCGTCCCCGGAACGTTGGTCGACGTCGGCTCGACGGTCAATGTCAAGATCGCCATCCGGCTCATCTCGACGGTCACGGTCACGGCACCCCAACCGCCGCCCCCGCCGTCCACCTCATCGACGGCGACGTCGACCACGGGAGGGTAGCCGGAGGTAGGGGCCGGAGCGTACGCGGAGGCTGACAGCCGGCCGGCGGACGCCAGTGGCTGACGGCCCGCCGGCGGACGTCAGTGGCGGGCGTCAGTGGTGGACGAGCGGGCTGAGGCCGGCCGATCTGGCGACGGCCTCGGAGTCACCACACATCGCCAACCAGTTGGCGAGGATCCGGTGGCCGCCCTCGGTGAGCACGCTCTCGGGGTGGAACTGCACGCCGTGCAGCGGAAGGCTGGCGTGGCGAACTGCCATGACCAGGCCGCTGGCGGTGTGGCCGTTGGCTAGTAGCTCGGCCGGGAGGGTGGCCGGATCGATCGCCAGCGAGTGATAGCGGGTGGCGGTGAACGGCTGCGGCAGCCCGGCGAGGACGCCCGTGCCGTCATGCTCGACCTGCGAGGTCTTGCCATGCAGCAACTCTGGAGCCCGGCCGACCGTCGCCCCCATGACCACGCCGAGTGCCTGATGGCCCAGGCAGACGCCCATCATCGGCTGCGAGCGCTCGGCGCAGGCCGCGATCATCGCCATCGACACGCCGGCGTCCTCAGGGGTGCCGGGGCCCGGTGAGACGAGCACCCCGTCGTAGCCGGCGCCTTCGGCAGGGGTCACCGCGTCGTTGCGGACCACCGTGCACTCGGCGCCGAGTTGCTCGAGGTAGCCGACGATGGTGAAGACGAACGAGTCGTAGTTGTCGACAACGAGGATCGTGGGGCGCTCAGACACCAGACACGCCTTTCGGAGCCCAGGCTCCATCGATGGTCACCTGGTCGAAGGGCAACAGCGGCGCGACCGCGGGGAAGACCCAGGTGAAGAGCACGGCGACGACGATGAGGAAGAGCAGGATCATCGTGGCCAGCTTGGCCCCGCGCCTGCCGGGGAGCGCTCGCCAGAGGGCGGCATACATCTCAGGCACCTCCGACGAGCGAGAGGGCGGACGGGGCGGTCGTCATCTCCGGCGGGGCGCCTTCGCTGCGGGGGACGACCCGGTCGAGCTTGGCGAAGACGATGAGGCGCTGGGCCGCGGAGAACTTCGGGTGGCACGTGGTCAGCGTCAACCAGGCCTCGGTGGGCTTGGCGCCCAGCTTCTGCGGCACCGGAGCAACGACCTCGGACTGGCTCGGCCGGACGACCGTCGAGCGAGCCATCCGATAGACGACGTAGGACTGGCGGGTCTCGATGATGACGACGTCACCTTCGACGAGGGCATCAAGGTCGAAGAACGGGTGTCCGTGAGTGGTGCGGTGGCCAGCGATCGCCATGTTGCCGATCTGGCCGGGCATCGATGACCGTGGGTAGTGGCCCGGTCCCTTCGCCAGGGTGCCGGGGGTGATCCCTTCGTAGACCGGCCTGGCCCAGTCGGTGCCGAACCGCGGGATTCGGATGATCGCCATGATGGAGCCGTCATCAAGCGTGGGCGCAACGCCCCCGACCAGGGGGCCTTCCGGAAGCTCAGGGAGGCTCGTGCCGTCTGGCCCTAACGCCTCCAACTCCGCGACGACCCCCGCTTGCGCCCGGCCTTCGATGAGGCTGCTGTAGCCCACCTGCCAGACGACGAAGAGCAGCACGACGACGCCCGCGGTGACCAGCAGTTCGCCGATCACGCCGAGCGTTGCGCGGAAGACCCTCACCTCGCCACCTTCGCCACCAGTTGGGACACGGGACCTGAGTATGCCGGGAAGGTCGCCTTCGCCTCGGTCGTCACCCGATAGCCGAGACCGACCGCGTCGACCCACTCCTTGTAGATGGCGATCTGCGGGTCCTGGTCGAGCGCCTCGTTGAGGGCGTCGATGCGCCCGATCGCCGAGATGACGAACGGCGGCGAATAGACCCGGCCCTGCAGGATCAACGTGTTGCCCACGCACCGAACGGCCGAGGTCGCGATGATCCGTTGGTCCTGGATCATCATCGCCTCGGCCCCGCCCCGCCACAGCGCGTTGACGACCGCTTGGACGTCCTGCTGGTGGACGACGAGGTCATCGGGTCGCACCGATGCCGGCAGGTTGGCCGAGTTGCGCTTGGAGTCGGTGAGCGCCACCGTAACCGCCGGCCCCTGCACGGCTCGGGTGCCGACGACCGGTGCGAGGAGGTTGATGACGTCGGTGATCGGGGCCAGGCCGGTCGTCGAGGGCACCGCGGCGGCGGTGAGGGCGTCGAGCTCGGTCTGCAGGGTCGTGATGGCCGCCGACTTGGCGGCCACGTCGCGGGTGGCCCCGTCAATGAGACCAGGCAAGCCACGGTCGCTGCGCAGATCGGTGCCACGGGCGGCCTGGAAGCTGGTGGCGAAGAGCAGGCCGGCCAGCGCGAACACCGCTGGGGCCAGCAGGCGCCAGTAGCCTGGACGGGATCGAGGGGAGGCGGGCGGCATACCGACACCTCCTGAGGTACTAGTCGAGCCCGCGCGCAAGCGAGCGGCACGCGAGTGCGTGCTCCATCACCTACGCTAAGGCACACCAGCAAGAACGCAAGGAGACCTCGTGTCCGAGTCGCAGGACCCCACCGACAAGAAGCCGGTCGTTGTCCCGCCGGCAGCCAAGGTTGCCCAGGCGCGCCAGGCGGCCGAGGCCGAGAAGCGCCGCCAGGCTAAGGCCCTCGATGCGCCCAACCCGTCGTGGTGGGCGCCGGTCTTCGTCACGCTCCTGCTTGCGGGGCTGCTGTGGATCGTCGTCTTCTACATCTCGCAGGGCCTCTGGCCGGTTGCGGCGTTCAACTACTGGAACCTCGTCGTCGGCTTCGCGCTGCTCATCGCCGGGTTCGCCATGACGATGAAGTGGAAGTGACCTCGGCCCACTCATCGGGTGTCCGGCGAGTTACATCCGTGTAGTTCTCCCCAGCTGTGGACAAGCCTGTGGATAACTTCGCCGGCCGCTCCGCCGGGGCCGCTCAGCGGTAGATGTCGGGCACGCCGAGGTAATCGATGACCATCGCGGCGATGACCAGAGCAAACACCAGGGCCATCGCCGGCCACTGCCACGAGCGCCGATCCCGATGGGCCAGCACGGCGAACACCCCGGCGACGGCGGTGCCCGTGACGAGGCCACCCAGGTGGGCCTGCCAGGCGATCCCGGGATAGATGAACCCGAAGACGATGTTGACGGCCAGCACGGCATACAGCGGCGTCGAGGATCGACCGAGATGCCGGTTGAGCACGAGGAGCGCCCCGAACAGCCCGAAGACCGCCCCGGAGGCGCCGACGACGGGAGTGGCCCAGGCGGCATACTGCGCGGCCTCGGCCGAGGTGAACAGGATGCTGCGCGGCGCGGGGGCCAGCAGCAGCACGCCGGCCGACCCGCCGACGGCCGAGACGAGGTAGAGCGCCAGGAAGCGGGCCCGGCCGAGCAGGCTCTCGAGATAGGGCCCGATCTGCCAGAGCATGAGCATGTTGAGCCCGAGGTGCAACACCGTGGACGGGCTGTGCAGGAACGCGCCGGTGAGGGCGCGCCACGGCTCGTGCCACCCGATGACGGGGACGAAGGCGAGGTCCTCGGTCGTCACCGGGCGCAGGAACTGCAAGACATAGACCGCGGCGCAGATGGCGATGATCGCCTTGGTGGCCAGGGGGTTGCCGTCGATGGTGCGCCCACCGAAGGCGGTGCGCGTCGGACGGACCGTGCGGGCCGACTCGCGCACACAATCCACACATTGCACGCCCACGGGCGCCGGCCGTTGGCACTCCGGGCACACCGGCCGACGACACCGTTGACAACTCACCCACGACTCTCGGTCGGGGTGGCGGGGGCAGACCGGGCGGGGGGTCGCCCCACCGACGCCCTCAGGCAGGGTGGGATAGCTCATGTATGCCGCCCGCTCACCTCGGTCGCGCGCCTGCCCACTGCGGGTGGCTCAGTCCTGGTCGACGGTGACCGACTCGATGACGACCGGCTCGAGCGGGCGGTCGTTGCGGTCGGTGCGCACGGCGGCGATCGCGTCGACGATCGCACGGCTCGGGGCGTCGGCCACCTCGCCGAAGATCGTGTGCTTGAAGTTGAGGTAACCCGGCGTCGAGACGGTGATGAAGAACTGCGAGCCGTTGGTGCCCTTGCCCATCCGCTTCCCGGCGTTGGCCATGGCCAGCAGGTAGGGGCGGTCGAAGGTCTTGTCGGGGTGCGGCTCGTCGTCGAAGGTGAAGCCCGGCCCGCCATAGCCCTGACCCAACGGGCAGCCGCCCTGGATCATGAAGCCGGAAATGATCCGGTGGAAGACCAGACCGTCGTAGAACTTGGTCGGGTTCGTCCGCTTGGCGTCGTCGCGGTAGTCCTTCTCGCCCGTCGCGAGCCCCACGAAGTTGGCCACCGTCTTGGGCGCCTCGTTCGGGAAGAGGGTGACGACGATGTCGCCGTGGTTGGTGTGGAGGGTTGCCTTCATGGCGAACATCCTCGCACGGCATACCCAGAGGTATGCCGGGTGTCCCAGACGGCGCTCCAGCGCGAGTTCGGGGGAGGCGGGTGTGTGTCTGGACCCGGGACAGGGCAGGATGTGACCACTGACCCCGGCAGCGGCGGGCGTTGACGACAGTGTCGGCGACAACGACGATGAGGCGACGACGCCGCGAGGGGTCCAGGTGCTTGGATGGACGACCACCACGAACCACCAGGAGGATCAGTGTCCCGGAAGCGTGCGAGTGACAAGACCGAGGACCTGTCGGTGTTTGGGCGGCTGGCCGCGGCCCGCGGCGAGCGCGGTGATGGCACCGTCTTCGGTGCGCTGGCCCAGCTGAGGGAGTCGGTGGCACCGGCGGCCCAGCGCGGGCGCACCCGAGCGATGCAGGCCGCTGCCCCCCTCGCCGACCGGGCTCGCGAGGTGGCTACTCCCTTGGCCGAGCGGGCCAAGGACGCCACGGCTCCGTATGCCGGTCGGGCCCGCGACGCCGCCGATGCCGCGCGTGAGGCAGCCGCACCGTATGCCGGTCGCGCGCGTGAGGCAGCCGCACCGTACGCCGGTCGGGCCCGCGACGCCGCGGAGGCCGCCCGCGAAGCGGCCGCACCTTATGCCGAGAAGGCTAAGGAAGCCGCAGGGGCTGCCCGCGAAGCGGCGGCGCCGTATGCCGAGCGGGCCAAGGAAGCGGCGGAGGCCGGGCGGGACTGGGCTCGGCCGCGCGTCGAGCATGGAGTCGAGGTCGCCGCCCCACGGCTGCAGGCCGCGGTCGATGAAATCGCCCCGAAGGTGGATCAGGCCCGCGACAGCCTCGTCGAGGACCTCCTGCCCAAGGTGTCGGCCGCCATCGCCGCCGTTGCCGCCGCCGCAGGGTCGGCCAAGCGCGACCTGGCTGCCAGTGCTCCGCAGGCGTTTGCCGCGGTGACCGAAGCCGTCAGCGACGCCGCGAGCAGCGCGGACGCGCCGGCTGCGGCCGAGGCGGGGTCGGTGGGCAAGACCAAGGGCAAGAGCAAGAAGGGCGGGTTGCTGCTGCTGTTCGGCATCGGCGCCGCTGCCGCTGCCGCTATTGCGGTGATCATGTCCCGCAAGCCCAAGGACGACCCGTGGGCCGCCCCGGTGACGGAGACGGCATACCTGCCGCCAACGACCGGACGCGCGTCGACCGTCGCCCCGGTTGCGGACCAGCCCGAGGCCGCGGCCGACGAGGCTGGTGCGGCGGACGCGAGTGCGGCTCTCGACGACGAGGTCACCGAGGTCACCGACGAGCCCGCGGAACCCGAGACCCCTGCTGACGCCGTGGCTGATGCGGAGGCCGAGGTCGCTGCGGAGGCGGACGATGTGGCCGAGGCCGTCGCGGACGATGTGGCTGCGGACGATGTGGCTGCGGACGTCGTTGCCGACGACGACAAGGCCGACCCCAACGACAAGGACGACCCCGACGCCTGATGTCGGTCGCCGGGTCGAGTTGACCCCGGACACCCCTGTGCCCCGCCGGACCACCGCGCGGGGCACAGGACGTTCAGGCCGGGGTCACCAGCTGGCTCAGACTGGGCGGATGTGCGACCAGGGCTTGGTGAGATGGAAGCGCCGCCCAGTGATCTCGCTGACCCGGATCGCCATGACGTGGGTCTTGTGCGAGGCGACCCAGGGACGCAGTCGCAGTTGGTCGGTCATCAGGGCCTGCTCGCCGGTCAATTCGACGACGACCCCGCGGCATACGACGCTCTCGGCGACCTCGCCGACCGTGGCGTCGACCTCGAAGGCGACCTCCGGGTTTTGCACGAGATCGCTGAACTTGCCTCCGTCACCGGTGCGGAAGACCACGTGGTCGCCCGCGACGGCGAAGTTGACCGGGGTGATCTGGAGTCCGTCGCCGTGACGGAAGGCGAGCCGACCGAGCTCCTGGCGGCGCAGGACCGCCCAACACTCCACCTCGGTGAGAACGTCTACCGGGCTGGTCATTCCGTCGCCTCGTTGCGGCTGCTGAGCTAGAGCTATGCCCACTACTCAAGAGTAACTCCGACGCGCGTGGGAAAAGGACCAAGGGTCCTGGTTTCAACACCGAAACACCGATATGGCGACGGAACTCACACGCGGTGAGGCGTGTCAGTGCGGCTGGCGGGCGATCTTCGGCTTGCTCAAGGCGCAGAAGTGCTCGACGTTCTTGGTGGGGCCGGACACGACCAACTCGTCCTGAGGCTGGACGAGGGTCTCGGGCCGGGCGTAGATGAAGTCCTCACCGATCCGCTTGACCCCGACGATCGTCACGCCATACTTCGCGCGGACGCCGGTCTCGGCGAACGTCTTGCCCCATTGCTCGTGGTAGGCCATGGTGCGAGCGATGGCGAAGTCGTCGTCGAACTCGAGGTACTGCGTCATCCCTCCGACGATCATGTGGGCCACCTGCTCACCCATCGCGCGTTCGGGATAGACGACGTGGTGGACGCCGAGCCGCTCAAGGATCCGGCCCTGGGTCTTGGTGCTCGCCTTGGCCCAGATGTCCGGTATCCCATAGTCGACCAGGGCCAGGGCCGTCATGACACTGGACTCCACGTTGCTGGAAATACCGATGACGGCCTTGTCGAAAGACTCGACCCCGAGTTGTTCCAGGGCGTCGCGGTCGGAGCTGTCGGCCTGGACGACGTGGGTGAACTCGTCGGCGTAGCGCTGCACGCGGACCTCGTCGAGGTCGACGGCCATGACCTCCTGGCCCATCGCGACGAGTGAGCGAGCGACGGAGACACCGAACCGACCCAGGCCGATGATGATCACGGGAGGGTTCTCGTCGTCCCTGCGGAACGGGTTGCTAACCAATGATCGGCCTTTCTTCGGGGAGCCGGTAATGCCTGTGCCGAGTATTCAAGGCCAAGGCGACCGCTGTGGTCACCGTGCCCACTCGGCCTACATACATCAGGGCCATGAGGATGAGTTGTCCGAGACCGGGCAGCGCCGGGGTGATCCCCGTCGAGAGCCCCACGGTGGCGAAGGCCGAGATGGCCTCGAAGGCGACCTTGTCGAAGGCGAAGTCGCTGACGATGAGCAGCCCCATCGTGCCGATCGCCACGACTCCGACGGCGAGCAGCACGACCGTGAACGCCTGGCGCAGCGAGTCGCGGGGGATCCGCCGATTGCCCACGGTGACGTCCTGCTCACCGCGGATCTCGCTCCAGATGACGAAGGCCAGCAGGACGAAGGTGCCGACCTTGATACCGCCGGCCGTGCCGGCGCTGCCACCACCGATGAACATCAGGCCGTCGTTGAGGGCCAGGGTCTCCTGGGTCGCCTTGCCATAGTCGATCGTGTTGAAGCCTGCCGTGCGCGGCGTGATCCCGCCGATCAGGGCGTTGATCGTCTTGCCCCACCCGCTCATCGGGCCGATCGTGTCGGGGTTGTTCCACTCCGCCGCGGCGAACCCGACACACCCGATGATCAACAGGGCGAGGTAACCGAGGATGGTGACCTTGGAGTGGACGGTCCAGTGGGACGGGGTGCGCCACCGCCGGAAGAGTTCGTAGAACACCGGGAAGCCGAGCCCGCCGGCCACGATCGCGGCGCTGATCGGCCCGATGATGAAGATGTCCTGGTTGAAGCTCATGAGGTTGTCGCTGAACAACGCGAAGCCGGCGTTGTTGAAGGCCGACACCGAGTGGAACAACCCTTGCCACAGGGCCGACCCGACCGAATGTCCGTAGCCGATGTAGAACCGCAGCGCCAGGAAGATGGCGACGACGACCTCGGTGAGCACGACGGTGATACCGACGGTCCGCAGGATGCCCTTGACGTTGCCCATCGTCGTCGCGCTGGTCTCGCTCTGCGCGACGAGGGTCTGGCTCAAGCCGAGGCGACCGCCCGCGAGGATCGCCAGCAAGGTCGCCATCGTCATGATGCCGAAGCCGCCGACCTGGATGAGCACCATGATGACGAACTGCCCGAAGGTCGACCAGTAGGTCGCCGTGTCGACGACGGCCAACCCGGTCACACAGGACGCCGAGACGGCGGTGAACGCCGCGGCCAGGACGTTAGGTGCTTCCTCGCTGTTGGTCCGCGAGACCGGCAGACACAACAGCACGGTGCCGATGGTGAGGAAGACCGAGAAGACAAGGGGGATGAGTCGACCGGGCCGAGTCAGTGCCTTGAGCACGTGCCCCCCTTGTCCATGGCGCTGCGAACCGACCGCGCCAATGGTAGGGGGACAACGCGGCATACCGAAGAGGGGTTCTCATCCCGCGGCGGTGATGTGTGCCTCAGCCGCCGACGTGCACCTGGGGGCGACGGGCGGCGTCGGGCTCGGCGCGGCGCAGCACCTCGTGGGTGAGCGGGGGGATGTCACCCTCGCCGGCGAGGATGAACCGCAGGGCATTCTGGGCCGGCGGCTGCTCGCTCCACTCGAAATAGACGTGGGGAGGGTCGGTATGCCGGTTGCGCACCGCGAGCAGCACGGCCGCGAGGACGTTGGGGACACTCGTGCCCGTGGCTCGCAGGATCCGGTGGGGGCCGACGGTCACCGCCGTGACCGGGACGGCCGCCATGAAGTCGCTCGCGTCGGTGATGTCGACCTCGAGGAACACGACGTCGTCGGTGTGCAAGAGGTGGTTGTCCAGCCGGACGTCGTAGGACTTCTCGCGGTATTCCAGGTCATCGCCGTCGTCGAGTCGGTTGGCGATGAAGCGCAGCGGCTCACCCTCGTGGCTGGCTCCCGCGAGCAGCGCGGTCGCTGACTCGTCGAACACGACGCGGGGGACCCGCAGCTCGGTGCTGCGGCTGACCCGCGAGGAGATGCTGACGACGAGGATCGCGGCGACGAACATCAGCGCGATCCACAAACCCTCGGGCCGGTCCTTGATGGTGACGACGATCGTGTAGATGAACACGGCGCTGACGACGGCGAAGAAACTCGCCGCCAGCCGGTGACCGCGACGCAGCTCGGTGAGGAAGACCGCCACCGCAGCCGAGGTCATCAGCGCGAGGACCCCGGTCGCGTAGGCCCCCGCCTGCGCGTCGACGTTGGCCTTGAAGGCGAGCGTGACGGCGGCCGACACGAGGATGAAGACGACGACGAGGGGTCTGGTCGAGCGGGCCCAGTCCGGCGCCATGCCGTAGCGCGGGAGGTAGCGCGGGACGATGTTGAGCAGCCCGGCCATCGCCGACGCTCCGGCGAACCACAGGATGCCGATCGTCGAGATGTCGTAGGCCGTGCCGAAGACGTCACCGAGCAGGTCGTGGGCGAGATAGGCCAGGGCCCGGCCGTTGGCCTCACCGCCGGGCTGGAAGTCGGCCGCGGGAATCAACAACGTCGTCACCAGCGACGAGCCCAGCAACATGACGCTCATGATGAGCGCGGCCGTCGTCAGCAGTTTGCGGGCGTTGCGGATCCGGCCGGTCGGAGCGGCGGGCGTGTCGGTGGGGTCGCCCTTGACCAGCGGCATGACGACAACGCCCGTCTCGAAGCCCGACAAACCCAGAGCCAGCGCCGGGAAGACCAGCAGGGCCGCCCCGATGACCGCTATCGGCGACGCATAGGTGGACGTGATGGCGCTCGTCCACTCGCCGACGTGCTCCGAGTGTGCGGCGACCTCCATGAGACCGCGCCCGACGACGACCGCAGACAGACCGAGGTATGCCGCGACCAGCACGACCGCGATCCCGATGGCTTCTTTGAAGCCCTTGAGGAAGATGGCACCGAGGAAGGCGAGCAGGACCAACGTGACGGTGACCTGCTGACCGCTGAGGACGCTCTTGAGGAACGGGTTCTCGATGAGGTGAGCGCTCGCGTCGGCCGCCGACAGGGTGATCGTGATGACAAAGCCGGTCGCGACGAAGCCGATGAGCACGAGGACGAGCAGTTTGCTCGGCCAATAGGTGAGCAGCCGTTCGAGCATCGACAGGCTGCCATCGCCGTGCGGGCTCTCCTGCGCGACCCGCCGATACATCGGCAGGGCCCCCAGCAGGGTGACGAGCACGAGAACGAGGGTGGCGAGTGGGGCCAGGGCTCCGGCCGCAAGCGCAGCGATGCCCGGCTGGTAGCCCAAGGTCGAGAAATAGTCGACGCCGGTGAGGCACATGACCCGCCACCACGGCTGGGTGTGCTGGTGCTGGGCGACCTCGCTCTCTTCCTCGTAGAACCCGCCCGGCTCACGATGCCCGGCGTCGAGGAACCACGAGAGGAATGCATTGCGTCGCTCGGTTGCCGCGTTGGTGATGCTCGTCACGGCGTGAGCGTAACGGTCAGGCGCGCGGCATACCTGCAGTGAGCAAGGTATGCCGCGCGCCCGGGGGCCTGCGATGTGGTGTGGTGCCGAGGGACTACTTCACCTTGTCGATGCCTTCGTGACCGACGGTGAGCATCGCCCCGCCGTCGTGGGCGGCGCGCAGGTCGGCGTGCGCGAAGGCACGGGCCAGGTGGTATGCCGCGATAGTCACGATCGTGCCCAGCGCGATGCCGGCCAGCTCGAAGGTGTCGCTCACCTTGAGGGCCGTGTTGCCGATGCCGAGGATGATGCCGGCCGCCACCGGGACGAGGTTGATCGGGTTGGCGAAGTCGACGTTGTTCTCTTTCCAGATCTTGGCGCCGAGCAGGCCGATCATCCCGTAGAGGACGACGGTGATGCCGCCGAGGACGCCGCCCGGGGTGGCCGCGACGAGGGCACCGAACTTCGGCGAGAGGCCGAAGATGATGGCGATGAAGGCCGCGACGACGTAGGCGGCCGTCGAATAGATCCGGGTGGCGGCCATGACGCCGATGTTCTCGGCGTAGGTCGTCGTCGGGGAGCCGCCGACCGAGGAGGCGACCGCGGTGGCGACACCGTCGGCCGCGATCGCGCGACCCATGACGTGGTCGAGGTCGGCACCGGTCATCTCGGCGACGGCCTTGACGTGGCCGGTGTTCTCCGCGATGAGGGCGATGATCGCGGGAAGGACGACGAGGACCGCGGCGAAGGAGATCGTCGGGGCGTGGAGGCCGACGAGTTCCTTGCCGTCGGCGCCGGTGGTCGTCGCCGGCGGGAAGCCCAGCCACGGCGAGCTCGCGACCCCGTCGAGGTTGACCCGCCAGTGCGTCGTCACCTTGCCGGCGCCCGCGTCGAAGCTGGTGATCTGGCCGAAGCCCCGGTCGAACAGCCAGGACAGCACGAAGCCGAAGACCAGGCTGAGGAAGATCGAGATCCGCCCGAGGAAGCCCTTGAGCGCGACCGCGCACACGATGGCGAAGGTCATGACCAACAGGGCGACCCACTGGTCCTGCGGCCAGTAAACGTTGGCGACGACCGGCGCGAGGTTGAAGCCGATGAGCATGACGACCGCGCCGGTGACGACCGGAGGCAGCACCTTGTGGATGATGCCCGAGCCGGCCACATGGACGAGCAGACCGACGAGCGCGAGGACGACACCGCCGATGAGGATGGCGCCGGTGACGGTGCGGGAGTCGGCGCCCGGCTGGGCCCGGATCGCGGCGGCGACCCCGACGAACGA
>Ga0208196_1001751_pt1 | contig 21997 bp, 14 predicted proteins | sample AD_JPNNA7_MetaG_FD_184443 | JGI IMG/M metagenome (GOLD analysis project Ga0208196, IMG submission 184443) | Active sludge microbial communities of municipal wastewater-treating anaerobic digesters from Japan - AD_JPNNA7_MetaG (SPAdes) (version 2) | ecosystem: Engineered > Bioreactor > Anaerobic...
CTTCAAAATGTTATATGAACAATCCCATTTAGCTCAATAAAGACAGTCATAAGGAAGAATTTTTAAGAAATAATTATTTGTCCGTTAAATTATCTTTGTTTTTATGTCCTATATCGGATTTGAGAAACTCTGACAATATAAAATCATAGTTAAAAATTGTTACTCAAGTAATAATTTTGATATGCTTATTGGGAAAAACTACCGATTGAGCTTTTAATCTTGTTGTTTTAAATCAATTATAAGAGTTTTTAAACGGCAAATCGTTTGCAAATGAGTTATATTTGCGTCCCAATGTAATTGATTAAATGAATACCAAAGAATTATTAAAAAAATACAGTAAACCGGAAAATTTTATTAACCGCGATTTAAGCTGGGTTGAGTTCAATAAACGTGTTCTGGAAGAAGCACTTAATCCGGAACTGCCTTTGCTTGATAAAATTAAATTTATTTCGATATTCTGTTCCAACCTTGATGAATTTTACATGATCAGGGTTTCGGGAATAAAAGAACAGATCGCAGCAAATATTTCAGAACCTGCTATTGATGGACTTACACCTATCGAACAGCTTAACAAAGTGGAGATTGCATTAAAACCGTTACTAAAAAAGCTTGATAATCTCTGGACGAATGAAATGATTCCTGCATTAAAAGAGCAAGGCATCATTCTCCTTTCATTTGATGAGCTAAGTGATAGTGATAAAGAAAAACTTACAGGTTATTTTAAAAAAGAAATATTTCCTGTTTTAACTCCGCTTGCTTTTGATCCGGGAAGACCTTTCCCCTACATTTCCAATTTAAGTTTAAACCTGGCTATTCTTATACAAAAGCCAAACGGCGAACAACATTTTGCAAGAGTTAAAATGCCCAGCATTTTACCAAGATTATTGCAGATTGATAACATTTTAGAGCCGGATAAACCTTTTAATGCTGATGGAAATTTCTCTGCAACCTACATCTGGCTTGGTGATATTATAAAAGCAAATCTGAATTTACTTTTTCCCGGAATGGAAATAGTTGAAGCTCATAGATTCAGAATAACCAGAAATACTGATATTGAACTTCAGGAAGATGAAGCTGATGATCTGTTAAGTGTTATGGAAGAAAACATTAAGCAAAGAAGATTTGGCAGTGTGGTCAGATTGGAAGTAGGACATCCAATGCCCGATTTTATGCTTGATACACTGATTGAAAATCTTGAGATAACCAAAGAAGATGTTCACATGTCTGATGGACCGCTCGGATTAAGTGATATTATGAGCCTTTACAATCTGCCTGTTCATCAATTAAAAGAAAAACCGTTCTATCCTGTTACACCAAAAGTATTTGATGAAGAGGAAGATTATTTTTCAATAATCAGACAGAAAGATATTCTTCTTCATCATCCATATCATTCGTTTACACCTGTTATTGATTTTATAAAAAATGCAGTACTTGATCCTGATGTGCTTGCAATTAAACAGACACTATACAGGGTTGGTCCCGATTCACCGATTATTAAATGCTTAATAGAAGCAGCAGAGATGGGAAAGCAAGTTGCAGTACTTGTAGAACTAAAAGCACGATTTGATGAACAAAATAATATTTTCTGGGCAAGGGAACTTGAAAAAGTAGGAATACATGTAGTTTATGGTTTGGTCGGATTAAAGACACATGCTAAAATAACTCTTGTTGTTAGAAAAGAATATGATGGAGTAAAAAGATATGTACATATCTCAACCGGAAATTATAATGCAATTACTTCAAAGCTTTATACAGATTTAGGATATTTTACCTCAGATGAAGATATATGCAGCGATGTTTCCGATATATTTAATTTTCTTACCGGTTACTCCAAACAGAAAGAATACAGAAAGTTGTTCGTTTCACCTGTTAATATGCGTGAAAAAGTTCTGGAACTGATCAACAACGAAATTGAAAACGCTTTAGCTGGTAAAGAAGCAAAAATTTATTTAAAGCTGAATGCGCTTGTTGATCCATCTGTTATATCTGCTTTGTACGAAGCATCAAACGCAGGCGTTGATATAAAACTTGTTGTGCGCGGTGTTTGCAGTTTGATTCCGGGAGTTAAAGGCTTAAGTGAAAATATAGAAGTCAGAAGTATTGTCGGTAGATATCTTGAACACAGCAGGGTTTTTTATTTTTACAGCGATGGAGATGAGAAAGTTTATATCAGCAGTGCTGATATGATGCAGAGAAATCTTGATAGAAGAGTTGAGGTCGCTGTTCCGATCGAAAATCAGAAATTAAAAAATGAAATAATAAGTACATTGATAAAAGTTACTTTAAAAGATAATGTTAAAGCACGAATACTGCAGCCCGATGGCAGTTATAAATTTGTTGAATGTAAAGAAACAACAAAAAAAGTTAACAGTCAGGAATGGTTAATGAAACATGCACTTAAAGCAACCGGAATCAGAAATCAAAAATCATTTTAACAGTAACTTTAACTTTCTAACAACAAATAATTTTTTAATAACATATCCAATATAATTAATATTTTTAAGGTATAATAATGTCCGAAATAACTAAAAGCAGTCTTGTAAACTCAATTAAAAACGTAAAACATCCGGAGTTAAATGTTAATCTGATCACGTTAAATTCAATTAAAAAGTTCAATCAAAAAGATGGTGAAATATTTTTAGAACTTTCTCTTACGACAAAAAATTCTGATGATATTAAAAATGCAATTATTGATCAGTTAAAAAATGATTTTAAGGAGATAAGAAAAGTTGATCTGAATCTTCAGACAAAAGCATCTTCGCATATAACCACTCATAAAGATCCCCGTAAGGATGCAATATTACCTGGAGTTAAAAACACAATTGCAGTTGCAAGCGGAAAAGGCGGCGTTGGAAAAAGTACGGTTGCTGTCAATCTTGCAGTGGCATTAGCTTTGGATGGAGCTATGGTTGGTTTAGTAGATGCAGATATTTACGGACCAAGTATTCCAATAATGCTTGGCGCAAATGATAGACCAAAAGTATATCAGGCAGAAAATTCAGTTAAGATTATTCCGCTTGAAAATTATGGTATTAAATTTATGTCAATCGGTCTCCTTATAGATGAAAATGCTCCGATAATATGGCGCGGACCTATGGCAAGCGGAGCTATTAAACAGTTTCTTACAGATGTGGATTGGGGCGAACTTGATTATTTAATTTTCGATTTACCTCCCGGAACAGGTGATATACAGCTTACACTTGTTCAAACAATTCCATTAACAGGTGCTGTTATTGTTACTACACCGCAGGAAGTATCACTAATTGATGCAAGAAAAGCACTTAAGATGTTCGAAAGAGTTAATGTACCCGTTCTTGGAGTCGTGGAAAATATGAGTTATTTTATTGCACCTGATACAGGAAACAAATATGATATCTTTGGCTCAGGAGGAGGTCAAAAAATTTCTTCGGAACTTAATACAACATTACTTGGCGGAATCCCAATTGATCAGCGCATTAGACAAGGCGGTGATAATGGTGAACCGATGGTGTATTCTACTCCTGATGCTGATGAATCAAAAATAATTATGGATATATCAAGAAAACTTACAGAACAGGTAAATATCCGTAACACAGGTTCAAATGATAAAATTGAAATAGATCTTGGTGATGATAATTAAGAAATATTTCATCAAAGAGAATTCTTAATATATGTGTAGGAATTAAAGGATATGAGTTTTATTTTAGGTTGAACAAAAACAATTGAGGTGATGAAATGAAAAAAATAGTTTACTTCTTTTTCTTCTTTTCGATCTCGTTGGCTGCTCAATCTTTTCCTGTTGCCGGAAAAACTTTTTCAGTAAAATATAATCCCGCTGATAAAAAAATTTTTACAAAAGACTCAAAACTTACTCTAGTGTATGCATTTGATTACTGGGGTACAAAAGGCTTTGCGTCAGATGGACCAGAGGCATTATTTCAAAATGTCCTGAATCCTGACCAAGGGAGAAAAAATGAAATTAATATGTCAGCAACGGACGGTATTTTTTCTGCCGAGATTAATATTCCAGATTCAGCTGAATTACTTTCATACTATGTTACTGACGGAACCAATTTCGATTATAACGACAAAAAAACTTATACGAGTTATATTTTTGATAATTCAGGTAAACCTGTTAAAGGAGCAAGATTCAGAAATATAGATTTTTTAATAATGGCTGGCGCCGATAATGAAACCTGTATTGCTGAAATTGAAAACGAATTAAAAGACTATCCTGATTTTCATCTCGCCCGTTTTGTGCTTTGGGATAAGAAATTTAATAACGCAAAAAGCTTTGATGATGTAGTGCAGCTAAAAAATGATTTTGAAGAAGAATTCAATCAATTAAACAAAAAATATCCAAACAATTATGAACTTTTAAATGCACAAGGTAGAATATACTATGCTTTTCAATCAGCTTTAAGTGAATTGTTAATGCCTCATTATCAATATGCTACTGAAAAAATTGTAAGAATAGCTGAACAGATTCCGGAAGGTAAAAGAGCTTCTGTAGTTCAGCGAATATTTGAGATGAATGAAAGACAAAAAAAATCATCTGAGTTCAATAAAGATATTATTGGTAAGCCTTCAATAGATTTTGAATTTGTATCAACTAAAGGCGAACAAAGAAAGCTGTCAGATTATAAAGGTAAAGTTGTTCTTCTCGATTTTTGGGGAACATGGTGCGGACCTTGCGTTGGCGAAATACCAAACCTTGTAAAAGCTTATGAAAAGTTCAAAGGAAAAGGATTCGAGATAATCAGTGTAAGCAGTGACCTGATGTTTAACAGTAAAAATGAAGATGAGTTTAAAAAGTTTACAGAAGAAAGAAATATGAGCTGGACACATGTTTTGGATGATAACAACAAATCTATCCATTCATTGTATAATATTACCCATTGGCCAACTTTATATCTCGTTGGTAAAGACGGAACAATTATCAGAACTGAGAGCGAATTAAGAGGTGAAAGCCTTGAAAAAACACTTGCAGAGGTTCTGAATTAAATAAACAATTTTTTAATTTGTTAATTGAATGATTTAATCATTAAGCAAAAGCAGCATTTAATTTTGGGATATGATAGCTTAATAGAAAAAAACTATGGCTCAGATAACGAACGAAATACAAAAAGCACTTAACAATATCAGACCATTTTTACAAGCTGATAACGGTGATATAGAACTTGTTGATATTACCGAAGATGGAATTGTAAAAGTAAGACTGCTTGGAGATTGTGAAACCTGTCCGCTTTCTGTAATGACGTTACGTGCAGGCGTTGAAAGAGCAATTATGAAAGAAGTTCCTTCTGTAAAAAGAGTTGAGGCAATTAATTTATAGTATGACTGATGTATTAAATAAAAAAATATTTAACTACTTTCTTATTTTCATCGGGATAGTAGTAGCTTTCCTTTTACTTTATATTCTAAGTAATGTAGTAATTCTTTTTGTGCTTTCTGTGCTTCTTGGTTTTATCTTTGCACCGTTTGTCAGATTACTGGAAGGGAAAGGTCTATCCAGAACAATTTCTACCTTAAGCGTTTTCCTGTTGTTTGCATTTTTAGTTTATCTTGCTCTTTCATCAGTTATACCAAAGCTTATCTATCAGATGGATCAGCTTATTATTGCATTAAAGGATTTTTCTCTTAATGAAGAACTGAATCTAATCGAACAAAAGTTACTCGGTATTTTTCCTTTCTTTCACAAAGGCAATCTGGTAAAGAAAGCTGAAGATATTATTTCAACATCTTTCAATGATCTGATAAATCATCTTACAACATATCTTGGCAGTATTGTTTCAGTTGCAACTTTTCTAGTGATTGTACCATTTATTACTTTCTTTTTATTAAAAGATACCGATGCGATTCAGAAAGGATTGATCTACAAAGTCCCAAATAAATATTTTGAAATGTCTTACTGGATACTCAAGAGAGTTACTCTTCAGCTTGGAAGATTTGTGAGAGCATGGATATTTGATGCAACTTTTGTCGGAGTCTTTGTTGGTTTTGGTTTTTATTTTATCGGTTTGCCAAATGCTCTGCCGCTCGGAGTAATTGCAGGCTTAGGACATCTGGTTCCATATTTTGGTCCTATTATCGGTGGAATTCCAGCCGTGATTTTATCAATAATGATCACCGGAAATCTGTCAATGGTTCCATTAATTTTCTTAATTGTTGCATTAACATATACTGTTGATAATGGTTTTGTGCAGCCGTATGTTTTTTCAAAAAGCGTTGATATCCATCCGATATTTATTATACTTTTAATCATTGCGGGCAGTGAATTGTTCGGAATAATCGGAATGCTGCTCGCAGTACCAACTGCTACTATTGTAAAAACAGCTTTAAAAGAAATTTACTTTGCTTACAAAAATTATAGTATCGCAAAGCTGTAAAGGAAGTTAAATTTTTTCTTCAATAATTTTCTTTATCACATCTACTGATGTTATTCCATCAGCTTCGGCACTAAAATTTGTAATTATCCTGTGGCGTAATACCGGAAGCATAACAGACTTTATATCATCAATATTAGGTGTAAATCTTCCTTCGATAACAGCCTTGGTTTTTGCAGCAAGCACAAGATATTGAGATGCTCTCGGTCCTGCGCCCCAGGTAACCAAGTCTTTAACATATTTAGGAGCATTACCGTTTACAGGTCTTGTCATATTTGAAATTTTAACGGCAAACTCAATTACATTTTGTGCTACCGGAACTTTTAATACGAGTTCCTGATAATTTATAATTTCCTGCCCAGTAACAATTTTATTAAGCTGTGCTTTATACTGGCTTGTGGTTGTCTGAACAACTTTTACTTCTTCCTCAGAGCTTGGATAATCTAACCAGAGATTAAACATAAACCTGTCCAGTTGAGCTTCCGGCAGCGGATATGTTCCTTCCTGTTCAATAGGATTTTGTGTTGCTAAAACAAAAAACGGTTCAGGTAGCTGATATGTTTTTCCTGCAGCTGTTACTTTATGTTCCTGCATTGCTTCAAGTAATGCAGCCTGGGTTTTGGGCGGAGTTCTGTTAATCTCATCAGCAAGAATAATATTAGCAAACACCGGTCCAGATATAAACCTGAAATTTCTTTGCTTGGTTATACTGTCTTCATCAAGAATTTCTGTTCCGGTAATATCGCTCGGCATAAGATCAGGTGTAAATTGTATCCGGCTGAATTTTAAATCCAAAACTTCTGCAAGTGTTTTAATCAATAAAGTTTTTGCAAGACCCGGAACACCAACCAGCAAACAATGTCCACGTGAAAGTAATGCTATAATCAAGTGGTCTATGATCGAACTCTGACCAACTATTACTTTTGAAATTTCATTTCGGATCTCTTCAATTTTTTTATTAAGCTGTTCTACTAAAAGAACATCTTCTTGACCGGAATTCTGATTGCTCAATTTAAACCTTATGTTTTACTTAAATTCTTATTTCCCAGAAAATTTTCTTTTTAATTTCTGCTATCCATTTACTGTATTCATTCTGTTTCTTAAAATCATCAGCTAATTTCTTAATTTCAGAATAGTCTGATTCTAAATCAGCTTTATGCTGTGGTACACGGGATTTAAGCCATACAATATGATAACCATAGGTACCTGGTGCGTATTCAAGTCTACGTGGATAGCCGATTTCTCCCTGTTTCAATTTTCCAACAGCATCAAGCAAAGCTTTATCCAACTGATTCATATAAAATGTTCCAAGTTCACCGCCAAACGGAGCAGTTTCTTTATCTTCACTGTACTTCTTGGCATACTCCTGAAAAGTTCCGAATCCTTTTTGTATGCTGTCCCTTATTTCACTAAGGAAGTCTATCGTTTTTAAATCAGCATCTTCATCAGCTTTTATTTTAATAAGAATGTGTCTGGTGTTAACAGATTCACCTCTTTTTTCAAGCATCTGGATTATGTGGAAACCAACAGGTGATTCTACAACTCCTGAAATTTCACCAACATTTAATTTAAATGCTGCTTCTTCAAACTCAGGATAGAAAACACCTTTTTTAACAAATCCAAGATCACCGCCCTGAGCTGCACTGCCGGGATCATCAGAATATTTTCTTGCAAGTTCAGAAAAATCTTTTCCCGCTTTTATTGAATCAAGCAAAGCTAATGCTTTATCATAAAATTTCTTTTTCAGTTTTGCACTTGCTTTAGGATTCTGGAAAATATGATAGATTGTTACTTTCTCAGGTATCAGACCAATGCTATCTTTATAAGTATTAAAAAATTCTTCAACTTCTCTTCTTGTTGCCTGAACTTTTCCGAAATTTTTCTCCTGTAAACGCTGAGACATCAGACTTTTTCTAACTTCATCTCTCAGTTCACGTTTTATCCTGTCGATGCTCATACCATAAATTTTTTCTATATTGGCAACGGAACCGTACTGCTGTGTAAATATATTTATCTGATAATCAATCCTCTGGTTTATTTCATCTTCCGAAACAGTTATAGAGTCAAGATCAGCCTGAGCATAAATTAATTTTTCTTCAATCATTGAATTTAATATCTGCTCACGCAAACCCGGTTTGTTTGGATCTAACTGACGCTGTGATGCAAAAACACTAACCTGAAAATCAAGTTCACTTTTCAGAATTATTTCATTATCAACTACCGCAACAATTTTATCCAGTACTTCCTGAGCAAAAATATTTAAAGTAAATAAGGTTAGAATTGCTAATAATTTTATTTTCATTTTTTTATCTCAATATTATTCTTGGAGTAAAGTTCTTTTATATGGTTTTCAATTGCTTCTGTTTTTAACTCTGCTTTATATCTTCTTTTTACCTCTTCTTTAATAGACTCAAACGGCAATTCTGATCCTTTTCCATATTTAGCAAGAAATTGAACTAATGAATAATATCCCGGTCTTTCCGTAATTACAACACTGATTTCCTGCGGATAAAAATCCTTCATTATTTTTGCAATCTGAACAGGATAAAGATTTGATTCTTTTACCATCTGTAAATTTAATTTATCAATAACAGATAGATCATTTTCAAATGTATTCAATGCATTTTGCCAGCCTGATTCAACAGCAATATTTCTGAATTTGATTGCTTTATCCTCATTATTAAAGTAAATCTTATTAAGCTTAAAGTAATCTTCATCCGTTCTGAAGTATAATTTGTTTTTCTCATAATATTTAGAAAGGTCATCATCAGATACATCAAAATCTTCATCATCAATTATTTTATTAATATAAATCGAACCGGCTAATTTTCTTTTTGAATCGTTTATGATTCTTAAAAAATCATCTTTCTTTGTTATACCTTCACTAACAGCTTTCTGATATAATAACTCATCATATACCCATAATTTAATAGCGTTGTTTTTTTCCTCGGTCGTTAATCCTGAAGTATCAACCAGAGAAGCAAAAGCCTCTCCGGTTAAATAGGAATCATTAACGCGTGCTATAAATTCAGTTTTCTGTTTTTTCTCTGAGCAGCTGCCAATTATCAGCACAACAGAAAACAGAATGATACTATTTGGTATATTGTGTAAAAGCTTTACGCAATTGGTCATAATTAATTACCGGTGAATATCTTTTCTTTAAAGAGTCAATATATTCATTTTCGAGCCGTCTACTTTCAAATTCCTGGAATGCACCAGAGACTTCTGCTTTTGCTTCTTCAAAAGTTTTTAATCTTGCCGGATCTCTTTCATCTAATCTGATTATTGAAAAACCACCCTGATTTGGTATTGGTTCTGAATAATCTCCAATTTTAGATAATCCGTCTGCAATCTTTGATAAGTCCGAACTAATTATTTGAAGTTCGTATTTACCATGTTTTTCTTTCATATTTGGGCGTTCAGTTTTTGATGCAAGCGAATCAAAATTCTCACCGGATTTTAACAGATCGTAATAATGTCTTATTACAGAATCCCTTCTGGCAAATATTTCTGTAAATGCAACTCTGTTATCCCATTTATATTTTTCCATATTCTTTTGATAAAAATCAAAAAGTTTAACACTATCGATTTTTACTTTGTTCCATACTTCATCTTCCTGCAGTTTAAAGATGAAAATTCCGTTTTGATAATCTTTCATCAATTCAGCAAATTCTGAATCAGTTTTATCCAATGTATTAGCTTTTTCTTCCAGCACCTGTTGATCAGAATATTTTTTAATTGCTCTGCTTATAAAATCATTATTAAATTTTTTGCCGGTAAACTCAGTATCTGATTTAAGCTTAGAATAAAAATCATTAACAGTTACTACATCGTTTGTAAAAGAATAAAGTGTTTTATTACCAAGGACTTCTCCGCCCCTTAATTCGCCACCGATCAATGTCGAATCATTTTGATCTAACATTTGATGAAAGGTATCTTCATTGAGTTTGTAATTGAATTCTTTTTTATAGTTTTCAACTAATTCGGTATAAAGATCATTATAACGAGATCTCTTAAGTAAATTCTTTAAATTTTCTTTGTCTTCTTCAAAAGTCGGATAAGATTGCTTTTCAGTAAGCTTAATAACATGTAAACCAAAACTTGTTTTAACAACATCTGAAACCTGTCCTACATCAAGTTTGAATGCTGCTTCATCAAATTCGGGCACCATCATTCTTCTCTCAAAAAATCCAAGATCACCACCTTTATCTTTGGTTCCGGTATCATCAGAAAATCTTTTTGCAACTTCTCCAAAATCCTTACCGGCTTTCAATTCCGCCAACACACTATCCATTGTTGCATAAGTAGCTGCTGTATCAACTGTTCCATCAGGTTTTGAATAACTGATTAAAATATGGCTTACTCTTATTTTAGGAATTCTTTGTTTTACATCCGTTACTTTTATAATATGAAAACCGAAACGGGTCTGTACAACCTGCGGATAAATACTGTCTTTTGGTGTATGGTAAGCAGCATCTTCAAATTCATACGGTAATTGTCCGGCGGTGAAATAAAAAATATCTCCATCTTTTGGTTTAGAAAAATTATCCTGTGTATGCTTCTGAACCATCGACTCAAAGGATTGACCGGCTTTTATGCTATCAAGTATTGCCTGAGTTTTGTTTCTTGCAGCAAGCTCTCCGGTTGAATCTGGTCTAATCATAATATGACTTGCCCTTATCTCAGTTTTTCTTTTTTCATACAAGTCTTTTATGTTCGGCTCAACAAGATATTTCTCCAGTATATACGATGAACCGACCTGCTTTTTATAGTTTTGTAATTCATCGTTTAACTCTGAATCATTCTGATAGCCGCGTAATTTTGCATCATCAAGCTTCATTCTGAAGTTAGTGTACAGCTCAGCAAAGTTTTTATAATTCTCAAAACTGTCCTTAATTGCTACCGCTAAACTGCCGACATTTTTCGTATAAGCATTTTCAAACTCGTCCATTCTTATCTTAACATCATCGTATTCAGCAATTACAATTTTCGAATGTTCAGTTGAACAGGCTGTTATCAGAAATGTTAATAAGGCTGCGAAATAAATGGAAATCCTTAAAGACATTTTTATCTCCTTTATAGTTTTATAAATTTAACTTAGAATTTTATTACTTGAAGGTTTGAAAATCAAGGTAATTTTAAGCTGATCAATGCAGTTTATACAAAGATCAGCTATTAATTACTACTTTAACAAACTCATTTTAATTACTTGCTGCCCGCTTTTGGTTAACATTTTCACAAAATACGTTCCGCTTGATAAATCCGAACCATCAATTGTAATGTTGTACGATCCGGAAATAACATTATCATTAAATAATGTTTTTATTTCATTACCAAGTATATCATATAATATGATTTTAACATTTCCCTCTTCAGGAATTATAAATTGTAAAGTTGTAACCGGATTAAATGGGTTTGGATAGTTTTGAAATAGTTTAAACTCATTAAGATCGGTTATTAAAACTTCAACTTCATTTGAATATTCAAAGCTGCCATTAAAATCAATCTGCTTTAATCTGTATAAATATCCTGAAGCATTTAAATTATTGTCAGTAAAATTATAGGTAATTCTGTTTACGGAAGAGCCGCTTCCGCTAACAAATCCTATTGTTTGATAAGAACCCGAGATTTCTTTTCTCTCAATTTCAAATCCATAATTATTTGTTTCACTCGCCGTAATCCATTGAAGCTCAACTTTACCGTCAATATATTCAGCAGTGAATGATGTTAATTCAACAGGAACAACAATAGAGTTAATGGCGCTGAGAGCATTAATAATTCCCCAGCCATATTGATTATCGGGATTTGTACTGCGAGAAGCAGTTGATCTTAATATCTCTAATACTTCCATCGGAGTTAGTAACGGATTTTTCTGAAGTAAAAGAGCGCAAACTCCTGCCGCTAACGGACAGCTAAAAGAAGTTCCAGAACCATAGCTATAGTTATTGCCAGTAGTTGTTGCAATATAATCATTGCTTCCCATTGCCATAAGATCCGGTTTAATTCTTCCATCGTAGGTAGGACCAACACTGCTGAATGATGCAACTCCGCCTGAACTTCCAACAGCACCAATTGTGATAACACTATCACCATCAGCAGGTGCATTTAATGTATTATGTGAAGAATTATAACCATTATTTCCTGCAGAATTAACAACAGTAATTCCTAAACCAACTGCTAAATCTGCTGCAATTGTTATTCTTGCAGTATTACCATCCATATCCATCCATGTATAACTCGAATATGGCGGATCAAAATCCAAGTAACCTAAAGAAGTCGAAGTTACATCAACGCCCAGACTATCTGCCCACTCCATTGCTGCAATCCAGTTATCTTCTTCCTGCGGAGTTTCTCCCGGATCTACTTCAGTCCTTGCTAAAAGAAAAGTTGCACCATAAGCAGGTCCTATTAACTCGCCTTGTTTAAATCCGCCTATTAAAGAAAGCGTTGCTGTTCCGTGTGAGTGTCCTGTAAGATTTGGACTATGAGTCGCGAAATCATAAGTAGATGCTATGTTCATACTGGAGAAAACTTCGTGAGTAAGATTTGAGAAACCAGCATCCATTACACAAATCATTATACCTGCACCATTATATCCTGAATCGTGAACTGCAGGTACATTTATTTGATTAAGCTGGGCAAATGAAGCCCCGTAATTTAATGAATGAATACCTTCTGGTTGTATGAGATTGCTTTTAAAATTTTCGATCTTTTGAAATTCAATATTATCTTTTTTGCTTGCGTAAACTCCGACAACATCTAATAACTTTACAAACGGATATTGACTAATACGATTAATTACATCAAGAGTTGCATAACCACTAACAGAGTTAAACCATTTTGATTTTTGCTTAACAACAAAACCATCCTGAACTAATTGCTGAATATAATTCTGGTTCACAGGAAGATCAGAGTACTTTATCAAATTTGATTTATCTAAAACTTTTGATCTTCTTTCCAATGATCTTTGTGTTACAACTGTTTCCGGATTATTAAAATATTTCTGTAGATCATTTCCTTTATCATTAAAATCAACCCAAATTAAATAATTTTCCATTCCACCTTCGGTTCTGATTTGCGTTTGAAGTTTTGTGGAAATTTTTTCATTAAAATTTTGGGCAAAAACATTCAGTGTTCCTAATAAAACAAAAGCAATTATAATACTTCTCATTTAATCATCCTTAATTATTTATTTAACTCTCGTACCGTTTTTTACTGATTCAGATACGTTAAGAACCTGTAAAGTTCCATCTGCATTTTCAACTGCTAAGATCATACCTTTTGATTCCAAACCCATTAATTTTGCAGGCTGAAGATTTGCAACAATAACTACTTTTTTATTTATCAGTTCTTCAGGTTTATAGTGTTTTGCTATTCCTGCAATTATCTGTCTTTCTTCGTTTTCTAATTTTACCTTCAGCTTTAACAGCTTATCACTTTTCGGAACTTTCTCAGCTTCAATTATTTCAGCAACTCTTAATTGAGTTTTCATAAAATCATCATACGAAATAAGATCGTTTTTCCCTGCTTCAATTTCAGACTTCGGAAGTTTATTTATCTGAGCTTCAATTTTTTCATCTTCAATTTTGGGAAAAAGAATCTCCGCTGCATTTAATTTATGACCTTCTGCTAATTGAGGCTTGCCGCTCTCTTTCCAATCAACAGGTTTTGAGTTTAACATCTTAAAAAGTTTTTCCATCGAGAACGGAAGCACAGGATAAAATAGTTCAGCTAAAGTGTAAATTGTTTGCAGACAAATATTTAAAGTTGTTCCGCATCTTTCTTTATCTGATTTAACTGTCTTCCACGGTTCAGTATCATTAAAATACTTGTTGCCTTCACGTGCAAGATTCATTATTTCATTTACGCCATCACGGATTTTATATTTTTCAAACAGATCAGCGATTCTTTTAGGATATTCAGAGATCTCTTTCAGCATATCTTCATCTATCTTTTCAAGCTTTCCTAACGCAGGAACTTTTCCATCAAAATGCTTAAACACAAAAGTAAAAGTGCGATTTATAAAATTGCCAAGAATATCAGCAAGCTCGCTATTATTTCTCATCTGGAATTCTTTCCAGTAAAAATCTGTATCGCGTGTTTCAGGCAAGTTGGCACCAAGAGCATAACGCAATAAATCCGCGGGAAATAAATTTAAAAATTCATCTACATCAATTCCCCAATTTCTGCTTTTTGAAAATTTCTTTCCTTCAAAATTTAAAAACTCATTTGCAGGAACATTTTGCGGCAGGCAGTATTGTTCTTTTCCGCCTTCGTTCCACGCCATCAGTATTGCAGGAAAAATAAGAGTATGAAATACAACATTATCTTTACCGATAAACGCAATGTATTTAGTATCTGGGTCCAGCCAATATCTTTTCCAGAGATCAGGATCATTTTTTATCTGAGACAATTCTTTTGTTGATGATATATAACCGAGAACAGCTTCGAACCAAACATAAATAACTTTGCCTTCAGCACCATCAACAGGGACTTTAATTCCCCAATCCAAATCTCGTGTAATTGCTCTTTCTTTTAATCCGTCTTTAAACCAGCCGCGGCAGTATTGAAGCACATTATCTTTCCAGCCATATTTTTTGTTCATCTCATCAACATACTTTTCCAATGCAGGTTGATATTTGCCAAGCGGAAAATAATAATGTGATGTTTCTTTTAATGTTGGAGTTGCACCGGTTATTTTGCTTTTAGGATTTAATAATTCAGATGGATCATAAAGCGAACCGCAGTTTTCACATTCATCGCTTCTGGCTTCTTCGTTTCCGCATCTCGGGCAGGTTCCTTCAACATATCTGTCGGGTAAAAACATATTTGCTTTTTCATCAAAAAACTGAAGAGATTTTCTTTCAACAAATAATCCGCGATTATAAAAATTTAAAAAGAATTCCTTAGCAGTTTCGTGATGAATAGGTAAACTTGTGCGTGAATAATTATCGAAGCTCATTCCAAATCGTTCAAAAGCTTTTTTATTCGCTTCGTGATAACGATCTATTATTACCTGAGGTGAAACTTTTTCCTTATCGGCGCTTATTGTAATCGGCACGCCGTGTTCATCGGAGCCGCAAATATAAATTATATCGTCGCCGTTAAATCTTTTATATCTGACATAAATATCTGCCGGAAGATAGGCACCGCTTAAATGTCCGAGATGAATATTTCCGTTTGCATAAGGCAAAGCAGATGTTACAATTATCTTTTCTTTTACCAAAATAAAAACCGCAAATTTTAATCGAATAGTTAATTTATAAATTTCAAGAGGAAAATATAAGAAAATTGTGAACTAAAATGGATTTAATTTTAAGTCTAATCTAATCTTTGATGTGTAGCAAAGCCTTGTTTATTTTTGTTTTCAACATATTTCAAAAGGATCTTTTATGAAAAAGCTATTTTTATCAATTTGTGTTTTAATCTTCTCTGCATCAGTTATTTTCTCTCAAACTAATCCCCCATTTATAACTGACTCGCTTGATAATTATGTTCTGCGCGGAATGAAAAACTGGCAGATTCCTGGAATGGCAGTTTTAATCGTAAAAGATGGAAAAGTTGTTTTATCAAAAGGTTACGGAGTAAAAGAGCTTGGCAAAGACGATTTGGTTAATGAGAATACATTGTTTTTAATAGGATCAAACACAAAAGCATTTACAGGAACAGCATTAGCATTACTTGAAAAAGAAGGTAAATTAAAACTTGATGATAAAGTAATTAAATATTTACCGGATTTAAAAATGAAAGATCCCTGGGTGACTAAAGAATTAAACCTTACGGATATTGTTACTCATAGAATGGGATATGAAACATTTCAGGGGGATTTTATGTTTTGGGCTTCTGATTTAACATCAGATGAAGTTATTCAAAAACTTGGAGAGACAACTCCGAAATATGATTTCAGGACAAAATATGGTTATACAAATTCCGGATATGCAATTGCTGGAAAAGTGATACAAAAAGTTTCAGGTTTAAGCTGGTCTGATTTTGTTAAAGAAAAAATCTTTAAGCCGTTAAAGATGGATAGAACTGTTGCGCTATCAGTTGATTTCAGTAAATCTGATAATGTTGCTAAACCACATACTATGGCAAACGATAAACTTATTGTTCTTCCTTTTGAAAATATTGATAATATGGCACCTTGCGGAAGTATCGGATCTTCTGTTTCCGATTTGAGCCATTGGCTTATCGCACAATTAGACAGCGGTAGATTTGATGGTGAAACAAAAATTCCTTTTGAAGTAATAACAAGAACCAGAAAACCTGAAACTATTATCGGAAGAGTAAGACGACTATTCAATGAAGGTCATTATAATCTTTACGGTTTGGGCTGGGCTTTAACTGATTATGAAGGAACTGAAATTATTTCACACACAGGTGCAGTAAACGGATTTTTATCTTCTGTAACTTTGCTGCCCGAAGAAAATCTTGGAATAGCCGTTTTAACAAACTCTGATGCTAATAGTCTTTTTGAAATGTTGAAATGGGAAATTATTGATTCTTATCTTGGCTTACCTTACAGAAATTATGATAACATAGTTTTCAAAAGAAGTATAGCCAGAGAAAGTCAGACTTCCGGAATGATTGCTCAGTGGCAGGATTCTGTAAAAATGAACATTAAACCTACGCTTCCTCTTTCGGATTTTGCAGGAAAATATAAACACGATGTTTATGGTTTTGCAGAACTTGAGGTAAAAGGAAATTCACTGTTGTTAAAATTAGAACATCATTCAAAACTAACAGCTAAACTTGAATATATCGGCAACAACAGATTTTTATGCACTTATTCCGATCCGACTTACGGAATAAAAGTATTCCCTTTTGAAGTTGAAGATGGTAAAGTAAAATCTTTTACTTTAACAGTAACAGAAGGATTGGATTTTCAACCTTATAAATTTGTGAAACAATAAAATCAATTTTACTATTCAAAATGAATCGTTTGAGATTTTAATTTTTATTTAAAGTCAAATTATTAGATTCCGAAATAATCCGCCTCTGGCGGACGGAATGACGGTTATAAGACAGTCTCTTATGTAAAAAACTTAACTCCGCATAATTGTTCACTTAATTCCCAGAGTCCTTTTGCTTTATTTAAATCATACGATTCATCAGAAGATCTCTTTTCTTTCTTCTCATAAAAGAATTTACCTGTTACATTTTTAACATCTTCAGAAGAAGCGAGATAAATTACTGTTTCAGCACCTTGTTTGGGGGTTAACAATTGTCTTTTTGCGATGTAAAAACCAATATGTTTTAACCAACGAAAAAATCCCTCATTCTTTGCAAAGTTAGTTGCAACTCCTCCCGGATCAACAGCATTCATTACTATGTTTGAATTATTATTTCTTCTTACAAATTCATAAGTAAACAAAACATTTGCAAGTTTTGATCTTCCGTAAATCAAGCTGCGATTATATTCTTTGGGAGAAACCAAATCATCAATATCCATTTGTTTGCCATAATGTGCGGAAGATGAAACATTAATTACTCTTGCATTATCAGATTTTTTCAGAATATCTAACAATAAATATGTCAATAAAAAATGTCCGAGATGATTTGTTGCGAATGTAAGTTCAATCTCATCGGAACTTTTCTGATATTCACTGAATCGTGATCCCGCATTATTAATTAACACATTCAGCCGGTCATATTTTGATTTTACTTTTTCAGCAAATTCTCTCACATCCTTTAATGATGAAATATCACATCTTATAAACTCAGATTTGACTTTATATTTTTCATTTAACAAATCAGATAATTGCTTGCCTTTTTCTTCACTTCTTCCAGTCAGGATTAAATCAAATCCAAGTTTAGCTAACTCTTTAGCTGCAGCTTTTCCTATTCCGGAAGTAGCGCCTGTAATTAAACATAGTTTATTCATTATAAAATATTATTTATTAAATGATAGTCTAAGTTAAAAATCAAGCATCAGAAATTCTAATTTTGTAGTGAAGTGAATGGTAACAGCTTATAATAAATTTTCTGTAGTGAACGAACTCCTGTTCGTTCAGAATAAAAAGTGTATCTTGTATCTAACATAAATTCATAAGAATTGTTAAATCACAGCTTAAGATTTTTCCAGCAACTTATATCAGGAAACTTTTACCATAATATTTTCCCAGCAACTTCTTTACGAGTGCCTTTTAACAATAAGATTACTAGCATTATTTTGGCGAAGAAAAATAAATTATATAAAATCCAGCAGTAATAAGTGATATTTTAGAATCGATAATTTGTATATTAAATCAGTAAATACAAGATTTTTGTATTAACCTTTATAAGGGAAATCCAATGGCTAAAATAAGTTTTATTCTTTGGTCGGTGATTATTTCTTTTCTTCTTGTCCCTGTTATTATTCCACAAACCTCAAAATCATCTGAGAAGTTTTACATTTCATCCTGGGAAAAGGTTGATTCCTTAGAAAGAATTGGATTAACCAGGTCTGCACTTGATGTAGTTGAAAAAATATATTCAGCCGCAAAAAAAGAAAAACAGCATCCGCAGTTTATTAAAGCAATTTATTTTAAACTGAAGTTCGCAAATTATATTGAAGAAAACAGTCATGTAAAGATTGTAAACGAAGTAAAGAAAGAGATTTCAGAATCTGAATTCCCATCAAATGCGATATTAAAATCGATACTTGCTGATATGTATTGGGATTATTATAAGGATAACCGGAATAAATATCTTCAAAGAACAGAGACTGTGAATTTTGATAATGAAGATTTTCAAACCTGGGATTTAAACAGAATAATCAGAGAGATAACAAAATATTATTTAGGTTCATTGGAAAACAAAGAAGAACTTCAAAAGATTTTATTAGAAGAATTTGAACCTATTCTGATTAATGAAGATTCCCGGGAAGCTCATCTTCGCCCAACACTGTTTGATATATTAGCTCATAAAGCTTTAAAATTCTTTATCAATGAGGAATCATCATTAACTCAGCCTGTCTATAAGTTCGTATTAAACAATGAAAATGATTTTGCTGTAGATACTGTTTTTGTAAAAAACAATTATACTACAAAAGATTCCCTTTCGCTTAAGTTTTATGCAATTCAATTATATCAGGAATTGATAGCTTTTCATTTAAACTCAGCTTTTAAAGAAGCACTGCTTGATATTGACCTGGCAAGAATAAATTTTGTATATGACAACAACATCCTTTCAAACAAAAAAGATCTTTATTACAAATCTTTGATTTATTTAACTGACAAATACAAGGAAATACCGCACTCATCCATGGCGTGTTTTTATCTCGCTCAATATTACAAACAACAGGGGGAAAAATATGATTCCGATGCATCAGATGAATTTAAATGGGATACAAAAAAGGCTTTACAAATATGTGATAGCATTTCTATTAAATATCCGGATGCTGTTGGAACATTTGACTGTTTAAAGCTAAAAGCAGAAATACTATCCAGATCATTGAGCATGCAGGTTGAAAATTCAAATTTAGCCAATGAACCTTTCAGAGTTTTGGTTTCATATAAAAATATCAATAAAATTTTTCTGAGAGTGATTGAATGGAATGACAGCCTGGAAGCTATAACAGAAAGTTACAATACTGAAAAAATAGTGGATTTTTATAAAGCTCAACCTGTGATAAAAGAATGGTCAGTTGTTTTACCGGATAAAGAAGATTACCAAAATCATTGGACAGAAATAATAATTCCCGCTCTACCGTTTGGAAAATATCTTATTATGGCTGCAACTGACTCGAATTTTATTTACAAATATGAAGGAATAGCATATTATAAAACCTGGGTTACAAATCTTAGCTTTATCAACAGAGTCATCTCCGATGATTATGAAGAAATAATAGTGCTTAACAGAAAAACCGGTGAAACTTTGCCGGATGTTAAAGTTGAGATATACATAATTGTTTACTATCAAGGATTAAGAAAGTATCGTTATGAAAAATTTGATGAGGGGGAAACCAATTCTAAAGGTAAATTAAAGTTTAAATCGCCCAGGAGCACATATTATTATCCAAGATGTAAGATCTCATTGTTAACTGATGTAGATAAATTCGACTCCGAAGCTAATTATTACCGTTACAATCCAAGTGATAAAAAAATACAAGAAGTTAATACTGCATTATTTCTTGACAGAGCAATATACAGACCGGGACAAACTGTTTACTTCAAAGGTTTGATGTATAAAACTGATTACAAAGAAGATCACGATATTATTTCTGATAAAAAAACTAAAGTAACTCTTTACGATAAAAACAGACAGAAAATTGCTGATACAACCTTAACAACAAATAAGTTTGGAACTTTTAACGGGCAGTTTACAATCCCTTATGGTTTAATAGGCGGATATTATTCAATATCAAATGAGTTTAATAGCAAAAGCTTCAGAGTTGAAGAGTATAAAAGACCAAAATTTGAAGTAAAGTTTGAGCCTGTAAAAGGAAGCTACGCTTTGAATGAAAATATTTCAGTAAATGGTTATGCAAAAACTTTCTTTGGAGCAAACTTAAACGACGTTGAAGTTAAATACAGAGTTATCAGAAATACCGCATTTCCGTTTTATGATTGGAGATATAGAAATTATTATAATTGGTGTTATATAAATAGCCCATCAACTGAAATTACAAACGGTGTAACTAAAACTGATAGTGAAGGAAAATTTACAATTGAATTTAAAGCTGTTCCTGATCTGCTTGTTCAAAAGGAAAGTAATCCCATCTTTAATTATATAGTCTATGCGGATGTCGTTGATGTTACAGGTGAAACCCGATCTTCACAGACAAATATTAGTGTAGGTTATATTGCTTTAAAAGTTAATTTCGGAATTCGTGATATAATTAGTATTGTATCAAATGATGAATATGGTATCTCAACTGAAAATCTTAACGGACAGTTTGAATCAGCAGATGTAAGTATTGAAATATATAAACTAAAAACACCTGATAGAGTTTTCAGAAAAAGATTATGGAAAAAGCCCGATAGTTTCATCCTATCTAAATCTGAATATTATAAAACATTTCAATTTGATATTTACGATGATGAAAATGAATTTGCTAACTGGGAAATAGAAAGCAAAGTGTATGAAACAAATCTGATAACTGAAGAAAAATCAACTATCAGACTTGATGAAAAGAAAAACTGGCTTGCAGGAAAATATCTAGTAAATATCAAAACAAAAGACAAGAACGGAATCCCGATTAAAATAGACAAATATTTTACCTTGTTTGATCCAGCTTCAAAAACAATTCCACTTAATGATGCAAACTGGTTTTATATTAAAAATCAAAGTTACGAGCCGGGTGATGTTGCAAAATTATATTTTGGATCGGCATTGAATAATGTTAAAGTGCTTTATGAACTTGAGCAGGACGGAAATATTTTAGATCAAAAATGGATTGATATTAACAGCGAACAAAAACTGATTGAAATAGAAATTGAAGAAGAACACAGAGGAGGAATTGCCGTTAGTATTTCCTTTATAATAAATAATGAAGCATACTTAAACTCTAAATATATTACTGTTCCCTGGACTAATAAAAAACTGAATATTATCTCAAATCCGATATAGGACATAAAAACAAAGATAATTTAACGGACAAATAATTATTTCTTAAAAATTCTTCCTTATGACTGTCTTTATTGAGCTAA
>Ga0208196_1001756_pt1 | contig 21939 bp, 19 predicted proteins | sample AD_JPNNA7_MetaG_FD_184443 | JGI IMG/M metagenome (GOLD analysis project Ga0208196, IMG submission 184443) | Active sludge microbial communities of municipal wastewater-treating anaerobic digesters from Japan - AD_JPNNA7_MetaG (SPAdes) (version 2) | ecosystem: Engineered > Bioreactor > Anaerobic...
CGTCCCGGAAGCAGCGGGCCATCTGGAAGTAGCGCTCGAAGCCGCTGACCATCAGGAGCTGCTTGAAGAGCTGGGGGGACTGGGGCAGGGCGTAGAAGGCGCCCTGGTGGATGCGGCTGGGCACCAGGTAGTCTCGCGCCCCCTCGGGCGTGCTCTTCGTGAGCATCGGTGTCTCGACCTCGATAAATCCCTGCTCGTCCAGGTAATCGCGGACGCATTTGAAAATGCGGTGTCGTTTGAAGAGATTGTCCTGCATGGACGGGCGGCGAAGGTCGAGATAACGGTGCTTGAGGCGAAGGTCCTCGGCCACGGCCTCCGCTTCCCGTTCCCCGCTTACCGCGGCCTTCTCGGAGACCATGAACGGAAGTGGGTCCGAGGCGTTCAGGATCTCCATGGCCTCGGCGAAGACCTCGACAGCCCCCGTTTCGAGGCCGGGGTTCTCCGTGCCGGGAAGACGTTTTTCCACGCGGCCGCGGATCGCCAGGCAGTACTCGCTTTTCAGCGATTCGGCCGCCCTGCACAGATCCGGCGAGCTTCGCCCGGGGCTGAAGACGACCTGGACGATGCCGCTGCGGTCCCGCAGGTGGGCGAAGAGGACCTCGCCGTGATCCCGCAGCGTGTCGACCCACCCGGCCAGCACGACGTCCCTGCCCGCATCCCCGGGACGCAGCGTCCCGCACCAGAGGCGTTCTGTGAAATCCATTGCTTTCCCCGTGTCCCTTCCGTTCAACGGCGGGCCGCCTCGGCCGCGATGCAAGGCCAAATACCTCTTCACCGCAAGGATCCGCCCGTGGCCGGCCCGTTTTTTACGGGCACAGATGGTTGCGCTTCACCGCCGAAAAGTCAAGGGAAAAGCGCGACGGCGCCGGGATCGCCGCCGCCCCGCTTCGTCTTCATCGGAGTGCCGCGTTCGGGCTGGCATAGTCGCCGATCCTGGTGCGGAAAGCGATATTCATCCGGTTCCAGCCGTTGATGGCGATGATCGCCAGGGTCAGATCGACCAGTTGCTTCTCGTCGAAATGCGCGCGAGCCCCGGCATAGACTTCATCGGACACCTCGTGCGCGGCGATCCGGGTGACGGCCTCGGTCCAGGCCAGCGCGGCGCGCTCACGCTCGCTGTAGCATGGCGCATCCCGCCACGCCGAAAGCAGGTACAGGCGTTGTTCGGTTTCGCCCCGCGCACGGGCGTCCCTGGTGTGCATGTCCAGGCACCAGGCGCAGCCGTTGATCTGCGAGGCGCGGGTTCTGACCAGCTCCAGCAGCGACATCTCCAGGCCGCTCCGGCGGACCTGCTGCTCGGTGTGAAGCATGGCGTGGTAGGCTTCGGGAGAGGCAAGCTTGTAGTCAAGACGCTGATGCATGGGGCACCTCCTGCTGTAATGATACATGGGCTTGTCGACATTTTACCCCCATTTTACCGTTATTTCCGAGAGCGAAGGTTTTTGATGTCGCTGAAGAGCGTCCGACCGGAAGCTGTAACTATCAGATAAAACACATAAAAGCGCGCATAAGGGGTTTTGAGCATGCCGAAGGGAACGAAGACGAGGCCGGGTCAGAAATGACCGAACGGCCAGGCGGTCACACCCGACCCGAGAGGAAGCCTGACATCGCCCGGGTGAACCACGTAGCCGGCCAGGGCTTTTGTGCCGAGGTCCTCCCGAAAGATCTTGATCGATGACGCCATCGCCGGGCGCGGGGTGGAGGAAAGCTTCACTTCGACCGGGATGAGTTTGCCGCCTGTCTCGACGACGAAATCCACCTCTGTCCCCGTCGATGTCCTCCAGAAATAGACCTGTGGCTCGATTCCGCGATGGGTGAGCGACTTGACGATTTCCGACAGGACCGCCGTTTCCATGATCGCGCCCGCCAGGGGGCCAGCGGCGGCGTGTTCGGGGTCTTTCAGGCCGGTCAAGTAGCAGAGCGTCCCCACGTCCAGAAAGTAAACCTTGGGTGTCTTCACGAGACGCTTGCTGAGGTTGGCGTGGTGCGGGCGCAGCACCATGACCTGATAGGTGGCTTCGAGCACCGAAAGCCACGCCTTGGCCGTGTTGACGGCCACCCCGAGGTCCCTGGCCAGATCGGTCAGATTGAGCAACTGGGCGCTGCGAGCGGCCAGCGCCCGGAGAAAGCTCTGGAACTGGGACAGATCGCCGACCTGGCGGAGGGTCCGCACATCCCGCTCGAGGTATGTCTGGACGTAGCCGGCATGCCACAGATTGACATCGCGGTCCGGATTCGCCACCAGTTCGGGATATTGCCCGCGCAGGAAACCCTTCCAGAGATCGGTTCTCGACATCGCCGTCGCTTTCGCATCCCTGTGGTCCTGCTCCCACGGCAGGAGGGCCTGAGGCCACCCGGCGATTTCCCGGTTCGACAGCGGAAGAAGCCGTAGCACAGCCGTACGGCCCGCCAGGGTTTCCGTAAGTTTCTCCATAAGCAGAATATTCTGGGAGCCTGTCAGGAGGTACTGGCCCGGGAGATCGCGTTGCGCGTCTATCCGCTCCTTGATGTAGGGGAAAAGCTCGGGAGTGTGCTGGGCCTCGTCAAAGATGACGGGCGGCGGGTGCATCTCCAGAAAGCCCCGCGGGTCTTCCATCGCGGCCGCCCTGATATCGGGCGGCTCCATGGAGATGTGATTGTATTTTTTGGCGAACAGATGCTTGAGAAGTGTTGTCTTGCCGGACTGTCGCGGTCCGGTGAGCACCACTGCCGGGAATTCCCCGGCGGCCTTCTTCAATACCGGCTCCAGCGATCGTTGGATATATTTTGCGGTCATGCCCGACACCTTTGTCTGCAATTATGCATTACAAATGCATAATTGCAAGTTATTTTTACGGTTTCGAGGAGGAAGAAGTTGAGCACTATGAGTATGGTGATCGTCAAGGACAGCGCTTCGGCGCCGGATAAAACGAAACCCCCATCCGTCGCTCATTGGAGGGGGGTTTTAGTGGAAGACCTCTCTTGTCTTCTTGTCTTGTGTTTACGACCTGGCCTTCCTCCTTGTCCCGACTCTGTCCCAGGCGTCTTTGTAGAGCCGGCCGATGCAGAGCAGAAGCCCCAGGAAGAACAGCCCCAGCATGAACGTCGGCGGCGTGTGGAGCATCTCGTCGATCAGGTAGCCCACGTACAGGAAGAGCATCGAGGCGATCACCATCGCAAAACCCCAGGCCCCGATCACCAGGACATGCGAGAAATCGATCTGCCGCGGTCTTGCTTTGATCGCTGCCTGTGCCATGGCTTGCTCCTCCTTTCTTGAATTTGACCCGCTGCTTTTGTCTAGCCAATCAGGTTCTTCACAGCCTCGGCCACGGGGTTCGTGGAAAGCGCCACCAGCACCGCGTACATCGCGAAGCTGCCAACCGCCTCGCTCAGGTAGAGTTTCTGGAACTTCTGCTTGAGGCTGACGATCGTGAGCCCGCCGACAATCAGGCAGCCTAGCTGGAAGTAGGGGAAGTTCCCGGCGCCCGCTGCAGCGTACTCGGCAAAGGCGAAGCCGGCGGTAATCAGGATGACAACGGCGGAAAGAATCAGGGTGGAAAGCGTCTTTTTCATTTTCAGGTCCTCCAGGGTTATGTCGGTTCAGGGGGTTTGATCTTCTTCTTGGTCTTTTCCTTTAGCCTTATGCCCTCTGCCTTGCGTCTTCCGTATATTGAAAAGAGCGTGCCAGCTTGAGGCACCCTGGAGGCGATAGGCTGTAACTTGCTGATCGAATAAGGAAAAACACCGATCGGTGTGGCGCCTTGCACAGTCGTGAAAGCCTGCGAAAACTCCTTTTTTTGAAAGAAACGTTCAAGCGGGGCTGAACGAAACGATCAAAGCAACTGGCGAAAGCAGAAGTCCTGCCCCGTGCCATCCCACCGCCGCATAGGAACATGTCCTATCCTTCCATCAGATACCCTCTTGCCTGCGCCGGTCCGTCATTCCTATCCGAGATTCAGACCCCCGCCGATTTTCAAATAACGGAAAACCTTTATATTGGGGTCAACGAAAGGGAACAGAGGCCATGATGATCAAGACCGAGAGGACAAGAAACGACAGGGTTTACACCGACCCCCGGATCAACATGCTGGGTGAGAGAGTCGAGCGGGTCTGGGAGGACCCCCTCCTGAACCCCCGGAAGACGTACCGGTGACAAGGGTCGAAAATACAGACGAGGAGATGCGACGATGAAAGAAAAAGCGAAAAACGTGAAGACCGGCAGGAAGTTTTGGACCGATCCGATGAGCTTCCCCGTGTACACCCCGAAGCGCGGCCGGTAGAGAAGGGACAGGGCGAGTTGAAACGGTCGGCCGGCATGAAGAAGATGGACAGAAGCGAAAAGGGAATCAAGGCATACAGGCGCGGCGGCATGTGGTATGACCCCATGTGCTTCCCGGAATTGGGGACGAAGGCCGACAGATAGAACCAATCACCAACCATTCAGGAGGGCAGCGAGATGAAGAAAACGACAAAAGAGATCAAGAAGGACAAGAAGCTCTGGGGCGACCCGATGTGCGGTCCTATGGCAATCTGCAAGTGACGGAACGCAGCTCCCTGACGTTCGTCCATGGGCGGAGACGATGTCCCTGTCCGTGAACGAAAAAACCATTCTTCGGCAGATGACCTTCTCGTCCTTCGAATCCCTCGGGACAAGTCCGGTATTCGAGGGAGGGCAGGCTCACATAGAGATTCCCGGCTTGTTCTGAAACAGATAGCGGATCTTTTTCCCGTTCCAGCCTTCGGGTTGTCGCTCCCTGCGTGATGCCCCGATCTTGCCCATCGGCCTTTCCCAATAATACTGTTGCGGATTCCCGCACGTGGCCCCGCTCGCCTCCGCGCGGCCGGAGACAGGCCTGCGGAGGTTCTCGCCAGGGCACGCTCACCATAAACCAAGGGCCCGGCGCAAGGCCGAGCCCCTAGTTTATGGCTCCCCGTGTGTAACCCTTTTCATAACCGTTCTCTTTCTCCAGCAGTTAACCGAAAGCCTTCAATTTCAAGAGGTTATCAAAGATCAGGCCGTTCCGGCGTGCCGGAAGCGGCGTTGAATCATATTTCCCGTCTCTCTGGGGTTCCTTCACCCTATCAGCCGCGCCACAAAGAACTCATAGGCATAGTACCCTGAGTGCCGCCGGTGCATCTCGGGCTCCTGCCCGAGTTGATCCAACGCGGCCAGGGCTTCGTCGTCGGCTCTATATTTGCCGCGTAGCTCTTCGATGCGAGTCTCCATTGGAGTGTAGAAATCATCCGACCAGGCCTCGTCCGGCAGGGTGAAGTGGCCGATGAGCGAAAAGCCGCTGTTTTCGATTGCCGCCAGGACATCCGCAACCCGGCCCATAGTCGGATAGTCGGCCTCGAAGCTCGCTTTGACCTCGGGAGGCGGGTTCTCCTTGCGCCAGACCGCGTCGGTGAAGGCGAGGTAGCCTCCGGCGCGCAGCAGCCTGCGGCAGACACGCAGGGCTTTCTCGATGCCGATATTGTAGAGCGCCCCTTCGGACCAGACGAGGTCGAAGCTCGCAGGCGGCAGCCCGGGATCGGCCATGTCGCCGACTCTAGGCTGAATCCGCTCGGCCAGCCCTCGCAAAGCGACCGTTGCGCGCAGTCGCTCAATGTTCGGGGCATGGCTGTCCAGAGCCACGATGGAACCTGATGTGAGATCGGCGAGATGGAGAGTCTGCCCTCCGACGCCGCAGCCCAGATCGAGCATCGCTGGCGCGGGGGCAGATAGCGACAAAGAGCAAGTGCCCTCGCGGCGCACGCGCGGTTGCCCGGCCCCTGCCGGGGAAGCGACTCATAGAGCTCGAAAAAGATCGGCCAGAAACGCGGCGAGGGTTCGTTCATGTCATGCCTCTCCATCGGCGAGAGGCCGCAGCCCGAGGAACACCTCGTGTCCAGTGTCGCTGTACGAGCTGTGCTCGTAGGGGACTTTGAGGGGTTTGAATCCGACGGCCGAGATCAGCTCCAGCCACACGGTTCTCGGGAACAGACCCATGAAGTGACGGTCGTGGATGACCTTGGCGGCTCCGCTTTCGTCTCTCAAGAGGTACGCCATATCGGTCACATACATGTCGGTTTTTGAGTCGGGAACCCACCGCCATTCGAGGTAGCGCAACCCGCGCCCGTTCCCGTCGCTGCCGCCTGTCTCGGTGCCCGGCTCGAATGCATCCACAACGAAATCCGGCTGAAACATCGCGACCCCGCCGGGGCCGGTATGTGCGAAGGCCGTGGCAATGGCGCTGGCAAGATCGCTAAGCGATGTCATGTAGCTGATCTCGTCGTGCACGAGGACGCAATCAAAGACGCACCCTAGCCGGACCGAGTGCATGTCGCCCTGAACATGCTCGCACTCCGAATTTATCCAGCCTCACCAAGCTCCAGTCAGGGGTGACGGGATGCGTCGGATCGTTGCTAGCTTTCATATCGGCATTTAGCCAACTCCGCAAAGTATAAATCGACATCGGTCCGGCACAAAAGAACTTGACATATTTCTCTTATCGCATGATATGTCATATGACATAACAATACCTTTTAGATTTCATGGGGTGAAGCTTGAGTGCCAAGGCTGATATACCAAGGTTAGTCAGGGAGCTTCGTACGCGAACAGGTCTCTCCCAAGAAAAATTCGCCGCCAAGTTGGGGGTTACCTTTCCAACTATCAACAGGTGGGAAAATGGTCGCTCTAATCCATCTCCGCTGGCCATGCAGAGAATAGAGGACCTACTTCATCGGATGGGAAAAGATGGAAAGATCCTTCTAAAAGAATACTTCCCGGACCGGCTTAAAGAGCTTTACAGATGATGTTTCTTGTAATCCTGACGGGCTGACTTCGAAACGGAACCATTTACCTGTCAATGCTATTGAACACCTCCTCTATATCCAACAGAAAGGGGGTAAACCATGAAAGATGAACCATTATTATCGATACGCCTCGAAGGGCAAGCCATCGGTGAGGGACGAATTGGGGTTTCTCATCTACTTCGTTTGCTCACACAGTTGAACAAAATCCTTCTCCGAAGCGGTCAGGTTTTGCGAGGAGAAGCATTCAGCCTGCGGAAAGGCCCGAAAGAAAAGCAAATTAAAGATGTTATTGCCCTCGAATTGGTCAAACTCGCACACGGAAGTCCGGCAGTTGTGCTCAGTTTTGATCGTCAGCATGCAGACAAATACTTGCCCGGTCTGGATCCCGGCATTGAAGTGCTGGAAAAAGCCATTATCGGGCTGGAAGATGTTCAGAAACTCGATCAGGAATTACCTGCTGGTTATGATACTGGTGTTCTCATGGCTTGGCGTGACATGGGCATCCTCTTCGATAAAGGCGTCGACACAATTCTATTTAGTCTAAATCACCGTCCACAAACAAGAACCACCAGTTTTACACGCCCAGTTTATGAATCTATACAGCAGCGAATCCAAGGGCCGCATATTAATATTCGCACCATAGAGGGGCGTCTGCTTATGGCGGACTTCAAGGAACACGGCACTCGTTGTCGTGTACATCCGGCCATCGGCGAACCCATACTTTGTCTTTTCGATGAAGAGCAGAAGGATGAAGTTCTCGAGAATATCCTTCATTATGTCCGCATTATTGGTGAAGCAAGGGAAGACCCTCTTACAAACAAGATCAACAGCGTAAGAATACACGACATCCAGCGGCTCGAAGACCGCGAAGACGAGCGAACGGACCTTATTCCGCAAGGTGCACCTTTACCCATGGATTTCTGGCGCTCATTGTCTTTGGATGAACTGGCCGAATCCCAAGGCGTGAAACCCTTGAGCGAGATAAATGTGCTTTTTGGAACGTGGCCTGGAGATGATCAAGATGGATTTGAAGACGACATCCTGGCTTTACGTCAATCGAGCCTTGCCGGAGGGGATAATAGATGATGACCCCTACCAAACTGATTGTTGATACAAATGTCGTGTCCTATCTCATGAGGGGTGGGGCCTTGGCCAATCTTTATGCCCCTCATCTGCAAGGAAAACTGATTGCCGTCACGTTCATCACGGTGGGGGAAATGTATTACGGCGCCGAGAAGAAACACTGGGGAGAGCAAAAACGAAAACAACTTGAGACAACCCTTCGTAACTTCGTTGTTATTCCTTATGATCATGAGATTGCAAGATGTTATGGACGGCTTGTGGCCGAACGTGAACACCAAGGAAGACCAATTTCCTGTGCTGATGCCTGGATTGCGGCGTGTGCCGTTCGCCATGCAGCTCCTCTCGTGACACACAATGCGGATGATTTCGAGAAAATAACGGATTTACAGCTAGTTACTGAAAAGGCTGCGCCACAGCCGGGGGCATGATGCTGAAGAACAACATCGCCACCACGACCATCACGATGATGGCGATTATCATTATCTTGTGCAACGCATCGTTGCACTTTTTTCGGGTAACGCCATGAAAAATGAATCGGCGCCCCCGCCCTTCCAAGTGCCAGCGGACTACGTGGAACTGATCCGCACCCTGAAGGACAGAGTCCGGGAAGCACGCTCCCAGGCAGTGCTTTCAGTAAACCGTCAAATGGTTCTTCTTTACTGGACGATTGGCCAACACATCCTGGCATCACAGAAACACCATGGATGGGGAGCCGCGATCGTCGATTCGGTGGCCGCGGATCTCCAGCACGAATTTCCAGAGATAAAAGGGTTCGCCCGCCGGAACGTCATGTATATGAGAGCCCTTGCCGAGGCGTACCCTACCTACGATTTTGTGCAACGGGCCGTTGCACAAATCCCTTGGGGACAGAACTGCACGATCCTAGACAAAGTAAAGGATTCGAAACGCCGGCAATGGTATGTCCTGAAGACCATTGAGAATGGGTGGTCCCGCCCCGTGCTCGCGGCCCAGATCGATACGGATCTTCATGGGCGCCAGGCTGTTCCGGCAGGGAAAACCACGAATTTCTCCGTCGCCCTCTCTTCTCCCCAGTCCGAACTCGCCCTAGAGACGATCAAGGATCCCTATGTGCTCGATTTTCTGATGCTTAGAGAAGACGCAAAGGAAAGAGAGCTCGAAGATGCACTGATACAGAATATCACCAGATTTCTCTTAGAACTTGGCGTCGGATTCGCCTATATGGGACGGCAGTACAAGCTTGAAGTGGGCGGCCAGGATTATTTCCTCGACTTGCTCTTCTATCATCACCGGTTGCGCTGCCTCGTAGTCATCGAACTCAAGATGGACGAATTCAAACCGGAATACGCCGGAAAAATGAATTTCTATCTGAACGCGCTAGATGACCTTGTGAAACTGCCTGAAGACCGGCCAAGCATTGGCATCATCCTCTGCAAGGAACGGAACGGGGTTGTCGCCGAGTATGCCCTAAAAAGACTGGAGAAACCAATTGGGGTGGCTGAATACAGATTGACGAAAACGCTTCCGGCAGACCTCCGCAAGGACCTTCCTACTGCAAAAGCCCTCGAGGTAGCTGTCGTCGACAAGCTGAGCATTGAATCTTCGAATAGCAAATTACAAGTTTCAGGACCAGGCGAGGGAAAGACCAAAGTACTCGACGGAGATAAGGCCGGCAAACCCGGTAGAAAGAAAAATAAAAGATAAGCCGAGTACGGCAAATCCTGATATGGATTCGTAAATAACTGCAGAATGCCGATTCGGACGCATCAAAACAGGGGAGAGGGTATCATGCAGTCTTTACAGGATCTCTGCAAGCCGCGGGCATCCGTTTTCGACCGGGCCCGTCTGGACACCGTCTATAATCTCGACGACCTGCCGACAATCCAACCTGATGAATTCTTTTCAGAAAACTTCGTGACGGAGGGCATGAAGATCCTTCTTACGGAGGCCTTCAACCGCCTGGAAGGCAAAACTTCCGGTGCTTCCGGAACTTTTCTTTTGAGCCAGTCCATGGGCGGCGGGAAAACGCACAATCTCATTGCCTTGGGGCTGCTGGCCAAATACCCGAAGTACCGCAAAAAGGTCATGGCCGACTTCTACAAGCCGGGCGATATGGGTGCCCTGACGGTTGTTGCCTTCAGCGGCCGGAAGACCGGTACACCTTATGGAATATGGGGTGAGATTGCCCAGCAGCTCAATCGAAAGTCCGTCTTTAATTCATGCTACAGCCCCCTTCGCCCGCCGGAGCCCGACGAATGGATTGAGCTTCTGAGGGGTGAGCCGGTCCTCATCCTTCTTGACGAGCTGCCACCCTATTTCGAGGCGGCACGGGCCGTACCCATCGGGGACACCTATCTGGACCGCCTTACGGAAATCGCGCTCGCCAACCTGCTCGTAGCCATCAACGGCAACAAGCTCCCCCGGTCCTGTGTCGTGATTACGGACCTCAGCGGCACAGCATATGCCGCCGGCGGGGCTGCTATCACCCAGGCCCTGCAGTCCCTCAGCGACCTCGATCAGGAAGTGAACCGGAACGTCGTCCGGATTGACCCTGTCAAAATCAACACCAACGAGATTTATCACATCTTGAGCACACGACTTTTTGAAAAAGTTCCCCCTGCGGCCGAGATTGCGAAGGTAGCCGACGCCTACGGCGCCGTATTGGATGAGGCCAAGAAAATGGGCTTTTCCGAAGTATCCCCAGATCAACTCAAGGCGGATATCCGGAATGCCTATCCGTTTCACCCGGCGCTTCGCGATCTTTATGCCCGTTTCAAGGAAAATAGAGGCTTTCAGCAGACCCGCGCCTTGATCCGGATCATGCGGATCATTGTATCCCACCTGTGGAATTCGGGTGCGGCGGCAAAGAAGGGACTCGTAGGCCCTCAGGACTTTGATCTTCTGGATGCGTCCATGCTGGGAGAGATCCGGCAGATTAACCCCGGGCTGGAGGCTGCCATCGCCCACGACATCGCCGCGGAGGGTGGAAGTGCCCTTGCACAGCAACTGGACGGTGGCGACGGAACGGATTCGCAGGACACTGCCCGATTAATCTTTCTGTCATCTCTTTCTACTGCGACCAATCCCGTCTTGGGACTGAGCCGCTCGGAGATCCTCGGATACCTCGCCGAGCCGGGCAGGGATGTTGTGAAACTTCGAGGGGTCCTTGATCGTCTCCAGACCGACGCATGGTATCTTCATCTCTCGCGGGACGGCCGGCTCTTCTTCAAGAATGTCGAAAACCTCAAGGCAAAAGTGGCCACCTACGCCCGCAACAAGCTTCGCGAGCAAAGGGAGAAGGAACTTCGCGATCGGCTAAACGAAATGTTCAAGATTACAACCAGGGCAGCCTATCAGAAGATCTTGGCCCTCCCCACTCCAGATCAAATCCAGCTTCAACAGGACACGGTGGCGCTCGTCGTTTTCCGTCCTGCGGATGATTCCTTCCGGGCTATCGAAGAATACTACAAGCATCAACAGTACAAAAATCGCGTCTGCTTCCTCACAGGCGCTGCCAAACCCTACGAAACGGTTCTTGAGAGGGCCGCAGAGTTGAGTGCGATCCGTACCATCATCGGCGAAATGGACCGCGAGGGCATAAGGGAAAGCGATCCCCAGTATGTCGAAGCGACGGAGATCCGGACGAAACTCGAGGGGCGTTTTTACCAGGCCTGCCGCGAGACGTTTACCATACTCTACTATCCATCGAAGGGTGGGCTCGTGCAGGTGGACTTGGATCCCAAATACGTTGCCAACGAATACAAGGGCGAAGAACAGGTTCTGAGGGCCCTGATGGAGTGTTACAAATACACGGCGGATATCACCCCCGACGGAAACTTCCGGGGGCGAGTCGAAAGCAAGCTGTGGCCTGAAGAAGCAAAAGAAGTACCCTGGAACTCGATCCGACAACGGGCGGCAACCGATCCATCCTGGCTATGGCATCATCCGGATGCACTCGCGAATCTGAAAACCGAACTCGTCAAGCGGGACGTCTGGCGGGAGATGATGGGTTTCATCACGCGGGGCCCCTTCGAGAAACCGGCTACATCGGTCCGGGTGGATGTGCTGAGTCGCGACGACCAGACCGGACAGGCCACTCTGCGCATTCGTCCGCTCAACGGAGATACGGTATACATGGAGACGAAGGGAGTCGCAACCGTCTCTTCGAAAAAGATAGAGGAATACGACATCAAAACGACAGAGTTGAAGCTCTCCTTCCTCTGCGTCGATTCGAAGGGCGAGCACGCTACCGGTGAAGCGGTCATGTGGACCAATTCGCTCTCCTTAAAGCATCGCTTCTTCCAGAAGGGTGCAAAGAGGATGTGCGAGCTCAAAGCAGTACCGGCAGGCCGGATCCGTTATACAACTGACGGCTCCGGGGTGGAGACAAAAGGAATCGCCTATGAAAAGCCATTTGAGATTCCGGCCGATTGCCGGGTGATCCTTGTCGTGGCGGAGGAGACCGGCATCCCTCCGCAGAAAGCATCGATACCGGCCCCACAAGGCCAGGTTGATGTCGCCCCGACAATCGACCGCAGCAAGGCAGCCGTCTGGCGGTGCAACCTGAAGAAAGACTCGACGGGTGAGACCTACCGGCTCCTCGAGACGGCAAAAAAACACGGCGCCGAACTGGGTGGCGTCCGGCTGATTATCGCTAGAGAAGGCCGCTGGATAGAGCTCAACTCACCGGACGATGCTTACCACGCAGTTCAGCACTTTGAACACGGGGCAGATCTCCTCAAGGAATTCATCCCCGAAGGAGCAATCAGCATCGATGTGGGCACTCTGAAGTTCGACTCCGGCCAGCTGCTCCTCGAAATGGTTGCCGATCTTAAAACCGAGCTAAAGGAAGGGGACGTCCGACAGTGATGGTCCGCAGGAAGAAGCAATTCATCGGGTTCGGCTTCGACCCATCCGAATCCTATCACCATTTCGCCGTTACGATCCCCGAAAACGGCGGGGGACCCGTAATTATCGAAGAATGTTTCGATTGGAACCAGGGCGAGGCCGTTTCTTCGACGAAGCCTCCTGCAGTAAAAATCCGCCTTGACCGCTACCGCTGGGATAGAATCGCCGAGGTCGCGCGGGAACAATTCAATAAGCGGATTCGGGCTGCCGGGCACCGTTCAGTTTCCTGGAGTGAGGGCCAACCCAGCATCCTCACGCCTCACTTCGGTAAGGAATTGACCCTTCTGGCCTGGTCGACGGAGGACATGGATGATTCGCTTCTGCCCAATATCATCTCCAACTGGCTTGGCTTGGAGCCTGAAGAGCGTTGGTGGCTTTATACGACCGTCAATGCGACTTTCACGAAAGCGGAAATTGGAAAAGATCGTGGCTGGCGCAAGGCAATCCGTATAGCCTTCTCGGAAAATCCCGTACCGGAAATGCCGGCGGAGCGTTTTATCGAGGAGCCGGAGCCCATACGCCTGCCGCAAAAAGACGAAGAGCCTATCAAAACCGTCGCAGTTCCAACGGCACCAAGGAAGAAAAAGCGCCTAGCATCAAAAAAGAACTCCCAAATAAATCTCTTTGAGGAATAGCAGGGACCCGGCATGCAGGATTTGACCTTCATCGAGACCCAGTTTCCCGTCAGCAAGGTTTCAAAGGAAAGCTACAAAGAGAGGAAGGCAAACAACAGCCAGACGCTCACCGGCCTTGGAAAGTGGTGGGGTAGAAAGCCTCTTGTTCTCGTCCGCGCGGCCCTGCTCGGTCTCCTCCTGCCTGCAGGGGAAGATCCTAAGAAGGACAGGGAGATTTTCCTGAAGCTTATGACGATGGACGACGAGGGTCTCTGGCGCCGGCGACGGGGAAACATTCCCGCCGCCAAGGTCTATGAATATGCTACTGCCACAGAGCGAGAATTCTATTTCACGCTGAAAAATGGAAAATGGCAGTGGAAACGGACAGCTAGTGGCGAGGAGCGCGAGCACATGCAGAGGCGCGCCTTCAACCGAATGGGATACGACGACCGGCTCGCATACTGCCTCCGTCCAGAAGAGATCGAGGGCCCCTCAGAGGAAGCCTGGAAGGCGATCAATGCCCACCTGAATACATCGGCAGAGACTTTTCAAGAGCTGGTCCGTGAACTGGGGAAGCGCCGTTTCGGCCATCCGCCGCGGGTGGGTGATGCATTCTGCGGAGGGGGGAGCGTGCCATTCGAGGCAGCCGTCATGGGCTGCGATGTCTATGGTTCAGATCTCAATCCAGTCGGCACACTGCTTACCTGGTCTGCCATCCATCTCATCGGGGGTGGGAGTGGCACGGCCGAAGAAATCCTGAAAATTCAGAAAAAGGTTTACGAGGCTGTCGGACGACAGATCGAAAAGTGGGGCATCGAGCGGAATGACGAAGGCTGGCGCGACGAAACCTCCGGGAAGACCATCGGGAAAGGCTGGAATGCCGATTATTATCTTTACTGCGTCGAGGCTGTCGACCCGGCTACTGGCTGGCGGGTACCTCTCGCACCTTCATGGATCATCGGCCATAAGACCCGTACCGTTGCCCGCTTGATCCCCGATAAAAAGACAAAGTCCTTCCGGATTGATATCATCCAAAATGTGTCGCTGGAAGAGATGGAAGAAGCGAAACAAGCAACTGCATCAACGAATGGAATCTTTTGCCCAGTCGATCGAGACGGAAACCTGATCCCACCTCATCTTCGGACGGCAACACCAATTGGAGAAATCCGAGGTCGCGAAGGTTTACGCCTTTGGGATGACGGTGATGTTGTCCCAAGACAATCCGATGCTTTTCAAGAGCGTCTCTACTGTATTCGCTGGGTGGACCCGGAAACAGGCAATAAGTATTATCGCGCGCCGACCGAGGCAGATATTGAAAGAGAAGATAAGGTCAATCGCCTGCTCAAGAAGAGATTCCATGAATGGCAGGAAAAGGGTTACATTCCCCACCGAAGGATCGAGCCGGGAGACAAAACAGATGAGCCTATACGGACCCGTGGCTGGACCCACTGGCATCACCTCTACAATCCCCGGCAATTGCTGATGATCGGCCTGTTTCAGAAAATAAGCGATGAGATCGCGACATCTCCGCAGGACCGTGTGGTTCTACTTTTGGGGATCGGGCGCTTGGCGGACTGGTGCTCACGATTATCGAGATGGGACTCGAGTGCCGCAAACGAAAAAGGCGCACAAGCATACTTCAATCAGGCATTGAACCCTTTGGCTAATTACGCAACAAGGGGATTTGGTGCTTTGAAAACCTCTTGGCATTTCAGCGTGCCTGAGAGAAGTATCTCTAGCAATTCGGAAATACTTCCCTTAGATGCAAGGATAACGAATTATTCCGCTGACCTCTGGGTCACGGACCCGCCTTACGCCGATGCCGTCAACTACGAGGAACTCTCGGAGCTATTCCTCGCCTGGTACGAGAAGCGCCTGCCCGTCCTTTTCCCTGAATGGTACACCGACAGCAAGCGGGCGCTTGCCGTAAAGGGGGCCGACGAAAACTTCCGGGTGGCCATGGTGGAGTGTTACAAAAAGCTGGCGGAAAAAATGCCGGACAATGGCTTTCAACTGGTCATGTTCACCCACCAGGATGTGGATGTGTGGTCCGATCTGGCCCTTATTCTCTGGGCGGCGGGGCTTCGGGTTACGGCTGCATGGACCATCGCCACCGAAACAGATACCTCATTCCGAACGGGAAAGTACGTTCAGGGGACAGTTCTCCTCGTGCTCCGCAAACGCAGGGATTCCCTCCGAGGTGACCGGGCCGACATCTGGCCAGAAGTCCAAAACGAGGTCAGGCGCCAGCTTGCCGCCATGCTGGAGCTTGATGACAAAGAAGACCCGAATTTCGGCGATGCAGATTATCAGCTAGCCGCCTACGCTGCAGCCCTCCGGGTCGTGACGGCCTATGGTGCTATCGAAGATATCGACGTCGAAAGGGAACTGCGAAGGACTCGGAGGCCGGGTGAGACATCACCGTTGTCGGATATGATCCGAAGCGCGGTCCGGATCGCATCCGATTTTCTCGTACCCGATGGATTGGACAAGACTATTTGGAGACAGCTGGCGCCGGAAGAGCGCTTCTATATTAAAGGAGTTGAGATCGAGGCCCACGGTGAATACCGAGACGGCGTCTATCAAGAATTCGCCAGGGGATTCGGCATTCGGGATTATCGGTGGCTTCTGGGAAGCGATGCTGCCAATCAGACCCGCCTCAAGACAGCCAGTGAGTTGAAAGGTCGCGACCTATCCGGTGAAGGGTTTGCAGGATCACTTCTCCGTCAGGTCCTCTTCGCCGTTTACAAGACGGCTGAGGAGGACGACCCGCAGCCGGGCCTTGACTATCTGAAGCAGGAGCTTCCGGGCTATTGGGATCAGCGGCGCACAGTTATTGCCTTGCTCGACTACCTGTCGAATAAGCCTTCAGGGTCCATGACGCACTGGAAAAAAGACACGGAGGCAGCCCACCTGCTACTCGGTACCGTAGAAGGGGATAGCCTATGATCCGTCGCTATTCCTCCCGGCGCAGCCCGCTGAAGGATTTTTTGACTGATCACCTGAATGGTGCCAGGCAGTATGACCGGATCGCCGGATTCTTTAGCTCCTCTCTTCTGGAAGTTGCCGGTGAGGCTTTGGAGAAAATGGGCGATCCAGGTGACGGAACCAGCGTCCGCGTAGTCTGCAACTCGTCCTTGAGCCCGCTCGATGTCCAGACTGCCCGAACAGCAAAATGGGGCATGCACCGTGAGTGGTGTGCCTCGCTTCCTGCCGATATTCCCGAGACCATGAAGCTCCGGCTTCAACGGTTGCACGACTTCCTCGCGAGCGGCCGCCTGAAGGTGAAGGTCCTCCCCGACAATGCTTTCGGCTTGATCCATGGTAAGGCCGGCGTCATCACCAGGAAGGATGGCTCCAAGGCATGCTTTATTGGAAGCGTCAATGAATCACGGACCGCGTGGGTGAATAATTACGAGATGGTCTGGCTGGATGAGAGCGCGGACGGCGTTCGATGGGTTCAGGAAGAGTTTGACGCCCTTTGGGCTTCACCTTATGCAGTGGATTTGGCCGAGGCTGTGGTGCAAGACGTCGCCCGGTTGATCGACCGCGTCGTTATGCCTACCGTTGGCGTGTGGAAGAAGGACGAAGCTGAACCTGCAGCGCCGGTTGTAGAACTCCCCGTTTATCGCCGTGAAAACGGCCTTTGGGCACATCAAAAATTCTTCATCAAATTGGCGTTCGAAGCCCACAAAAACGGCGGTGCACGGTATTTGCTGGCGGATCAGGTTGGTTTAGGAAAAACGATCCAGCTGGCGCTTGCAGCCAAGCTCATGGCCCTGTACGGCGACAATCCCGTCCTCATCCTTGTTCCGCGGCCTTTAATGATTCAATGGCAGGACGAACTTTGGAACCTCCTTGAACTACCATCGGCGCGCTGGAACGGCCGGCAGTGGATCGATGAACAAGGTATCATCTATCCCGAATCCGGCACACAGGGAATTCGAAAATGTCCGAGGCGTCTTGGTCTCGTCTCGACCGGCCTCATTATCCGTCGTTCGGAAGCGGCAGACATCCTCCAGGAGATGAGCTACGATTGCGTCATCTTGGATGAGGCCCACCGGGCCCGGCGCTCGAACCTGGGCCCATCCCACAAGGGGGAAAAGCCGGAGCCGAATAATCTTTTACGCTTTTTGACGAGCATAGCCCCGAAAACCAGAAGTCTGCTGCTTGCTACGGCGACACCGGTCCAACTCGATCCCATAGAGGCATGGGACCTCCTCAACGCGCTGAATGAGGGGAACAACAGCGTTCTAGGATCGTCTTACAGCCGCTGGCGCATGCGGGCTCAGGAAGGCCTCGATATCGTACTAAGACAGGCATCGCCTCCAGCAGAGCCGACGGATGCCTGGGAGTGGATGAGGGACCCGCTACCGCCCGCTAAGGAAGGCGTGGACTTCGAACTTCTCAGAAGAAACCTGAAAGTCGGGGCATCAGACCACTGGGCGGCGCCGGAAGTTTATTACGCCGTATCGGGGCCCGACAGGCAAAGGATCAACAAACTTTCTCGGCGCTTCTTCCAGGATCACAACCCTTTTCTCAGGCATATCGTCCGTCGAACCAGAGATTATCTGGAGAATACGATAGATCCCTGGACCAACGAACCCTACCTGCAGCGTATAGGGTTACGACTTTTCGGCGAAAGCGACAGGGAGGCGATTATTCTGCCGCCTTTCTTAAGCGATGCCTACGCGGCAGCGGAGGAATTCTGTTCGATCCTCGGCCGCAGGCCCGGTCTGAATTCCGGATTCATGAAAACGATTCTCTTGAGACGGGCGGGCAGCACCATTGAGGCAGGACGGCTCACGGCCCAGCAGATGCTGGGATCGAGGGCTGATGAAGATGAAGACGTGGACGACGATACGCCGGAAGTGACCTCCTCTATCTACCCATTGACGAAAGAAGAGCGGGATGCCCTGAACCGATATCTGCTGATATTGGAAGAAAATAGAGATGAAGACCCTAAGCTGCAACGAGTGGAATCTATTCTTTCCACCGGAGTTCCCGGCACGGAAGGCTGGCTTGCGCTGGGCTGTATCATCTTCAGCCAGTTCTACGATTCTGTTCTATGGCTTGGGCAACGCCTGTCGCGCCGCATGCCCGACGAGCAGATCGCCATCTACGCCAATACGGCGAAATCGGGTATTCTAGAAAAGGGAATATTCCGTCGCGTAAATCGTGACGAGATCAAAAAGAAGATCACTGGCGGCGAGTTGCGCCTGGTGATCGGGACGGATGCTGCATCGGAGGGGCTTAATCTGCAGCGTCTTGGATCGCTGATCAACCTGGACCTTCCCTGGAATCCGACCAGGCTGGAACAGCGAAAAGGAAGGATCCAGCGGATAGGGCAACTGCGGCCGGAGGTTCTGATTTACAATATGCGCTACAAGGGCTCCGTGGAGGACCGGGTCCACGAGCTCCTGTCGGAGCGACTCGAGAACATCCGGAATATGTTCGGCCAGATCCCTGACACCCTTGAGGACGTCTGGATTGCCGCGGCCTTACAAGACGAAGAGGAAGCCCGGCGTATCATTGATGCCGTACCGAAACGCCATCCCTTCGAAATGCGCTACGACCGCATTGAAAATGTCGATTGGGAAACCTGCAGCAAGGTGCTGGATTCCACGAGCCAACTGGAAGCATTGCAAAAAGGTTGGTAGCCCGTCTTGGAGCAAATATAGACCCACCAGGGCGAATCAACATGCTCCATAAGAAAGTTCCATTGGTCGGGAATGTCGATGTTCTTGCCAGACCGAGAGTGCCATAAACAAGGGCTCGGCGCAAGGCCGAGCCCCTTGTTTATGGCTCCCCGGACATGACTCGAACATGTGACCCGCTGGTTAACAGCTAATTTTGTTGCATTTTCACCACATTTCACACGCCGTCACACAAAGCACATAAATTCCTTGACGATCAATGGCTTATCGCCTATTATCCGTCACAGAGCGTCACAAGAAAACCCCTCACGTCAGCCCGAAAAGTGGGACTGTAGTGGGACAAACCAGACCCGCTAGCGCGAGGGGGAGGCAGGACAAGGCGAATGCTTAGACAAGTGGGACAGCATTTTCGTTGTTTTCATTGCTAGCACGGAAAGGGGGTCTGGGCATGTCAAAGTGGAAACGAACGGCGCACCGGGGGATCAGGTATCGGGAACATGAAACCCGAAAGCACGGGATTATGCCGGATAGGTATTATGCGATCCGTTTTGCCGATAAGGTGGCCGGCAAGGTGCGCGAAGAGGGGGTTGGTTGGGCTAGCGAGGGGGTTACGGAAACGACGGCCTTTGACTACCTTAAGCAATTAAGGCAGGCGGCACGCAGCGGCGAGGGGGCGACAAGCCTACGGGAAAAGCGGGCGCAGGAACGGGAACGGCGCGAAAAGGATGAGATCAAGCAGATCACATTCGGCAAATTCTTTGATGAAACCTACAAGCCCTGGGCCGAAGCAAACAAGGCGGCTAATTCGTCACGAACGGAAAAACTGCTTTACACCCATTGGATCGAACCTGTCTTGAAAAATATTCCTTTTGATGAACTGTCGCCCGTAGCCGTCGAGCGGGTAAAGGCAAGCATGACAAAGGCCGGCAAGTCTGCGAAAACGATAACGCACGCGCTAGCCGTTATTCGGCAAGTCATAAACCTTGCCAAAGTGCGAAACGTCTACACGGGCGAAAATGTAGTTTCGAGGGTACGGAAGCCGCGCGTCGATAATGCAAAGTTGCGTTATCTTACACCGGAAGAACTAGACAAGCTGCTTACCGCTCTGCGCGAGCGCAGCGCGGACGTGGCGGATCAAGCCTTATTAGCGGCAAGCTGCGGGCTGCGTTTCGGGGAAGTGGCGGGCCTTGAGTGGGTAGACGTTAATTTTGAAAACAGGACGCTTGCGATCCGTGACGCAAAGACCGGGAGCCGGACGGTTTTCATGAGTGCGCCCGTCGAGGCGATGCTGCGCGGAAGATACGAGGACGGCGCGAAAGGCCTAGTATTTCCCGACGAAAACGGCGAGCGGCAGGCGAGGGTTTCAAAGACGTTTCAAAGGGTTTGTGACGATCTGTTTAACGAGGACGTGGAAGATCGGCGGTTGCGCGTGACGTTTCACGGGTTAAGGCACACATTCGGAAGCCTGTTATATCAAGAGTGCGGCGACATATATTTAACCGGAAAAGCACTAGGCCATAAAACGCTTGTCATGGCGCAGCGATATGCGAAAATGTCCGAAACCCGCTTGCGGCAAGCGTTTGATACCATGAGCAAGGTTATCGAGAACGGGAAAAAGAAAGAGGGCGAGGGCGAAGTTAAACAGGCGGATCAAGGGGGCCGGGATGCATAGGCCGGGGGGCCGCTTGCGTCTTGACAGCTTTTCACTTTCAGACCGGCTTTCCGTCGCATTTTTAGTGCCGCCAAAAATTTGACGTTTTCAAAAACGCGGGGGATAGGCCGACGGGCCGAAAACCGGGAAACCCTACCCGGTTTCCCCTGCGATCAAACAGGGGCAGCAAAGGGGGCTGCAATGGGCAGAGCAAAGGCAGTATGGCCGGCATACAAAAGCAAGGAACGCATTTCCTATTCAGACTTGCCGGAACTATCACCGGAACGCTACGCCGAGATCGGCAAGCACTTTACCGCGCGACAATTCCGAAACGTCGAGGACGCACTAGGCGCGCCGGCGGGCTTTTCCCTGCTATGGAAAATGCAGCGGGCCGTCTATCTTTATCAGACGATAGAAGCGGGCCGCGCCGGTGAGATCGGTTTTTTGCGTCATATGCCAAAAAGGAAGCGCGAAAATACCGTTGCTACACTATTGAAAAAAACCGAAAGTTACCTTTCTTTCGTCAATGAATATTATAAACCCATTCTTGAGCTATCTTCGCAAAACAGGCTTGCGGCTTTGCAGCTGCACTTGATCGGCTTAATGAAGGATGCGGCAGAGAAGCGCGCAGCCATTGAGGCTGAAATAAGCCCTGGCGCGCCTTTTGCGGCATGGCAGGTCTACCTATGGGCTATTGCTGCGACATACGAAACTGTGCACGGGCGCGGCTCTGCAAAGATACCGTGGGCAACTAAGGCATTTGATCGGGGCGATGATGACTTTGCAACTGGAAAGCCATACGGGCCTTTTCTAAGTTACGCGCAAGAGTGCCTTTCTCTTGTCAACGTCCAGTTAAGCGACGAAGCGATCCGAAGCGGGTTGCGTAATTACGCAAAGCGGAGAGAAGCCATAATGCAAAGCGAGTTTTATTCTTGCTTCCGTGCGTGGTGAGAATAGCCCTCTTTTTCCCCTAAAACCTGCCCCATTGTTCACCTTTTACGGCTTCCCTTCTTTCCTTCACAATGCCCCCATGAACACAAAACACCTAAAGGGGGCTTGCATGAAAAATTCATTTCACGAACTTGCCGAGAAATGGCCAAGTGCCGTTGTCGCGCGCACACAGATCGGCGCGTTTACCGGCGGGGCCGTTAGCGAGCGTTACATTGCTAACCTTGACAGCGCAGGCAGAGGGCCGGCAGGGCGTTTCCGCGTCGGCCGCAAGGTTTGTTATCGAGTTGCCGACGTTTGCAAGTGGCTTGAAGATCGTTCTAGC
>Ga0208196_1001762_pt1 | contig 21895 bp, 24 predicted proteins | sample AD_JPNNA7_MetaG_FD_184443 | JGI IMG/M metagenome (GOLD analysis project Ga0208196, IMG submission 184443) | Active sludge microbial communities of municipal wastewater-treating anaerobic digesters from Japan - AD_JPNNA7_MetaG (SPAdes) (version 2) | ecosystem: Engineered > Bioreactor > Anaerobic...
AAGATATGCATCCAATGGATCAAGACGAGCCCGAAAAGTGGGCCCGAATCATCCACCCAAACCGACACATGCCGGCGTCATGGGACGGGCCCGGAGACCAACGTTAGGAAATGTACATTTGGGAACCTCCGCCGAATTTCGCCGGATCCGCGAGCGCCTGGGCCTCACCCGCCGGGCGCTCGCGCGCATACTCGAGATCACCCCGACGTCGATTTACAGGAATGAGGGCCAATCAGGCTTCAGCCGTGAATGCTCCTGATTGATGCAGGAAATGGCCTCGCTGACCTCAGCTAATTTCTGCCGGAGAAAAAGTACCTCATCGACTAGCCGCCTGATGTCGTAGTAGTCCGGTGACTGCAAAATCGCGTCCAACTGGTCAAGACTCAGCATCATCTTCTCCTTCCAGCCAACATTCTTCACAGATGATACCCCAATACTCATCGTCGTATCGCGCGTCATCGGGGTACATCTCTGCTCCACATCGGTCGCATTCTTCAAACTCAATATCGTAGTGCGGCGGATATGCCGTTTTCCATTCGTCGTATTTCGGAAGTGCTTCAGCCATTTTCCAACCTCCTTGCTAACGCCTTACAGTCTGCTTCGAGTACGCCCCTGCGGGCACGGGGACTCCCTTCGTAGCAATCACGTATTAGACCGCCAAGAAACTTTTTGTTGTCACTGACATACACTGCACAATACCGTCCTTGTCCAATGGACCACGGGGTATCAGGCAGGTCATCAGGGTTCAGGCTCTCGAGCCATTTCCGCATTGCTTTGAAGTCAGGCATAGCTAAGCTCGATTGCGAGTTTCATGAAATCGCGCTCTTGGCTGTTGCAGTGATGAATCAACTCGAAGTCCCAAGGGACCGATGCGACCCATCCATGTTCTTTCCCCCAAGGCGTGTCCCATGTGCAATACGCGAAATCAACAACCGCTCCATTCATGATTTCTGCTCCTCCCGTATCTCGTCTAAGTATCGCTTGGTGTAACTCTCGGCCCATTCATAGAGGCCATAGGCGTCCATGCCTTCCTCGAATGCTTCTTTCATCTCCCTCTCGTATTCCTCGAATGATATGTTTATCACTTCACTACCTCCGTTCGGCGTAGGTCCACTTGACGCAGAACACCGCCCAGGTCTCCCGTTTCCCGTTTCAACCAAATCACACGTGCATACCGTTCGGTCCAGTTACTTTTCGTGTTCTCCATGCGAACGTACAGGTGGGGTTCCGTTACTTGAAATCCTTTTACCTCCTGCTGCGTCAATCCACTCAACCCAAATAAAACCCTTTGCGCATCCCTCCCCGCTGATGCGCCACGGCCCGCACTCGAAGAAATCTGTTGCTCCCTCTCCTTCGATGTGTGATGATTCACCCATACCGCCGCCCCTTTCTCCACGGGTTCGGTTAGCTCCTTCAATAAGTGCATGAACCGGCCTACTTGCGTGTTGTCGTTTTCGTCCCCCCCGTAGAAATGCGACCGTGGGTCAATTACAATGAGGCGGGGTTGATACTCTTTCACCTTCGAGTACACCCATTCGTAGTGCTCGGTAGGTTCCACGCTTCCGCCCGATGGTCGTGTCAACGGGAACGACTGTCCTGGGAACGCGATGAGGTTGTCAGCGCACCGTTGCATGTCCCATTCGGTTAACTCGTAGGCTTCGGCAATCTTACGGAAGCGCCGGTGCAATTCGGACTCTGGGTCCTCAGACTCAAGCCACAAGACTTTCATCGAACTTTCGGGCACGAACGTATCTAGCAAGGTCTTGCCGGTACAAGCACTCATAATTAGTGTCTGCGTAATCCAACCCTTGCCGAGTCCCCCTTTCGCATCGATACCACATATGGCACCTTCCGGCAGTATGCCCCTGAAAATGAATCGTTGGTTGGGCGGGGTAGTGGATACCCAACGGGTGATGTTCGCGGCACGGGGCTGGATGACCCATTCAGCCCATGACTCGCACCCGATGTTCGTAGCTAATAGGACTTGTTTCTGCCCTTTTCGCCAGACGCCGGGAAGGCGGGACAAACGCGATGGATTCTTGTTCTGCGTGTCTACCGAGAACCCGTGTTTCTCAAGGATGGTGTATAGCTGTTGTACACGGTCATCGTACAGTTTGCGGTCCTTGCCTGCATCAACCCGCACAACGAAATGCAAGGACTTGCCGCCCGAGAACACGACAGCCGCACAGGGCACGTTCAAAGACGTGACTATGTTCCATTGGTCAGTTATGTCAAGGTCGTCTGATTCGACGAGGACATGACGGTATTCCGTCACGTCGTCGTCGGTGATACCAGTTCCACTGAGAGGGTTAATTCTGATCCATGCTCCGCTTTCGTTATTGATAGAGAGGCATTCCGATACTTTACGCCCATGTAAGCGAGGCAAAAGAGCATCAGTTTTTTCAACTGCTCCCCGGTCACCTGGTAGCCATCCCTCACCTTTATCGATTGCGTTGATGACATAGCCTACATACTCCCCTGGTTGGAACAACGCATATAGGTAGTTCGTAAGATGTGTTGATTCCCAATCGTCTGAAATCTTAGGGAACGGTGCTGCTTTCTGTGGCCGTATCCGAATGGGTTGGGCAGACGGTTGATACTGCCTGCCTTGTTTGCGGAACCGGAAGTCCACGGGCTTCTTTAACGCGCTGCGGATGGTAGCGTCCACTTCCCGGTCAGGTAGCCCATCGCTGCGTGCCTTGCCTGCTACGCGGTCCCACACGTCTGCCTCGGACCAACCATCCTCGATAGCGCACTTGGTTGCGAAGAAAAGGGCGCGGTTACGCTCACCTTTTGAAAGAGAAGTGTTCAGATAGTATTCAAGAAATCCCGGCATATTTCCTCACGCTTTTATGCGGGGGTTGGCACAAGCCAACCCCCATCTGTCTGACAACCTGAGACCTACGGGGTCCCAGAACGGAGGCTTGTTAAGGCGGGGCGGGCGCTCAGGTCCCGCCCCGCGGTATTCGGCTGAGGAGATCGTCCTGCCCGCCGCGGCTGGGCAACAGCCGAAAACTTCGCCCCGTGAGCCACAATCTTCGTCCGGCTTCCGTTGTGGCCGCGACCTTGGTGGGGCATTGTTTCAGCCGGGCAGACCACCAAGGCCTGCGCACGGGGCAAACTCGATTCAACTGTAAGAGGACGGGTTGACGCCTTCGATGGTCGGCTTCAGCCGCCGCACGCCGTCCTCGATATACCTAGTCACGCCTATTCGTATTTCTGGGTACGACAGCCGACGCGCGGGCATTGCCTTCGTGGCGATGTAACTGCGCTGGTTGGGTACATAGCCACGCAACATCGACCCGGACCGCACGAACCACGATTCGTGTTCGAGGATTTCTATATCGCCTGTCTGGCGGTTAATGCGACCGAAAAGGGGTGTGTAGCTGCACGGAAGGACAAACGAGCTGTGGTCGTGCCCCATCGCGTATATGTGCGCTTGGAACGCTTTGGACCAGTGTTCTAATGCGTTTATACTCCCCAAAACGGTCTTGGCCCCCGACGTAGTTCCGTGGTGTGCGACGTGCGCAACGTGCGCGTACCCACCATGCAGATTCAGCCGGTGATAGACATAAGCGCAGGTGCCGAGGTACTTCGTGCCTAGCTCGGTTGCTAATCGCTCGCTGGCTGTTTCTCCGTTCGAGAACACCCAATCGTGGTTGCCTTCCAACATGCCGAGCCATTGGAACTGGCTGAGTTCGTCAGCGGCGCGTTTTATATCGTCGGTGACCTTGCTGTCCATCCAATCACGGGCGCTGTCGCTAACTCCTCCCCTCCTCATCGCCTTACGGTCACTCCACCGGCTGAAGTCCCAGTAGTCGCCCATCCCTATCGCGAGTACGTCTTTTCTGTTCTTGTACCTGTCCTTAAACTTCTGCCAGCGGTTAGCGCAGTGGCCGGGGTGGCCGAAGTGCGTGTCCCCGATGTGCAGCAGTGTCTTGGTGTCGTTGACTGACTTGAACATAATGTCGTTGATTATCGGTACGAACAGACCATCCAAGGTTATCGCTCCGTAATGTTGACCCCTTGCTTCTTGAGGACACCACGAACGGAGTCGTATAGCTCCTGCAATCGTGTGGCTTCCGCTTCCGTTATCTGTCCGTCAGAGACGATTGACTGTAATTCCTGGCTTATGGATGACAGTTGGCTTAGACTTTCAAGGATGCTTGGCTGGGGCGTGTCAGGGGTATCCGTGTGCGCCTGCTGATATTCCAAGACGGCTTCAGCTAAGTCGATGAACGCAGCCAGGGCAACCTGGTCAATCTCTGTGGTCTCCACACTGCCGTCAGGGTACTGCCGCACGGTTCGGCAACCGACCTCGAGCCCGACAAGGAACCCGATGCAGATAGCAGCAACCAAGGCAATCATGATGTCTCGTTTCAAATTATCCATTTCAGACCTCCACCATGTTGAAGCCGGGGATGTCTTTACGGTCCCCGGCTATTTGTTTCGCATGTGCGTAGATTTTGAATCGGCACAGTTCGCGCGGGCTTACTGTGCGGTGATTGATGCGCCCCGGCAGTATCCCCATGTTGGAAAGCACATAGGCGACCAGGGCAGAACAGAAGAACCGTTTATCAACGTCTTTGATGGGGAACAGGCGGGGAAAGATGTTCGACCACCCCTCGCGCAACGCGCCAAGGAAGTCGTACCTTGACCCGTCACGGGCTTGCAACAGGTTGTCGAAATAGTCTTGCCTGCGCTTGATGGAGCCGGACAACGAGGACTTCAGAGGCAACCACCAAATATCCCCCTTGTAGTTCTGTACCCGCTCCGAGAGGTAGGTCCGTTGTACGCCGATGATGCGGTCCCCGCCAATCTTCATCGAGGTTGACTCGATACACTGAATCCGCGTCTTACCATCGGTATCTTGGGTTCGGGAAACCAGTGCAACGTGAGTAGGGTATCCTGTTACCCAGCGGATTACCGTGCTCAGCGGACCGCGACCGTTGTAGGCAATGACATCGCCGGTCTGCATGGCGTCACGCAGAACCAAGTACATCTGGTAAGAGTTGCGTGTTGTCATTTTGTTGACTCCCTATTCGGCAACAATAGCCTCGATTTGTACCCGCAGCGTGGCTTGTTTCGCGTCGATGTCTAAACGGTCGGGGTTGACGATGGCTAGCGCCTGCCCTGCCGCTGATGCGTTCTGCACAGGCGCGGCCACTGGACCATCTGTTACTTTGAGCGCCCGCCAATAGGTCTTGCTTTCCGTAAGCTCGGTTTGAACAGCGAGTACGGCATACGGCGTGTTTGCGACCTCTCGGTACGTTGCCGTAACACCGTCATCCGCCCGCATGAACTGGACTAAGGTGCGGTCGTACTTGAATTCCCAAGCATACGGTGGCTGAATCGCAGCCGATGCAAGCGGTTCACCGTCAGGCCCCATCTGGGTTACTTCGGGTTCGACCTTGACGCGGATAGCGTATTCGTCCCCAACCTTGACGCGGGTGTACCCGGCTGGGTCAGACCAGACGACGCCTGCACCCGCTAGGACTGCGCATACCCAGGCCCGCATCATTTCTTATCCCTCCCCTTGACCTTCTTCCAAATCCACGGGACGCCAAGGGTAACAATGGCACTGACTAGGCGCATCCAAGGGCTGGTTGTAGAACCCTCCAAAGATTGGTTCTCCTTTTTCAAATCGCTTTCTCCTTTCGTATTCGCGGCGGCAGTACCATTCGGCTTTCTGTAAATCCTCAACGGCATCTCCCTTGAGGCCCGCCCGCCACAGGTACTTGATAGCCGCGCCGATGTTGAAGGGCAGGTGTTCGACAATCTGGATGCACTCAACGCCGCTCGGGTGCGACGTGTAGTGCGCGGGGTGATTGATGGGGTCATGCGTAGGCACGGCGTAGCCATCCTTTCAGGTAGCGGTCATAGTGGGGGTGTTTCGCGGCAATCAAGCGATAGAACCCAGCAGCTTGCGACCGGATAGCCGCAAGCAACGCCCCTGGTTCGCACTGGTTGATAGCCGCGATACTCTTAGGCCCCAATATGCCATCGTCAACCACGAGGAAATCACAGGCTTTCAGGGCACGTTGCACAAGGAGGTGGGCCTGGGGCGCACCCATGTTCACCGCAAGGTCGAACACCTTGGTTGCTACTGCCTGATTGATGATTTCCCCGTATCCGTACTTTCGCCACCACCGGCGATGATAGAACTCTTTAGCATCGGGGATGGTCAATGCGCTAATATCATCCGCGTCAATGTCCCCATCCCTGTCGATGTCTACATCCAAGAACCGCAGGGTAATACCGTACTTGGTAGCCCCTGCGTGGTCCTGGGTGTATCCCCCTTCGTGCTTCATGAGCACGTCAAACGCTGGTTCGTATACGGCCATGTTCAACCCCCTATGCCCGCAGCTGCGAACAGGTTTTTGCGAACCGCCTCAAACGCGGCGAAGGCAGTAGCCAACGACGCTTCGGGCGGAAGGATTTGGCAGACGGTATAGAACAGGTCACCCGTAGACCCTTTGAGGCACATTTCCAGAAGGGCTTTTGCGCCTTCCTCAAGTGTATCTTGCTCCTCTCGGAACGGCACTATTTTTCCCACGGGAAACCCCCTTCCTCATCGCTGTTCGCGGGCTGCGCTTTTTCCTGACCCACAGGCGGCGTAGGCGGCGTACTGGGAACCGTGGCCCTGTTGACTTCCTGTTTCCAACGGGCGTTGAGCTTGAGAATTTCGGATTGCGGCGGGGATGCGCTGTCTTTCACGTTGTCCCCGCCCCAGTCGGCCAAGTCCCAGTTGATGTATTCGCCCTGCCTGTTAGCCACGAACTGGACGCCCTCTGGCTTGAACGTTGGCGCATCGAAGTTGCCGCCAAACCCCAGGGCTTGGAGCTTCTTTTGCGCCGTGGGCCATGCCTTATCGGTAAGGAAGATTGCGACCCGCACAATATCGTTTTCGAGCTGGACCCATTCCCCGCCATCCAAGCGGTGGGTGATTTCGACAGTGACCAGTAACATGGGGTTGCCGTTCTTAGAGGTGGTCATGTTACCTCCCTTGGGAACCCCGAAATACCTCCCCGGTGCGTATGTTGCCATTGTGTAATATCTCCTTTGCTTACTTGATAATCTGTTGCCAGATGCTATCGCCGTTGCCTAGTTCAAACGGAAGCGGGGCAGTCAGGGTGCGGGACTTGGCCCAAGCGTGAGGAAGTTCGACCGGATGTAGCAGGCGGTAACTGCTGCGGATTTTGCCGCCTTCTGTGAGGTCTCGTGCTATCTCGAGGTAGAGGAGATGGTCAAGCCATTCCCGAACCCTTGCCCGCAAATCGGCGTTCTTTGCTCTCAACAAACGTGGTTGCACCTGCAGGTAATCATCCCCTGCGGGGTTGGGCACCCGCTCCGGCGTAGCGTGAAGTATGAGGACAATGTGAGTGCCCCAATCAACGGCGGCATCGAGGTCTTGCAGGAACAGGCAGAAGGTATCGTAGAGGTGCGAGTACCCTTCCCCGTAGCCGTAGTGCTTCAAGCTCTGAACAAACTTGCCCTTGTCGTTGGTGATGTTGGCAACCGTCCATTGTTCTGCAAGGTCTTGCGCTTCCGTGCCGGTATCGATTGCCAACACATCATAGGAAGTAAGGAGTTGTTTGTCCCTTACCACCGCGCGGAGATCGTCCCATTTCTCGATGCCTTCGATACGGTGAACGTCCAGGTTACGAGTGCCGCGCTGAAGGTCAAGGAACAGCGTTTTCCGTTCGCACTCGGCGGTCAGGGTAGACTTGCCTGCACCGGATTCGCCATAGATGCCGACCCGCTGGGCCGTTTGGCGTGTGCCCGTGCTCACCTTGAACGTTTTGGCTTGGGCCGCTGCGGGCTTTGCCGCAGGGGCGGGCGTGTTGATTTTCGGCGGGGCCGGGATTGTTAGTTTACTCATTTGTGTCACCCTCCTTTGATTGCAGATAGTCAACAAGACATTTGTGGCAGCAGAAATCCCTGGTCAGTCCTGCGGCACCGGAATTCAGATTGTACCAACACCTGTTTTCTCGCTCGAACTCATCTAATGAAGTCTCCCTCGCAAAACCGCATTAATCGCAGACAACTCTAACAGTCCACATTTTCATGCCCTTCTAATTCCTCATGTTTGGATGTTGCTATTTCAAAACCTTCGGGGACGGGCTTCGTTTCGTCCCATCCACCGCTTGAACACACGTCAAAATAGGTGCAGGCGTAGTATCGATTTGTGCAGGATTGAGTGTTGCGAGGGTGGAGGCCGTTAAGAATCAGGCAGGATACTTCGCCAACATCGTCCAAAGCCTTTTCGAGTTGGTCTTTGGTCCTACTGACTTCCTTCCTGGCGAAGTAATAGTCTGGCCGTTTGGCTATGTCATCCAGAATCCGCACACCGTAATCTTCAGGCGTCTCTAGGCAGGTTTGTACTGTGTAGCCTAGTGTGTTATCCCCAGTCTGGCGCGGCCTACCGTCGCGGTTATAGACACGTTGTCCAGCATTGTCAAGAACTATTTTTGTACCATTATCGTCTGTTATGGGAACCTGTGAGGGGGATAACGCAGGCTTACGGATTACGTCGTATAGGACGGTATCCGCATCGATACAGGCAAGGTAGTTAGACACCTGTGCATTGAGCCGTAACCCCTTCCAGTACATAGAGTCCGATGCTATATCATCGCTAGTTGTCTTGTGTTCCATCATTGCGACCCGTCCATCAGCCAACCGCACGAGTTTATCGACTTTCCCACATAACGCAATATCATGGGCAATCGGGAAGCGGAACTGATGTTCAGATTTAACCAGTTCGAGTTCGTCTGCCTGCCATCTCCACACATACCCCGCGAACAAGGCCCGCATTTTCTCTCGGGCGCAATGGTGGGCGTGTAGTTCATCGGCGGGGACGTTGGGCGCTTCTGCGTGGTATAGCTCCACGATACAGGCGTCTGCCTTGTCTTTGTCCTTGGTCGTGTACCAGATGTCCAATGCCTCGTGTATCGCCGTGCCGTCGAACAGGGGCCGCTCCGTGCGGATACGCCGCAGCATTAGCCGGTATCTCAAGTGGTGTTTGTGCGGGCAGGTCAGGTAGCAGTTCAGTTCCGACGTTGTAACATCAAGCATCCCCCAAAATCCCCTCCGCTGTTGGTCCTTGTTTCAATGTCAGTCTGCTTTCTCACCTTACAAACACTAGGATAACACATCATATCTGATTTGTCAAGCACTTTGTTTGGACGTGAAAAAGTATTTGACAATCGGAAAGCCATAACCCGCGCATGTAATGCAGCGAAGGTGCCCGAATGGACACCGTACCAGCTACGACACAATTACGGGGATATGGTAGACAAGGCGTTTGACAGGAATACCGCGAGGGCGGCGTTAGGGCATTCGGATTTCGACGCTACTGCGTACTATGTTGAGCGGGATACGGGTCTGGTTGAACAGGTAGCTGCGAAGATTGGATAGCCGCCACGGCGGTTCCTATCGCTCCGAGAGAGATAATATAGGGCAAAACCTTCACTACAAGCGACCACACACGATGTGTGGTCCGTTCAATCGCCGTTTCGATCCGTGTAATGCGCTGTTCCACCAGAGATGTGCGTTCGACTAGACCGGCAACGCCGTTACCTCTAAGCAATTTAGCTATTGCCCTGGTCTCATGGGTATTCTCTGCAATCGCCTTCATCAACTGGTCATGCTTGATGTCGCAAATCTCTGGCGTAACGTAGTCCATTATTTCACCCTATACTTCGATGCGAGTTCATAGTAGTAACGGCTTTCGCCCATTAAGCCCTCTTTCTCTGCCCGCTTGGCCTTGTTGACGTACTCCTTGTACCGCCGCTTACGCGCCTTGAGACTCATGTTGTAGGCGTCAGGGTCCGGCGTGTACTGGGTCAATCCCGTAAGGAACCGCAACCAACGTTGGTTCCCCGGCGCTTCGTTTCGATGAGGCCGCTTGTCACCCTTGAACGTGCCCAAGAGGTTGCCCATCTTGGTCCATGCGCCTTCGGGGGCCAGTCCAGGTATGGACGGGTTGAGCCTGTCAAGCGTCCCAAACGCGGGGATCAGGTTCGCCACATGCAGCGTCCTTGCCCCGCCCGGCAGCTGAACCCCCATCGCTTCTGCCGGTGTCTCGTTGAGGTCGCGCCCGCTGAAGAAGTCCCTGCTCAAACCTTGCTCGAATGGAGCCTTGGCAAACGGGGATAGCTGACCGGCTACCCATCTGGACGTGCGTTCAACATAGTCACGTCGGGGGTCTGTCCCCCCAGGTTTGAAGGCGTTGATCGCGGTCACAACGTCCATCATGGGGAGGTAGTTGGTCATGTTGAGGTAAGATTGCCGTCCCTTCGCGTCTTTGCTCGTGGGGATCGCAAAATCTTCCATCAACCAGAACGGCGCTTCTTCCGGCTTGGTCCCGCTTGTCTGCCATGCGTTGTAGTAGGCACGGGCGAACGGCATATACTTGCCCGGCTGTTGAAGCATGTTCGTTATCTCGTGCGGGATGTTCTTGCGCATCCACGCATAGAACGGGACAAGTCCCCCGCGCAACCAAGCGGACTTCTCGAACTTGGACAGGTCGTCGTAGTCGAAGTGAGTTCGGTGTACTATCTCCGTGGCGTTCTCGAACCCTACACGGGCCAAGTCGCCTATATCGCCAAACCCACCGATAGCGCCCGCCATATCGTCAAGAGCGTCTATCGCGTCAGGCAGTTTCTTGCCAATCTTGCCCGCCGCAACAAGGGTATCGTCCAAGACTTTCAGCGCGAGGGGCAGGCGCAAGAACATTTCAGCCTTCTCGTTTGCGCTGAAACTGTACCTGAACCAGCGGTTGTTAGTGCGGGCGGTCCTTAGCGCCCCCGCCAACCCTTCAATGATTTCACCCTTGGCGGATTTCTCCAACACTTCTTGGCCGATGAATCCCCCGCCGCCGCCTATGTCACGGGCGAAGTATTCCTGTAACAGCCGCTTGATAGACAGGCGAACGCCCGATTGAGGAAGGGTAATGTACCCAACAACGTTAAGGTTGTTCTTGTTGCGAACAAACTTGTGTATAGTAGAAACAGCGTCCCCATAGTATCGAGCCGTGTTTATGCTGAACGGGGTCAACCCTTCCATGTAGTTCTTGGAAATTCCCGAAGCCACGTTGCGGGTAATGTACGCGGACGGGGCGCTAAACAGCGCCAACGACTTCCACCACGATTGGAGTTCAGTACCGAGCGCACCCAACATCATGTAGTTGTTCTCGGGATTGACAACTTCTTTCAGATAACGTTCAAACGCTTTTTCGTACTCGACCGGCAGAGCTACGGGGTTTGCCGCGAACCGCCCTTGGTTAATCTTCTTCCAGAGGGCGGGACCAGTAGGCTTGCCCGTGGCAGGGTCAAGCGGAACCAAGTGCTTGGTATCATCCCAGTCAACGGCTATACCATGCGCCTTGAGATGTTCCACTAGGTCGTTAGCGTTGATGTTTGCAACGTTCTGGGCTATGCGGTTATTGAGTACCTTGACTATATCTTCGCTATACTGATAGGGAGACGGCATACCCACTACTTCATTGGGGTCAAGGGTGCTATTCAGTTTGCGTACCGTTTCCCATACGCCGTTATCGTCAACGCCGTAAGTGAGTTCCATCGTGCTGCCTTGGTTCAACGCATGGTTGACAAGGCTGTTCTCAAGCTCCGATGCCGGTTTCCATGACAGGTCAACATCCGCATGGGGTACATCAAGTTTCTCCCCGACGATTACGCGCGGCATATGACCCACTTCGGACGCGGTATCGTCCCAAGCTGCCATGCCGGTCTTTTCTAGAACTTTGGTAAAAGGAATCTCTTTGTCGCGAATACGTTTCAGCGCGTCCCACGCATCGTCAAGACCTCTTGTCGTCGCTTCCGCCGCCGCTTCCGCAGGCCCCAGCGTACCACGGTTATGGAGTTGAGCCAGTTCCAGCAACGATGACCGCTGTTTACGGGTCAGCTTTTGTAGCGTCTCCATCTCGGGCCGGATAACCGAATAGAATTCATTGGTCAGTGTCCGCCCATGCTCTTGAAAATCCTTGGCTACCTTGCCCGGACCAGCGGCCCAGAAGTCGGGGTCCAATGCTTCGACACCTTTGCGACCACCAAACAGCCGGGACATGGCTTTGCCAAACCCGCTGCCGCCGATGGCTTGCCCTGTCTTTTGAATGCCGCGCAGGACGGTCGCATCACCGGGAATCGGAATACGATGCCCCGCAAACGTAAGCAACCCGCGTTGGCCTAGCTTGGCGGCATCGCCCCAATCGGATGCCAGTTTCGCCGCCTTAGCGCCTTTTGCCGCCTTCGCTACATCGGCAACGTCGTCAAGTTTGGACGTTAGCTTAGCCGCTTTGCCGCCTTTTGTAAGCTGACCCAAACCGCCAACGTAGTTCAAGGGGTCAAGGGGGTTGAGCATGTCAAACGCCAACCCTAACGCCTTCGTCCTAAACCGTTCGGGGTCCATGCCCCATTCGGCTAGAACGTCTCTGCCGCTGTATTGCTTATCGCCGGAGAAACCTTTAGCGTAGTTGCCTACAACGTCACCTTCGCCGCCCGACAGCGCAACCAACGAACCCATAGACCCAGCGTTGAAACGGTTTAGATAGTCCAATGCCCGCCAAAACGCGCTAGGCTTTTCTTCTTCCGGCTTGTAGACAGGAAATCCCATTAGAACCTCGCACCACCAAACCGATAACCCCTCAACAACTCAATTATTCTCTCTATATCGGGGTACTGTGCAGGTCCCGGAGGAGGTACTGGTTGGTAGCCAAATCGTGACGGCATATTTATTGTAGGTCCCGTTGCTGCGGACCCTGGGTCGGGCAAAAGGAACTGAGACTGCGGTGGCGGCGGGGCGAATGTAGTCGGTCCACTCTGCGGAAACTCCCATCCCTGCAAGCCGATTGGTTGCCCCGATGGCGGACCTGCCTCAATGACCGGGTTGTATTCCAACTGCTTCGCAGGGTTATAGCCGAGTTGCTTAGCAGGGCTAGTGGGCGATGTTGCTGTGCTAGGCGCACGATTAGCGGCATAAGACTTTCCGCCAGCCCCCCATAGAACAGCCCTCAATGTCGCGTCGCTAATCGCCTGTTCGTCGTCCAAGAACGAACCCCAATCTTCCCGCCATCTCCCCGCCGCATCTTCGTAGGACTCATTCTCACCCCACATCACAGGTGGCCGGTTCCAGGGAAACGTGAACTGCTTGCTCCACCAATCCCTAAAATCCTTCTGTCTGCTCTTTTCACTTCTAAAGTAGTTTGAGGGGTCATGATACCCCTTGAACACCAGATTGCCGACCGACGATTCAGACGGTCCCCATTTTTCCACCCTATCCCTGTCATCTTCAGGCGATGCTGTGGGCATAGGGATGTTACCAAACCAACCGAGTACCTTGTCCGTCAGTGTCGATTCCGGTTCGCTGAGGTTGTACGGCATCCAGTCACCCCAAGTAGAAGGGTCTTTCATGTCGATAGTCTTTTGCCCCGGTGGCGGGGTCGGACCTTGTTCCATGAACCCACCAACCGATGGGAGATTGGGAAGGTACTTTTTCATTACCGCGCCGAACTGGGCCTCCATTGCCTCGTATTCTTTTTGAGATTCGGGCTTGTCCCATCCTTTAGGTTGATTGGTCTCAGGGTCCATAATCATGTGCTGCTGGTAGTATTCCCGCATCTTCTCTTGGAGATACGCTACTACCCGCGCTTCCTCAGCGCTGATACCCCCAAGCGCGTTGGGACCGTCAGCATCACCGCCAGCACCCGAGCCGCCACCTCCGCCTCCGTTTGAGCGCTTCGCCGCACCGGTATTGGCCCTCAAATTTTCCATACGGGCATCGTGCTCCTCGATCTCCCGCCCTTTGTCAGCGTCGTAATCACCGAGTTTCTTTTCGCTCAACTGAATATCGAGGTCATAAGCCTTCTGACGGGCTTCTTCCGCAACCATCTCAAGCCGTTGCTTCTCGAAATCGAACGCACCGAGATTGGTGTATCCCGCCGCCTTCGCCGCTGCTATCTGCTCGTTTAGGCGGTCGAGTTCAAGGTTTGCCTTCTCCTCCTGCAAACTGTAGTAGTCACGTTGCAGTTGCAGGTATTCTTCCGCGCGTTTATCGGACGCATCTTCGCGCTTGCGTTCATGACGCTCTTTTGCGCCACGACCCAATCCGCTTAAGAGTCCCGCCGCTATCGCCAATGCAACATCGCTCATAATCGTTCCCTATCTGTTTTGCCTTAAGCAAAGAACAATGGGGTCGTGCCAGAACCCAAGAACTGACCAGCGCTCTGCGCCAGACTGCCCCACAGGGCCTCCTTGCTGCCGCTGCCGCCGCCGCTGTTCTGCTGCTGCTGCGCCTGCACATACGGATTAGGCGCATACGCAAACGCCGCATAGTCGGGTCCGGCATACGCTTGGTAGCCCTGCTGAAGTATCTGGGCCAACTGCTGGTTGTTGAATCCCATGCCGCTGTTGATGAGGTTGCCCAATGCCTCCATCAGACCGATGTTGCCGCTCATGCCAAGCTGACCGAGTTGGGCTATCTGACTCGCTAACTGGCTGTTGTATTGGCGGTCCTGTTGGAATACCTGATTCGCCAAGTCCTGTTGCTGAAGTGCCGCAGCCGCCGTGCCCAACTGATGCTGACTTGCCAACTGTTGCTGACCGAGGCCAATGTTGCCAAGGCCCAGTTCCCGCTGAACGCCGAGACCGCCAAGACCCAACTCGCGTTGAATGTCCAAGCCACGACCTTCGAGACCCAGACCGCCTAGCCCTAGCTCACGCTGAATATCAAGCTGGCGACCCTGTAACCCAAGACCGCCCAGACCGAGTTCACGTTGCAAGGCCAACTGCTGCTGGCCCAGGCCGAGATTGCCGTACTGCAACCCGACACCCGCGGCGTTGAGCCGGTTGCCGTAATTCGTCTGCGCAGCCGTCGTAGCAATATTACGCAGCGCATCCGTGAGGTCCGTATTGCGGGCGTTCATGGCTTGATTCTGTAGGCTGTATCGCAGCCCGCTGTCCTGCATCCCCTGAGCACCCATTGCCTCGCGAATCTGCCGTTGCTGGTCCTGCAGCATCCGGTCCCGCGAATCGGTCACTTGGGCGTACATCTGGTTCTGTACCTGACGCCCCATCGACTCGGGGTTCTTGAGCAACGTGAGCAGATTACTCTGCGCCGCCTGATTCACCGGGTCGGGTTTCTGCTGCACGGGAGGAGCGGCAGGCTGCGGAGGGGGCGTGTTCGGCTGCGCCACAGGATTCGCCGTTTTCGGGATCACCGCCTCGCCCTGGTGCAGCTTGTACACCCCCGTCTGAGGCACGTACGGCGTACCCGTGGCGTAGCTCCGAATCGGCTGAAACGGATTCGGCCGACCAGGACTAACCGGATCGCTGAACACCGGACTAGGCGTCGCGGGCTGAAAGTCGTACCCGCCACCGCCACCGCCACCACCGCCTCCACTCCCGCCACGGGGGGCAGGGTCCAGGACAGCACCGCCGCGGCCACCGCCGCCGCTACCGAATAGAGTCTCAAGGAATCCACTGGAATGACCCGGTTTAGCCTCGTCAAGCATTGGCTCTTGGGGGGCAGGTGTCCGTATCCCGTTCACGTCCACGGGACTCAAAGACGGCATCGCGGGCATCGAGAAGTTCATGCCTGTGTACGGTTGGCTCTGCGGGTTGCCGCTGAAGTTGCCCGCAAGAATGTCCTGTATGCTCATGACGCCGGGGCTGCGCATGTTCGCGCCCTGTTGCAAGACGGAGAGCGCGGCGTTCACGGGGTTGTTCTGCATCATATTCATATATTGTCGGCTAGCCCAATCGCCATACTGCACAGGTTTGCCCGCCGCGTCCTGCCCGAATATTCCGCCGAAACTGTCAGACGGGTCGCCATAGGGACCGTAAGGAGACTCGTTTGCTTGATTGATAAACCTATTGCGTATCTGCGTGAACAGAGGGTCGTCTACCCGCTCATTGTAGCGACGCCACTGCTCTAATGTTTGCGCCAGGTTGGCACCCTGGCCGATAGCATTCCCAACCCCTGTCAACCCGCTCAGAATGGCTGTAAGGTTCATCTTGTTCTCCTACCATACCGCCAGCGTGACCGTGTTGCCGTCAGTGACAGCCACGCTGAATTTTATGTAAAGGTTTATGTCCGTTGGTTCGCTGGAAAATGTCAAGCCCATTGCTTGACCGCTCGTTAATGTCTCACTGTGCTTGATGACCGTCGCACCGATAGGCTTCCGGCCTAGCCCATGCCTTATCTCAACCTCCGTCAACTCGCTAACAGGCCCTTCAACATCCACGAACGCGGGCATGGCGTTCACCACGTCCCGCAACACTAAGTCGGGATTGCCGGGTCTGTATGCCACACCCTTCATCAGTTGAACCTCTTAGGCGCATGGACGAACTGGAACGACTGAATCTCCACTTCCTCGTTCGGCCATTCGTGCTCGAAACGAAGTTTCACCTTGCGTCCACGGGACGGCGTGAGTATCTTGGCAAACTCGTCGGCGTTCGACAGGGTTGTTTCGTTCCAATCCTCGTCGTATTCCGTCTTGTATTTCACGGTGATAGCGTGGGTCGTGTTTGTCTCGGACAACCACGCTTGCAGATAGTAAATCCTCTTGCGCACCGTAGGATCGCCCAGGTCCATCCACTTGGATTCCCAATAGAAGTCTATCGGGGCAATCACATACGTCCCGCCGCTCACGGTCGGGCTGAACGGGCTGTCAACGTACAGCGTGGTCGCGTAGTTGCCGATGATGGTACGTTCCTGCCATTCGCCGCCAGACGGTTTAGCAAGCAACCTGCATCCTGCAAGACCGTCCCCTGCGGTCTGGAAAATCGCAGCCGAGTCGGTGATGCTGTACACGCCTCCGCTAGTCACTGTCCCCGCTAGCGCCCCGTACCCTTCATTGACCGACGCTCCGTCGTTGTGCCCAACATCGAACTCATCGACGTAGCACTGCCTGCATGCTATTATCGCGTACTCGTAGTCCGTTCCCTGGTACCCCGCGAGTACGTCGAATCCCATGTCGGACTTGGCCCAAACCCCAAGCTCCTCGTCGAAGGTCAACGTCAGATTGTTCCTGGGCGCAACGACAGCGGGGAGAGCGCCCGGGGGAAGCACTACCGTTCCGACTTGGGGGTCGGTGGTCTCTGCAGTATACAGGTCACTGATATCCTTCCCCGTGGCAACGTCGTCGGAGAACCGGATAGTCTGAATCAATCCGTCGAAGGTCGAGAAGGCGAAGGTTATCGCAGACTTACTGACGTCTGGAACAGTAACGGTTTGATTCTTTACTCTCGAGCCATCCAAGTAGATTGTCACGACGGTAGAACTTGTTACTACCGCAACGTGATACCAAGTGTTGATGGCGACTACGGAGGCAGCAGTGTCTATGTTCACCCCGGACTCTAAGAGCCTCAAGCGTAACGAGCCGTCGGGGCGAAGGTAGAGTGCGATGTTGTATCGCTGAAACAGCGTGCCGGAAAGCGCGTGGGGATACATCCAGAACGCGATTGTGGCATCCTGGCCGCCTGGCATCGTGGCTGTGATGATTTCCCCGTAGCCGTCTCTCTCGAGGCACATGTCGCGGGTGAGGTCCACGGTCCACGCCATGTGAGAATGGCGACCGTTCCCCGCCGAACCGAGAGTCCCTGCATTGTATAGGGTTGTACCAAGTCCCTCGTTCACAGGCAGGTGCATTTCCCAGGAGACAGCCATTATTCGTCCACCTCGACACTAACGATATACCTGCCTGTCAGGTAGTCGTATACCCCGGTGGCATATCGTTGATGCTGTTTGCTTAAGTCTTCGAGCAACGGTCGCTGCGTCTGCCCAACCGGCTTAACAGACATATCACTGCCAAGCAAATAAACACCGTCATGGCTTAAGTAGTATATCCCGTTTGGACCGGAGGAAACCGTTCGACCGGCCACACACCCCAGACCGTCAACAACCTTCGCCACCTGGAAGGTCGTCGCCCCGGTCCCTGTCAGGTAATGGATGCTGTACTCTTTGAAGATGATCAACCCACCGAACGCCGATTTCAGAGCAGTGATCTCATCGCCGCCGCCACGGTCCACGAGGATGACATTCTCTTCCGGGAAATCGCTGTATGCGCTCGCCTCGCTGTACCGCAACCCGCTGGGGTACTCTTTACTGTTTCCGAACCAAAGACGCGCAGCATAGACTTCACAGCACCGATGGGGCAGGACGTGCCCGCGGTATTCGTTCAACATCTCGTTCGTCTGCATCGACGCGTCCGACGCACCGTCCGTATAGGTCGTCGTCGTGTTATCGTCGATATCGCCCAGATAGCGGAAAGTGGAACCGTCACATATCGTCCGGTAGATTCGCCGTTGATTCACTTGGTCATTAGTACTAACGGGAATGGATATCAGTGACCCGTAATGGCCAGCGGCAATCGCGGCGCTCGCTTCCGCACACGCTAGTGATTCCGTGCCGTCACGGCTATTACGAAACGACACGCGATACTTATAGGTGCCATTGCCGAGTTCGCCGCCTTGCGGTCCAAGTGCTGCTGTCGGGGAGGTTGTCGGCGTTTCGATGCTGACGCTCTGAGGAACTTCCGCACCGTCGTACTTGTAATTAGGATCAAGGCCGTTACAGAACACTAGCCGGTCATCGAGCTGAACCCAATGAAACAACCCAGACTCACCGGCGTCTTGGAAACGCCTGAGGTGGTTTGCTATATCACCTTGGACGCTCCACACGTCGCTCTGTGTGCAAACCACTATCTCGCGGTCCCGCGGGGTCCGACCGACACCGACCTCATCCCCCTTCAAATGCCGGGACATCGGGGCCGCCATCAGGAGGCGCGGCGGATACTGATGGTATACTAAACCACAGGACGGGTACGGTCTGTCGCCATCGCTCTTAGTGGCAACATCCGCGCCGCCCTGCACCTCGTCGTTCAGAAAGTCGTAGGCATCAAACCGCCAGTAGCCCACAAGGTCGTCGTGCTTGGTGTCGCTGAGTGTGCGGTTCATCCATTCCTGGATTTGAGTAGTGCTTCGTGCGCAAGACCAGAGGCGCACCTCGTCTATCGTAACCGGCGCGTACCTCGCGGCAACGTAGGCGTTGTCGGCATACTCCGAGCCGAAGTACATGCCGTTATCCGTCTGTATAGATGTGGAAGGTCCCGTCTCGCTAGCCACGTCCGACGTGGTGTGGTAGACCTCCCCGTTGATGTACAGAGAGACACTCGTATCCCTGCGGCGAAGGGCGATATGCACCGGAGTCCCTGCCGTCAGGTCATACCCGGAATCCACTGCCGTGTTTGTGTGTGTGGTCGCTGTACTGAAGCTGTAATACAGGCTATGGTCGCCGCTGGAAAGGTAAATCTTGAACACATACCCCACCGACGACTCGCCGTCCTTGCCATCACCGAGATGGAGTATCGTTGCTATGGACCCATGGTAGGGGTTGTCCAGCCGGACCCACGCCTCCACCGTCCAATTCTTTCCTGTGTTCAGCACCGGCGCGAAGTTCGCGTTGTACGCCGCCGCGGCGTAGTCGTCCGCACCATTGAACCGGATAGCAGTCCCGTAATCTTCCTGCAACGGGACCATGCCCCTTGTCGGGCACGGACCCGCAGAATACGCATACGCATGGTTCCTGTTGATGCTCAGGTCGTCATATACGGTTTCGCGGGTCTCGTTTAACCGCCAGTAGCCCACGAGGTCAGGGTCTTGTAGCTTGTCCTGACCCAACTCCCACGAAAGGATTTCAGAATTAGCAGAGAACGGGAGGTACTTTGACCAGAACCGAATCTCATCGACCACCATTGATATTGTCTGATTCTGCGGGGTTGCGCCAATCCCAGCGCCAACGTAGTAGTCGCGCGAACTAGGGTCTAACGTGTAATCGCCCGTCTTGGAATTCATCTGAAGGTCTACCCCGCAACGGATAGACCCCGTGTCTGAAATCTGTGCGCTGATTGTGTGCGCCTGACCTATCACGAGAGACGTAGACGCCCACACCGCTTGCAGTGTCGATGTGGTGTCGTACAGGCGCAAATAGACTTGCTGGAAGCCGGGACTGAACCGGAGTTCCCATCCCTTGCTTGTGGACGTGTCCAAGTTGCCGATGATGGTGCAGTCGTCAGGAGGCAACTGCATGAGCTTGACCCGCAGCGTGATTGTCCAACCCTTTGTGAACTCATACACAGAAATGTGCGGGATGATAATGCAGGCATTGGAAGCACTGTTCTCAATTACCTGCCCGCCCTCTTTGATAGCCGTCGCATGGAGACGCGAGAACCCTTTGCGCTTGGCAATCGTACCCTTCCGGTAATCGCAGTTCTGCGCGTCCGGCGAAACGTTGTCGGGCAACAGGTCATCGGCATGAAGCCTGTTCTCTCCTGTAAACCCCCGAACCAACTCTTGTGCTGATAACGCCATTAGTCAAGCACCGCTATCTGGTCGGATTCCGTATAGTTTTCTTCCGTCAGAATCCCCAGGTCCGCCAAGTCCTGACGGCACATGCGGAATACCGCCCCGCTCAACGGCTGTTCCCTGCGCCAAGCCGTATTCAACATCTCCTGAAAACTCAGGTATTCAGACTGCCAGTTGTCAACCTTGTTCTGTTTCTGGATGTGCGCATACGCCCCCTGCACAATCACGGGGTCAAGGTGGGACGGCACGTCTACATGGTCATCAATCGCGTTGACCTTCGTGGGAACCCTGTAATACAGGTAGCTAATCTGATGCGACTCGTCAGGGTACGGTTCAATCACAATCTTGGGCGCATACGCAAACGAACGACCGATATGCGTCACGAACTGCGTCCAACCCCGAAACGTGGTCAACGCTTTCCGCCTGTACACAGAAGCCGCGTCGCGGCACTGGAACTCATCCCCGTCTGTCAGGTCCCAAATACGCATGACCTTCTCGCAGTCGCTAGCAAGCGTGTAGACCGGCTCATAGATGGCATACGTCGCCGCAGTAGCCGTTGCGCCCGTGTACGCAATGCTCAAGGTCAACGTCTGCGCCACTGCGTTCACGCTGACAATCTCGTATTCTTCGCCCCCTGATATGCGAATCTTCCGGCCCGCCATGTCAGAGGACCATACCGTATCCGTGCCCGTGACTGTCGTGCTGTCCGCTGTCACGGCTACCGTACCCGTGGTGTAGGGCGCGACAGTGGAAAACCGCGCCTCGGTCAACCAGAATGTCCAATACCCGCGCATCCGTATTTCGTCTACAACACGGTTGATGGTGTGGATGAACCCGCGTACAGGCGAATTCTCGGGCAACCATTGGGCAACCTGCTTGCGCAACTCATGCACCTTGGTCCCCTGCCCCGCGCTAATCGTCGTGGTTGTGAATGTGTTTCCCATTAGTCCGCTACCGCTACAAAAGGTTTGCAGTGAATGTCGTTGTACCCGGCAGGACACTGCGCCGAAAGGTAGTACAAACTCCCCGCGTTAAGCATCAACGGAACCTTGCCCGCGTCGTTGGTGGTGCCCGACGCAACCAGCACCGTACCCGCTGAATCCGTAGTCACCCATACCTGTGCGTTAGGAACCCCCGCGCCGCCTTCCGAGACCTCCACAGTGCATTTGCCTGAACCTGTACCCGCAGCGTTGCTCACGCTACTTATGGCAGCGTCGAGGTAATAACCAAAAGTACCAACAGTGACATGGCCGGTACGGGCTTCGTCCCACACCGCATCCGCGATAGCCGCAGGCGTGGGGTCATTCAATGCCGCTAGCCCCGCATCCAGTTCAGCTTTGGTCGGTGGGTCGTAAGCAGTAAGCGCAGCCGCCGCCTGGGCGTTTACTTCTGCCGCAGACAGGTCGTTCAGCGCCGCGAACCCGGCATCCATCTCTGTCTTGGTAGGCGCGTCATAGTCTGCCAGGGCAGTATCTACTTCTGCGTTGACATCCGCAGCGGATAAGTCATTCAGA
>Ga0208196_1001768_pt1 | contig 21828 bp, 17 predicted proteins | sample AD_JPNNA7_MetaG_FD_184443 | JGI IMG/M metagenome (GOLD analysis project Ga0208196, IMG submission 184443) | Active sludge microbial communities of municipal wastewater-treating anaerobic digesters from Japan - AD_JPNNA7_MetaG (SPAdes) (version 2) | ecosystem: Engineered > Bioreactor > Anaerobic...
ATTGTATTTAAGTGTATTATATCTACTTATTAAGTATAATCTGAAAATGATATACGCATGTTTTGAATTTTGTATTAAAAAATGTTGTATATTGGTTGCGTAAATAAGACGTTACCAACAAGGCGAAGAAAAAGACAGCGACACTGAAAATGACAGAGAAAATGGTTTGAGAATGAAAAATGAAATGAAAATGAAAGAAAAAAGATTTAGTTTTTTTGCCAACCCGCAAGAAAGAAAAGCGGAAAGCCGACCCACATTTGGCACATTGCCTTTTGCCCGACACACGAGCCATCGCTTCGCAAAAGTCAAAGAGCCAAATCTTGCCGACACACAAATGAATGCTATTAAACAAAATAATAGTAATTTCACGGTTTGTTTAACTAATTGAAAACTTTATAGTAATGAAACAATTAAAACTCATGAAATATCTTAAATACACATTATTAATTGTTGTGCTATTAAGCCAAAGTTGTTCTTTTAATGCAAAAGATAATTATTTAGATGACTTCACTGCTTTTGTCTCCGATATAGAGAAAAATTATTCAAGTTATACTCCAGAAGATTGGGATCTTAAAGATGAAGAATTTAAGCAATTTACTGAAACTAAGTTTGATGAACATAGAAAGACATTAACTGATGAAGATAAGAAAGCGATAGGTAAGTTAGCCGGACGATATTCTGTAGTACGTGCCAAAGGTTATGGAAAACAACTCAAAGATGGAATAGACGATGCCAAAAATTATATAGAAGGTTTTTTAGAAGGACTTTCTGACGAAACGAATAAAAATAATAACCAATAAATTAAATGAATATGAGCAAAATGTACCTTTTTTTCGCAAGTATTTTACTTGCCATTCTCTTCAATAGTTGCGGTAGTTGCGGTAGCAAATATCTTGAAGTTGATACGCAAATACTCCAAACAAGGATTTTTGAGCCGACTGCAATAAAGCATCAAAGCTTGCAGCAGAGTACTGTTTTGTACCTCGACCACTCGACTTGCGTGATTGATGCCAGGAAGAACTCGGATGTGTTTAAAAAATTACTCGGGCAGCTTGGTTTATATACAGACACTTTGTGTCTTATCAAAAAAGATATTTTTGAAAAAATTCCTAATACTGATAAATCACCTACAAGCACAGATGTATATAATATAATTAATGGCATAAAAGATGATATTAGATTTGCTGATATTGGAAAGGCAGTTGAAGAGATTAGTGGGAATAACTCCCAAGCAATTCTAATTACTGATTTTGAATATTTTGATAAAAATGGGAAAAATCAAGATGGTTTCCCATACCTATCTGGTGCTTTTAAAGGTTGGTTGGAAAAAGGACATTCAATTTATATTATTACAGAACCTTACAAGGAAGGAAGCAATGATAAGAAACGCTTTTATGTAATATTTACCGACGATAAATTACCAGCTCCAATAAGCGACCTTATCAAGGAAGAGATTACAGATTTATTAAAAAATGGTGCTTGTACATGGTTTAAAATGACAAATAGTGATATTAGAGTTGAAAGTCCTAAAAGTGACATGGTTTATAACGATTTGGATTTTAAGGTAGATTATTTAAATGGATTTGAGTTGATTTCTATTAACAACTCTTGGGATCAAATTAGGGAGTATGTTATGAAATTGGACAAATATGGAGAACCAGTTTCAGAAGAAAAACCAGAGCCACTTATTAGTAATATCATATTCAACAATGGAGAAAATTACAAAATAAGCGATATCCAAATTGTGGCAACGAATATTACAACTAAATACATTTCAAAAGACACCATTGCTGCTGATAATTTAGGAGTGGATTTTAGTACAATAAATCCAACTGAAATTAACATCTCTGATGGGTTTATTTTGGATAAAGAAGCATTTGAAAGTAACAAACTTAATGTGATGCTAACCGACAAGATATTCACAGGTGGACATCTTTTTGATAAAAACTATGGGGGTAATCTTATTCGTCTTGATTTTGTAATAACACAAGTTGGATTTAACCCAATGAATCCAAATGATTTTGAGTGGCAGTCAATTTGGAGTTCAAATAACGCTATTTGTGTGTCAAAAAGTATCGATAATGCATTGCGAGACGTGAATGTAATACCTACTGCACCAAATAGACGTGTTATCCATACTATTTTCATTAAAACAGCGAGTTTATAATTTACTAATCAAATAAAACAAATTCAACATGAGAAAAATTGAAGCTTTAAAAGAGGTTCAGGCGTTAATAGGAGAAACCTATATGTACGCGGTCATTATCGGCATCATTGCCGTAGTTTTGGCATTTATAATTGCCAATGCAGTTAAGTGGCAAGGTGGTAAAAATCCCAAAGACCACATAAAACGCAGAGTTTGGTTTATTATTATTGGACTTGTTGCACCCATTGCATTTTTCCTTTATAATGCATTATATGTTAGCAGCTACATTGCAAAGGCTCCTTTACAGGCCAAATTTGCTACTGCCAATATTATGGCAACTTTAGCTGTACTATGTGTATATGTAATTGTGGGCATTTTAACAATGCTAATAATGCGTAGCTCAAAATGGGGAAGTATTTTAGGCAAGTCTAAAAAATAAGCAAATAGAATTATGGCTCAAATATTTGTAATTGGAATCGGTGGTACAGGAATGCGTTGTATTGAAGCTTTTACACATTTGTGTGCTATGGGAATGTTCGACAAAACGGATGTTCACTTATTGGCGTTGGATACCGATAAAGACAACGGAAATTTTACCCGTCTCAAAAATCTTAAAGAGGCATACATAAAAACAAAAGGTGTTAATAAAAAGCAGTTTGCACTGGAAGATACTTTCTTTTCAGCGAACCTGCATTATTATCAATTCAGTCCTGATTACTCTAAGCTATCAACTTTTTCTGCAATATATAACTACGGTGATACAAAATTTAGCAATCCTGAAAAGGCTGCTATAGCCGACCTGCTCTTTACCGACAATGCTAAAGACTTTGATTTGAAACACGGATATCGTGCGCAAACACATTTGGGAAGTATGCTCATGTATCATTCTATTATAGATGATGTTAAAACAAATGACCGTAGCGATTTGCGAAGATTTATTCAGGAACTTATTTCTTCATGTACATCTGGCAAACCACGGGTTTTTATTCTTGGTTCAGTTTTTGGCGGCACTGGTGCATCATCTATTCCAATAATCCCAAAAGCAATCAAAGAAGCTGCTGCTCTAATTTCGGATGCAACCGATATTGAGCGTAATGCATATTTTGGGGCAACCTTACTTACCAGTTATTTTTCTTTTCCATTGCCAAACGACAGCGAAAAGGCAAAGCAGAAAGTTATTGCTACTTCCGATAAGTTCTCTCTCAATTCTCAAGCAGCGATGATGTTTTACGAAGCAGACGAAACCGTAAAAGCAACCTATCAAAAATTTTATATGATGGGAACAGAGTCACTGGATTGGAAACCAAGTAAGGTGAAAGATAAAACTATAACCGGAGGTGAAAGCCAGGAGAATGATTCACATTATATTGAACTTTTAGCAGCATTTGCAGCCTATCATTTTTTTACATCCCTTGAAGAAGGTACAGATGAAGCTGGTCTGGCAGGATTGAGTGACTTGAAACGAGAAAAACGAATTGAATATCTTTATCGTACTTTCAATGAAAATGGAAAAATAAATTTTACAGATTTTGTAGGCAGTACAAAAAAAGAAGAATTTGCTAAAAAAATCGGCTTGTTTACCGCAATGAGTTACCTTGTATTGCTTGATGATTACGACTTCTTTGTACAGGCACAAAATGGTGGCTTAAAAAGAGTAAAAATTGATGGCTATGATGACATTGACCTTGAAGAAGTTAACAATTTGAAGAAATACATGTCATTATATCATTTCATTCCAAATGGTAACGAGGTTAAAGACGGTTGGTTGCGCCAAGTACACCGGTCATCTGGTGGTGGTGATAATTTCCTTTTAAACTCTGGGAATTTTGGGTGTAATTCTATTAATGAGTTTAATAGATTCAATTTCAATACTAAACTGTTTCAAAGAGATTCTGATTTTGAAACACACAAGTTTAAGGCTGCAATGATTTCAGATGGAAACTCAAGAAATATTTTCAGCAAGTTTGTTGGTGCATTTATCGCATCAAAAGAACCTGAAAATATTGCAAACAAAAATGAAAAGCTGATAAAAAGGGTATATGACACTCTCTGTCAATTGTATGACTTTAAAAATTAAGAATTATGGGTAAAGCAAAATTAATAAAGAGCACAGAGGGGTCAAAATCTAACCCCGAAGGCAAATGGTATATTCATGACCAAATTAAGCCTTTTATACAAGGTATAATTGCCGGCGACCTTGATATTAATCAAGTATCAAGCACTCTTATTTCCGGCGTCCCCACTCCTTGGGCGCGAGCTAAACTTTTTTGGTTTGCATTCGACTATCTACAACGTCAGGATGCAAATATAACAACGTCTGGTTTGATTGACTTTTATAGCATCCTGCGCGATGAATGGAAAGGAACAATGGCTTTGATTGCCTTATTCCCTGACAGAGTTTCGTTTTCTGAGCCAATATATATGAATCCAAAAGAAAGCAACTTATTTGAATTGTCAAGTGCATTTGGTCGGATGCTTTTAGATGATGCTGATATTTGGACAGACCAGCAGAAAAAGCAACGAAATCCCGATGAATTACCTTATATACAGTTATTACGCTACAACGGTCAATTAATTGGCGGAACTTCTCCTTTTTCGATTTTCTTCCCAGCAGTAGAATATAATAATTTAAAACATGCTGGCGATATTCCCTGGTATAGAAATGGAAAGTTTGAAGACCCAATGAAATATTTAGACAAGGATAAAACACAAAAACTTTATCTTTTTTTGAAAAATATTAACGGTAATTTCGAGAAATACGAAAATAACATCAATATAGCACGACCAAATAATAGATTAGACTTATCGGGTTTAAAAACCTATTTGCGTAAGTGGCAAAAAGATATAGAGTTAAAAGAAAACAACTTGCAGAAAAACGGTACAGTTGCAAAATATTCCAATCTTGCAATGCCTTATAATGCCCTGTTGTCGTCTGTACAAAAAGTATATCAACTAACAACTGGTGAATTTACCTTTGATAAACCGGCAGATGCTAGTTTGATTAAAGCTGAGCTTAGTGATTTGCAAAACATTCTCAAGGAAGATAAAAAGATAGTTGGTTGGTTTGAATCTTCGGACCGTAAAAATCCATTATCTGCTTCAGCGGTTTATTATCTGAAAGTGAACGATGTACGAGATACCGAGAATCCGACTAAATATTTCTCATTACCTTTAAGTATGGAGGGGATTCAGATGTTCACACAACAGTTGGGTAGACTGGTTTCTCATCAAGACCCGAAATTTGATGTTGTCGGCAAAATTAGCGAACAAGGCAATTTAATTGTTGACTTAACAGTTTCTATTGACAACCAGCCGTATAAACTCAACTCCAAAGAATACGAAATTGAATGGGCGACTTCGAATAATAAAGTATTCATGTGGCCCGATTTTATTTCAGATAATTGGGATGCTTATTATCTTTATTCGGAATACCCTTTGAACGTGCAAGGAGTTAAATTTGTACCTTTCTTTAAACGTGGTCAAGAGCAGAAGATAATAACCTTAGAAAGAAAACACGGAGATAAAAATGTGAAAACCGTTGTTTATTCCAATAGTCCTGAGGACGATTTACAGGATGGCAAATTAGACATAACGCAATTAGTAACTTATCCTGCAGGGCAAGTACCACAAGAAATGCATAAATACGAAGTTTTAAAATCAAACCGTCCTATTGCAGGTTTGGAAATTCGCATTGAAAATGCAGGAAAATCAATAAATGCAGGTTACTTAATTGTGAAGAATCCAGGCGATGAAACTATGGGCAATAGGAAAATTGTCGATTTGACAACCGAAAATATTACAAAAGAAGCTATTGTTGGGATTGACTTTGGAAGCAATAATTCATGTGTTCATTATACATTGAAGTCTGCGGCTAATAATGGAGCACAACCTATTCATTTTAGTAATCGCAGACTTGCTCTCATAGGTATTGATGCCGAAAGCGGTGCAACTGCTGAAAGAGATGAATTGCTGTTTTTTTCTAATAAACCTACAACAAATGGACAAATCAAATCATGGTTGCACGAACATGATGTTAGATACATTGGAGCTCATAAGGATAAGGAAATTTCTGGCGGTGTAGCCGTAAACGAAAAAAATATCCTTGTTAAGGAAATGGATAAAGAAAAAATCACTACACAAGCCGGAATATTAAATTATAATATGAAATGGTTGTCTGATATTGCTGGTCTTTCCAAAAAAACTGCTTATTTGAAGGCTTTGTGGTTAACTGTTTGTGCTGATTTATACGCAAAAAAATGTCTTCCAACTGAATTAAGATGGTCATTCCCTGGTTCTATGGCTTCAACCGACCTAAATCAATATACTGCTATTTATAATGGTCAATTACCTTCTATTACACCAATACTTGATAGCAGTACAGGGATGAGACTCCGTCCTGTTTCTATTTTGGAACAAACAGAGGCAGAATCAGTATGCAAATATGCTTTAAGTAGAGATTATGGGTTAAATAATAATCTTTTTTTGGGTATTGATGTTGGTGGAAGTACAAGCGATATTTTGTTGTTAGCAAAGGATATTACCGCAGATAATGCTCCTCGTTTATACAAACAAAGTTCTGTGCGTATTGCTGCAGGCGTATTTTTTGAAGCTGTAATAAAATCTGCTATTTTCCGAAAAGCAATCTATAATTACCATCAGGGACAGAAAAGAATTAAGGTAGAAAACATACAGGAAATTTTATCAGAAGGTCATAAAGCTCCATTTTACTTAAATAGTGTTTTTGACCAACTCACCGATGATGATTTTTCTGCATTTTACAGTTTTATAGGTCGCGAGGCTTCATTCGTTTATGCTATTCCTGCTTATGTTACAGGGCTTCTAATTTTCTACGCAGGTAAACTTTGTTCTAAAACTATTAAAGAAAATAACTTAACTGTTGTTAGAGAAGTGCATTTAATGCCTTTCGGTAAAGGTGGTCGTTTGTTTCATTGGTTGCAAACTATACCCGGAAGCACTAGCACTAATGCGTATTATGAAGAATGTTTTCGCAAGGGTTATGGAGAAGGGGCAGAAGCAATTCGATTGGTATATCGCAATGATATTTCTATTGACAATAAATCAGAAGTTTCAAAGGGATTGGCTGTTGATACAGAATTAATTTATGATAGAAATGTTCGTTTTACTTCCGATATTTTTGCTGAAAAAAACATCAAATATTTGCGTGATGGACAGTTTGTTGAATTTGCTGAAGATGAAGTTGTCTCTGATGAATATTTTGAAAAAATTGACAAATTCCAATTCCCTGAAAAATTGGAAAATTTTGAAAATTTTCTGCGGATTTTTATTGATTTTGTAGGTCATAAAGCTGGTTTAGTTCGTAATATTGCCGTTCTTGAAAATCGCAGCAAAGAATTGACTAGTCGTTTATCTGCATTTATTGACAACGATTCGGAATACAAAAAAGCACGAAATGCTAAGCAACAAACCAATCGTTTCGAGTATCGTTTCCCAATTTTTATTGCAGAAGGGCTGTGTTACTTGGAACAAATTCTCATCCCAGAGATTTTTAAATCATAAAAACAAATGAGTTATTTGGTATTACATATTGATGTAGATTTCATTGTCGGCGCTGTTTGTGCCGACAATGGAACTTCATTCCCGATAACCAATGGGCAAGAAGAATTATTATGGCTATACTTTTTTAACAATCCACATCAAAATAGCATTTCATATGGAAAAGACAACAAAACACATTTCAATAACTCAGAAGTAAATTATTATGGCAAATTTTTTGAGAAAATTGAGAAACAACAAGAAACATTTATTTTAAGGGGTATCGAACATCCTGTTATTGACTTATTAAAAGAATCTGGGTTACTTGAAAATATTAGAGAAACCTATTATCATAAAACTCTTGACAACACTGATAACATTCCGACCTTACTAACTTTTTCTTCCTCCATAAGTGACAATGCAAAACAAAAAACTGTCGATTTTCTGAAAAACAACGCTTTCGAAATAAAATCATACACTATACCATTAGCAGAGCTGGTAAGCTACCATGCACTAAGTAATAAAAAAGTGAAAGTAGCTAATGGCAGTGTTGCAATCTTTTTAGAAGCAACTAATCCAACATTACATTTGATGAAACTCTCGCTTTCGGATAACTATTTTTTGTTGGACGGGAAACCTCAAATTCGCGAAGGGATGGGATTTGACCCAAGAAAATTAGCATTGCTCCGTTATGTTGTAAATGAGGCAAACAAGTCAATTGGAGCATTGTTTACTGAAAATGAAAAACTAGAGGAATGTAAAAGATTTGAAATGCAGGCAGACGATTGGTTAAAAAAACTGGATGCTACGAGCTGTAATATGCCTTATAATATTCGTTCAATTAGTTTCTCCAAAATGCCTAATTCTAAAAAAGATGTTCTGGTTCGCAAATCAGATTTAGATAGCGATACAGGTGCATATACACAAGGATTAAAAGATGTTTTCGAAGCATTTAGAACTGATAATTTGCGCGGCGATGTTATGGCTGTTTTCCTGTTGGGTAACTGTTTTCAAAATGATAGAGTAAGAACAAGTTTCGAGCAAATGCTGGGTGCAGACAAACTCTATTTTTACGCTAATAAAGATATTCAGGATATTTTGACAATGTACCCCAAAATAGATATAAGTCGTTATGCAAGCGAAGAGTCTAGAATTAAAGAGCGTGCCAAAGCTGAAGAACTAAAGCAAGCTGAACAGCGAGCCTACGAAGATAGACAGCGAAAAGAGCAGCAAGCAGCAAACGAAAAAGCCGCTGCTGAGCAAAAAGCCGAAGAAAACCGCAGAGAAGCTAAACAATTCTTTGAACGAGCTTTAGCGTTAGAAAAAGAAGGTAAATTGAAAGATGCCAGAGTTAATGCGGAAAATGCTATTGCTCTTGATAAAACCAATAAAGAATACAAACAGTTTTTTGATGATTTAAAAGATAAAATCAAAAAACTAATTGAAAAAACAGAATTATATAAAAAATATTTAAGCACTGCCGATGATTTACTAAAAAAGGGAGAACTTGAAAAAGCATTAGAAGAATATGAAGCGGCAAAATTTGTTTTTGATAATGCTGAAATTATTGCAAAAATTATTGATGTAAAGCGACTTATAAAAGAGCATGAAAAGCAAAAAGTAAAAATTTATCAGCTGTTAAATGATGTAAAGGAACTTATTCAGCAAAAGGACTTTAAAAATGCAAAAAGCAAAATCAATGATATATTATCCATTGATAAAACAAATGCTGAGGCGGCCAGACTACTATCCGAGATTGACCAAATTTATAAACAGCAGGAAAAACAATTTAATGATTTTGTGAAATCTGCTGACAAATATTATAATTCTGCAAATTTTTCAGAAGCTATAAACCATTATAAACAGGCATTATCAATAAAATCAGAAGACACTTATTGTTTTCAGCAGTTAGAAAAGATTGAAGATACTATTCAGCAACAAAAGGACAATCAGGAAAAGTGTAAAAAAATAATAACTAAAGCAGATGAATTGTTTCGAAGTGAAAGATGGCCTGAGGCACAGGTGCAATATCAATTAGCATCTAATTTATGCCCTCAAGATAAAGAGTTACAAAACAAAATCAATCAATGCAATGATAAAATTAAAGCGCAAGAAGATGCCTTTACTGACTTATTGATGAACGCAGCTATTTTAGAAAAAAAAAGCAAATTGAAAGATGCACTTGAAGCATTGGAAGCTGCAAAAAAAATAAGACCTGATAATGAAGATATTAAAAGGCGTATTAAAAAGGTGAAATTTGCTTTGGAATTTGAAGATGGCACTAGTTTACCAGCGCCTATTCCAAAACCAGCAAAAGTCGAAACCAACAATGATGACGATTTTTTTGGCTCAAAACCAAATAAAATATTACCTAAAAAAAGCGGCAATGAAGATGACTTTTTAGGAATAAAAATAAACAATTCAACCTCGAATAAAAAAAATGATGAGGATGATATTTTTGTAAAAAAGCCAAAGAAAACCATTGATGATGACGATGATTTTTTAGGAATAAAGAAGAAAAACTGATTTTCAATCATAATTACAAATTGTTTAACAAATTAAAATTTAGAAAAATGGAAGAAGTAACATTGAAACCGAAAGTAACCCTTCGCAGAAAGGGAGAGTCTGCACCTTTTACATTTAATGAAAAGTTGCAAATTGAAATGGTATGGTCAACAGAGACTGATTTAGACTTATGCGTTTTTTGGAAAACCAAAGATGGACAGGAAGGTGGCGTATTCTCAAATGAATATCGTCAGAACAACGATGATATGGGTACTCTTGACAAGTTCCCGTTTATCAAGCATTCTGGTGATGAAAAAGCACCTCGCCCAGGTGGTGAATCCAACGAGCAAATCAAAGTAAAGTCAATTGACACTTTAAGTGAACTCTTTATTGTTGTTGTCAATTACGATGCAGCAATAGACAACAAGAATGTAACATTTAACGAACACAAAGGACGTGTTGAAATCACAACCGATACAGGCGACAACTTTGAAGTTCCTGTTGATGACGAAAGAAGCGGACATGTGTATATTGTATGCAAAATTGAAAATGGAGATGCAGGTAAAAAAGCTATCAACAAAGGCGAAGTTATTACCTTAGGTCAGGCATTTCAACAAATTCCAGGTTTCAAATTAATTTGTAATTAATATAATCATGGCAGAACTAAAACGAAAAGTTACCATAAGGCGCAAAGAAGCACCTGTGGTAGATAAAAAATCCAAGTGGTGGCTATGGTTATTGCTTGCGAGTGTAATAATTATTGGTGTCATTCTAATTGTCAAATACAATTCCTCAAATAGTACGGATAAGAATTTGATAGCAAAAACAGAACAAGCAAAAGTAGTAGCAAACGAAATTATTGCTGACGTTCAAAGTGGCAATGTGGATTTTGAGGAAGCAAAATCAAAAGTTGCAGAGGCTCAAAAGGCAGTTGATGAGGCAAAAGCAAACGCAAAAACAGATGATGAAAAACAAGCAGTTGCTGAAGCTCAAACCAAAGTTGATGAAGCTACTAAAGCAGTTGAAGCTTCAAAACAAGCTGCTCAAACTTCTGAAATAGATAAAACTTCATCTCCAGAGCAAGGAGAAGGAGTTGCAGCAACGACACCTGTCGAAACGTCAAAACCTGATAATGCTACAAACCAAAATTCAGTAGCAACAACACAGGCTAATCAACCTTCTACTAATAAACCAAGCCCGAATGTTAGTTCACCATCTTCAGCAACCGTAACTGAAGGTACACTTGAACAGAAAGCAAAAGATGTTATCAAAGGTATTTATGGTAACGGTGCTGATCGCAAAAGAGCTTTAGGCAGTGAATATGATGCCATACAAAGCAAAGTTAATGAGATGTACCGTAATGGTAAGATAAATTAATAACAAAAAAGGGGTATTGTTTGTCATGGATTCAATACCCCTTTTTAAACATTTTTAAAGAATGACAGCAGCACTAATAAAAGTATTAATTGGTCTTTTCATTTGGATGGTTTTGCCCCGATTAATATACAATAAACGAAAGTATAAAAAAAACACAACTCAATTTTTTGTCAATATTGCATGTAAAATCATAGGTATAGCTTTAATTATTTTTGCTGTAGTTGGGTTAATACAACTATTATTTGATTTCTAATTTAATAAAACATTTGAAGCATGACAGATGATACCGAGTATTTATTTACGCAGTTTAATCGGTTATATAAAATTGAGCATTTAAGCAAATTGGTCAAATTTGTTCCCCTTGTTTTATTCGTGCTATTAAGCCCAATTCTTATTTATGATGAATTTATTTTAGGGAAATATTTAACTGTAGTTTTCTTGTTAATAGCTGAGTTTTTATTTCTCTTTTTATCTTATTCAATGTATTCAGACATTAGAGATAAAACATCTTTTACGAAAAGCCGAATTTATAAAGGCTTTCAAGATAAAAATATTGTAAATAGAATAATAGTATCAGACAACAAAATCCTTTTCGATATTTCAGACATGGAAGATGAAGCGATATACCTTAAAGATTCGGAATATAAAAGGAATATTGTTAATTCTTTGAAGTCGGTATTTGGAGAGTCAAAAATAGTTTCTAATGTCTAACAATTAAATTTTTAAAAAATGAGTAAACTAAATGAATTGAAAAAATCAATACTCGCCGATGGCGTAATTAATGAACAAGAAGTAAAACAATTACGTGAGGTCTTATATGCCGATGGCGTAATTGACAAAGAAGAAGCAGAGTTTCTGTTTGAGTTAAATGATGCCGTTAGTGGTAAGGAAAACCATTCAAGTTGGGAAATCCTTTTCGTAGAAGCAATTACCAGTTTCTTATTAGAAGACGAAGCATCTCCTGGCGTTGTTGATGCCGATGAAGCAAATTGGCTATTGGCTAAGATACAAGGCGATGGCAAGTTGGATAATATTGAACTTACTTTATTAAAGAACTTAAAATCTAAAGCAAAACAATTACCACAATCATTATTAATTTATTATAGAAAGATGGAACATAAGAAGCATTACACCGGGCTATCCAATGAGCAAGTTATTGAAAGCCGAAAGAAATATGGAGAAAATATTTTAACTCCACCAGAACGCGAACCTTTATGGAAACTTTTTTTAGAAAAGTTTGAAGACCCAATTATAAGAATTCTTTTAATTGCGGCTTTTCTTTCGTTAGGTATTTCATTCGTTCACATGGAATTTGCTGAAACAATAGGCATTTTTTGCGCTATACTTTTAGCGACCGGTGTAGCTTTTTGGTTTGAAATGGATGCAAATAAAAAATTTGACGTTTTAAATAAGGTTAACGACGATACTCTTTATAAGGTTATCAGAAATGGTAATGTTTGCGAAATTCCAAAGAAAGATATTGTTGTTGGTGATATAATTATTCTTGGCACTGGCGAAGAAGTTCCTGCTGACGGCGAATTACTCGAAGCGGTGTCTCTGCAAATTGATGAATCATGTTTAACAGGGGAACCAATCATTGATAAAACTACCAACCCAGCAAATTTTCATACAGATTCTACATACCCTTCAAATTGGGCAATGAGAGGTACTAAATTAATGGATGGTCATGGTATTCTTGAGATAAAAAAGGTTGGTGATGAAACAGAATTTGGGAAAGTTGCAGAGAAAGCCACGGAAATGAGTGGGGAAGAAACGCCATTGAATAAGCAATTAGACAAGCTTGCTAAGTTTATTGGTGTTGTTGGTTTTGCTTTAGCAGTTTTAACATTTTTAGCACTTTTTGTTAAGGATATATTTTTAGGTGAAGCCCAATTCACAATAGGTCAATTAGGTTCCATAGGGATTGTAATCCTATCAGCAGCAATTGTATTAACTAAAGTTTGGTTACCAATTATTTACGATTCATTTGAATTACTAGGTAGAGAAAAAGAACTTCCCAAAAGTGTTGAAGAAGGAAGTTGGTTGAGGTGGATAATCTACGGCATATTAACTTTCTTGCTACTTTCTGCTTCTGGCTTTTTGTTTGGCATCAACCCCTTAAACGCTGAATCATGGGTTAGTTTAGATGTCGCAGGACGTATATTGCAATATTTTATGGTTGCGGTTACATTGATTGTTGTTGCTGTTCCCGAAGGCTTACCAATGAGCGTTACCCTTAGTCTTGCACTAAGTATGCGTCGAATGTTGCAAAACAATAATTTAGTTCGAAAAATGCACGCTTGTGAAACTATGGGTGCAACTACAGTAATTTGTACCGACAAAACAGGGACGTTAACACAGAATCAAATGCAAGTATATAAAGCTGATTTTCTGTGTTTAAATGGCAATCATTTAACAAATGACGAAAATAGCAATATTATAAAAGAGAGCATATCAGTAAATTCAACTGCTTATCTTGATTATTCTGAACCCACAAAAATAAAAACGTTAGGCAACCCAACAGAAGCTGCTCTTTTATTGTGGTTACATGAGCAAGGCTTAAATTATTTAGATATTCGTGAAGATGCTGAAGTAATCGAACAACTAACATTTTCAACGGAAAGAAAATTTATGGCTTCATTGGTTAATAGTCCTTTGCTAAACAAAAAAGTTCTATATGTGAAGGGTGCACCTGAAATTGTACTTTCAAAATGTAGTTATATATTGTCTGAACAAGGGTTGAAACCAATTAATGAATATAATTCTACAATCGAAAATTCCCTTTTGCAATATCAGAATCAAGCAATGCGGACTTTGGGTTTTGCGTATGAAATTGTAGATGATAATATTGACAGATTTGAAAATGGGAAATTGATTAACTCAAGTCTTATATTCCTTGGAATTACAGCTATTTCAGACCCTGTGAGATTAGATGTTCCTTCTGCTGTTACAAAATGTTTAAATGCGGGCATCGAAGTTAAAATTGTAACTGGCGATACTCCGGGTACTGCTAAGGAAATTGGTCGTCAAATAGGAATCTGGAACGATAGTGATAACTTACACAACATAATTACTGGGGTTGAATTTGAAAATCTTTCGGACGAAGAAGCTTTAAAGAGAGTACAGCATTTAAAAATAATGTGTAGAGCCAGACCGACAGATAAGCAAAGACTAGTTCAACTATTGCAAAAAAATGGTTCTGTCGTTGCAGTTACTGGAGACGGAACTAACGATGCTCCAGCTTTAAATTTTGCACATGTTGGTTTGTCAATGGGTTCAGGTACATCTGTCGCTAAAGAGGCAAGTGATATAACCTTATTAGATGATTCATTCAGTAGTATTACAACTGCTGTAATGTGGGGTCGTTCATTATATCAAAACATTCAGCGTTTTATTCTATTTCAATTAACAATAAATGTTGCTGCCTTAATTATCGTATTTTTAGGTTCAATTTTCGGTCATGAATTGCCTTTGACTGTTACACAAATGTTATGGGTTAATCTTATTATGGACACCTTTGCAGCAGGTGCTTTGGCTTCCTTACCACCGAATTTGAGGGTAATGGATAATAAACCTAGAAAAAATGAGGATTTTATAATAACACCTCCAATGCGTTCAAATATTTTATTTGTTGGTTTTTCTTTCGTTATTATTTTATTAGGTCTCTTATTTTATTTCTCAAATAATGGTGAGGTTAGCCGTTATGATTTATCTCGTTTCTTCACAATATTTGTAATGTTACAATTTTGGAATATGTTTAATGCTAAAGCATTTGCTACTGGGAAATCGGCATTTCATGGTTTAAATAAATCCATTGGCTTCTTAATAGTTGCTCTTGTAATTCTAATAGGACAAATTTTAATTGTGGAATTTGGTGGGGAAGTATTTAGAACAGTTCCATTATCATTAAAGGATTGGGCTATAATTATCGGTTCAACCTCATTAGTTTTATGGATTGGTGAAATTATTAGAGCAATTAAACGCTAACGCACATAGCCAAGCACAATGGCAGGTCGCACAAGCCCACGCTAAAGCCAAAACCTGCCATAGAGCTTGTCTATTTCCCAACGCTGACTTTGCCGACACTAAAAAAACTAAATCTTTTAAAGACAGTGAAAACGGTATGACTGAATTGAAAAATTATCTCAAACCATTGTCAGACAAGAACGCCCAGTTGGTAACATGCGGTATATTTTATTGCCGAGTTAGTGCTAATTTGAAAGGTTGTGGCTCGCTTCAAACTTCATCGTGGGTTGACAGTGACGTGCTCCGAAATCGGCAACAAAAACATACCGCTGTCCGTTAGCAGAAATTTTACCGAAACGCACAACAGACAAACTACGAATTAAAAACAACAAATTAATATGAGAACACTTTCAATTTTACTGATTTCACTTTTAACTTCAATTTCAGTATCAGCACAAGACATTGCAGGACAATGGAATGGAGTCTTAAAAGTACAAGGCATTCAATTAAGACTTGTATTTAATGTTACAAAAACCGAAAGTGGTTTTAGTTCAACAATGGATAGTCCAGACCAAGGAGCTAAAGACATTCCAACTACTTCTACTAGTTTTGAAAATTCAGTTTTAAAAATAACAGTTGCTAGTGCTAAAATTGAATATGAAGGAACTTTAGGTCAAGACAATATTATTGTTGGTACATTTAAACAAGGTGGACAATCTTTTCCAATGAACTTATCAAGAGAGAAAATTGAAAAAGAAAAAATTGTAAGACCACAAGAGCCAACAAAACCTTATCCCTATCATTCAGAAGATATTAATTTTGAAAATAAAAAAGCTGGAATAAGTTTAGCTGGAACATTGACATTACCTAAAAAAGAAGGTGTATTTCCTGTTGTAATTTTAATTAGTGGGAGTGGGCCTCAAAATAGAGATGAAGAATTATTAGGACACAAACCATTTCTTGTTTTATCAGACTATTTAACAAAGAATGGAATTGCAGTTTTTCGTTATGATGACAGAGGAACAGCATTATCTAAAGGCGATTTCAAAACTGCTACTACTGCTGACTTTGCAACAGATGTAGAAAGTGCAATTACATATTTAAAAACACGAAAAGAAGTAAATAAAAAGAAAATCGGTTTAATTGGTCATAGTGAGGGTGGCTTAATTGCACCAATGGTTGCAAGTAAATCAAAAGATGTTGCATTTATCGTTTTGTTGGCAGGAACGGGAATACAAGGCGACAAATTACTTTTAATGCAACAAAAATTAATTGGAAGAGCGTCAGGAGTTAGCGAAGAAGATTTACAAAAAAGCGAATTAACAAATAGAAAAGCGTTTGACATTGTAAATAAATCAACTAATCTTGAACAACTAAATTCTGATTTGACAAAATTCATTAAACAAGAACTAAAAGACAATCCTAATTCTGAAAAACCAGCAGAAATGAGTGATGATGATTTTGTAAAATTACAAGTGAAACAAATTGCAACACCTTGGATGCAATATTTTATCAAATACAATCCTGCACCAGCTTTGGAAAAAGTAAAATGCCCAGTTTTGGCAATTAACGGAGAGAAAGATTTACAGGTACCACCAAAAGAAAATTTGGAAGCAATAAAAAAAGCATTGACAAAAGGTGGAAATAAAAAGGTAACTACAATAGAATTCCCGAACCTAAACCACTTATTTCAAGAATGTAAAACAGGTTCTCCAGACGAATATGCAACGATAGAACAAACTTTTTCACCAACAGCAATGACAGAAATATTAAAGTGGATAAAACAACAAACAAAATAAAAACTTCTGCTAACAAGGGTTTGCCAAAAGTGGGGCTGAAGTGCTTCATTCAACATTTGTACTTCTAATGAGCATTAGTGCTAAATTGAAACTTCGTGCTTCTAATCCCCCACCTTCGGCAAGCCCTAAAACGTTGGGTGCCAAAATAAGAAGCAAATTACCCCAAATGGGGAAGCAATAAATAGTATGAACCCTTAAATCAACAGTTATGAAAAAGAAAATTTTAATCCTTGTCGCGATGCTAATGGGCATTTGTTACACTTTTGCAAACACCATCATAGTAGATTATTATGGTGCTGGGCAATTCACATCTATCCAAATAGCTATCAACAATGCATCATCAAATGATACAATAAAGGTTTGGCCTGGAATTTATTCAGAACAAATTACTTTAAATAAAAACGTTATAATAATTGGTTCTGGATATGAAAATACAACGATAACAAGTAATTCAAATCCAACAATTAATATGAGTTCTGGCAAGATTTTTCATTTTAAAATCAACAGTTTAAATGGAGATGGCATTTGGTTACATCATGGAATTGTTAGTAACTGCGTTATTACTGGTTGTTCCTTATGTGGAATTTATGCTGGAACTGCTGGAGATGATGGATTAGTAAGAAACTGTGTCCTCACTAAAAATGGAACCGCAGGAATTGCCGTTGGCTACTATACAAGTTCTACAATAACGGTTGTGAATTGTATTGCAAGACCAAATGGTGGAAAAGATTTTAGAGGTGAATATGGCTCAACCTTTAATCTTTCCTACTCAAATGGTGCAACAAACGGTCATACTTCAGGTAATCAGGGAGTTATAGACATTGATCCTCAATTTTACTCTGAAAATGATTATCATATTGGAGAAGGTACTCCATGTTGGAATACTGGGAATCCAGCTTTACAAGATCCTGATGGTTCACAAAGTGACATGGGTTATTTTGGAGGTCCAGAATGTCCTATTTATCCAACAGTATTTGAGATTATAATAACTCCCAATGGCAATAATATTAATCTTGAAGCCAAAGGAAGAGCTAACTATTAATTGGAGGATAGGATCATGAAAAAGTTCATCCTTATAATATTGTCTTTCCTGATTGCTGTTTTCGCTTATTCCCAATTTCCACGAGATCAAAAAATAGTTACCGCAGAATATTTTATAAACATTGATCCGGGAGAAGGAAATGGTATTGCGATCAATTTAGGAGGGACACCTCTTTGGGAGGTTACAGTAAATGTTCCAAATATACAATTGGCAGTTGGATCAAAAATCTATATTCGCTTTAAAAGCACTAATGGTAAATGGAGCGCGCCTAGGAGTATAAAAAGAAAACCATATTTCGAAAATCGTGGTAGTACTCTTGAATATGGTGAGTATTTTATTAATAGTGATCCTGGACAAGGGAATGGCCAACAGGTAAGTTTTCAAAATGGGATCGCCAATATATATGGTTTAAATATTAAACGGGGGGACAAAATATACGTTAGAATAAGAGATAATCTAAACAGATGGAGCCTATCAAGACCAGTTACATTTAATTTTAAAGAAATCATTAAGGCTGAGTATTATATAAAATATGGTTCAGGTGGTTCATCCAATCCCCAATTGATGAATTTAAGTCCTTATAATGAATATTCTTGTGTTTACACTGCTATTGATAATGATATTCCAAAAAACAATTTTGATACTGCCTTTATCAGATTTCAAACTAAGGATAAATTTTATAGTCAATGGGCAAAAAGGAGAATGGATAATGTTGGTATAGATGAATTATCAATCAACAAATACAAACTAGCAAATTATCCGAATCCATTTTCTCAAGTTACAACAATTTCTTTCTCAATACCTGAAACGGCTCATGTAACTCTGAAAATTATTGGAATCCTTGGAACATATAACACAGAAATTGTTTCCGAAAAAAAATCTGCTGGAAAGTATGAGATAAAATTTGACGCTTCTAAACTTCCTGAAGGTATGTATTATTGCCAATTATATGTCAATAATCAAACTTCATCCATAAAACTAATTGTCCATAGATGATTGCTAATGACCTTATTTACGAAATGAATTGAATTATTTCGGCACCCAACAAGCCGATAAAACCAATGCTATTACACACGGGATCGCCCGTGCGATTCCTAAAAGATACGCACTAGTTTTAGCAGCGGGTCGTTGTGTGGCATTAAAATTAAAAGTTCAATGATTAAAAATATGTTCCATTCAATAAAACAGCAAACCTATGAAAAAAATTATTTTTCTAGCAGTTTTACTTGTAATAGTAAGCTGTCATAAAAAAGATGAATCAGTGGTTCCTCCTCCAATTAATTTTGATTATACAAACATTAATTTCAGTATTTCACTTCCTATTCCCAATGATCAAATAAATCAACTTAAGGTCTTCACCTTTCAGGATGAAAAATACCCGCAGAATCAATCTGTAACACTCAAATTGAAGAAAAATTGCTTTAATACTATTAGTCTATTTAAAGGTGATAAATTATTTGCTATTGTAAGGTCTGATCCTTCTAGAATTCATGATTCAGTGATAAGTCCTGATATGATCGGAAAAAGTTTATTGTCGTTAGTATTTGACTTCTTAACTCCTGGATATAATGGGGTAAAATTTGCGATTGATAATGCCGTCTCATCTATCCATTTTCAAGACCTTATAAATCTATTAAATTCAAAGTGGAATTCAAATGGAATATCAGACTTAATAGATGACTCAGCTTTTAAAACATGTTTGCTTTCAATTATATCCGATCTTCTTCCACAACAAAAGGGAAAAATTGATCTTACGAAAGATCGAAGGATTTTTTCAATTCCATTTAAGTCAAACGAAAGTATTTCATACTTTTACATAACATTCCCTTCTATAAAGCTGTCCGGATTAGATATTACAGAAATATCAATAAATCAAAATAAAGCAAAATTTAAAATAAAAAATTCGAGAAGAAGGCAGACAGATGTTTATCTTTATAAAAATGATCAAATACAGTCAACCTTTGCACTTGGTGGACGTGTTCAATCTGGATTAATTGCTACTGCACTTAGTGAATTAGTCTGTCCATCTGAACACGAGTTTGAACTTGATTTTACTGGAATGGCATTCAAAGATTCTTATTGCATGAATGTCCTTGGGCCTGCTTGGAGTTTTCCATGGGTAACTGATACGCGGTATTCAAATCCCTGGATAAGAACAATGGCTATAAATCAAGGGCTTCCCGTTCTAACATTTTTATTTGATGTCAGCGTTAAACCAGAGGAACTTGAGCCAATCAAACAAGTCATAATTGATTTATATAACTGGTTACAGGTCGAAGTTGATTGGATTCAAATTCAAAATCAGTTTAAAAATAGAAGTACAGAAGATAACTTGTTCTTTGTTGATTTTGCTCTGGCATCAATGAATGCACTCTACACTGTTTTGACTAAAACAGGGGTTGTAGAAAACATAGGGGCAAATATCTTTCATTATTGTGGAACCGCCCTTACAAGTTGGACAACTTGTGTGAAGGCCCATTTGGGGGATTTTTTCAGGTTATTACAATTCTTCGCTATGGTTGTTGAAGAATTAAGAGTCATGGACGATTATATGAATACAGCCTATAGGACAGATTTTTATTTTGTTAACGGTGTTGTAGGCCAAGGTGATCTTCAAGGAACATGGCAAGGATTATCATCAAATCCATTTGATGGTTGGCAATCTTTTTCAATAATGAATCATACGACACCATATTATATTGAAGAACATTCTTGGGGGTATTATACCAAAGCCGGTTTCTGTGAATCAATGGGATATGACGACTATAATCCTGGAACAAGACAAGGTACTGGATATACCACGGAGTTTATTAAAAACTTGCCAAATCCAGGATGGTGTTTTTCTATTACCGCTGTATCAACTTTTCAGGTTAATGATGCATTAAATCATATGGATGGTACATTTTCAAATGCTCAACCAGGTGATCCATGTCAAGCACCTGGTGGTACTTTTTATTTAGATAAGATACGGTAAGTAAATGCAGATGTTGAAAAAATAAAATTAAGAGATTAACGCCACATAACAGCCCGCTATGCGCGAGGCTTCGCCCAGCGCATAGCGGGTGAACGTTGGCGTTCATTGTAAAAAGGTAGAAATATCAAACTAATTAGGTACATTTTATTTATTCCAATATTCTCCTCGAAGCGAGGATTTTCAATCCGAAGCAATGTTATATCAAATGGTTACAAATAAACCTACATAGGTTGAAAAATAACACTCGTGGATCATGCCGTGACCAACACCTGCTCCCGCAGATTTTATCGTGTGTGAGGTCTTTCATAAAACAGAAGGTTATTTTTACGAAAAATAAAGTTATATTCCTAATAATTTAGTCGAAGGAGATTTAATCTTCCTGACTTCGACAATGCGTCACCCTAAAAATTTTTCCAAAACTTTTCATCAAAAAGAGGTGCGATTAATTTGTGTTTTTTAGTTATCAACATTGTCTTGGTCATTGTTTCACCGCTCTTTGGTAGTT
>Ga0208196_1001771_pt1 | contig 21819 bp, 17 predicted proteins | sample AD_JPNNA7_MetaG_FD_184443 | JGI IMG/M metagenome (GOLD analysis project Ga0208196, IMG submission 184443) | Active sludge microbial communities of municipal wastewater-treating anaerobic digesters from Japan - AD_JPNNA7_MetaG (SPAdes) (version 2) | ecosystem: Engineered > Bioreactor > Anaerobic...
CGGCCTGGCCGAGACCCAGCAGACCCTGCGGCTCAACGGACTGCGCGACCGGATCGTCGTGCAGACCGACGGCCAGCTCAAGACCGGTCGGGATGTCGTCATCGCGGCGCTGCTGGGCGCCGAGGAGTTCGGCTTCGCCACTGCACCCCTGGTGGTCAGCGGCTGCGTGATGATGCGCGTCTGCCACCTGGACACCTGCCCGGTCGGCGTGGCGACTCAGAACCCGGAACTGCGGGCCCGCTTCTCCGGCAAGCCGGAGTTCATCGAGACCTTCTTCGAGTACATCGCCGAGGAGGTCCGCGAATACCTCGCGCAGTTGGGTTACCCGACCCTGCAGGAGGCGATCGGTCAGGTTCGTTCCCTGGTCACCGACCGGGCGGTCTCGCACTGGAAGGCCAGTGGGATGGACCTGCGTCCCATCCTCGCCGAGGTCGTCGACCCCAGTGGCGGCACGGCATACCAGAGCGTGTCGCAGGACCACGGACTGCAGAAGGCGCTGGACAACCAGCTCGTGGCGATGGCCCGACCGGCCATCGACGACGGCGAGCAGGTGCGCGGGTCGATCGCGGTCCGCAACGTCAACCGCACCGTCGGGACGATGCTCGGCCACGCGGTCACGTCGGCACACCCGCACGGCCTGCCCGACGGCACCATCGAGCTCACGCTTACCGGGTCCGGCGGTCAGTCCTTCGGTGCGTTCCTGCCCGCGGGGGTCACTCTCAAACTGGTGGGGGACACCAACGACTACCTCGGCAAGGGCCTCTCGGGTGGGCGGCTCGTCGTGCGTCCGGACCGTCGGGCACCGCTCAAGGCCGAGCAGAACGTCATTGCCGGCAACGTCATCGGTTACGGCGCGACGGCCGGTGAGATCTACCTGCGTGGTCGAGCCGGCGAGCGCTTCTGTGTCCGCAACTCTGGCGCGACGGCGGTCGTCGAAGGCGTCGGTGACCATGGATGCGAATACATGACCGGTGGTCGGGTCGTCGTGCTCGGCACCACCGGGCGCAACTTCGCCGCGGGCATGTCGGGCGGGTTGGCCTACGTGCTGGACCTGCGCCGCGAGCTGGTCAACGCGGAGCTCGTCGACCTGGCCCCGCTGCGCCCCGGCGATGTCGACGCGGTTCGGGAGATCCTCGAGGCGCACGTGCAGTGGACCGAATCGGCGGTGGCGACCCGGCTCCTGGCCAACTGGGAGCAGGAACAGTCCCGTTTCACCGTCGTCGTCCCCCGCGACTACCAGCGGGTCCTCGACGTGCGCGCCGGTGCCCAGGCCGAGGGCCTGGACCCGGACGGCACCGAGGTGTGGAACCGAATCATGGAGGCGTCCCGTGGCTGACCCCCAAGGCTTTCTCAACACTCGCGAACGCGAGTTGCCCACCCGTCGCCCCGTGCCGATCCGGTTGCAGGACTGGCGTGAGGTCTACGAGGACCAGGACATCCACCAGTTGCAGCGCCAGGCCGGTCGCTGCATGGACTGTGGGATTCCGTTCTGTCACAACGGATGCCCGCTCGGGAACCTCATCCCCGAGTGGAACGACCTGGCGTGGAAGGGGCGGTGGCGCGACGCGATCGAGCGGCTGCACGCGACTAACAACTTCCCCGAGTTCACCGGGCGGTTGTGCCCGGCACCGTGCGAGACCGCCTGCGTCCTGGGGATCAACCAGCCCGCCGTGACGATCAAGCAGGTCGAGGTCACCGTCGTCGAGCAGGCCTTCGCCTGGGGCGGGGTGTTGCCGCAGGCACCCGAGCGGTTGTCCGGCAAGACCGTTGCCGTCGTCGGCTCGGGTCCAGCGGGCCTGGCAGCGGCCCAGCAGCTCACCCGGGCCGGTCACACGGTCGCCGTTTTCGAGCGGGCCGACAAGGCTGGCGGGCTGCTGCGCTATGGCATCCCCGAGTTCAAGATGGAGAAGTCCATCGTCGAGCGTCGGATCGCCCAGATGGAGGCCGAGGGCACCCGGTTCCGCACCGGTGTTGCTGTCGGCGAGGACCTCACCGGTGAGCAGTTGAAGGCCCGCTACGACGCCGTGGTGCTGGCCATCGGGGCGACCGTCCCGCGTGACTTGAGCGTCCCCGGGCGCGAGCTGAGCGGCATACACCAGGCCATGGAGTATCTCCCGCAAGGCAACCGTGCCGCGCTGGGGCAGACCGTCGCGGGTCAGATCCTCGCGACCGGCAAGGACGTCGTCGTCATCGGCGGCGGCGACACCGGCGCCGACTGCATCGGCACCGCACTGCGCCAGGGCGCGCGGTCGGTGACGTCGCTGGAGATCCTGCCGCAGCCGCCGGAGGAGCGCCCGGCGGGGCAGCCGTGGCCCACCTACCCGATGATCTTCCGCGTCGCCTCCGCGCACGAGGAGGGCGGCGAGCGGGTGTATGCCGTGTCGACCGTCGAGTTCGTCGGCGAGGCGGACGGGTCGGTCAAGGCGCTGCGGGTCACCGACGTCGCGTTGTCCAACGGCCGGTTCGAGCCGGTGCCGGGCACCGAGCGGGAGTTGCCGGCGCAGTTGGTCCTGCTGGCCATGGGCTTCCTCGGCCCACAGGGCGAGGGGCTGCTCGAGCAGTTGGGCGTCGACCTGGACGAGCGCTCGAACGTCGTGCGCAACGGCAGCTACATGAGCTCGGTGCCGGGCGTCTTCGTCGCCGGTGACGCCGGTCGAGGTCAGTCCCTCATCGTCTGGGCCATTGCCGAGGGCCGCTCGGCAGCGCACGGGGTCGACGCCTGGCTGACGGGGAACCCCAGCCAGTTGCCTCGACCGATCAACCCGACCGACCGACAGTTGCTCGCCTGACCCGGTCGACCACCAACTCTCCACATATCTCGCATATCTCGCACAAGTCGAGTCTGATCCGGATCAGAACAGGGGTCTGATCCGGATCAGACCTGCCGGGACCGGCATACCTGGCCCCGCTCCGCTTCACTAACCCCTAAGGTTGCTCGACATGCGTCGCGCTAAAATCGTTTGCACTCTTGGCCCTGCCACCTCCAGCCCAGCCCGGATCCGGGAACTTGTCCTCGCGGGAATGGACATAGCCCGGCTCAACCTCTCCCACGGGGAGTACTCCGCGCACGAGAAGGTCTATCGGGCGGTACGCCAGGCCTCCGACGAGACCGGGCGGGCCGTCGGGATCCTTGTCGACCTGCAGGGTCCGAAGATCCGCACCGGTCGGTTCGCCGACGGCCCAGTGATCCTCAAGGTGGGCGAGCGTTTCACGATCACGACCCTCGACGTGCCCGGCGATCAGTCGCGGGTGAGCACGACCTACAAGGGCATGCCTGGCGACGTTCACCCCGGTGACCTGTTGCTCATCGACGACGGCAAGGTCACCCTGCGCGCCGTGGAGGTGACCGACACCGACATCCACACCGAGGTCGTCGAGGGCGGTGCGGTGTCGAACAACAAGGGCATCAACCTGCCCGGCGTCGCCGTGAGCGTCCCCGCACTGTCGGATAAGGACAAGGCCGACCTGCGCTGGGCACTGTCCCTGCGGGCCGACATGATCGCGCTGTCGTTCGTCCGCTCGGCCGCCGACATCGAGGACGTCCACGCGATCATGGACGAGGTCGGGGTCCGGCTGCCGGTCATCGCCAAGATCGAGAAGCCGCAGGCCGTCGAGAACCTCCCGGAGATCCTTGAGGTCTTCGACGGGCTCATGGTGGCCCGTGGCGACCTGGGCGTCGAACTCCCGCTGGAGCAGGTGCCGCTCGTGCAGAAGCGGGCCGTCGAGTTGGCGCGCAACCGGGCCAAGCCCGTCATCGTCGCCACCCAGGTGCTCGAGTCGATGATCGAGAACTCGCGACCGACCCGGGCCGAGGCCAGCGACGCGGCCAACGCGATCCTCGACGGGGCCGATGCGGTGATGCTCTCGGGCGAGACGAGCGTGGGCGCGTGGCCCATCGACGCAGTGCGCACCATGGCCCGGATCATCGAGAACACCGAGGAGCACGGCCTGGAGCGTCTTGCGGCGCTGCACGGCCAGCCGCGGACCATCGGGGGGGCGGTCACGCTGGCCGCCTTCGAGGTCGGTGAGTTGATCAACGCGAAGTACCTCGTGACGTTCACCTCAACCGGCGACTCGGCCAAGCGGTTGGCGCGGTTCCGCTCCAAGATCCCCATGCTGGCCTTCACCTCCAGCCCCGCGACGCGCAGCCAGTTGGCACTGGTCTGGGGCATCGAGACCTACCTCGGCCCGAGTGTCGAGCACACCGACCAGATGGCCGAGCAGGTCGAGCAGGCCCTGCTCGCCGAAGGCCGCTGTGTCGAGGGTGACCTCATCGTCATGGTGGCCGGTTCCCCGCCCGGAATCCCCGGCTCGACGAACATGATGCGCGTGTTGCGGGTCGCCGGTGACACCGGCCACGGCAACCCCTTCTTCCACTCGCACCCCGGCGCCGAGCCGGTTCGTTCGGTCCAGTAGCGCGCGACGACTCAGGTATGCCGCGCGGCCCGGCCACGCGGCATACCTGAGCGGTTTGTTGGTGTGGGGGAGGCTGTGGGTATGCTTCTCGGGCACCCAGCCGGGGTGGTGGAATGGCAGACACGGGGCACTCAAAATGCTCTGCTCGCAAGGGCGTGGGGGTTCGAATCCCCCTCCCGGCACCGTTGTGTTCTTGAGATGTGTCGTTGAGCTTGTGTAGTCGCCATCGTGGTGGACGCGGAGGCCGTGAGGCCCGGCTGCCCGGCCACTCGTCCGGGCTGGGGTTGCCTGCGCACACCCGCCAGCACGAGGCCGCCAAGTCATCCGCGGGGTCCTGGCCTGGGTCAATCGGCGATGCGCAGGCTCGGTAGGATCTCGCCATGACGATCCCGACGCCTGCCCCACCGGAATCCCCGTCGCCGGACCGATCCGGCGCATTGCGGATCGTCGTGGCCGAGGACGAAGCCCTCATCCGGATGGACCTGGTCGAGATGCTCGCGGAAGCGGGCTACGAGGTCGTCGGTGAGGCCGGCGATGGTGAGGCAGCCGTCGAGTTGGTCCGCGAGGCGCGTCCCGACCTGGTGCTCATGGACGTGAAGATGCCGGTGCTCGACGGGATCAGTGCCGCGGCGATCATCGGTAAGGAGTCGCTCGCCCCGGTCGTCATGCTGACCGCCTTCTCACAGAAGGAGCTCGTGGAGCGAGCCAGCGAGGCCGGAGTCATGGCCTACGTCGTCAAGCCGTTCACCTCGGCAGATCTCACCCCGGCCATCGAGGTGGCCGCCAGCCGCTGGGCGCAACTGCGCACCCTCGAGTCCGAGATCGCCGACCTGGCCGACCGGCTCGAGACCCGCAAACTGGTCGACCGGGCCAAGGGGCTGCTCATGACCTCACTCAAGGTGAGTGAGCCGGACGCGTTCCGGTGGATCCAGAAGACGGCGATGGACCGACGCCTGTCGATGAAGGAAGTAGCCACCCTCGTCGTCGAAGGCCTGCCGAGCAAGGGCTGAGCAACCCAGCCCACGCGATGTGCCGCTCGCGCGGCGAACGCAGCGAGCACGGCTAGCGCAGGGCGATGATCGCTTGCGTCAGCAGCGGCGCGAAGAGCAGGGCCGGCAGCATGTCGCCGACCGGCACGTCGCGGATCCGCAACAGCCGCAGTCCGATTCCGACGAGCAACAACCCGCCGGTCGCGGTCAGCGCGGCGATGTGGGCGTCGGGGAGCAAGGAGCCGAGGACCACGCCGAGCACCGTCCACAAGCCTTGGACGACCCCCACCGAGACGGCCGAGAGCAGCACGCCCACGCCGAACGACGACGCGAAGGCTAGGGCGGCGAACCCGTCGAGCACCGACTTGAGGGTGAGTTGGTCGATGCCCCGGCCCAGGCCGTCGGACAGACTGCCCAAGATGGCCAACGGGCCGACACAGAACAACAGCGACGCGCTGAGCCACCCCTCGATGAACCGCTCCCGGGCGGCATCGGCATCGGCGTGCGTTTCGGGGTCCCCGACCGCGTCGGTGGTGCCGGTCTGATCGCCGGCGGCGGCTGCGCTGGTGCCGGTGTCGGCCTTGGTCGCCGGGCCGCCGCGACGACGGGCGGTTCGTTCGTGCAGGATGCCGGCCAACCCGGCCAGCCGTTCCTCGATGCGCAGCGTGGACCCGGTGATCGACCCGATGAGCAACGATCCGAGGACGACGAGCACTGGCACTCCCGGGCCGACAGCGTCGCGCAACGCGGCATCGGTGACCGAGACCGTTGACAGCCCGGCGACGAGCAGCGTCGTCAGGCCAAGGCAGTCGGTGACGACCGATCGGGTGCGCTCGGGGATCCGGTGCCCGACCCACATGCCCAACAGTGCACCGGCCACGACCGCGACGATGTTGATGACCGTGCCCAGGCCCGGGAAGGCGACATGCATGGCCCACACCCTATGGGTCGCGTGAGTGCGGCTGTCGCAGCGCCCAACTCGGGGGTACCGGTGGGTGCCGAGGAGTATTAGAGTCGGTTGTCAGCGGGAACAAAGTGCGTCATCAGCGGGAACACAGTGAGTCAACTTGGGCCGAGAGGCTCTCACCGGTCAGGGGCCAGACACCGGTCGCGCGTTCGTGGAAGGACATCGGTGTCAGCTCCCCAGGCCCCCCAAGCCCTGGTTCGTCGGGTCGACGAACGCTCGGTGGATGTCGTCTGCGACCTTTGGGCGCAACAGCGCGAAGAGCGGGCCCCGACCGAGTTGGGGCTTCGCCGGGTGACGGCTGACGTGGTCCGGGCCGCCCTGCTGCGGCCTGAGACCGTCGCGTTCGCGGCATACCTCAACGGTGCGGCCGTCGGTTACGTCGTGCTTAGCGACTGCTCGCTCAACCCGTTCAGCGATGCGGCGTGTGTGTCGGTCGATCAGATCTATGTCGCCAAGGATGCCCGCAAGAAGGGTGTCGCGCGGGCGCTGATGACGGCCGTGGCAACCTTCGCCGATCGGCACGGCGCCGACCAGATCGCCTGCAGTGTGCCGTCGGCGGTGCGCGACTCGAACCGGTTCTTTGCCCGGCTCGGCTTCACTCCGCACACCATCCGTCGGGTCACGCTCACGGCCGCTCTGCAACGGCGCCTGGTCGGCGACACCGCCGAGTCTCGCTTCGCCCTCGACCAGGTGCTGGCCCGTCGCCGGGTCGCCCGGATCCGGGCCGCTCAGGGTCGGTTCGCCGCGCACTGACGGGGCATTGGCCCGAAGAGCACGGGGGACCGACGGCTAGGCCGACGCGACGATGTCCTCGTGGGCCTGCTCCAACAGGTCGCGAACCCGCCATGGGTCGGGCAGCAGGTCCGAGCACGACCCGATGCCGATGTCCAAAGCCCCCGGATAGCCCTGGGCGCACACCGACAGGCCCATGCCGTCGGACAACGGAGGGAACGGGAACGAGCCGATCACCCGGGCGCCGCGACCGACGATGAACTCACGGGCCGGCGCTGGCACGTTCGAGACCATGAGGTTGAACGGCAACTGGACACGGTCGGCGAGCCGCACCATGGCGGCGGCCTGGGTGAGCAGTTGGGTCACCGTCGGGCCGGCCACGGCGGCCAGGTCGGACATCAACGTCGAGGGGTAGGTCGGCGTCGCCTTGGCGTGGTCCATGGCCGAGTGCGCGAAGGCCAGCCGTTCGCGCGGGGTGTCGAGGTGGGTCGGCAGGGGACACAACGTGAGCATGATCTGGTTGCTGCCGACGCTGTGGCCCTGGCCGCGGATCGACATGGGGACCATGGCGATCAGAGGGTCCGTCGTCAAGGCGTCGTTCTCGGCAAGCCAGTCCCGCAGGGCACCGGCCGTCGCCGCCATGAGGACGTCGTTGAGGGTGCTGCCCGTCGCGCGTCGCAGCGCGGAACTCGCGGCCACCGGCATCGGCATCCAGGCCCACGCGCGTTCGGCGGTGATCGCCGCGTTGAACGGGGTGGCGGGCGGCGAGCCGACCCGGGCCCAGGCGGGCTCGGCCTCGACGCTTTCGGCACCCTCGACGAAGCGCTCGAGCCCGTCTGCCAGTCGGGTGACCGTGTCGCGCGTCGCCTTGAGCACGGCGGCGGGGGCAGCCGTCACGGCCTGGAACTCCAGACGCAGGGCAGCGCCCGTGCGTTCGGTGGCTTCGGTGACCCGATGGGTGATGCGGGACAACTGGCCGGGCCCACCGTCGGGCCGCCACCGCCGGTGCGGGTCAAGGCTGCTCTCGGTGCCAAACAGCAAAGACAGCAGGTCCCGCTTGCCCACACCGTCGACCGCGCAGTGGTGGATCTTCGACACCAACGCCCCGGTGCCGTCGGCCATCCCGCCGATGAGCAGCAGCTCCCAGAGGGGTCGGGAGCGGTCCAGGTGCAGGCGGGAGAAGCGGACGGCTTCGGCGCACATCGCGGCCTCGTCGGCGTGACCACCCAGGTCGGTGAAGGTGAGGTGGTCATCGAGGTCGAAGTCGGGGTCATCGACCCACCACGGTCGCCCCACGATGAGTGAGGGCGCCCGCAGTTTGCGGCGCAGCATCGGTGCCAAGTGCAGGTGGGCCTCGATCTGGTGGAACAACTCGTCGGGGGAGACCTCGCGGTCCAGCAGCGACAGCAACGTCACGTGACCCACGCTGATGTTGGTGTCAAGGGCCAAGAAGGACGCATCGAACGCGGTGAGTTGGGTCGCCTTCACATCGCCTCCTCGTCGCTGCGCCAGTGCGGGTCACGCTAGCAAGCCGGCCGTCCGGCCGACAGCGGGCGGCGGTTTCCGCACGACGGAAAATCGCCGCTAGTCCATTCCTTGACAATCTCAACCTTTCTAGAGTGTAACTATTAACCCGCTGGCAAGGAGGCACGCGATGGGCGAGGGGACGACTGAGTCCGCACGCGAGATCGTCGTCGTCGGAGGCGGCATCGGCGGGTTGACGACTGCCCTTGCTCTGGCTCGCGACGGGCGCACCGTGCGCGTTCTCGAACGCGCCGAGCGCTTCGCCGAAGTGGGCGCGGGCCTGCAGTTGGCTCCCAATGCGACCGGCATCCTGCGCCGGCTCGGGGTGCTCGACGCCGTGCTCGACGTCGGTGTCGCACCCGCCCGGATCGTCGTCGCGGATGCCCGCACGGGTGAGGGCCTGGTCTCGGCGGACCTCGGTGACCGGTTCCTGCGCACCTTCGGCTCGCCCTATCTCGTCGTCCACCGCGGCGACCTGCTCGACGTGCTGCTGCAGGCCGCCCGCTCCGCCGGCGTCGTGCTGGAGAACAGCAAGGCGGTCGTGCGGACCGAGACCGTGGGAGGGGAGACGCGCGTCGTCTGCTCCGACGGCAGCGAGTATGCCGCGCGCGCCGTCATCGCGGCCGACGGGTTGCGCTCCCACCTGCGCGAAGCGATCCACGGCGCATCCGAGCCGATCGCCTCCGGCTATGTCGCCTACCGGGGCGCCCTGCCGATCGAGCAGGTCGAGCGGCCCCACGACCTCGACACCGTCATCTCCTGGGTCGGGCCTGGCCTGCACCTGGTGCAGTACCCGATCCGGCGCGGCGACCTCTACAACCAGGTGGCCGTCTTCAAGAGCCCGAGTTTCGCCACCGGCAACCCCGATTGGGGCGGCCCCGACGAGTTGGACGCGGCGTTCTCCGGTATGTGCCCAGCGGTGCGGGTGGCCCTGCCAGCCCTGCAGCGCAACTTCCGCTGGCCGACCTTCGACCGCGAGCCGGTCGACACGTGGGTCGACGGACGCACGGCGCTGCTCGGCGATGCCGCCCACGCCATGCTCCAATACCTCGCCCAGGGCGCCTGCCAGGCCATCGAAGACGCCGCCACCCTCGCCCAGCAGTTCGCCGCGCACGACGGTGCGACGGCCGATGACGGGGGAGTGGACCGGGCGCTCGCGGCATACCAACGGATCCGCGCCCCCCGCACGGCCCGCGTCCAGCGGTCCGCTCGCGTCTGGGGCGATATCTGGCACATCGACGGCACCGGCGCACTCCTGCGCAACGAACTCTTCCGCGGCATCACTGACGACGACTATTCCTACGCGGACTGGTTGTGGGGCTGGGAACCCCCGACCAACTGACAGTTACTCGCAATTCCGATTCACAGCACGACCCTTTGTCGCACCACCCTGCCCTCTACCATCGCGCCACCCCACTTCTTCAGGAGGACGACGCATGACCTTCAACCTCTCTTCGATCCTGCGGGACTCTGCCCAGCGAGATCAAGAGCACCCGGCGATCGTGACCGGTTCGGAGCGGATCAGTTACGGCGAGCTCGACCGGCGATCCGATGCTGTTGCCGCCGGCCTCATGGCTGCGGGGTTGGAGCCCGGCGGCGCGGTGATGTTGCAGTTGCCGAACGTCCCGGAGTTCGTCGTCTCCATGCACGGCATCCTCAAGGCCGGTGGCGTGGTCATCCCGACCAACACGCTCTACAAGGCTGGCGAGCTGTCCTACGTCTTGGAGAACGCCTCGGCCAAGCACGTCATCACCGTTGACGGGTCGGCGGGTGAGGCTGCCGAGGCGGCCGCCCAAGCCGGCGGGGCGACGCTGTACGTCCTCGGAACTGTCCCCGAGTCGCTGCCCGACGGAGTCGTGGCACGGCCGTTCTCCGAGTTGGCCGACCACGCGGTCCCCGACCCGAAGCCATTCATCCAGCGCGACCCCGGTGACACTGCCGTCCTGCTCTACACCTCGGGCACGACCGGCAAGCCCAAGGGCGTCCAGCTCACCCACTTCCAGCTCTACATGAACGCCGGCGCCCACATCGGTGCCTTCGAGATGGGCCCGACGAGCAAGATCATCGCGGTCATGCCGCTGTTCCACGCGCTCGGCCTGTCAGGCATCCTCAACGCGACCGTCCGGGCCGGCGGCACGGTGCTGCTCCTGCCGAAGTTCGACACCGAGAAGGTGCTCCAGACGATCCAGGCCGAGGGCGCCACGCACATCCACGGCGTTCCGACGATGTACCACTCGCTGCTCAACCACCCGACGCTGGCCAACTTCGACACCTCGACGCTGGCGTTCTGCGGGTCGGCCGGTGCGGCCATCGCGGCGGAGATCATCGACCAGGTCGAGAAGACCTTCGGCGTGCAGATCCTGGAGATGTACGGCCTCACCGAGTCCGGCCCGGTTGCGACGATCAACATGCCGCGTGACCGCAAGCCGTACAGCATCGGCAAGGCGATCCCGGGCGTCGACATCGAGATCTGGGACGAGCAGAAGCGACGACTGCCTCGGGGCAAGTTGTCGATCGGCGAGATCATGATTCGCGGGCACAACACGATGTCCGGATATCTGAACAACCCGGAAGCCACGGCAGCAGCGTTTACCAATGGCTGGCTGCACACGGGCGACCTGGCGTGGATGGACGAAGAAGGATTCCTGTTCTTCGCCGACCGCAAGAAGGAACTCATCATTCGGGGGGGATACAACGTGTACCCCCGCGAGGTCGAAGAGGTTCTCTACACCAATCCCAAGATCTCGGAGGCTGCCGTCGTCGGCGTGCCCGACGAGCGCCTGGGCGAGGAGATCAAGGCCTACCTCACTCTCAAGCCCGGTGAGGCAGGCACCCCAGAGGAGTTCATTGATTACGTCAAGGAGCGCCTCGCGGCATACAAGTACCCGCGGATTGTCGAGGTCATCGCAGAGATGCCCAAGAGCGCCACGGGCAAGATCCTCAAGAAGGAACTTGCTCACCGTCGGTAGGAACGACCAACTAGCCCAGCACTACCCTCCGTTGCACCCACCCTGTTCGTGGAAGGTCCTTAGATGAACCTACGTGAATCCATCGCTTCACAACCGATGCGAGCGTTCCAGAAGCGCATCATTGGCATTTGTATCGCCCTCGCCTTCGTCGACGGGTTCGAGGTGCTCGTCGCCGCGTTCACGTCCACCGCCGTGGCCAAGGCGTTCGCCCTGCCCAACGCGGCCGACATCGGCTACTTCCTCAGCGCCGGCACCTTCGGGATGGGCCTCGGCGCGATCTTGATCTCGCCGCTGGCCGACCGGATCGGTCGGCGCAAGCACATCCTCATGTGCCTGGCCCTCATCTGTGTGGGAATGGCCGCCTCGGCCTTGGCGCCGACCTCGAGCTTCCCGTTCCTGCTGGCGGCGCGGTTCTTCGCCGGCCTGTGGATCGGTGCGCTCATCCCCAGCCTCAACATCCTGGTCTCGGAGTACTCCTCCGACGAAAAGCGTGGCACCGCGATGGGCGTCTACGGCATCGGCCTCCCGGCCGGCGCGGCGACGGGTGGCTTCATCACCACCTTCCTGCTCAACGCGTGGGGCTGGTCGGCTCCGTTCTGGTTCGGCTTCACCCTGACCGCGATCCTCTTCGTGCTGGCCTACCTGTGGCTGCCCGAGTCGATCCTCTACCTGGTCGAGAAGCGTCCCGCCGGTGCGCTCGAGGACTACAACAAGATCGGCGCGAAGCTGGGTTACCCCAACGAGTCCGCCCTTCCGGCCGCTCGCGTCACCGCGGGTAAGGCTCAGAACGTCGTCCAGATGATCTTCGGCGGCAAGATGCTCCAGCGCACGCTGCTGCTCTGGTTCGGCTACGCCTGCCTCATGGCCGCGTTCTACTTCGCCAACACCTGGACGCCGCGACTGGTGATCACGTACCTCACCAACCCGGCCAACGGCGGTATGGAGCTCAAGGCGGCCCAGGCCATCGGCAACAACGCAGGTGTCCTGGTCGCGGTCGGTGGCGTCGTGGGGGCGCTGCTGTTCGCGCTGCTCGCCCGTCGGATCCACCCGCGGGTGCTCACGGCATACACCCTGCTGTGGGGTCTGGCCGCCTACGTCATCTACGCCAACGTGTTCCGCTCCACCACGGCTGCGCTCATCGCAGCGGTCGGTGTCGGCATCGCGGCCAACGGTGGTGTCGCGGCGTTCTACGCGATCAGCCCGAGCGTCTACCCGACCGCAGCCCGCGGCACGGGTGTCGGCTGGATGGTCGGCTTCGGCCGCATCGTCTCCATCCTCGCTCCGATCGTGTCCGGCTACCTCATCGACGGGGGAATGGGGTCGCAGACCCTCTACCAGATCTACGGCGTCATCCTCGCGATCGGTGCGGGTCTGGTCTTCCTCCTGCACCGCTCGATGAAGTCGGACTCGACCGCGATGGCAGAGGAAGTGCCCGCTCCGGTCCACTGACCTACGGCCTCGGGGCGCCCGCCGGCACGGTGGGCGCCCCGAGGGCCAGGGTCACCCGCGCAACGTGGCCACGATCTGGTCGCTCGCAGCGCGCAGGGCCACGACCAGGCCCGACAGGTTTGCCGACGAGTAGCGAATCGTCGGGATCGAGACCGAGAGGGCGGCCAACGGGCCGTCGACATCGGCCACCAGGCTTCCCACCGCGGTCACCCCGCGTTCAGTCTCGCCGTTGTTGACGGCATACCCCTGCTTGCGGATCCGGGCGAGGTCACGACGCAACGTCGCACTCGCGGAGGCGGTCAACTCGCCCGAGGTGGTTCCGGAGGTGGGGTAGAGCTGATCCAGGGTCTCGGTGGGCAAGGCGGCCAGGATGGCGCGGCCCCCGGCCGTGCGATGGGCCGGAAGCATCGCCCCCACGCGGCTACCGATCCGCAGCGACTGGAACGACTCGACGCTCGCGATGAAGCGCACCTGACGGCCCACCAGCACCATGAGGTGGGAGGACTCCTCAGTGACGTCGCGCAAGGTGTGCAACGCCGGCGCAGCAAGATCGGCGAGGTTGGCCCGGGTGATCCGGTTGCTCACCATCTCCTCGAGCGCCGGCCCGGCCCGGTAGGTGCGGTCGTGCCCCTGAACGACGAACCCCCGATACCGCAGGGTGGACAGGAGTCGGTATGCCGTCGACGGCGCCACCCCGAGCTCAGCCGCAACTTCGCTCACACCCACCCGAGCCTTGGCGGCGACGAGCATGAGTAGGCGCAAGGAGTTGTCGACAGACTCCAAGTAGTTCATCCGCGCACGACCCCCGTTCCTCCAGTCGAAGATGTGGCCCAGGACACGTTACGGCCAGGGGTTGCGAGGTGGAAACCCTCCGGAGAAAGCAGATCCGCATGGCACTTGAACTCGGCGTCAATCTCCCCGTCGGCGCCGACGGCTCGCGCAGCAGCACCGCCAGCGCCCAGACCGTGCTTGCGGCCTCGGTCGCCGGCGTCGATGACACACTCGCCGCTGACATTATGCGTGCCCGCGACTGGCGCCACCGCTATCCCGAATATTTCACCCGGATCCTCGTCGCCGAGGCGCAGTCCGCGCCGGCCGCCCTGCAGATCGCCCGCCAGGGGTTGGCCGCCGCGCGGAGCCACTACGTCGTCGTCACGGAGGACGGCACCCAGGAGCCGCTGCCCTCCGCAGTGACGCGCCGGGGCCTGGACCTGCGGACCGTCGCCGTCAGCGGTCACGACGAGCGGGTGCGTGAGTTGGTTGTTCCCCACCGCGGCGAGAACCTTCGGGGTCTGGCGCTGTTGCGCCAACTCGACGACTGGGTGCGCCGCGGCATCGTTGAGCCGACCTTCGCAGACGCGGTCGGGGCGGTCGTGCGCAACCCCGACTGGCTGGACCTGCGCGGTCACACCTTCGCCCTCGTCGGCGCCGGCGCCCAGATGGGCCCGTTCGCCCAACTCGTCCAGTGGGGCGCCCGGGTGGCCGCCATCGATCTGCCGCGGCCCGACGTCTGGAAGCGCCTGCTGAGCGTCGTGCGCGAGTCGGCCGGAACGATGTATGTCCCGGTCCACGCCGACCACGAGGATCCGGTCGAAGCCGACATCCCCACCCGCGCGGGCGCCGACCTCATGACCGATGTCGGACCCCTGGTCGACTGGCTCGCCGGGCTGAGCGGCCCGATGACGGTCGGCAACTACGGGTATGCCGATGGCGTTCTTTTCGTGCGCCTGTCGATGGCCTTCGACGCGCTGCTCGAAGGCTTGCGGTCGCGCCGGGACGACCTGTCCGTGACCTACCTGGCCACCCCCTCGGACGTCTTCCTCGTTCCGATCAACGCCGTCGACATGGCGCAGGAGCGACACTCGCGGCAAAGCCCGCTCATCGTCGCCGGCAAGGTGGCCCATGCGATGAGCGCGGGACGCTGGTTCGGACCCAACTACGGTCGGGGCGGGGTCATCGAGACCCCGACCGAACGATTCGGGGTCGTCAGTGCCTTCATCGTCGCCCAAGGGCCCAATTACGCCATGGCCAAGCGTCTGCAGCGGTGGCAGATGATTGCGACCCGGGCGGACGGCATACTCACCTCGGTGCATGTGGCACCCCCCACCAGGACCAGCTCCGTGCACTCCAACCCGATCATGGCCGAGCGGCAACGGCTCACCGCCTACGTGGGGATCGAGACCTTCGACGCCCCGACCACCGAAGCCATCGCCGGCGCCATCCTGGTCCATGACCTGCACAACCCGGCATCGCCGGCCAACCCGGCCAACCCGCTGGGACACCCGCACGAGGCGTTCATGTTCGCGGCGAACCCTGGGGGGCGGTGGCGAGTGCCCTTCGACGTCGGCAGCACCGTTCCGCTGCTGCACGAGATCACCGGTGCCCGGCTGCGCGCCGGATCGCTGATCCGCACCCTGTCGGCCCACGTTCCCGGGCTGGACCGCCTGCCTGGCCTGGGGCGCTTGGGCACGTCGACGGACTGACCCGCCTGCAGGCGCGGGCGGCATACCTCCTGCGCCTGCAGGCGGGAAGCCGCCCGTGGGGTGGGGCGGCGTCCCTGGCGTCGGTGTGCTCACAGGGACGCGTCGGGGAGGAGCAGCGGCTCCTCGTCCAGCAGACGCGCAGCGACCAACTCGGCCGTGAGGTGCGGGAGCACCTGCCGCGCGAACCAGCGCCCTGCTGCCACCGACCCGGCCAGGTCAGCATCAGCGGTCTTGAGCAGGCTCGGATCGCTCTGGCGGGCCAGTGCCGCGGCGGCGGTGCGCAACAACAGCCAGCCGACGATGACGTCGCCCATCGACATGAGCAACCGGGTGAGGCCCAGGGCGGCGACCCGGGGCGCCGCATCGGCCTGCGCGAAGGTGTGTTCGAGGATTCCTCGGAAGGCGGCCAGGGCGTCTCCCAGCAGGACCGATTCGGTCGCGAGAGCGCCGGTTGCCAGGTCGTCGACGGTCTGGGCGATCTCATCGAGCAGCAACCCGGCGATGGCGCCTCTGTCGCGGACCAGGCGCCGCTCGAACAGGTCAAGGGACTGGATGCCGGTCGTGCCTTCGTAGATCGCGTCGATCTTGGTGTCGCGGACGTACTGCTCCAGCGGGTAGTCGCGCAGGTAGCCCGATCCACCGAAGACCTGGAGAGCCTCCTGGCCGAGGACCCGCCAACCGCTCTCGGCGCACCACGTCTTGACGATGGGCAGCAGCAGGCGGTGACGTTCGACCGCCACGGGGTCGTTGCCGCCCAGCGCCTTGGCCACCTCGAACCGGTCGATCATCGTCGCGGTATAGAGGACGAGGGCACGGCCACCCTCGGCATAGGCCTTCTGGGTGAGCAGCGACCGACGGATGTCGGGGTGGTCGACGATCTCCACCAGCGGCTTCCCGCCGCGGGCCCCGGTGAGCGAGATCAACTCGCGCCCCTGCTTGCGGCTCATCGCGTAATCGCGGGCATTGAGGTGCCCGCTGGAGAGGGCGGAGACCGTCTTGAGGCCGACCATCATCCGTACGTAGGTGATGATCTCGAACATCTGCCGGATGCCGTCGTGCGTGTCGCCGAGGAGGGTCCCCACCGCGGGCTCGCGGTTGCCGAGGACGAGCTCGCAGGTCGGGGTGCCCAGGATGCCCATCTTGTGTTCGATGTTGGCGGCGACCACCCCGTTGGGACCGAGCAACTCCCCAGTCTCCGGGTCGAACAGCTGCGACGGGACCATGAACAGGGACAGACCCTTGGTCCCCGGGCCGCCCTGCCCCTCGACGCCTTGCGGGCGCGCAAGGACGCAGTGGATGACGTTCTCGGCCGCGTCGTGAGCGGCCCAGGTGATGAAGCGCTTGGTCCCCGTGAGGTGCCAGTTCCCGTCGTCGGCGAGGGCCGCGCGGGTGCGCCCGAGCCCGACGTCGGAGCCCGCATCGGGCTCGGTGAGCACCATCGTCACGGTCCAGTTGCGCTCGAGGATGAGCTCGGCGAGTCGCTGCTGCTGCTTGTTGCCATTGCGGTGCAACATCGCGACGACGGTGGGGATGAGCTGACTGCACATGGCGACGGCCGGATTGGCGCCGAGGATGAACTCCGTTGCAGCCCAGCGCAATGAGGCGGGCACGTGGATGCCCGACACGTCGGCCGGGAGGTCCAGTCGGAGCCAGTCCGACGCGACGTGGGCGGCCAGCGACGCGCGCAGGTCGCGGGGGAGGGTCACCGTGTGGCGCACCGGGTCGAGCCGGATCGGGTGCACGTCGGCCGACGGGAAGGAGTCAGCCAACTTGGCGTGCGCGAAGGCCTCGACCTGCTCGAGGATCTCCGCAGCCGTCTCGGGATCGAAGTCTTCATAGGGCTCGACGCCGTAGGCCCGATCGACGCCGAACACGTCGAAGAGCAGGAACTGGGAGTGCGTGCGGTCACTGCGGTAGTGGCTCATCAGGGGCTCCTCGTCGAGCGCGGGACGGGCGGACAGGGCCGCAGACGGTGGCCACCCGGGTGCGGGTGGCCACCGTCTGACGGTCAGGCGTAGAAGCGGTAGACCGGTTCGGCGACGCAGGCCGGCTTGTCCGAGCCCTCGATCTCGACGGTGCCGGCCCAGGTGATCTGCTTGCCGCCGCCACCGACCACCTCGACCTCGGTGATGTGGGCGACCAACCGGATCCGGCTGTCGACCTTGACGGGGGCCGGGAAGCGGACCTTGTTGAGCCCGTAGTTGAGCTTGGTCGTCACGCCCTCGACGTCGAGCAGGTCGACGAACAGCGGGACGATCAGTGACAGGGTGAGGTAGCCATGGGCGATCGTCGTCCCGAAGGGGCCAGACTTGGCCCGCTCGGGGTCGACGTGGATCCATTGCGGGTCACCGGTCGCGTCGGCGAAGGTGTTGATCCGGTCCTGGGTGATCGTCAGCCACTCGGTGGCGCCGAGCGGGACGCCGATCAGGGAGGCCAGGTCGTCGAAGTGCACCGTAGTCGTCATCGTGAGCTCCTTTTCAGGCCAGGCCGAGCAGCCGGACCGCGTTGTCCTTGAGGATCATCGGCCGGACCTCGGGCTTGATGTCGAGCGTCTCAAAGTCGGCCAGCCAGCGATCGGTGTCGATGACGGGGAAGTCCGAGGCGAAGAGCACCTTGCCACGCAGCGCGCCGTTGGCGGCCTTGACGAGGGCCGGCGGGAAGTACTTCGGCGACCACCCGGACAGGTCGATGTAGACGTTGCCCTTGTGGGTTGCCATCGAGATCGCCTGGTCCTGCCACGGCACCGACGGGTGCGCGAGGATGACCGGGAGATCGGGGAAGTCGGCCGCGACGTCGTCCAGCAACATAGGGTCGCTGTAGCGCAGCTTCACGCCGCCGCCACCCGGCATACCCGCGCCGATCCCGGTCTGCCCGGTGTGGAACACGGCCGGCAGTTTGTGGGCGGCGAGCACCTCGAAGAGGCCGTAGGCGCTGCCGTCGTTGGGGGCAAAGTTCTGCAGGCTGGGGTGGAACTTGATGCCCTTGACGCCGTAGTCGGCGATGAGGCGCTCCAACTCCTTGACGCCTTCAGCCCCGCGAGCGGGGTCGATGCTGGCAAAGGGGATGAGGATGTCGGAGTTGCGCGCAGCGCCCTCGGCGACGACCTCGTTGGGGATGCGCGGCTGGCCCATTGACTTCTCGACGTCGACCGTGAAGATCACGGCCGCGATCTTGCGCTCGCGGTAGCGATCGGCGATCTCGTCGATCGTCGGGGTGCGCGGGCCGCCGGACTTGAAGTACTTCGCCGACCAGTCGAGGAAGGACTGCGGCAGGGCCGTGTGTCCATGGTCATCCACTTCGACGTGGACGTGCACGTCGACGGCGACCAGGTCGGCCACGTTGATGCTCATCACTTCTCCTTGGTATGCCGGGTGGCTGGGTGATCAGGCGGACGGGGGAGTCGGGAGCTTCTCGCCGACCGACTGCGCGTTGGGCGCGAAGTGCTCCGGCCACGCGGCGGCGATGGCGTCAGCGGACCAGCCGCCGGCGGCATACTCCTTGACGATCTGGTCGGGGTGGGAGTAGAGCGAGAGGCGGTCGCCGCCGATGCCGATGGCCTGTCCATTGACCCCGGCGGAGTCATCGGAGGCCAGGTAGACGACCAGCCCGGCGACGTCGTCAGGGGTGCCGAACGCCAGCTCGCGCCGGGCGAACTCGGGCATCGGCTCGCCGGCTTGCATCGCCTCGACATAGGGCTTGAGGAAGGGGATGGTGGCGGTCATCGCGGTGGCGGCGACGGGGACGACGGCGTTGGCCGTGATCTTGTCGCGCGAGAGCTCCATGGCCCACACCTTGGCGAAGGTGACGATGCCGGCCTTGGCGGCCGCGTAGTTGGTCTGGCCGAAGTTGCCGTACTGCCCGGCCGGGGAGCCGATGAGGATGAGCCGACCGCCTTCGCCCTGCTCCTTCATCCGCACGATGGCCGCGCGGGCGCAGGTGAACGTGCCCTTGAGGTGGACCTGGGTGACGAGGTCGAAGTCCTCGTCGGTCATCTTCCAGACGACCTTGTCGCGCAGGACGCCGGCGTTGGCGACCAGGACGTCGAGTCGGCCGAAGGCGGCGACCGCAGCGTCGACGAGGGCCTGGGCGGACTCGGACGATCCGACGGCGGCGGCGACCGCAATGGCCTTACCCCCGGCCTCGGTGATCTCGTCGGCAGCGGCCTGGGCCACAGCTTCGTCGATGTCGTTGACGACGACGGAGGCACCCGCGTCGGCCAGAGCCTTGGCGTAGGCGAGCCCCAGGCCCCTCCCGCTTCCGGTGACGATCGCGACCTTGCCGGACAGGTCCATTGCTACTCCTTCGTGGCTGGGCATTGCATGAGGGGGCATGGAGCGCCTGGCGTCGGCGCCACGCCCACGAGGTATGTATAAGTCACAACGATTGTAGAAGTCAATCATTGAAGATTGTGACGTACGTGCCACAATGGGGGGTATGACACGCGACCTGGGCACGAGCATCCGGGAGGACGTCGTGGTCCTGTTGGCACGCGCGTCCGGTGCGGCACTGCGCACCGCGAACGCGGCTCTCGAACCGTTCGGTTTCCGGGCCCGTCACTACGCCACGGTGAAGATCGCCGCTGAGGGCGGTGGCGTCCCGCAGCGTCAGATCGGCGCCGTCCTGGGGCTCGATCCGAGCGCCGTCGTCGCCCTCGTCGATGACCTTGAGTCCCTCGGCCTGGTGCAGCGCCAACCCGACCCGGACGACCGCCGTACCCGACTGGTCTCACCGACGACTGCCGGGCTGGCCATGCTTGAGGCGGTGTCGCCGGTCGTGGGCCGGGTGCAGGAGCGTTCCATGGGTGGCTTGACTGCCACCGAGCGGGAGACCTTCCTGCACCTGTTGCGTCGCGTCATCAACGACTAGTTCAGCGCTGCGGCGGCGCGTCGCGCAGCTGGGCCGTGAACCGGCAGGTGCAGGTGCGCCGACCCTCCTCGTCCGTGAGGACGATCTCGATCGAGGCGGTCGTGCGACCGACGGCGATCGGGGTGGCCACGGCGGTGACGGTGCCGGACATCACTGGCCGATGGTGGGTGGCGTTGATGTCGACGCCGACGGCGGCCCGGCCTGGCCCGGCGAGGACGACCGCGAGGAAGGACCCGACTCCTTCGGCGAGCACCACTGAGGCGCCACCGTGCAGCAGGCCGTAGGGCTGGGTGTTGCCCGCGACCGGCATGGTGGCCACCGCGCGGGACAGCGAGATCTCGGTGAAGGTGACGCCCATCCGCTCGTGCAGGGTGCCGACGGCCATCGCGTTGACCTGCTCGACCGTGACCCACGGCGTCTCGGCGGGGGAATCCTGCACGGCGGTGGGGCTGTCGGTCATGGGCCCTAGGCTGCCATACGTGTCAGACACGCCTCGCCTTCTGCTGCTGGACGGTCATTCGTTGGCCTATCGCGCGTTCTACGCGTTGCCCGCGGAGAACTTCTCGACCCATACCGGGCAGCACACCAACGCCGTCTACGGCTTCACCTCGATGCTCATCAACGTCCTGCGTGACGAGGCGCCGACCCACATCGCGGTGGCCTTCGATGTGTCGCGCAAGACCTTCCGCACCGAGGCCTACGCCGAATACAAGGCCGGCCGGTCGGCGACTCCGAGCGAGTTCGAGGGGCAGATCTCGCTCCTTCAGGAGATCCTCGGGGCACTGCGCATCCCCTTCGTCCAGGTCGAGGGCTATGAAGCGGATGACGTCATCGCCACTCTGACGTCGATGGCCACGACGCAAGGCATGGACGTCCTCATCTGCTCGGGCGACCGCGATGCTTTCCAACTCGTCTCCGACCAGGTCACCGTGCTCTACCCCGTGCGGGGAGTGTCGGAGTTGTGGCGGATGACCCCAGCGGCGGTGACCGAGAAATACGGTGTCCCGCCCACGCGCTACAGCGACCTCGCGGCGCTCGTCGGCGAGTCCTCAGACAACCTCCCCGGCGTCCCCGGCGTCGGCCCCAAGACCGCGGCCAAGTGGATCGGGATGTATGCCGGTCTCGACGGGATCGTCGCGAACATCGACCAGATCGGCGGGAAGGCCGGAGAGTCGCTGCGCGAGCACCTGGAGTCGGTGCTGCGCAACCGCCGACTCAACCAACTCGTCCACGACCTGCCAGTCGGGGTCGAGTTGGCCGACCTCGCCAGGGCCTCGTGGGATCGCGAGCAGGTGCACGAGGTCTTCGATGCCTTGGAGTTCCGGGTGCTGCGTGAGCGCCTGTTCGCGACCTTCGAGGCTCCGGAGCCGGAGGCCGAGTCGGGCTTCGCCGTCGACGGACGGGTGCTCGGCTCAGGCGAGGTG
>Ga0208196_1001780_pt1 | contig 21749 bp, 26 predicted proteins | sample AD_JPNNA7_MetaG_FD_184443 | JGI IMG/M metagenome (GOLD analysis project Ga0208196, IMG submission 184443) | Active sludge microbial communities of municipal wastewater-treating anaerobic digesters from Japan - AD_JPNNA7_MetaG (SPAdes) (version 2) | ecosystem: Engineered > Bioreactor > Anaerobic...
AACAGCAATTAGTTCAAACCAAGGTCGCAAACAAGTTAATTAATCAATCAATAAACAGGCCTCAAGAGTGCAAAATAGGGTGGCATTATACAATCCCCTTGACAAATTTTATAATAATATAATAATTATATTACACACGATTTTTTAAAAGTGTGGTTCCTCCTGCTCGTTATATATGCGGTATAGTCTTAATCTAAATGTTAAGGACTGTACCGCTATTTTTTAATAAGCGCATAATAAAACCTCTATTTTAATGGGTTTGCTTCTATATTTTATACTTTTGAGGTAAAATATAATATTAAAATGCAAGCTATATGCATCCAATCCTTTACAAAACAGCTATAAAATGTTAATAATATTATACTAATATAAATAATCTGAATTAAGAATATAGACTTAAAATTTTAAATTTATAGTTAAAATTCTAATTCAATTAATTCAATGGCAGTTCCAAAACAACGACACAATCAATCCCGCCGCAATCGCAGACGAGGAAATATATTTATCAAGGCTCCAGAATTAGTAAAATGTCCCAAATGCGGAAAACCGGTTTTACCACATACTGTTTGCGGTTATTGCGGTTTTTATAAAGGCAAAGAATATTTGAATATTTTTGCAAAATTAGAAAAAAAAGAACAAAAAAAACGAGCTAAAGAAATACAAGCGGCTGAATCTAATGCTCCTGAAAAAGAAACAAAATCTAATTAAAAAAATATGGCATCTCGGCATCTTTCTCGGTCAATAGCTATGCAAAGTTTATACGAATGGGATTTTAATGGCGCGAAAGACCCTCACGTCCTTCGTTTAATTACTCAAAGAAATATTAATGAATTTGGGCAGGGATTAGAAAGCGTAGATTTTATCTGGGAATTAATAAATGGCGTGAAAGAAAATCAAAAATATATTGATAAAATTATAGAAACAACAGCTCCCGAATGGCCGCTTTCTCAAATTAATATTTTAGACCGTAATATCTTGAGAATTGGAATTTATGAATTAATTTATGGTAACAAAGAAAATGTTCCTCCTAAAGTAGCTATTAATGAATCTATTGAATTAGCTAAAAATTTTGGTGGAGAAAGTTCGCGTCGCTTTATAAACGGAGTTTTAGGAACTGTTTATCGCGGTTTGGAAGAACAAGAGCAAGAACACATTGAGGACCAAAATAAAAAAGAAATTTCTTTATCATCTGAATTGTCTGAGGTTGAATCATCTGAAGAAAAAAATTAATACAAATTTAATTGCACTTAAAGAAATAAAATATGGAAGACTTTTCTAATCTTGAAAAAAAATTACAAATTAATTTTCAAAATAAAGACTTGCTTACACAAGCCTTTTGCCATCGCTCCTATATAAATGAAAATCCAAATTTTCCTTTATATCATAACGAACGTTTAGAATTTTTAGGAGATGCGGTTTTAGAATTAGTTACAACCGAAAATTTATATAAAAATTATCCAGATAAGCCAGAGGGGGAAATGACGGGCTGGCGCGCTTCCTTAGTAAACGCTAATATGTTGTCAGAGGTAGCCAAAGAATTAAATTTTGGAAAATACCTATTATTATCTCAAGGCGAAAAAAAAGAAAAAGGACGATCAAAAAAATATATTTTAGCAGATACATTTGAAGCTTTTATTGGTGCCTTATATTTAGATCAAGGTTATAGTGCTTGCCAAACTTTTATTTTACAACATTTAATTGAACCAAAACTTCCTTTAATTATTAAAAATAAGCTATACAAAGACCCTAAATCGTTATTTCAAGAAAAATCCCAAGAAATAATCGGGATTACACCAACATATCAAGTAATAGACGAAAGTGGACCAGACCATAACAAAAATTTTATTGTGGGGGTTTATTTAAAAGATGAATTGATAGCGGAAGGACATGGCTCTTCAAAGCATGAGGCCGAACTTGATGCGGCCGCCAAAGCTTTATTGATTAAAGATTGGTAAAAATTTTACCTATTGCTAAAAAATAAATATTATTATAATATATCAAAGTAATAAAAATAAAAAAAATATATATAAAATGCTTACGATAAGACTTTTAAGAATTGGTAAGAAAAATCAACCCTCCTATAAAGTAGTGGTTACAGACAAACAAAACCCTCCCCGAGGAGGAAAATTTATTGAAGAAGTTGGTTTTTTTAATCCTAAAACAAAAGAAAAAAACTTTAATAAAGACCGAGTTTTATATTGGCTAAAAGTCGGCGCGCAAACCTCAGATACGGTTTATAATATGTTAGTAAATGAAAAAATTATTAACGCGCCCAAACGAAAAATGATATTTACTAAAAAAACCCCAGAAACCACATCTGAAGAAACAAAAAATATTAATTCTGGTAGTGAAACAAATACCGCTAATGTTCCCGAGTCGTCTGTTCCGGCGGCTGATAATTCTAATTCCAACATTCAAGATAATAATATTAATGAGCCCAATCAGGAAACAGAAAATTCAACGAATTAATTTTGCTATTTAGAATATAATTAGATTATAAAAAGGGGAAAATATAATTGTTGACATATTTTAAAATATGTTCATAATGGTTAGAGAGGGTAGAAAAATATGAATATAAGAAAGGTCGAACTGCCCAACAAAATTAATTTTAATTTATAAATAAAATGACAGAAGCACCAAAAGACAGAGACTTCCTTGAATACATAGTAAAAAATTTAGTAGACCACCCCGAAGATGTCAAGGTAGAAAGAAAAGTTGACGAAATGGGGGTACTACTTTCCGTTAAGGTTAACCCTGAAGATATGGGTCAATTAATCGGAAGACAAGGCTCTACAGCCAGAGCAATCCGTAATTTAATAAGAATAATTGGCTTAAGAAATCATGCAAGGGTGAACTTAAAAATAGAAGAACCCGAAGGAGGCTCGAGAAAAAAAGAAACAGCTGAAGAAACTAAACCAGCTGATTCATCTCCAGTAGACGATTTTGATGATTTCAAAATTTAATTCTTAAAAAGCCCCGCAAGGGGCTTTTTTATATTTTTAATTTTAACAATAATTTTATTTACACTTTTTAGAAACCGTGCTATGTTTTTAACAAATAAATTTATTTTTTATGATTAAATTTAATATTATTACAATTTTCCCGTCAATATTTGATTCTTTCCTAAAAGAATCTTTTATTAAAAAAGCGCAGGATAAAAAATTAATTAAAATAAAAATTAATAACTTGCGTGATTGGGCAGATGACCCGCATAAAAAAGTAGATGACCGACCTTATGGGGGAGGACTTGGCATGGTCTTAAAAGTAGAACCTATTTACAAAGCAGTACAAGATATTAAAAGAAAAAATAAAGGCAAAACAAAAGTAATTCTTTTTACTCCCCGCGGTAAAAAATTTACTCAGCAAAAAGCTAATGAATTTAGCCAATATGATAATTTAATTATGATTTGCGGACGATATGAAGGTGTAGACGAAAGGGTCGCTAAATATATTGCTGACGAAAAAATATCAATCGGCAATTATGATTTAATGGGAGGAGAATTGCCAGCTATGGTTGTTATTGAAGCAGTTGCCCGCTTAATTCCTAATGTTTTAGGAAAACCAAATTTTTTAAGAGAGCGAATGACTTCCAATGGGGGATTTAAAGAATATCCTCAATATACTCGCCCTGAGGTTTTTATAACCCGTTCCGGAGAAAAATGGAAAGTGCCACCTGTCCTTATCTCCGGCCATCAAAAAAAAATTCAAGATTGGAAAGAAAAAAGAGGCAAGGTTATTGAAAAATAAAGATTATTTTGCTATTATCTAAGAGTTATTAAGGGCGAATACCAAAGCAGCCAAATGGGCCTGACTGTAAATCAGGTGGCTACGGCCTTCGGGGGTGCAAATCCCTCTTCGCCCACCCAATATCGCTGGCCGATGTAGTTCAGTGGCAGAACATCCCCTTGGTAAGGGGAAGGTCGAGGGTCCGATTCTCTCCATCGGCTCAGTTTCTAAATAAAATTATTATAAAAATTATGGCAACAAAAAAGAAAAAACCAATTAAATTAGTTTGTACGGTTTGTAAAAAATCAACCTATTTCACCAACAAAACCAAAGCTGTGGAAGAAAAATTAGAGTTGCAAAAATTCTGCAAATTTTGCAAAAAACGCACTCTGCACAAAGAAACAAAAAAATAGGTAAGCAAATGAAGTTAGGGCGCTGAAAGCGCCTACTTCAACTTAGGGGCGTAAGCTCAATGGCAAACTGCCTCTCTCCAAAAGAGGTCTTGTGGGTTCGAATCCTACCGCCCCTGCCAACTTGAGCGTAGTTAGAGCGCACGAGTCGCGTAGATATCAATTTGTATAGCCGAAAAGGCTATACATTTTTTAGTTTTTGCGATATTATGTAATCACAATTTAATTGGCCTAAACCTTTGAGAAATCAAGGGCATGGCTGTAAGTCCGACTAAGGTAAAGAACCCATCATGGGATGTCTTAGTCGGCCATATCGGGAAACCGGTATGAGAGGCTTCGGCCTCTACCTGTGGTGGGCTTTTTGTTTAATAAAACCACCACAGCAGAATGGTCGACATAAATAATAGATATAATTTAATAAAAATATGGAAGATCAAAAAACTAAGAAATCTATTTTCAAGAAGTGGTGGTTCTGGGTAATAGTAGTTATTGTATTGTTTATAATATTAGGATCATCTGGCTCTAAAAATACAAACAACACGGTTCAACAAAATCAAAATAATCCTGCACAGCAACAAAGCTACACAAGAGTTGCAGCCGTCGATTTAGCAGCTGAATATAAAGCTAATCAAGTAGCAGCGGATGATAAGTATAAGAATAAAACGATAGAAGTTTCAGGAACAATATATAATATTGGAAAAGATATTCTTGATGCACCATACGTTGTTCTTAGCGGTACAGATATGGTTACAAATATTCAATGTATGTTTGATAAAAGTGACCAAAGCCAGCTTACAAGCTTAGCTAAGGATACAAAAATCGTATTGAGAGGAAAGGTAAGTGGACAGGTAGTATTTAACGTTCTATTAAATAATTGCTCAATAGTAGAATAATTTACTTTTAAATATAAGGAAAGGCCGATAGCGGTCTTTTCTTTTGTTTGATTTATGGTCTCAATTGTCTTATAATGCTGTAAAGTGGCAAAAGGGTGAAAAAAATTATATGGACTCATTAATATATCAATTACCTAAAATAGTAGATGAGGGAAAGAAAGAAGTAGAAAAAATACTAGAACGACTTTCTGGTTCCAATAAACTATCATTACAAACAAATGAGTTAGTTTTACCATCTAAGGATAGTAATAATTTATGGAGCGGAAGAATTCCACAACAAAAGGAAAGCGACTGGATAAATCGTTTAATATACGGAGACAATTTATTAACCATGCAGACTCTTTTAGTTGGAGACAAAGAAAGTGGTTTACCATCAATGAGGGGCAAAATTGATTTAATATATATTGATCCTCCTTTTGATAGTAGAACCGACTACAGAACCAAAGTAAAACTACCAGGGACAGACTTAGAACAAAAACCTACTGTTATTGAACAATTTGCCTATGCAGATACATGGAAAGACGGTACTGTTTCTTATTTGAAAATGCTATATCCCAGATTGGCATTAATGAAGGAATTATTGTCAGAAAAAGGGTCTATTTACGTTCATATTGATTGGCACATAGGTCATTATGTTAAAATTTTATTAGATGATGTTTTAGGAAAATCTAATTTTGTAAATGAGATCATCTGGCAAGGTACAACGGGTGATACTTCGGCAAAGAATAAAAAATTTATAAAGTCTCATGATACTATTTATTTATACGGTAAGAATATTTTAAATAGAGTTTGGAATGATTCTTTTCAAGAGTACGATGAGGGGGGATTAAAGCCTTATAAATTTGAAGACGAAAAAGGAAGATATAGGTGGACAGATGTTTCTAATCCTGGAGGGGGTGGTTATCAGTACGACCTTGGTTTTGGTGAAAAAATGCCACAAAATGGTTATAGAATGCCGAAAGAAACAGCAATTCAATGGATCAATGAAGGTAAATTAAAAATTGAAAAAGATAGAGTTCCTTGCATTAAAAGATATTTAAATTTAGAGGGCGTCAGATGTAAAGATGTGTGGGACGACATAAAGTCATTACAAGCAGCTGAAAATATTGGTTATGGTACACAGAAGCCAAGGGTATTATTGGAGAGAATTATTAAAGCCTCTTCTAATGAAGGAGATGTCGTTGCTGATTTTTTTGCTGGCTCAGGAACAACCGGATCTGTAGCAGAAGAGCTTAATAGAAAATGGATAATGTCTGATTTAGGTAAGCCAGCAAATTTAATAATGAGAAAAAGATTAATAGATCAAAATGCTAAACCATTTTTATATCAATCTATAGGTGATTATCAAAAAGAAGCCCTTGCTTCTTCTGGCCTTTACCGCCGAATTGGAGATTTATCTACAGTGGTGGTTCAACTTTATGGAGCAATTCCTTTTAACGAAGAACAAAATCCTAATAGAAATTTTGGATATATAAAAGATAGCAAAACATTAGTAATGGTTGATTCTCCAAATAAACTAACTGGCCTAGCAACATTAAAGAAAGCGATTGAATACAGAAATTCGTTTATGGGGGGATGGAATAAGATTATAGTTCTTGGTTGGAATTTTACTTATGATATTACGGAGGCGATTCAATCTTTAAATGATGATAAATTGGAAGTTTTAGTAATTCCACCCGATTTACTTGATCAACTCAAAACAAAATCTAGCTACAAAGATTTAGTTGATGGTAAGAAAATTAGATTTTCTTCGTTACAGTATTTAACCATTAAGCCAGTAAGCATAGAATCTATTTCGGAGACTGAGGACAAATTAAAAGTGGAGTTAGATGATTATGTTTTATTATCTCCAGACAATATTCCACTTGACGAAAAAGACAAAGATAAGCTTAAGGAAATAATAGCTAAGGATCCATTATCTTTAATTGAATACTGGAGCATTGATCCAGACTATGACGGAGAGACTTTCCGCAGTAAGTGGCAAGATTATAGGGAAAACACAGAAAATGATAGCGATCCATATCATGTCATTTTCAAAACATCAATAATCGTGCCAAAGAAAGAAGATAGAAAAATTTGTATTAAAGCAGTAGATGTTTTTGGTTTTGAAAGTATTGTAATAGAAAAACTATAATTTTATGCCCTCACCAATAAGTATAGGAACGAGAGATATCCCATTAAAGATAGCAAGAGAATTAACTAATAAAGTTAACGATTCTTGGGATAGTGGAGAGATGCTTTCAAAAGTTTCTTCAATTACCCAAGATTTGTTAAAATTTTGGTTTAAAGAACCGCACACCGAAACTAGATTTATTAATTTTAACCAAGGTCAGAAACAAGCAATTTTAAATACGATATATCTACATGAAATTTTAGGTGTTAAGTCTGTGAAAGATATTTACGAGAACATTAATCCTGAATTATTATCAGAAATAGATATCGTCGAATTAAAAAAGGACAAGTATGAGATACCAAAATACGCAATAAAGATGGCTACCGGAACTGGTAAAACTTGGGTTATGCACGCGCTTATTATTTGGCAATACCTCAATGCTAAATATGAATTAGAAAAAACGGATACATTCACAAAAAATTTTTTATTAGTTGCTCCGGGTATTATTGTTTATGATCGTCTATTAGATGCTTACCTAGGAAAAGAAGATATCGATCAAAAAAGACATTTTGAAGAATCTGACTTTTATAAATTTAAAGAATTATTTGTCCCTTCGCAATACAGAGATGATGTTTTCGGTTTTGTCCAAAGTAGCGTCGCTAAAAAACAAGAGATTGGAACCAAGGTTACAGGAGAAGGACTAATAGGAATAGCTAATTGGCATTTATTTTTAGACAAAGAAGAAAAAGAAACTATTAATGATTCTCCATTAGATAACCCTGACCTAATTATTAAAGAATTATTACCAATCAGGCCGGGCGTATCAGGAGGAAATACCATAGATTCATTGGATGCTAATTATTTGGGTGGAAAAGAGGTAGACTTTTTAAAAAATTTGCCAGACCTAATGGTAATTAATGATGAAGCTCACCATATTCACGAGAATAAAATATATGGAGAGGTCAAAGAGGTTGAGTGGCAAAGAAGTCTAAATAAGATATCAAAAAATAAAGGAAATAAATTTATTCAAGTTGATTTTTCGGCTACTCCTTACGATGTTACTGGAAGTGGTCAAAAAAGAGTTAAGCATTATTTTCCACACATAATAGTCGATTTTGATTTAAAAGATGCAATCAAAAAAGGCTTAGTCAAAATTATTGCTATTGATAAGCGAAAAGAAATAACTGACATAGCATTAGATTATAATGCTATAAGGGAAGGAAATAATGTTATTGGATTATCTGAAGGTCAAAAGTTAATGATTAGAGCTGGGCTAAATAAGCTAAAAATTTTAGAGGAAAACTTTGTTAATTTTGCTAAGGATAAAAATGGTACATCCGATAAATATCCTAAAATGCTTATCATGTGCGAGGATACTAAAGTTACGCCATTCGTAACAGAATTTTTAACTGAAGAAGGGTGGTCCGATGAAGATGTTATGAGGGTTGATTCAGACAGGAAGGGAGATATTTCAGAGACGGAATGGTTAGAATTAAAACAAAAATTATTTAATATCGACAAGCATGAAAAACCCAAAGTTATCGTTTCAGTTCTAATGTTAAGAGAAGGATTTGATGTTAGCAATATTTGCGTAATTGTTCCTTTACGGTCCACCTCTGCTCCAATATTATTAGAGCAAACCATTGGTCGCGGATTAAGACTTATGTGGCGAGAACCAGAGTTTATTGAGAGTAAACAAGAAAATCTTAAAAGATTATTGGTAGATAAAAAAGAACCTAATAATTATCTTGATTTATTAACAATCATTGAACATCCATCTTTTATTCAATTCTATGAAGATTTGCTAAAAGAAGGTTTAATTAGTGAAATTGAAGCTGATCCGAAAGACAGGGAAGGAGTTTTAGGTGATATTATTAAGATTGGCCTCAAAAGCGATTACCAAAAATATGATTTGTATTGGCCGTCAATAATTAAGGATTCGGAAGAAGAATTAATCAATAACGATTTAAATATTGATAAGCTAGAGCCATTTTCAGCTTATCATTTAGAAAATTTGCAACAATTTTTCAAAAAAGAAGGGGAAAGCTTTGTTTCAGAAGAATTAACCGTTAAGACAAGATTCGGAGAATATACCGTAGATGCTAATTTATTTAAATCTCAAAGTTACAATGAGTATTTAGAAAAAATATTGAATGTTATTATTAATAGAATGGTAAAAGTTGGAAACAGAAAGTCAAAATCATTTCCCGTAATGCAAATTAATAATTTAGAAATAGTCAAAACTATTGATAAATATATAAGAAACAGATTATTCGAAAAACAATTTAATCCATTTATCGATAATAATTGGAAAATACTCCTCCTTAAAAATGGTATTGTCACTCAGCACATAATTAAAGAAATTGGCAAATTAATTATGGATATGCAGAATAACACCAGTGTCAGCGAGGCGATAATAGAAAAAAGATATTTTTCGGAAGTTTCCGATTTACGAGTTAGAGAAAATTATTCTCTAGAGACAGTCAAAACTATTTATGAGAGATTACCGTATCCATCAAACAAAGGTGGGCTCGAGAAAGCTTTAATGGAATACGCAGATTCCGACTCTAAAGTTGAAGCAATTATGAAAATTAATGAATATTATCATAATTTTGCCAATATTATTTACATAAGAACTGACGGATTTTTATCTTTTTATTATCCTGATTTTATTATTAAAACAGCCGATAATCTTTATCTTGTTGAAACAAAATCAGACAAAGACCTAAGGGATCCTAACGTTAAACAAAAACAATTAGCTACCCTTGATTGGATAAAAAGAATTAATGAATTAAAGCCAGAGGATAGGATGGATCGCAAATGGGAATATATTTTACTTGGAGAAAATCATTTTTATGGATTAAGAGACAATAATGCTTCTATTGATGAAATTTTTCAGTTAGCAAAAATTAATGAATCTAAAGTTCTAGGTAAATTAATTTAAAAATTATGAATAATTTCATTAAAGAAAATTGGTTTAAAATAACACTATTGGCATTCTTTATTTTAATTGGCATTTTTACGACTTATTATTTTGTTATTTTTATTCCACAAAGAGATCTCTCTCAGCAATTAATACAGGAACAAGAGAGATTGGCTAAGGAAATACAGGAACAACAGAAAATCGAATCACAAAAACTATTACAGGAACAACAGAAAATTGACATTATGGAAGAAAGTCTTAACTTGCAGAGACAAACACAACAACAGACAACGAATTTAATCAATCAAAAACAAGTTTTACTGAATATTTGTCTAGAAAAGGAACAACAAAGATATCAAGCAGTTTGGGATAATTATTTAAGTGAAAAAGCTCCAGCAAATATGAAAATACCATCTGGTAATGATTGGTATACGATGTGGAACCTCAATGAAAATAAAAACAAAGAAGAAATAAATATTTGCTATCAAAGATATCCATCTCAATGAATTAGTACTATCCCAAGAATAGTATTGATGAAAATCAGAATTTTGGGTGAGGAGACTATAATGTTTATTCTAAAAAAGAAGACTTTAATCACCCCCCTCACGTATAAATATAACCAACGATAAAATAACTTGGATATTAATTTAAAGAAACAAAATAATTATTATTAATAAAAGAAAATAAAAAAACAATATTATGGATAATGATATAATAAAAAATGAAAAAGATTTATCTAAATATAATAAAAAAGCTATCTGGGGTTTCATCTTGTCAATCATATCAATTTTTGGTTTAGGATTGGCCGGACTTATTGGTTTTATTCTGGGAATAATTTCATTTAATGAATTAAAATATACTAAAGAAAAAGGGAAAGGATTAGCTATTGCGGCTATTATCATTGGTTTTATATATTCTTTTGGAGTAAATATATTAAAAAGACTTGTTGACGCAGGATATTAGAAATAGAAAATATGAATAAATTTATAAAAGAAAATTGGATAAAAATTATAGCAGTAATAATATTATTATGTGCCTTATTAGATAATCCTTATGGTTATTATCAGTTTTTAAGATGGTCTATTATGATCATCGGAGGATATTCAGCTTATTTGTCTTATATTTCAAAGAAAAATAACTGGACATTTATATTCATTGCAATTACTGTTCTGTTTAATCCAATAATTCCTTTTTATTTCTCAAAAGATGTTTGGCAAATTTTGGACATTGTTACTGCTGTTATCTTCTCTTATTCATTAATTAATAATAAAAATAAATAAAATATGGAGTACGGAATATTTAGACACGGCCCTTTAAAGACTTTTTTAACAAGAGGTTTTTTGAGATCAATTTTTAAGCCTTTGTTTTATTCCAAATCGGACAATATTCAGGCTAATTTTGTGGAAGTCGTAAATGATTTAGTTATTAAGATTGAAAATGGAATAAAAAATAAAAATAAATTAGCTATTATTTATTGGCTTGCCATTGTCCCCAAATTATTTTTTGAGATGATATTTATTGAAAACGAAAGAGGTGAGGTTTATTTAGACTTGTTGAAAAATGCCACAGAAGACAAGGGAAAAGAATGTGCTTTTATAACTCAAGCTTTCATTTTATGGAATCTACAACAATTATTGCAAAACAAAGAAGATTATAAAAAAGAAATGGGATTTTCAATAGAAGACTTAGAGGAAATAATAAAAATAACTTTGGGAAAAAATAATAAAATTATTCACTACCTAAAATATTACAGAGAAAAATTTAATCTAGAAAAACTTGAAATAGACCCAAGAGACTGGTCAATTATTTATGTTTGGGACATTTGTGAAACCTTAATTACTGATAAAGAAATTTTGAAAGATACCATGAGGGATTGGAATAATGATGTATTGGAAAAAATTAATTTTACATTACTTACAATGGAATTCATTTCTGAACACAAGGAAATTGCTCCCAAAATATCTAATAATTAAAATCGTGAAACATATTTACAGCATCTTAATAATTTTTTAATATTATGAATTTTATATACCTCGTTTTTATAGTGCTAGCAATATTCGCAATTTGGAATATACTTTTATTTGCCTTCAGGGGTGGTAATTTTTACCTAATTCCCAAAAATATAACAAGAATACATAGAACTGTTAAAAATAAATTTGGCGATAAATACAATAGTAACTCAGAATTACTTTTTATCACGGGAATAATAAATGCAAAAATGTATATTCGAAAAGATCAAAGCCTTATTAAAAAAATTTATCTTGCTGCTAAATCTTGTAGTAGTTTGCAAGATGAGGAAGAAAAAATTATCAATTTTGCCCAAATTTTAATGCAAGAATACTTTTTACAAGATTCTAAAATGAGTCCTTATGAAATTGCAATGGCAATAAATATAAAGAAAGAGACAATTAAAAGAAGTGTCCGTAGGGAATCAAAAAGTAAAAAATATTTTCCCGAAGATACAATCGAAAAAGATTTACCTATTATAAAAGAATATTATTCGTATTTTGAAGTAAATAAAGATTAAATTCCTTGCCATTTTTTTTATTTAATTTTATAATATAATTATGAATAAATTTATAGAAAAAAATTGGTTTAAATTAATCATCGTGATAATTATATTATTCGTTGCATATTGGCAAGGAGTAAGACCTTTTCAAATAAGAAGTACATGTTATTAAAATTCTGAAGAATCTTCTAGCAACACTAAAATAGAGTCTATTATCGATAAATATGCTCTCGGGAAAGAAACTCAAGAAGAATTATATAATAAGTGCTTATTAGAGCATGGATTAGAAAAATAGATATACATGATATATTTTAAAAAATAATAAAACAAATAATATAAAAAACTAAATATGAAGAACTTGCCCCCAAAAACTAATTTTAAAAATAATACAAAAGAAGAAACGAATTATAGTAAAAAATGGTGGTATAGATTACTTAGTGTTATTTACATCTTTTCTTATTTTTTAATTCCCTTCATTGCTCTAAATAATATAAATTGGCCAAACGAAAGAACATTAATAATTAATAGTGATGGACATTGGCAAAGAATTCCACATAGTTTTATTTATTATATAGAAACTACATTATTTATCCTTTTAATCGTACTTTTTTCTATCGTCATTATAAGATTAACAAAAATTATTATTATATATATTATAAAGGGAGAGAAACCAAAATGGAAAAAAGAATTAAAAAAATTATTCTAGCTTATAGATATTATAGTTCTAACATCTATGACTAGCCCCTGCCAACTTGAGCCTAGTTAAAGCACACAAGTTTCATGATTATGATAAAAAAAGTAGAAAATAATTTGTTAATTAATATTACTGATGGAAACATCTTATTATTTTGAGGTATTTATTTATAATAAATGTCAAGTATTAAAAAAATTTTATTTAATAGAGTTATCTCAAGAGCAGAGGTTGCTGTGGAATTTTTAACACAATGCTTAAATAAAATACACACTGGAGGAACCGATCCTGCTTTTTCTCGATCGATATATATTTTACATTCTTATAATTTTGAATTAATTTTAAAATCAAGACTAATTCTTTTAAGTAAAAAGAAAACCATTAAGGATATTGATAACGAACTTAGGGGACATGACTTAGAATCATTATCTAAAAATAAAAACCTAAAGGATGTGGGTATTTTAAAAATTAAAAAATATAAAACAGGGTTTAAAAGGTATAATATAAAAACAGATTATGGGAATTTTATAATTCAAGATTTTATCGATGTTAGATATGATTACCATAAATCTTCTCTTAGAAAAACAGACGAGTATGAATCAAAAAGAATCAAAGCGGAAATAGAAATGATGAAAAAAATAATTAATAGAATAAAAACTTTATCATAGCTAAAATCGCGTTAATATGGTAAGATAAAAATAATGAAAACATATTATGGGGCATATCCCTAGAGTTCGAACTCACTTTAATCAAATATGCGTCGAATAATATCAAAAATTATTTGCGATGCACATAGAAAAAGTAAAAAAAATTATAAAAATTTATATTAAAAATATGGACAATCCTTATCCTATAAAATTTGAAAAAAGAAAAAATGAGCAGTATCTAACAATTTCATGCATAATTAAAGATACTGAAGAGAAATGTATTGAAAAAATACAAAATACTCTGTGGGAGGAGTTAAATAATAAGTTTGGCGACGTTAAATTTGCAAAAGATAGGGAAGAGTTAAATGAAGAAACTGATAAAAGCTTGATAATATATAAATATCAACCCGACAGAATACATTTTTCTTTATTAGTAATTACAACTAAATCTATTCCCCAATATTCACAATTTGAAGATATATCTAAATTATTAAAAGAAGAACAATCTTTTAAAGAAATACAAAGTCTGCTTACAAAGATAATACAGGAAGAAATTTCACTCAATAAAGAATTTCCTAAAACTGGCCAAATTAAAAGAATATACTTTCCACAAAAAATAGAAGGATCAATAGCTTTAAATATTTTTATAGATAATTTTAAAGTTTTAAAAAATTTAGAAGGAAAAATAAAAGAAAGGTTAAGTAAGTATTCTTTGGAGGGCGAGATTAAATTAAAAATGTATGAAGAAAAATATTTCGCCATAAATTTAATCAGATTTATTAGCAAAGAAAAAGATAATTGCTTTAAGGATAGTTCTATCTATAAAAAAATAGAAAAAATTAATAAAATACTGGAAGAAAGACTTATAAATGTAAGCTTTGAGGCCAGGCCAACTATTTCTGATCCATATTTATCAAATAAAAAACCATTCCTTGATGAATGAATATACATACCTCAAGCCAAAATAAGAATACGCTGATTTCTATGACCGCTTAACGGTTGATTTTTACAAAGAGAAAAAGAGTTAAGGAAAATAAGGAAGAAAAACAGAAAAGAGAAAGATAAAACGAATCCCCGAATATAAATATAAAAAGGAAAGGGCAATTAGTTTCAAATATTTTTATTGATGATATTTATAAAAAACCGGAAAATCAACAAAACAAAAATACTTTTATTTAACAAAAGAAAAATTTAATAGATCTTATATATTTATAATTTTAAATTTAATATAAAGTTAAAATTATCTATTATTTTTTCGATAAATAATTATGAACTGGCTTAAAAAAATAAACAATAACTATGCTGGCGCGATACAGGCATTAACACCTATAATGATGGCAATAGTGTCTTTTATATACTACAAACTATTTAAAGAAAACCAAGCTAAAGAAGGCGATGCCGCACTTAATATTCTTCCAACTTTTTATAGTCTATTTGGGAAAAGATATCTTATTAGATAATTTGTTAGATAATTAAGGAAAAAATCATTGACATAAACTAATAATTGTTTTTAAATTGCAATGCATATCACATAAAGTGACCTCTGCATATTGCACATTGAAAACAGAAGGATAACATTATGCATAATACAAGAAAAATTTTTATAGGAGCAGCTTGGCCGTATGCTAACGGATCCCTTCATCTTGGCCATGCATCAGCACTTATTGGTTCAGACATACTAGCTCGCTATTTTCGTTTACATGGAGATGATGTCTTATTTGTTTCTGGCAGTGATTGCCATGGAACACCAATCGCTTTTGAAGCTGATCGTCAAGGAGTATCGCCCTCTGAAATCGCAGAAAAGTACCATAAAGAGTTTACAGAAACCCTTATCGATGGACTCGGTTTCTCTTATGATATCTTTACAAAAACTGCAACAGAAAATCATTACAAATTTGTACAAGAAATCTTTTTGGACTTATATAAGAAAGGCTTTATTTATAGCAAAGAAACAGAACTTCCTTATTGTAAAAAATGTAATAAATTTTTACCAGATCGTTACATAGAGGGAGAGTGTCCTCATTGTCACTTTTCGTCAGCGAGAGGTGACCAATGTGACGAATGCGGCAGTCTTATTGACCCAAAACAATTAATCAAACCAAAATGTAAAATCTGTGGCAATGTACCAGTATGGAAAAATTCTGAGCATTTCTATTTTAAGCTTTCAGCTTTCCAGGAAAAAATCTTAGAATGGATAAAAAACAGTAAAGGATGGAGAAAAAATGCAAAAAATTTCTCTACTAATTTCGTAAATAGGGGTTTGCAAGACAGAGCCATTACTAGAGATATTTCTTGGGGGGTACCCATTCCTTTGCCAGGATATGAAAAAAATAAAAGCATTTATGTCTGGTTTGAGGCTGTTTGTGGCTATATTTCAGCTTGCAAAGAAATATCTATTAAGATTGGTAACAATGATTTGTGGAAAGATTTTTGGCAAAACGAAAATTCAATTCATTATTATGTCCATGGAAAAGACAATATTCCGTTTCATACTATTATTTGGCCATCGATACTTTTTGCTTATGGCAACTTACATCTGCCAGATCGCATCATTTCGTCAGAATATCTGACTCTTCAAGGTAAACAATTTTCTAAGAGTCGTCGCTGGGCAGTATGGCTTCCTGATTTTGTCAAGAATTTTGACTCAGACACTCTAAGATATTATCTTATAGCTAATGGTCCAGAAACATCTGATTCAGATTTTTCCTGGAAAGAATATCAAACAAAAACAAACACTGAACTAATTGGTCATTTTGGCAATTTAGTTAACAGAGTGTTTTCTTTTGTGGCCAAAAACTTCCCAGAAGGGTTAATTTTCCCAGAAGAACTTGATAAGAATGAAGCATTATTCTTAAAAGCAGCCGAAGAAGCTTTTGAAAAAGTAGGACAAGCGATTGAAGCGGGGAAATTCCATGAAGGATTAAATCTAATCTTTAAGCTAGTAGAAAAAAGTAATCACTACTTAAATGATACTAGCCCATGGACTGCCATTAAAACAGATCGTAAAAAGGCGGAAAGGTCTTTAGCTATCACAGGACACATTATTAAATGTATATCTGTTTTGATTAGTCCATATTTGCCAAAAACATCTCAAAAGATTAGTCTTGATATCGACTTTGAGTTAAAGGAATGGAGTTATCCAAAACATTCGACTCTAGTTGTACACAATTTTAAACCTTTATATAAAAAAATAGAGGATTCTCAAATAGAGAAAGAAAAAGAAAAATTATTGAGTTAAAAAAGAAAACCGAATATTTTTATTCGGATTTTTTTTAAAAAATATGATATTAAATAAAAAAAATAGTAATTATAGCAAAGAATATCTTAAAAAAATTGTTGATATTTATGTCGATTTTAAATTACAAGATAATGTTAATAAAAATTCTTTAGATTCTTTAAAATTAGAAAAAATACTTAAAAAAATACATTCCAAGATTCAATTAAAGATTTTCACGAACATTGGGGAGTAGACGCTGAAGAAGCTTTTGAAAAAGACTTAAAGGAAGCAACTGATTGGCTTGATAAATACGTAATAGTTTAAAAATTTCCTAGTTCGTGCTGACAAATAAGCGCATAGCTAAATTTTTTTGTATCTGTATTATAATACTTATTCTTGAAAATTTTCGTAAGATTTCTCATATTTATTTTAGATGACTCCTTTCTCAACAAATTCAAAAGTATTACTCTTTGAATCCATTATAACTTTTATGCCCAATGGAATCGTAATCATTGGATCTGTGTGTCCAATATCAACTCCAAAAAGAATTGGGAAATTATAATCAGCTGTCTGATTTTTTATTATTTCGATAAGCTTATCCTTTTCTTCCTTATTGTAACCGAAAGGTCTTCCTACGATCATCCCTTTTATTTTATTAAAAGTTCCTGAATTTTTTAGGTCAGTTAAATAAGAATCTATTGCAGAGACACTTTCTCCTTTTTTAAAATCTTCTCCTTCTGGTATCTCCCAAAATAAGATACTATCTTGAAGATTAGGCCAATATTTAGTTCCCATAATATGTATCATTGAAGTAATACATCCTCCCATTATATTGCCTTCAGTGGTTCCTTCTTTTATCCAAAGCCATCCATCGTTCTTATAAGTTTTACGTTTTCTAAGATTATCTTCTTTTTTAAACCAATCCAAGGTCTCGTCTGTCCATTCTTCTGATTGAATAATTTTACCAATAGGCTCTTCGGATGCTATAGCCTTTAAGAGATAATTGGTCGTATAATCAAACATTGATGGATTCTCAGCAAATTGAGTCAAAACCGCTGGTCCGTAAAAGGTAATCAAATTGGATTGCGAAAATAACGAATAGTGCAAAACTGTAGCATCAGAATAACCCAAAAATATTTTTGGATTATTCTTAATCATTTCGAAGTCAAGATATTCCAGGATTTGATTAGAATGATTTCCGCCAATAAAAGAAAATATTGCTTTAATATTTTTATCAGCGAAAAAAAGATTTAGATCATTGGCTCTTTCTTTTGGCGTTCCAGACAAATAATCTTTTACATTTAATGCATGAGGAGAAATTATTACATTAAAGCCTAATTTTTCAATCATCTTAATGCCTCTTTCTACTCGATGAGGAACGAGTCCAGCCAGCGGAGAAGATGGGCTTATTATTCCTATAGTATCTCCCTTTCTTAATCTGTTAGGTTTTATTTTGTTATTCATAATTTTATGGCAATGTTTTAATTTTTTATAATAAAGTTTGGCAACATATTAATTTTTTACATACTATCACTAAATATATAAAAAACAATTAAAAAAATAAACATAAAATTTTTTTATGCCATCTTATTTATTCCTTTTTACTCAAATCCAGATACCTAAGATTGTGCCTTGGTTAGCGCTTTTTGTTTTTTAAAGTATAATAAAGCCATGGAATACACACAAAACATACCATGGTATAAAAATGATTATTTAAATTATCCTTTTCGGAAAGAAGAATCTCTTCATTATGTTTTTTATTTTCAAAAAGATTCTTTATCTGAAAAAGACATTAAAGAAATCATTAAACTTAAAGAAGAGCATTATTTAAAAATACTTTCTTTTTTAGAATTAGATAATAACAGAAAGATTAATTATTATATATATCCATCGATAAAAGAAAAGAGCTTATTGATGGGGGACGACAGTCCGGGTAATGCAATTTGGGAAGAATTAGAAAACAATAATCCTAATAAATTTGAAATACATGTTGTTTATAATGAAAAATGTAAGTTTATAGGGGAGCATGAAGATACCCACTTACTGTCACTGCCTTGGGGATTATCTATTTATTTATTCTGTGAAGGACTGGCTCAATATATGGAAAACGTTTTTTTGAATAAAGACTTGCATTCAGCTGCTAAAGAATTAATGGAAAGAAAAAAACTATACTCAATAGAATTTCTCTGCGATAATAATAATTGGGAACACGTAGAGCCAACCATTATTTATCCTCAAGCCGGATCGTTTGCTAAGTTTATTATCGAAAAATATGGCAAAGACAAATTCGGCGAATTGTACCGAAACACATCAAGACATTTTGAGACATCAAAAAATCTATCCGAAATCGAAAGAATTTACGATAAAACCATCAACCAATTAGAACAAGAATGGTTAGATCATAAATTATAAGATGCCTAAAGAACCCTTACACGGCTTGAAGGGTAGGGGTTCCAGACCTACCTTAGCTACCCGATAAATTCATTATTATCTATTGATTATCTATTAAACTTATTTCTAAATAAAAAGAGCTTGTTTTGTTGTTTTGAAATATGTTAAAATTTAAAAAGAATGAAAAATTCAACTTTAAATAAAATTTTAAGCTTTTTGATTATTGCGGTTTTAGGGTGGAGTATTTATATATTCAGAGATGATATTTTTTCTATTTTAAATAATTCTCACAAGCGCAATCCCTGCCTTACTACAATCACATATTCTATTAAAGAAGTTGACCCGCAATTTGGAATTTCTAAACAAGAATTTAAAGACTCGGTTGAAGAAGCGGCTGAAATTTGGGAAACAGCAATCGGAAAAGATATTTTTGTGTATTCTGACAATGGCAACCTAAAAATAAGTTTAATATATGATACTCGTCAAGAAGCTACTCAACAATTAAATCAATTAGATAGCGTTATTGCTAATAATAAAAATAAATATAATAATTTAAAATCCGAATATGACGAAAAAGTAGCTGAATATAATCAAAAAACTGTTCAATTGCAAAATAAAATTAATGCCTATAATTCCGCTATGAATAATTACGAACAGCAAATTATTTATTGGAACAACAATGGGGGAGCGCCCCCACAAAAATATGAAGCCTTGCAAAAACAAAAAGCTGATTTAGAAAACGAATTAAATACTATAAATAATTTAAATAAAGAGCTTAAAAGCTTAGGAGACAATATAAATAATTTAGCTGACGAGTTAAATCGTTTGGCTGATAATTTAAATTTAAAAATAAATCAATATAATGGCATTGGGGTTGGCGAAGAAAATTCTAATGAATTTGAACAAGGAATTTATAAAATAAATGGCTCTTCTGAAAGTATAGAAATTTATCAATATAAAAATAAAACAAAGTTAATTCGTGTTTTAGCACATGAATTAGGCCATGTTTTAGGATTAGAGCACCTTAACAATCCTCTTAGTATTATGTATCCAATAAATCAAGGCACGAGCCTTACTTTAACGGCTGATGATATTACTGCCTTAAAAAATATTTGTGAAATTAAATAAAAAAAGATTACGAACGCCAGTTAATACTATACAGGTCGTCGTAATCATCTTGGCTGTACACCTTTTTTTGTTTTTTACTCCGAGGAATCTCCTGCTTAAACCCATCTTTAAAGGCTTTAAGCATTTGCCCCTCCTTTTGGCCCTTACGAATGTGCTTCATATTTTGAATTATAACCTATTAATGTAAAATGTCAAGGTTGACAAATTTCAAAAAGTAGGCAATAATCAAAATATAATATAATTATTCCACAGATAGCAGGCAAGCTTTATAAAGTTAACTCAACAAAATAAAGCAATAAGCCCTGCCGAGGATAAAATAATTTTAAATTATTTTTTTCTAATAATTTAATTGAAATCTGTGGGCAACCATAGATTTTTTAATAAATATGCCCTTAACTAAACAAAAAAAAGAAAATATCATTAAAGACATTGAAGAAAAGCTTGAAAAACAAAAATCAATGATTTTTATTGATTTTGCCAATGCCAGTGTTAAAGAGTTAACTGAAATTAGAAATAAATTAAAAAATGAAGGCAATGAAATGAAGGTTGCTAAAAAAAACCTAATTCAAATTGCTTTTAAGAATAAAAAAATAGATTTAGATATTAAAAAATTATCTGGTGAAATAGCTATTATCTTTGGATATGAAGATGAAATTAAACCTGCAAAAACTATATATCAATTAACTAAAAATAAAAAAAATAAAATAATAGGAGGGTGGATAGGGAACACTTATTATGAATCAGAAAAAATTATTAGTCTGGCTCAATTGCCCGGAAAGGAACAATTATTGGGGATGCTTTTGGGAACATTAAACGCGCCTATTACAAATTTTGTAAATGTTTTAGAGGGGAATATAAGAAATTTTGTTTACGCATTATCGGCTATCAAAGATAAAAAATAATAAATTATAATAAAAATAACCGCCCACTTAATATAAATATAAAAACATATTAATAGGGCAAATAAAAAAATGGCAGAAGAAATAGAAAAAATAGAAATTCCTGAAAAATTCAAAAAAATTGTTGAGGAAATAGAAAAAATGTCTGTTTTGGATTTATCGGAATTAATCAAAATTTTAGAAAAAAAGTTTGGTGTTTCGG
>Ga0208196_1001785_pt1 | contig 21734 bp, 19 predicted proteins | sample AD_JPNNA7_MetaG_FD_184443 | JGI IMG/M metagenome (GOLD analysis project Ga0208196, IMG submission 184443) | Active sludge microbial communities of municipal wastewater-treating anaerobic digesters from Japan - AD_JPNNA7_MetaG (SPAdes) (version 2) | ecosystem: Engineered > Bioreactor > Anaerobic...
GCTTTTGATATGAGATCAAATTTAAATGTTTGCGGTGTCTGGACGTGCCACAGCGAGTCACGCTCAAGGGTCTTTATCACAAAGCCTTCTTTCGATACAACCTTTATGGTATCTTTTACGGGAATTGCAGGAATGATTGCATCGAACATCTCCATGAGAAATATCCCTTTTTCTATGAAAGAGGGAGTAATAAAAGGACGGGCGCCATCATGGATCACGACTATATCACAGGGATGCTCGATTGCCTCAAGGCCATTCTTTACAGAGTCCTGCCGGAGCCGTCCCCCGATAACAAGTTTCATAACCTTGTTGAACCGGTATGTTTCAAGTATCTCTTCCTGCACAACAGGAAGGTCTTTCTGGTTTACCACAAGGTACACACCATCTATAGCCTTACAATCCTCAAAAACCTGCAACGTATGAACAACAATTGGTTTGTTGTCTAAAAAGAGAAGTTGTTTATTCGTGGCAGCACCCATTCTTTTGCCTACTCCGGCTGCCAGTATGATTGCAAGAGCCCTCATTTACCTAACCTGCTCTTCTACCTTGATCTCCTCAGGGTAACGGTACTCCCTGTCTGCCAGTTCCTTCAGTTTCCCAAAAATCATCCTTCCTGATGTTGTCTGGAGAACGCTTGTAACCACCACATCAACCTGCCTTCCGAGGAGCTTGCGTGCTTCATCAACAACAACCATAGTTCCATCATCAAGATAGCCTATTCCCTGACCATATTCCTTACCCTCTTTGAGGATTTTGATGTTCATCTGTTCTCCGGGCAGTATGGCGGGCTTAAGCGATGTTGCGAGTTGGTTGATATTGAGTACTTCAACACCCTGCAGCTCGGCAACCTTGTTGAGGTTAAAGTCATTGGTCACCAACTTGCCGGTGAGTTTCTTTGCAAGGGCAACAAGCTTGGAGTCTACATCCTGGAGTTTTGGAAAATCGTAGTCAACAATTTTAACTTTTACAAACATCTGTTTCTGAAGCCTGTGGAGCACATCGAGGCCCCGCCTGCCCCTTGTCCTCTTCACGGGGTCCTGGTGGTCTGCTATGTGTTGAATCTCATAAAGCACAAACTGGGGGATAATGAACGTCCCCTCAAGAAAACCAGTATCGCATATGTCTGCAATTCTCCCGTCGATGATGGTGCTTGTGTCGAGGATTTTGACATCTTCAGCAGACTCCATCTTGTCGAGCAGGGGCACCTTGGAAAGATCAAGGGTTTTGCTCTTTTCCTTCCCTATCTTGAAACCGAGGTAACCCATGATAAAATAAAAGAGAATGTAGATAGGCAGGGTGATAGGTATATCTTTTACGAGGGTGAGCAGGAGCTGTGATATGAAGAGATGGGCAACCAAGAGGCTGATCATGACACCGGTCAGACTGCATACAATAGTCTTCAGAGAGATGTCCTTTAGCTTGCTTTCGAGCTTGATAATCACATAACCGAGTGCAAGTCCACAGATGGCCCCGATAGCACCCCAGAGGGTGCCACCGGCTATCTCTTTCAAAATGAAATAACTTGTTGTGGTTGTTACGATTACCAGAATAATCTGAACGATAATGTCCAAGGAGTTTATTCCTTATAATTTTTCAGGAAGATCCGCTCAATCTCCTGTTCAATCTCCTCTTCTTCCTTATCTAATGAAATTGAAAGCTCTTTTTTTATAAGGTTCCTGGCTATTTCGAACATCTTCTTCTCTCCAAAGGAGAGTTCTTTCCAAACCCTCAAGCTGTAAAGTTCTTTCAACACCATGGCTACTTCAAAAATTGAGCCGCTTTTAATCCTTTCCATATACTCCTTGTAACGTCTGTTCCAGGGAGCGTTATCATGAATTGAATTCTTTTCCTTCAGGATATTGAGAACTTTAGTAACATCTCGGGAGTCTATGACGCCACGGAGGCCTGCATTTTTTGCCCCATCAACAGGTATCATGATGGTCATATCCGTATCCATGATCCTGATGATATAGAAGGACTGCTTGGTCCCAGAGAACTCTTTTTCCTCTATAGACTCAATCTTTCCAACACCGTGTCCTGGATATACTGCAACTTCTCCTACTTCAAACATTCTCCCTCCAATCATTAACTGATTGTTTTTTGTGGTTTTTATCGATTGTTATTGTACCATTTTGTGGAACAAAATTCAAGGATGATGTATTTTTGCTGCTTCGCAGCATGCTCATAGCCCGCAGCTTCTACCGATCAGCAAAAAAAGAACGATGCAGCAAGAACGAGTCTATGATTTTTCAGTGCTTACAGCTTACAGCTATGAGCTTAAAGCTGCTTCTGGTAAAATTTCGTTGAAGCAAGGGGGATTTTCTATTATAATCAGTACACGTATATCGGAGGAAATCTCTAATGATCAAAACAAGATTTGCACCAAGCCCAACAGGGAATCTCCACATTGGCGGTGCTCGGACAGCGTTGTTTAACTACCTTTACGCAAAGCATACGGGCGGTGTTTTTGTGCTCCGTATTGAAGACACAGATATTGAACGATCAAAAGAAGAATACACAAAGGATATCCTTGAAGGCTTGAATTGGCTTGGTATGTATTGGGATGAAGGCCCCCACTTTCAAAAGGAGAGGATGGATATATACAGGCAACACGCTCACAGACTCCTCAATGAGGGAAAAGCGTACAAATGCTACTGCTCCACTGAAACCCTTGAAGAGAAACGGAAAGCAGCCCTCAGGGAAGGGAGAAAGCCAAACTATGATCGTACCTGCAGAGATCTTACAGAAGACAGAAAGGACCAGCCTTTTGTCATACGATTTAAATCTCCTGTTAACGGAGAGGTTTCTTTTGAGGACCGCATCAGGGGAAGGATTACCTTCAAATGTGAAGAGCTTGACGATCTTGTGATCCTCAGAACCGACAATACACCTACTTACAACTTTACCGTTGTCGTCGATGATGCCCTCATGGGCATAACAAGTATCATTCGGGGGGATGACCACATCAACAATACCCCAAGACAGATACTGATCTATGAGGCCCTGAACTACGAAACCCCTGAGTTTGCCCATGTTCCCCTCATACACGGCAAAGACAAAAGCCGCCTGAGCAAGAGACACGGTGCCACATCCTTGCTGGAATACAGGAATGATGGTTTTCTGCCAGAGGCATTGATGAACTATCTTGCCCGTCTTGGTTGGGCCCACGGAGATCAGGAGGTTTTTTCAAGAGAAGACTTGATTGAGAAGTTTGATCTCGGGAAGGTGGGTAAATCACCTTCCATCTTTGATATGGATAAACTGTTGTGGCTCAATGGCCATTATCTGAAAACAATGCCTGAAGGAGATATTGCAGCAAGGCTCGAGCCTTTCATTGAAAATCGTGGGATAAAAGTCACTGACAAGAACAAGCTGATTCCTGTAGTAATTAACCTTCGGGATAGAGCAAAGACGCTCAGGGAAATGGCTGAAATGGCTGCCTTCTTTTTTACCGATGATTTCCCGTATGATGAAAATGCAAAAAACAAGTTCCTCACTGTTTCCACAAAACCGATCCTGGAGCGTTTTCTCAATGAGTTCACCAGCGTCTCCTCCTTCGACGAGAACGAACAGCGAAAGCTTTTCGAAACAATGGCCCAGGATGGAGGCAAGAAACTTGTGGAGGTTATCCAGCCCGTCAGGGTAGCTCTATGCGGCAGAACAGTAAGCCCTGGAATATTTGAGGTCGTCAGTATTCTCGGTCGTGATAGTGTGGTAAAGAGGATTAAAAAAGCGATTGCATCAATAGCATGAGACTCCACAGGCTCGAACTTTTTGGTTTCAAATCATTCTACAACAGGACAGTCTTTCAGTTTGATGAGGGGATTACATCCATTGTCGGCCCCAATGGTTGCGGCAAGAGCAATGTCGTTGATGCCATGGTCTGGGCATTGGGTGAGAGGGGAACCAAGACTCTCAGGGTCAAGGACATGGGAGACGTGATCTTCCACGGCAGCAACGGAAAAAAGCCGGTCAATATTGCAGAAGTTACCATTGATCTCACCGATGACGGCAAAGACATTTCAGTCAAGAGAAGGGTTTACAGGGATGGCACCAGTGAATTCTTCCTGAATGGTGAGGCGGTACGTCTCAAAGATGTGCAGGATTTCTTTCTTGGCACTGGCATCGGGGTCAACAGCTACGCCATTGTTGAACAGGGCAGGATAGAGTATATCATCCAGATGAAGCCTCAGGAGAGACGGATTGTCGTAGAGGAAACAAGCGGTATAACCAGGTTTGAGGAGAAGAAAAGGGATGCCATTGCCCGTCTTACCGAGGTGAGTTCTAATTTGGAGCGCGTAGAGGATATCTACACAGAGGTGAAGGCATCTTTTGAAAAAGCAGAGGTGGAGTGGAACAGATGGAAGATATACAAAGAACTTGCCCATAAGCAGAATGAGATAGACAAGTGGATCCTCCTTGATGGTTTTATGAAAGTCAAGAAGAGGATGGGCAAAATAATGGAGCGACATGAAGAGATAGACAGGGAATTTGCCCAGAAAGAAGCAGAGAAGATAAAACTCAGAGAAGAGCTTGAGGCCAAAGAGGATGAGTTCTCTCTTGTTGATACCACAAGCAGAAAACTTGAAGTGGATATCAAAGGAAAAGAAAAAGACATGGAAAACCGTCTTCTTGAAATCGAATACCTCAAAGGCGAACTTGTGCGACTTCAAGAAGAGCAGAACGGACTTGCAAAGGCCAGGGAAGACCTGGAAAAAACTTCTGCCATCTACCAGAAGGACATTGAGTCTCTGACGGCTTCCCGCACTGATAGTGAAACACTCCTGCTTGATATAGAAAATGAAGAGAGAGGACTTCAGGAGAGTCTCGAAACTCAGAAAAAAAAGGTGGCAGATCATGAGGCGAAGATAGAGGCTGAAAGAGGCGATCTTTTTGTTGCTATGAGCAAGCTTACGGAAACAAAGAACCGTATTTTAGAAATTGAGCGGCAGGCGCAGGAGAGAAAGAAGCGGGAAGCAAAACGAGCTGAGGAGCTCGGGCGGCTCAACAGGCGCCTCGCACAACTCGAGTTATCGCGTTCGACTCTTCAGGACCGTATGGATATATCAAAGGCCGAGAGAGACCGGGTTGCCGGCGAGGAAGTTGCAGCTTTTGCCGAGCGTGAAGAGATTACCCGCCTTATCGATACAGAAAGAAGAGCCATAGATTTATTGAAAAGCGAAAAGCTGGCCAAGGAGGAGTTCCTGAAACAGATGGCAAGTATCAAGGGAGTGGGCGGAAAACCAATCCCTGATACGAAGCGGCTTATTGACCTTGTAAGGGCTGAAGAGACCCGGGAAAAGGCTTTGGAGAGATTTTTCTTTAAAGAACTCGAGTACCATGTGCTCAGGGGCAGTGATGCCAGAGCTATAGCTGATTTGGTTCAAAAATACGAAGGTAACTTCATCTTTTTCCCAAAGAAGGGAATATTCAGGCAAAGCTCTGATGAGGTAGAGCTCGATGTAAAATGGATCCGTGACATTAACGAAGGTCTAAAGAGAATAGAGGATGGGGAAGAGGGGATTTTTATTAACGATGATGTCTTAATCGACTCCAGAGGGCTTGTCCTGAGGGAGAAGGAAGAAAAAAAGGTTGACCTTAAACAATTCCGGGAAAGAAAAAAGGCTGAAAAAGCCCTCAAAGAGATAGAGGAGAACATCGCAAAAAAACTCGAAGCAATGAAAGAGCATCAGGATGCCCTTGGTAAGCAGGGTACAATCTGGAAAAAATGGAAATCTCAAAAAGATGACATTGATAAGGCTCTTCATAGCCTCGAACGGGAATTTCTTCTGATTGACGCGGAGAACAAACTCGTTAAAGAAAGGCTTGCAGAACTGAACACAGAGATAGATCTCTTCGAAGAAGCACCACAAGACTCCATTGAAAGCCTGTTAGAGGAACAGAAGGTACGTGAAGGGGATAGACAGAAAAGGGAAGGTAATATGACTGCCCTGAGGCAAGAACTCGATGAAGTCAAGGCCGAGTATGAAAACATAAGAGCACACAAGCAGGAGGCGGCCATAAGCATTGAACGCCATCGTAATGCCTTGAAAACCCTTGATGAGGACATCCGGAGAAAGCTTGTCCTGATAAAAACGGCCCAGGAGGACAGAGAGCGCATCACGGCAAAGATAGAGAAAGCAGCGCGGTCCTGTGAAGAGGTTACGGCAAGGGCCGAAACACTGGAAGAGGATTATGCTAATATAAAAGAAACCTGTGAAAAGTCTGTCCAACGCTATGAGGGCCTCAAAGTCTCTGCCGGTAACCTCCATATGGAAAAACAGATCCTCCAGGAACGGGTCGATACCATTATAAAAGAGATGGAACGGGTCCGTAACAGGAAGGAAGGGGGCGAGAAAGAGCTCGCTGTCCTGTCAGAGAAAAGGAATACCATAGCTGAAAGGCTTGCCACTGTCTATGGGATTGATACACCTGAAAACGTTCCAGTTCCCCACGGGGAAGACTTTGAAGAGGAAAGGGAAAAGATTGTTGCTGAGATAGCTGAGCTGGGAGATGTAAATTTTCGGGCGGAAATGGAGTATACAGAGCTTAAGGACAAGACGGCATTTCTTGAACAACAGAAAGAAGACTTGAGAAATGCTATGGATTCCCTGAAAAAAACTATTGCAAAGATCGACAGCCTCTCCAAGGATATATTCATCGAGACCTTTGATGTTGTAAATAATGCTTACAAAAAATTTGTTCAGTTGCTCTTCAAGGGCGGACATGGGTATCTTGCCGTCTCACAGGATGGCAGCGGAATAGAGATGTATGTCCAGCCTCCCGGGAAGAAAGTTTTAAGAATGGAGCAGCTTTCAGGTGGTGAAAAAGCGCTTGTTTCCCTCGGGTTTCTCCTGGCCCTCATGGATACAAAACCGAGCCCCTTTTCCTTGATGGACGAAATCGATGCCCCTCTGGACGATGCAAACATCATAGGCCTTATGGAAATAATCAAGGACATCAGCAGAAAAACACAGATCATCTTTATCACCCACAACCGTATCACCATGGAGTGCTCAAACACCATATACGGTGTGACCATGGAGGATGAGGGAGTGTCCAAAGTCGTGTCGGTACGACTGTGAATCAGAGAATAAGCACGAGGCAACAGGCTGCCGGTTTAGTTTCAGTTTTCCTATTGCCTATAGCCAATCTTGCTTTTTTCAGTAAACTGGTGTGCCTGAGTGTTACAAAAAGAATGTATACAGTTTTTAATAAATGCAATAAAATTTGTCAATGTAATCGAATAGTTGTTTGATTTCAAATCCAGAATGGGAAAATTAAACTAATTTTTTCCTTGACATTTTTTTTCAGACTAATATGATTATTAAAAAGCAAAGGGGGATGGGGGTTTGATTAATCTACATGTTCGAGCCAGAACAATCATCAAGAAACAACATTTCTCATTAAAGGGTATACGAAATACTGTTTATAAAAGGGGGTGATTCGTTAAAACAGTTTTTCCACAATTAAGAATAAGGGGGTAATTTATGCAACCAACAACACCAGTAGCACCACCGGCTGTTACATTGCCTGATCCATCGGTCCTTATGGCGCCATGGTATGTGTGGTGGGCCCTTATCATAGGGCTCTTCCTCATGACCTTCATAGGGACATGGATCATCACAAGGGGGTGGAAAGAATGACGCCGACATATCTTGAATGGATAAAACCAAGCACAGAAACAACAGTATGGGCCGTAATAGGCGTAGCAGTTCTGCTTTTTATTTCAATTCTGCTCGGATTTATGAGCAAAAGAAAAGTAACAAAAGGATCCTTTGATGAATACCTTGTAGGCAAACGTGATATAGGCCCTCTGGTTACAGGCTGTGCCCTTGCCGCATCCTACCTTTCAGGCTGGGCTTTCTGCGGCAGCACAGGCATCGTCTATTCAGTGGGTTTCTCCGGCATGTGGTTCGCCGGTATCTGGAGCCTTCTCGGTCTTGTACCATGCTGCTGGCTGGCAGCATTGAAGACCCGGGAATTCTCCGCCAAGCTTGGTGCTGCTACTCTGCCGGAAACTATCGGGAGAAGGTTTGAAAGCAAGATGCTTCAGACCGTGATTGCCATTGTCATGCTGTACTTTTTGTTCATGTATTCGGTGGGACAGTTGAAGGCAGCAGGTGGTGTCTGGTACGCAACAACAGGACTCCCACCGCTGTGGTGTCTCCTTCTTTCCATCTTCATTGCCTGGCTGTACATGGTCCTCGGCGGATATGTCGGAACCCAGTGGTCCATGGCCTTCCAGGGCGCCTTCCTCGGTTTTGTAGGTGCACTTCTCGGCATTTGGGCCATTGTATGGGCAGGTGGTTTCTATGAGATATCCGCAAAGATGTACATGGAACCCAAGGTTGGCCCGGCGCTTATCAAACTGATGCGCCCGGAACTTCCGAAGATTGGTCCTACACAGCTCTTCTCGAGCCTCGTGGGCATCCTTGCCACACCGGTCATCTTCTTTACCATGGCTATCGGCTTCCCTCACAACGTGAGCCGGTTCCTCGGCATGGGCAAGCTTACAAAAGGCGGATACTGGATTCTTCTTACCACCGTTTTTGTTATCGCCGGTATCCCTATCATGCTTGACTGCTCCAGCAACGGCCTCGTGGCGAGGATGATTTACGGACCTAACCTGCTCAAGGTAAAACCATGGGGTGCTGACCTGGCAGCGCCGGCTCTTGCCTATGCAGTTGGCGGTGTTCCTATGATGACCCTGTATACAATGGGTCTTTTTGCTGCTGCCCTTTCAACCCTTGCAGGTATGGTCTTCATCATGAGCGCCAATATCACCCGTGATGTTATTAAACTCTGGTGGCCTAAAACATCTGACAAATCAATGCTCTATCTGGGCTACTTCCTCATTGCTCTCTTCCTCTTCCTCCCCTTCTACTGGACCCTGGTCAATCCCCCGCCACTTCTGTCCATCTTCATGGGTATGGCAGCCATGGGGCTCGGTGCCATATTCTTTTTCGTAACTGCCGTATCCTACTACTGGAAAGGGGCTACGAAGTGGGGAGCACTCTGCTGTACACTTTACGGTATAGGCATGAGTATCTACGGTGGCTATAAGGTACTCGTAGTAAGGGAAATAGGTATGGGTACCATGGAATGGTGGCTCGTGATCGGATGCGGTCTGCTTTACTTCATAGTCAGCGCCATCACAAAACCGCCATCAAAAGAACTCATTGACAAACTCTTTCCTGCAAAGAGCTGATAGAATCGAACAAACTTAGAAAGGGGGTCAAAAACCCCCTTTCTTTTTTTAATTACTTCTTTATTTTAGGGCAGACTGCCCGGGCAAGCCTGTCTATGTTTGTTCCCTCAGGGATTGCTTCCCAGTCTTTAGAACTTCCTGTCTTGCCATAATCGAGGGTCTTGCCCTGGCTGTCCACCTCAAATACCTCGATAATGGCATATTCCATCGGATCCCTGGTGCATTTGAGTTCGTACAGGATATCTCTCCGGGCAAGGGCGTCAAAACCTTCCACGAACATATTTCTGTGCATTCTTTTCTGGATATAATCTTTCTTGCCCTCCGGGGTATACACAAGCCTGCTCCATACATGAATGTTTCCGCGGGGGTTTTCCTTTTGCTGATCGATTTCGTAAGAATGGTTGCCTTCATTGTCGCTGGCATAGAATTGAAGGTTTACCAACTCTTTTGTTCTGGGAAGGGACCCTTGCCTTGATCCCTCAAGGACCTTTCGATGTTGAGTATAAACAATGAAATAGGCAATGATAATGACGGTTACGCCAATGACAGCGCCCATGGTCAGTATTTTCCCAACTGTTAACGTTTTTCTTTGCATTTCTTTATCCTTGATATCTGGTGATCTAAAGATATTGTCATGTCACCAGGCAATACCTTTAGATTTCAAATAATCTTGCGTTTCCTTATCACCAAGGCGTGCTGCCTCCTTAAAGTCAGCAAGAGCCAGATCAGGTTTGCTGAGTTTATCATACACCGTGCCCCTGCTCGCGAATGCACCGGCATTTTGTCTGTTCAGGCTGACCGCCTTGTTAAGGTCATCAAGGGCTTTCTGGTATTTTTCCTGGCAATAGTACAGCACGCCTCTGTTGTAATAAGCCTCAAAAAAAGAAGGGTCTTTATCGATTGCAAAGGTGAGTACATCTATGGCGTCCTGTGTATTGCCAGCATTGATAAACTGGAATGATTTCTGGTAGTAGTCTTTAGCAGTCGTTTCCTGCTGACAACCCGCTGTGAGTAGAACGGCCACTAGAATTAAAAGAACAGGCACTATAAAGATTTTGTGCCTATACATTATATGCACCTCCTGCAGTGTGTGGAAAAATATACCAATAATACTACAGGAACCCTGTGGTGAGCAATGTAATTATATATATTGGCAGGGCTTGCGACACCAACTTCGTGAACGCAAGCCCTGCGACCCTTACTCTATATCTTGAGATTCTATTTTATTTGCACTTACCCATGGAGCCAGGTTTACATTTCCTTCCATCAATCCATGTAGCGTTGGAAAGTTTGGCGCCTGAAAAATTCGTTCCTTTGATGTTCGCACCGGTAAGGTTCGCATCTGTCAGGTTCGTATCACTGAATATTGCATCGGAAAGGTTGGCTCCGGACAGATTGGCCCCTATTAGTCTGGCACCGGTCATGTCCACATTGGAAAAATTTGCACCGGACAAATCGCACTTCTCGCATTTGTTGGTGCTATTGAATTGTTGCAGGTGAGCATTGTCAAAGCTGAGGCTAAGGCCGCTAAATAACGCCCACTGAAGCAACATTACTGCTAACCCCACAAATAATACTTTTTTTACCATGATACCCTCCTTTTTTCTTTCAGTCCGCCACATTGAACCTGGCCAGCAATTACGTTACTGTACCCTAAAATTAAAAAGCCACCTGAATTATTTTCAGGTGGCGGCCCGACCATCCCGGTTTATACCTCCAGGGCGCTGTAACAACCCTGAACCCATTAACCGTACTTTTAACAGTAATACAGATAATTCTTATCAACCTGTTCACGAAAAGTCAATATCTTTTTGGCAGACTGCGCAGAATCTTCGTTTTGTCAGCAGGAAAGCACACCGCCTGATACTGTTGCAGGCATTTAACGCTTGACATATGGCGAACCCCGTGTGATTAAATAATACTTTAGAGGTGGGGGGTTTGATTAATCTACATGTTCGAGCCAGAACAATCATCAAGAAACAACATTTCTCATTAAAGGGTATACGAAATACTGTTTATAAAAGGGGGTGATTCGTTAAAACAGTTTTTCCACAATTAAGAATAAGGGGGTAATTTATGCAACCAACAACACCAGTAGCACCACCGGCTGTTACATTGCCTGATCCATCGGTCCTTCTCGCGCCATGGTATGTGTGGTGGGTCCTTATCATAGGGCTCTTCCTCATGACCTTCATAGGGACATGGATCATCACAAGGGGGTGGAAAGAATGAACCCTCAGTTTATGGCCGTACCCAAGGCGACTGCTACTACAGCAATTTACGGGGCAGTTGGCGTAGGGATTCTTTTGGTGATCTCCATATTACTTGGTCTGCTCTCAAGGAAATCATGGAAAACTTTTGATGAATATCTTGTGGGCAAGAGAGACATAGGCCCTTGGATAACAGGAGCTGCCTTGTCTGCATCATACCTATCAGGCTGGGCTTTCTGCGGCAGCACAGGGGTTGTGTATTCAGTGGGTTTCTCAGGCATGTGGTTTGCCGGTATCTGGAGCTTACTCGGACTAATCCCATGCTGCTGGCTTGCTGCTGTCAAAACTGCGGCATTCTCGAAAAAGCTTGGTGCTGCCACCCTGCCGGAAACTATCGGGAGAAGGTTTGAAAGCAAGATGCTTCAGACCGTAATTGCCATAATCATGCTTTATTTCTTGTTTATGTATTCTGTGGGACAGCTCAAGGCAGCAGGGGGCGTATGGTACACGGTGACAGGGTTACCTCCCATCTGGTGTCTGCTCCTCTCGATTTTTATTGCCTGGCTGTACATGGTCCTTGGCGGCTATGTCGGAACCCAGTGGTCCATGGCCTTCCAGGGTGCCTTCCTCGGTTTTGTAGGTGCGCTCCTGGGGATTTGGGCGCTAATTTGGGCCGGGGGGTTTTATGAGATATCAGCAAAACTCTACATGGAACCCAAAGTAGGTCCGGCGCTCATTAAGCTGATGCGACCTGAACTGCCACAGGTAGGTCCTACCCAGCTCTTCTCAAGTATTGTCGGTATCCTTGCCACACCGGTCATCTTCTTTACCATGGCTATCGGCTTCCCACACAACGTGAGCCGGTTCCTCGGCATGGGCACTTTGAATAAAAGGGGTTTCTGGATCTTGATTACAGTTGTATACCTGATCGCCGGCGTTCCTATCATGCTCGACTGCTCTTCCAACGGCCTTGTCGCAAGAATGATTTTCGGACCCCAGCTTCTTGCAATCAAACCGTGGATGGGAGACCTCGCCGCGCCCTATCTTGCCTTTGCTGTCGGCGGTGTCCCCCTTATGACCCTCTATGTAATGGGCCTTTTTGCTGCAGCGCTTTCCACACTTGCCGGTATGGTTTTCATTATGAGTGCAAACATTACCCGTGACGTTATTAAACTCTGGTCACCAGGGACCTCCGACAGGTCCATGCTCTATCTGGGCTACTTCCTCATTGCTCTCTTTCTCTTCCTCCCCTTCTACTGGACCCTGGTTAATCCCCCGCCGCTTCTCTCAATCTTCATGGGCCTTGCAGCTATGGGCCTTGGTGCCATCTTCTTTTTTGTCACTGCAGTTTCCTATTACTGGAAAAGAGCTACAAAGTGGGGGGCGCTATGCTGCGTGCTTTACGGTACAGGCATGAGCATTTATGGGGGATATGCTGTTCTGGTGAAAAAGACAGTTGGAATGGGTACCCTCGAATGGTGGCTTGTCATAGGCTGTGGCGTTATCTATTTTTTAGTGAGCATGGTGACAAAACCACCGTCAAAGGAACTTATTGACAAATTGTGGTCTAAATCGCAACAGGCATAATTCAAAAAAGGAGGTCTGCTGGGCCTCCTTTGCGGATTTTTACCATTTCGATACAGGCATTGCATGAAAGGGTCATGAGGAGCTTGAATATGTTCTTTTCGTTCATATTCTCTGGTCAAGGTAAATTCTGGTGATGTTCTTTTTGCAACCACCTTTCTCAGGTCATTTTTGTTTACCACCGGAAGTTCCCACAGACTGGCTGCAACCACCATAGAGAGAATCTCTGGGATTTTCCAACTGCTGTCAACAATCGGAAAATCCTGTTGGTTTGATGCTGTATATATCATGGTATCGTTCTCCACTTTATGTGGAAATCAGGAAAACATGCTATTGCAGGGGTTTCTGCCTGCACACAGAGGGTGAGGTCTGTTAGCAATCAACAACCCTTCTTACTATCACAAAGCCAGGGTGTATGTGGCAATGGAAAGATATATAATGAGCCCTATCACATCAACGATGGACGTAATCAGCGGGCTGCTTGCAACAGCCGGGTCAAAACCGAAACGCGTGAGGACCAATGGGAGGGCAGCACCGATTATATTTGCCACGAGAACAATAGAAAACATGGTTGACGCGACAATGAGAGAAATGGAGAAGCCACCCACAAAAAAACCAAGGAACCAGCTAATAAAACCCATGGTCGCGCCAAGGGTCATGCCCAGGAGGAGTTCTCTGGCAAGTGTCCTCAACCACTCGACGAGCTCCACATCGCCAACCGCAATGGCTCTCACTATAAGCGTGGATGATTGGGCCCCTGTATTGCCGCCGCTGTCAATAAGTAACGGGAGAAAAACGGTAAGCACTATAGCTGCACTCAGAGTCTTTTCATAATGCGCGATGATTGTTGAAGAGACAAGGCCCACAAGAAGGAGGAACGCGAGCCATCCTATCCGTTTGCGATAGAGAAACCAGATGCTTGCTTCGCTATAGCTTTCCTTCAAAGGCGTTACGGCTGCCGCCATCTGGAAGTCCTCTGTTATCTCCTGACTGGCCACATCGATCACGTCATCAACGGTAACAATCCCGAGCAAAATTCCCTCATTGTCTACCACGGCAAGAGCAACAAGATCGTATCGGTTTATTAACTCTACAGCCTTCTCTCTATCTTCCAGTGCAGAAATGCTGATAAACCGGTAATCCATGAGTTGCTCTATCGTGTCCGTGGGGTTGGCAAGAATCAGCTTCCTGAGCCCAAGGGAATCAATAAGCCTCCATGATTCATCGGTAATGAAGATCACATTGATTGTTTCGCTATCCTTGCCGAGCCGTCTTATATGGTCAAGGGCCTGTTCAACGGTCCACGAAGGCCTAATAGCAACATAGTCAGGGGTCATCAGTCGGCCTACGCTTTCTTCAGGATAGCCCAGGAGCTCCACCGTCTCCAGATAATCGTGAGGACTCAGAAGATTCAGGAGCCGTTGGATCACCTGGCCAGGGAGGTCCTCAAACAGTTCAGTACGGTCATCCGGACTCAAATCGGCTAGCAGATAACGAGTTTCGTCAACGCTTAACGCCTGGAGAAGCTCATCTTTGTCCCTGGATTCAAGATAGGAAAACACATCGGCAGACACCTTCCCTGGCAAAGAACGAAACAAGAAGATCCGGACAGGCATCTCCACATCCATGAGGAAATCAGCAATATCAGGCGCAGGCCAGTGTGACAGAACATCTTTCAACTGGTTCCAGTCTTTCTTTTCGATCAATTCCAAGATATCTGGCTTGATAAGTCTGGAGATATGCATGATACGCCCCGCTTCTTTAATTATTTAGGCCTATTGTTTTCTTGCAATGATTTATGCGGTTACCCTATGATAATCGAAAAGAATGGGGAAATCAACCCTGAGGCAATAAGGCAACCCACCAGAACCTTGATTGGCAGCGGCTAATCGTAAGTCCACATTGGGTTTCAGCTTGAAACCTGCCCTTACCTTGGGGAGATCAAATGTATATTTTCCGGGTTGATTGATCAGTAAGAAACATTTATATCAGGAAAGTTGAACACACTGTGATATGATAAGGAACTCATTCATAATGACCTGTAGTATTAATTGTACAGGCTGAAGAGATAAAGGCTGCTAAATTTGCTCTTATAATCCTGGAGAGGGATCTTATTCTAAATTAAATGAACTATCGCGGAAGGGAAATTACAAAAGACATATTTTACGCTGCATTGAAGGCAGTCGATCCCTATGCTTCTGTGCAACACCACATTCCTCACATCCTTTCTACCTATCAAAATGGACGGTTCAACAACCTCTTTCTTGTCAGTTTTGGCAAGGCTGCATTCCTGATGGCAAAAGCTATTTCTGATCAGGCTCCGCAACTTGTAACCCACGGCATTGTAATCACAAAATATGGCCATCTCCTTGCCGAAAATCTCCATGCAAATATTGATCTTTACGAGGCAGGTCACCCGATACCTGACGAAAATGGCTTAATCGCAACAAAGAAAGCTATCTCAATGCTTAAAGTGGCAGACGAGAAAACCCTTGTTCTCTGTCTCATATCCGGTGGTGGTTCTGCACTCCTTTCTGCACCAAAAGGTATGATATCTCTTGATGACAAGCAAAAAGCAACAGAACTCTTGCTCAAGGCCGGTGCGTCCATAAACGAACTGAATACTGTAAGGAAACATCTTTCAGAGATCAAGGGCGGCAAGATTGCCGAATATGCATACCCTGCACGGATAATCTCTCTCATACTCTCAGACGTTATTGGAGACCAGCTCGACGTTATTGCGTCAGGCCCCACAACGCCAGACAGTACCACCTATAGAATGGCCCATGATGTGGTTGAGAAATATCAACTGGCTGAAAAGCTCCCAAAAAAGGTTTTGGATGTTTTAAAAAAAGGAGTTGAAGGTGTATTTCCCGATAACCCGAAAGAGGGGAACCATATCTTTGAAGGAGTTGAAAACATCATCATAGGAAGCAATAGAAAAGCTGCTCTCGCAGCCATGGAAAAGGCAAAAGAGCTTGGATTTGATGCGACGATTATTTCGACCGAAATCCAGGGTGAGGCTATAGATGTTGCATGCTGGCTAGCCAGGAACGCAATCGAAGCAAAACAACTGCTCAAAGAAAAAGATGGCAAGAAGATTTGTCTCATATCAGGGGGAGAGACTACAGTGACTGTTAAGGGCAATGGCAAAGGAGGAAGAAACACAGAACTCGCCCTTGCATTTGCCCTTGAGGTTGCTGGCAAGAAAGATATTGTGCTCCTCTCAGCAGGCACTGATGGCACAGACGGGCCAACAGATGCTGCCGGTGCGATTGTGACCGGAGAGACCATAGAAAGAGCAACATCATTAAAGCTAGATCCGAGGGCTTATCTTGTGAACAACGATTCTTACACGTTCTTCAGTAAAACAGGAGAACTTCTTATCACCGGTCCAACAGGTACGAATGTCATGGATCTTCAGATTATCCTTATAGGATAGTCAATTATCCACCTGAGACTGACTCAACAGTTTAGGGATAAGATGAAGCATGGCTTTATTCCACCCTTCAGGTCCTATGCCTTCAGCCTTAATGGGTTTTGACCCTGCCATGAGTGAAAGATCGTAGGTTCCATCAGGTTTTTGCACAACCACAGATATGTCTACTTTTTTCATCATTGGCAGATCATTCTGGCTGTCACCAATACCGATTGTTGTTACTGGCCCGTATTTTAGTCTATATAAATCAATGAGAATGGAGACTGCCTTGCCCTTGTCGCTTTGCCCGATGAGGTGGTAGATTCTGCCTTTTGTATATTTAAACCCTTTTTGTTTGATAGAATTCAAAAGATTATGGAGATTACCTTCTTTATCCTCATAAAAAAATGGCTCATCAAATTCCCGCTGTTGAGCCATTTTTGCCTCTTCCGTGCTGAGCCCCATTCTCCGCGATACCTCCTCTGTAGACATGTCTCCAAATCCTTTTATCAGAAATCCTTCCCTTTGAAGTCTGATCAGTGTTGTGCGCAGCTCTCCATAGTGGGCCCCCAGTGTTATCACGTCATAACAATTGCTTAACGTTCTTTCATGTGCAGGAATTATTTTATCCGGTTCGAAATAACCAACTGGCAAAAAAATACCTCCTCCATTCTCAGAGATAAAAGGATGATCGTTGCCGAGCTTCTTTCTGTAAAGCTCTATCTCAGATCTTGTCTTGCTAGAGCAAAAAACGAGCGGGATTTTATACCTCTCTATAAGTGCAAGGGCAGGCATGGCACTGTTATATTCATAGGTTGTGTTGAGAAGGGTCCCATCAAGATCAGTAAAGATAATGATATTATCTGCCATGTTGTTATTACTCCCTGGTAATTTACAATATATATTCGCTATAACAAGATTTTTCTCACGTTCACTACCTTAAATATATACCACATTTATTGGTAATGAAGTCTCATATTAATATTTGAAAGGTTATTCTAATATATAATTTGTGACTACATTATTACTTGACATGTAACTACTTAATTATTATTATTTACTATTGTTCAATAAAACGGAGATATGAAAATGAAAATAGTTGGTATCAGGGAGCTCAAAGAAAAACTGAGTGCTTATATCGATGAGGTCCAGACAGGCAAGATTATCCTTGTAACCGATAGGGGGAAAGAGGTTGCACTTTTGAGCCCTCTATCAAGTGAATTCCGGTTGTTAAGAGTCCTTGGAAAATCCGGGAAGGCGAGGTGGGCTGGAGGAAAACCTCAGGGGCTTAACAAAGAGGTTATCATTGAAGGTAAGCCTCTTTCTTCAACCATACTGGAGGAGCGGGAATGATTCTTTATCTGGGGGCCAGCAGCCTGGTAAAGTTGTATGTACAGGAGCCAGATTCAGGCTTGGTGAGAGCCTGGATAAGGTCTGCAGAATATGTGGCGACATGCCGTATTGCATATACAGAAGTAATAAGTGCGCTGAGCGTACGATACAGGAAAGGGGACCTTTCGAAGAACGACTATGATCTCATTGCAGGTACATTCATAAAAGACTGGGAGAGTTACATTAAGGTTGATTTCGATGACCTTGAAGCAGGGAACCTAGCCATGAAATATGACCTGCCTCGCTTGAGTGCTATGCATTTGTCGGCTGCCCTATTTCTCGCAAGTGAATACGGGAAGTGTAAAAGTGCATCTTTTTCAGAAATAAAGAGTCGACCCGAAACTGCTGTCTTCTTTTCTTCTGCTGATCCTTTGCTCAGCCAGGCTGCCCAGAACGAAGGGCTAACAGTGTTGTCCCTCAGATAACTAAAAGATTAAGGAGGTTACAGTGTCCGATTTTTATCAGACCGGAGTGGTAGCAACCTTTCACCGGCTTAATGCGGAAAATCAGACAACAATTGAAACCAAGCTCGAACAATACGCCGAGGAACGGCCCATTGCTCTTGTGCTGCCTTCTTTGTTCAGCGAGCTAAAAGGTCAGGCCCTCCAGAATATTGTTGAGGAGCTGAAAAAAGTAAACTACATAAAAGAGGTTGTAGTTACTCTTGGGCCTGCATCTGAAAAGGAATTCATTGAAGCAAAATCATTTTTTTCCGTTCTTCCTCAAAAAACAAGGGTTATATGGAACAATGGTAAACGGATGAGAAAAATTTACAAGTCTATTGAATCAGAGGGATTGCCCACCGGTCTGGAGGGAAAAGGAAGATCAGCATGGATGGCCTACGGCTATGTCTTGTCTCAGCATCAGTTCAACGCCATAGCCCTTCATGACTGTGACATAGTCACATACACGAAAGATATGCTTACTCGTCTTTGTTACCCTGTCACCAATCCAGGTATGGATTATGATTTCTGTAAAGGATATTACGCGAGAGTAACTGACAAGATGCATGGAAGGGCCACAAGGCTCCTTGTTACACCGCTTATAAGGGCTCTTCAAAAGATTCTCGGCCACCATCCGTTGCTGGCTTTCTTTGACAGTTTCCGTTATATCCTGGCCGGTGAGTTTTCCATGGATGTGAACCTTGCAAGAATCAACAGGATTCCCGGGGACTGGGGCCTGGAAGTGGGAACACTCGCAGAGGTCTACAGAAACACTTCCATAAGCAGGGTCTGTCAGATTGATATTGCCGACAATTACGAACATAAACATCAGGCACTTTCTCCTGAAGATGCTTCAAAAGGCCTGCACAAAATGTCTGTCGATATCTGTAAATCTGTTTTTAGAACCCTTGCCTCAGAGGGTGTTATCTTTTCCGACAGCTTCTTCAAGACCTTGATGACAACATACGCAAGGACTGCCCAGGATATGTTGAAAAGATATGAAGACGACGCTTCTGTTAACGGACTCCTGTTTGACCGCCACGAGGAGAGCCTGGCAGTGGAAATTTTTACGCAGGGATTAAAAAGGTCCTCAGAAGTTATTGTGAAGGATCCCCTTGGAGTTCCTCTTATAGCAGGCTGGGATAGGGTGTTTGCAGCCATACCAGACATACTCGATACAATCAGGGAGGCTGTTGAAGCGGACAACAGGTAAAAATAGGGCCTTGTTCTAAATACCTGTGAGTGGAGGAACAATGGACGAAATAAAGCCTTTTGAATTTATGGAATGTGTAACCATCTTGAAGGCCACAGGAAAGAAGGCTCGAAACATCCATGACCTGAGGGCATTAATATCAGCCATTAGCAATGAGAGCTTGTTCCATCACACCTATCAGTATTTCCTGAAAGGGCATATTCTTGAATATACAAACGACTTTGCCCATTGGGTGGGTGAAAGCCTTGAGGAAAGGGCTCTTTCTGAACGCCTCTCCAATATCGACCCTTTTGCTTTTAAGGATATACCGAGCCTCAGGCAAGAATTTCTTGATGAGATAGATGATTACATCAGAAACTTCCCCAAGCCAAGAAATGCTATGTCAGGAGATGAGTTTTACTTCAACGAAACTGTCACCCTAATCTTTCCTGTCGGAGTACAGGCACATAACCTTGCCGAGTTCCTGCTTGCAATCAGATACGTTGACCAGGCCTGCATATATTATCACTTCTATGAGGCACGAATTCGCCACGGTGGTGACGATTTTTCAGCATGGATCGAAACAGTGTTGGGTAATCCTGGGTTAGCCAGGTCTATCCGGGCCATCGATCCCTTTATGCACAACATTGAAGGGATACGAACCCATATTGTAGATGCCGTTGACAATGACTTGAGGTGTGCCATGGAGGTGATAAAGCCATGATAAGTAGATATGCCGGGGTATCACCTAAGGGAGACCTTATTCTATTAAAAAGACTTGGTGACAAGATGGGTGGGAAGTCCTTTCTTCATGTCAATTCAACAAAGGCAGGGGGAGGAGTAGCAGAGATACTACACCGTATGATGCCTATCCTCCAGGGACTCGGCATTAGAGCGCGATGGGAAGTTATCGAAGGTGATGAGCAATTCTTCGATATTACCAAAAAGATTCATAATGCCCTCCAGGGCAACAGAGAGATTATCACCAAGAAGATGTGGCAACACCATTTTGACGTGAATGAAAAAAATATGGCAACAATACAGCTTGATGAAGTTGATGCTGCCTTAATACACGATCCCCAGCCTGCCCCCTTGATCGAATTCAAGAAGTCAGGCAAATGGATTTGGCGCTGCCACATTGATGTATCAAACCCAATGAAAGAAGTCCGTGATCATTTGTTTCAATACTGTAAAAAATATGATGCCGCAGTCTTTTCAGTTGCCAGATTTGCAAAAGCAATGGGCGTTGATGAATTCATTATACCTCCATCTATCGACCCCTTGAGTGACAAGAACAGGGATCTCACCGAAGAGGAGGTCAGGGAAACTGCCGAAAAATTAAGTTTACCCCTTGACAGACCCATAATCCTCCAGGTTTCCCGTTTTGACAGATTTAAGGATCCTACTGGGGTTATCGAGGCATACCGCATGGTAAAACGATACAATGACTGTGTTCTGGTTCTCGCAGGCAGTCCTGCAACGGACGACCCCGAGGGGGCAGCAGTGCTGGCGCTGGTGAAGGAATTTGCTTCTTCTGATCCCGATATCCACATTTTGCTGCTGCCCCCGTTCAGCGACAAGGATATAAACGCTCTGCAGAGGATGGCCACCGTTGTGCTCCAGAAATCGCTCAAAGAAGGATTTGGCCTTACTGTCACAGAGGCTATGTGGAAAGGCAAGCCTGTGATCGGAGGCGCTGTAGGAGGAATACCATTACAGGTAATACATGGGGTAACCGGTTTTCTTGTTCACTCTGTGGAAGGTGCCGCATTCAGGATAAGACAGTTTCTTAATAACCCTGAGATGGCAAAGAGAATGGGCGAGAGAGGAAAGGAACATATACGACAGCATTTTCTTATAACGAGGCAGATAAGGGACTACCTGTCTATCTGGTATACATTGGAAAGGGGAGAGGATGGTACTTCAGGATTGAGTATATGAAGATAACTATTCGTCTCATCGTTTCCCTTGTTCTGGTTGTAGCACTCGCAGTTTTTGCTTTTTCCCTGTACCAGGTTAACTATGAGAAGAGCCGTCTGGCAAGGGATCTTGAACGGCGATCCATAATTCTTGCTGAAAGTTTGCAGGAGTCTATTGCACCGCTTATACAGTCAAATGCTGTTGGAAAGTTAAACCGTATTGTGGAAAGATTTGGAAATCGAGAACGACTAAAAGGGATCGCGGTATTTGACAAGCAGGGAAACGCCCTCACCTTAACTGCCCATCTGAGTTCCCAAATTACTCAGCCTTTCCCACAGGCAGTAAACTCAGTGGCTGAAAACCG